>JACXTT010014825.1_pt1 | contig 10166 bp, 9 predicted proteins | sample 9270951 | NCBI WGS metagenome assembly JACXTT01 (sample SAMN15532306, study PRJNA645909) | rock metagenome | isolation source: weathered quartz diorite | place: Puerto Rico | collected 2017-06-21
TATCGGCGGCTGACCCCGCCGCACACACAATCCATGATTGCACGCGACGACATCACCGGCCTGATCCTCGCAGGCGGCAGGGGCAGCCGCATGGGCGGCACCGACAAGGGCCTGCAGCCACTGCACGGCACGCCGATGGCCATGCACACGATGATGCGCCTGACCCCCCAGGTGGGCGGGCTGATGATCAATGCCAACCGCAACCTGGCCGCCTATGAGTCCTTCGGCGTGCCGGTCTACACCGATTCCGTGCCCGACTTCGCCGGCCCGCTGGCGGGGATGCTGGCCGGCCTGGAGCAATGCGCCACGCCGTGGATGGTGACCGCGCCCTGCGATTCGCCCTTCCTGCCGACCGACCTGGTGGCACGCCTGGCGCAGGCGATCGAGGCCGAAGGCGCGGACCTGGCGATCCCCGTCACGCTGGACGAGAACGGCCGGCGCCAGACCCAACCTGTGTTCTGCCTGATGCCGGTCAGTGCGCTGGACAGCCTGGTGGCTTATCTTTCCGGCGGCGGCCGCAAGATCGAGACCTGGGCCGCCTCGCACCGCCTGGCCGAAGTGCTGTTCGACGACGCCGCGGCCTTTGCCAATATCAACACCCTGGACGAACTGCGCACGCACGAAACGCGCTGAGCCACCATGCCCACCCTGCAATCCGTCATCTCCTGCCTTTCCGACTACGACCCCGCCGCCCTGCCCGTGGACCAGGCCAACCGCATCATCGGCGAGGTGGTCGAGCCGGTGCGCGGCGTCGAGCAGTTGCCGATCCGCAGCGCCCTGGACCGCGTGCTGGCCGAGGACATCGTCTCGGCCATCGACGTGCCGGCGCATGACAACTCGGCGATGGACGGCTATGCCTTCCAGGGCGCCGCGCTGGCTGCCGCGCAGACCGCCACGGTCGAACTGGAAGTCATCGGCAGCGCCTTCGCCGGCGGTGCCGGCGCGCTGGCGCCCACGGCGGCGCAGGCGGTGCGCATCATGACCGGCGCGGTGATGCCGGCCGGCTGCGACACCGTGGTGCCGCAGGAATTCGTGGAAGCCGTGGACGACGGCGCGCGCATCCGCTTTGCCGCCGACTGCGTGCGTACCGGCGACAACCGGCGCCTGCGCGGCGAAGACCTGGCACGCGGCCAGGCCGCGCTGCAGGCCGGGCGCATCCTCCAGCCGGCCGACCTGGGCCTGCTGGCCTCGCTGGGCGTGGCCGAGGTGCGCGTGCGCCGGCGCCTGCGCGTGGCGTTCTTCTCCACCGGCGACGAGCTGCGCTCGATCGGCGAGCCGCTCGATCCCGGCTGCGTCTACGACTCCAACCGCTACACGCTGCACGGCATGCTGCACCGGATGAATGTCGACCTGCTCGACATGGGCGTGGTGCGCGACGACCCAGACGCGCTCGAAGCCGCCTTCCGCACCGCCTGCGAGACCGCCGACGCGGTCATCACCTCCGGCGGCGTCTCGGTCGGCGAGGCCGACTACACCAAGCAGATCATGGCGCGCCTGGGCGATGTCACGTTCTGGAAGATCGCGATGCGCCCTGGCCGGCCGATGGCCTTCGGCCGGATCAATTCCAACGGCCGCGACGCGCTGCTGTTCGGGCTGCCGGGCAACCCGGTGGCGGTGATGGTCACCTTCTACCACTTCGTGCGCGCCGCGCTGCAGCGGCTGATGGGCGCCAGCGTGCCGCCGCTGCCGCTGCTGCGCGTGCGCAGCGCGCAAGCCATCCGCAAGAAGCCCGGCCGCACCGAGTACCAGCGCGGCATCCTGGCGCGCGCCGGCGACGGCCAGTGGGAAGTGCGCATCACCGGCCAGCAGGGCTCGGGCGTGCTGCGCTCGATGAGCGAGGCCAACTGCTTTATCGTGCTCGGCCACGAACAAGACTCGGTCAAGGCCGGCGATGCGGTCGAGGTGATGCTGTTCGACGGACTGGTCTAGCCGGACCGGCAGGCGCCGCACGCAAGCGCTTGCCACACGCCGGTAGCAATGTGTCGTTTTTGTGCCGCACATTTGCGGCCGTAGCACTGCCGGCACGGGGCTTTCGCCTGCCCCCGCCGACGGCGGGCTATGCTTGGCATCGGCCAATCGCTACACTTGGCGCACGATTCAGAACCATTCGAGTATCCCCCGTCATGAATCAGGAGATCGCCTACCTCCACCCCGTCAAGACCGCCCGCGCGCTGGTGCTGGTCTACCTGTGCTTCTCGCTGCCGATCGTGTCGCTGGGCCTGTTTGTCACCTTTGTCCGCTACGGTGACCTGCCCGCCATCACGGTCTTCAGCGCAATCATCCTGAATGCGCTGATCGGCTTCGGCCTGCTGTGGCTGGCCTGCAAGGCCTACAACTGGGTGGCCGCCCGCTTCGGCGGCATTGAAGTCCACGTGCGCGAACTGGCGCCCGAAGACGAGCGCTGAGCCGCGCGCCGGCGCCCAGGCCGGCAGCAAATTCGGCAGCCCCCTGCGGGGGCTTGCCCTGCCTCCTTCCCTGCCACGCGTTCAGCCGCCGTTGTCTTCGGCGGCCTCCGGCGCGTCCGCCGCTTCTGCTGCATTGAGGCCAAGCACCTGCTGCGCGGCCTCGCCCGGCAGCGCTTCCACCGTGCGCAGCTTGCGCGCCATCTGGCGCGTGCGCACTTCGGCCTGCTCGATATTGCGCGCGGCGCGTTCCAGCGTATCGCGGGTCTTGGCCAGCACGTCGCCGAATTTGCCGAACTCGGTCTTGACCGCGCCCAGCACCTCCCACACCTCGCTTGAGCGCTTTTCCAGCGCCAGCGTGCGGAAGCCCATCTGCAGGCTGTTCAGCAGCGCGGTCAGCGTGGTCGGCCCGGCCACGGTCACGCGGTAGTCGCGTTGCAGCAGGTCGGTCAGGCCCGGGCGCCGCAGCACCTCGGCATACAAACCCTCGGTCGGCAGGAACAGGATGGCGAAATCCGTGGTCTGGGGCGGCGACAGGTATTTCTCGGCGATGGTCTGGGCCTCGCGCCGCAGCGCCACTTCCAGTTCGCGGCCGAAAGCGAGCACGCCGTCCGGGTCGCCCCGCTCCTGCGCGTCCACCAGGCGCTCGTACTGTTCCTTGGGAAACTTGGCGTCGACCGGCAGCCAGACCGGCGCATTGTCGCCACCCGCCGCCTTGCCCGGCAGCCGGATGGCGAACTCCACCCGCGCGCCCGAGTTGCGCACGGTCTCGACATTCTTGCCGTACTGCTCCGGCGTCAGCATCTGCTCCAGCAGCATTTCCAGCTGGACTTCGCCCCAGGTGCCGCGCGACTTCACATTGGTCAGCACCTTCTTCAGGTCGCCCACGCCCTGCGCCAGCACCTGCATCTCGCCCAGGCCGCGGTGCACCTGCTCGAGCCGGTCCGACACCAGCCGGAAGGATTCGCCCAGGCGCTGCTCCAGCGTGGCGTGCAGCTTCTCGTCGACGGTGCGGCGCATTTCCTCCAGCTTGGCGGCGTTGTTGGCCTCGATGTCCTGCAGCTTCTTCTCCAGCGTGGCGCGCACTTCGGCCAGGCGCCGCTCGTTGGCTTCGGACATCTGCGCCAGCTGCTGCTGCAGCCCGTCGCCGAAGCGGCGCAGCGTGCCGGCCTGCTCGTCGCGCGCCTGCTGGCCCTGCAGCATCATGTGCTGGCGCACCTGCTCGAGCTGCTGGGTGTTGGTCTCGGTCAGCTTGGCCAGTTGCTGCGCGAAGGTGTCGATCTGGTTGTTCTGCAGCGTGGCAATGCCCGTCAGCTGCGACGACAGCGCCTGCTGGAAGCGCAGCATCTGCTGCGCCGACTCGTCGCGGTTGCCGCGCGCGGCCCCGGCCACTTCGGTGCGCACCTCGCGCTCCAGCCGCTCCATGCCGCGCGCGCTTTCCGCGCGCATGTCGGCCAGTTGCCGGCCAAGCTCGGCCCCCGGCGAGGCAGCCTGCTGGCGCAGCAGGACGATAACCAGCAGGGCGACCGCGAGCAGCGCCACGGCCAGCGTCAGGAACGGAATCAGGGTCATGCAGCAGGAAACAGGTGGATGGCGGGCTTAGCGGCGCCGCGACATGACGTCGGGGTTGATCACGGTGGGCGGATGGCCGGCCTGCGGGCCCTTGTCGAGCGCGGCGATCAGGTTGTCGGCGGCCAGCATCGCCATCGCACGGCGGGTCTTCTCGGACGCGCTGGCGATATGCGGCGTGAGCACGACGTTGGGCACCGTCAGCAGGTCCGGATGGACGGCGGGCTCGCCCTCGAACACATCCAGGCCGGCGCCGAAGATGCGCTTGTCACGCAGCGCCTGCGCCAGCGCGGCGTCGTCAACGATGCCGCCGCGCGCCAGGTTCACCAGCGTCGCGGTCGGCTTCATCAGCGCCAGCTCGGCCGCGCCGATGGCATGGTGACTCTGCGGGCCATAGGGCAGCACCAGCAGCAGGTGGTCGGACTGGCGCAGCAGGTCTTCCTTGCTGACATAGCGCGCGTTGAGCGCGCGCTCGGCGTCCGCCGGCAGCTGGCTGCGGTTGTGGTACAGCACGCTCATGCCAAACCCGTTCGCGCGGCGCGCCAGCGCCTGGCCGATGCGGCCCATGCCCAGGATGCCCAGCGTGCTGCCGTACAGGTCCATGCCGACCAGCATGTCGTAGCTCCAGCGCTGCCACTTGCCGGCGCGCAGGTAGTGCTCGGCCTCGGTCACGCGGCGCGCGGTGGCCATCAGCAGGGCCCAGCCGAAGTCGGCGGTGGTCTCGGTCAGCACGTCCGGCGTATTGGTGGCGACGATGCCGGCGGCCGTCAGCGCCGGCACGTCCAGGTTGTTGTAGCCGACCGCCATATTGCACACCGCGCGCAGCGCCGGCAGCCCGGCGACCACGTCGCCGTCGATGCGGTCGGCGGCGTTGGCCAGCACGCCGGCCTTGCCCGCCAGGCGCGCCTTCAGCGCGGCGGCGTCCAGCACCGCGTCCTGCTGGTTGTCGTCGACATCGAAATACTGCGCCAGGTGCGCAATGACTTCGGGATAGATGGCGCGGGTGACCAGGACAGACGGCTTCATGGCATCAAACTCGGAAGAAAAGGAAGGTCATGATGACGAACAGCGGCATCAGGAAGATGCCCGAGTACAGCATGTAGCCGAAGAAGCTCGGCATGCGCACGCCGCGGTTCTCGGCAATGGCCTTGACCATCAGGTTGGGGGCATTGCCGATATAGGTATTGGCGCCCATGAACACGGCCCCGGCCGAGATCGCGGCCAGCGTCGAGGCATCGCGCGTCATCAGCGTGGCCGCGTCGCCACCGGCGGTGTTGAAGAACACCAGGTAGGTCGGCGCGTTGTCCAGGAACGAGGACAGCAGGCCGGTGGCCCAGAAGTACATGCTGTCGACCGGCTGGCCGTTGCTGTCGCTGACTGCGCGGATCACGCCGGAGAAGGCGCCGTCGGTGCCGGCCTTGAGCATGGCGATGACCGGGATGATGGTCAGGAAGATGCCGGCAAAGAGCTTGCCGACTTCCAGGATCGGCTCCCAGTTGAATTCATTGCCAGCGCGCGCCGTCTGCGGCGTCACCAGCAGCGACACCACCGCCACCACCACCAGCAGCGCATCGCGCACCGCGGCCTGCAGCGCCACCTCGGTGCCCAGGATGTCAAACGAGATGCCCGGCTTCCACAGCCCGCTCATCAGCACCAGGCCGATCACGGCCAGCAGCAGCACGAAGTTGAACTTGCCCTCGATGGCGATGCCGCCCGAGTCCGGCGTGGGGTCGCTGCGCGGCGGCAGCTCCTCTTCCTTGTTGTGGTAGTAGTGACGGTCGAGCAGGTAGAACAGCGCCAGCAGCACCACGCAGATAAAGACCGTCTCCGGGAAGATGTTGCGCATGGTCCAGAAGAAGTCCACGCCCTTCAGGAAGCCCAGGAACAGCGGCGGATCGCCCAGCGGCGTCAGCGAGCCGCCGGCATTGGCCACCACGAAGATAAAGAACACCACCACGTGCGCCACGTGGCGGCGGTTGTCATTGGCGCGCAGCAGCGGCCGGATCAGCAGCATGGCCGCGCCGGTGGTGCCCATGAAGCTGGCCAGCAGCGTGCCCAGCGCCAGGATGCCGGTATTGAGCCCGGGCGTGCCGTGCAGGTTGCCGCGCACGCAGATGCCGCCCGCCACGATATACAGCGAGGCGATCAGAACGATGAACGGGATGTACTCCGCCAGCAGCGCGTGCACCGCGCTGGCCGCGGCCGCATGCGTACCGAACGCTGCCGCGAACGGCAGCAGGAACAGCAGCCCCCAGCCCGCGGCGATCTTGCCGTAGTGGTGATGCCAGAACTTGGGCGCTACCAGCGGCCACACCGCGATCGACAGCAGGATGCCGGCGAACGGCAGGCCCCACAGCGAGGACAGCGACGCCCCGTCAAGGTCCGCGGCAAGGCCGACGGCGGGAAAGGCGGCCAGCACGGCCAGCAGTGGCAACAGCACGGAGGCACGTCGCATCAGGCAGGATCTCCTCGGGAATGCAGCATTCATTGGCGCACCGCCGGCACGAAGCCGCGGCACGCAGGCAAGCCTGCAAGTGTAATTCATGCACCTTCTTGCGCCGGGCTTGCCGCATCAGCGATGCAGCGCATTCCGTGCCGCGGAAGCCGCGGGTTCAGGCCTCGTCGACCAGGATCACATGCACGCGGTACGGGCCATGGGCGCCGAGCACGATGGTCTGCTCGATATCGCCTGTGCGAGAAGGCCCGCTGATGATATTGGTGGCGCGCGGCAGTTCGCCGCGCTCGCTGCGCACCAGCGCAAAGGCATCTTCCAGGCCGGCAACGATGCGCGAGCGCGGCACCACCGCCACATGGGTTTCGGGCAACAGCGCGGCCGAGGCAAAGGTGGCCGGGCCCGACAGCAGCATCAGCGAGCCGGTCTCGGCAATCGCGCAGAAGCAGCCGGTGATGCCGACCAGGTCGCCATGCTCGCGGTCGGCCTCGACCTCGCGCACCGGCGGGCGGCATTCCACCGCCAGCCCCGCGGCCTGCCACGGCAGCGGGCCCAGCGCGTCCCACGCCACGGCACGATGGACCAGGTTCAGGCGGTCGAGGAAGCGCGCGGTGGCGGCGGGAACCTCGTCCATCGCCGCCACGCGGTCCACGGTCGAGGCCATGCGCTGCGCCTGCGCCAGGAAAGCCTCGGCCAGGTCGGCCGGCACCGCCGGGCGCGGGCCCTGCGGGTGGCGCGACAGGTAGTCGGCCACGGCTTCGCGTTCGCCCGCGCTCGGCCGGGTCGGTCTGCCCTGGGCAGCACGGATGCGGGCAAAGATGCGGTCGCGGGCGTCGTTGGTTTCCATAAGGACTGGCTGGGGGTCGCAAAGCGCGGCGAGCGCGCGATGCGCCGATTATAGTGGCGCCCGTCGCGTGCAAAGCATGCGATGGCCGGCGCAAGGTGTTGAATTTTGCTACGCCGCAGGCTGAACCGAGTACACCTGGCGCAGGTAGGACAGGTAGCCGACATCGTCGCACATGGTCTTTTCCGGCGTGTCCGACAGCTTGGCCACTGGCTGCCCGTTGCAGCGCACCATCTTGATCACGATCTGCAGCGGGGTATAGCCCAGGTCGTTGGTCAGGTTGGTGCCGACGCCAAAGGCCAGCCGGCAGCGCCCATGGAAGCGCTCGTACAGCTCGATCACGCGCGGGATGTCGAGGCTGTCGCTGAAGATCAGCGTCTTGGTGCGCGGGTCGACGCGGTTGGCGGCATAGTGGGCGACCATGCGCTCGCCCCACTGCATCGGGTCGCCGGAATCATGGCGCACGCCGTCGAAGAGCTTGCAGAAATACAGGTCAAAGTCGCGCAGGAAGGCATCGAAGCCATAGGTATCCGACAGCGCGATGCCCAGGTCGCCGCGGTATTCGCGCGCCCAGCGCTCCAGCGCGTACACCTGCGAATCGCGCAGCCGCGGGCCCAGCGCCTGGCAGGCCTGCAGGTATTCATGCGCCATCGTGCCCAGCGGCACCATATTGTGCAGGCGGGCAAAGTGGACGTTGCTGGTGCCGGCCAGCTGCGGCCCCAGCAGGCGCCGCATGGTCAGCAGCACCTCTTCCTGCCATTCGCGCGAAAAGCGCCGGCGCGTGCCGTAGTCGGCGATCACGCAATCGGCCAGCTCGGGCGTCTTCAGCAAGGCCAGCTTGTGGTCCAGCCGGCGGCGGCCTTCGGCCAGGTCGGGCCTGGGCTGGGTGCGGCGGAAATAGACCTCGTTGACGATGGCCAGGACCGGCACTTCGAACAGGATGGTATGCAGCCACGGGCCGATGATCGAGATCTCGATCTCGCCGTTGCCCTGCGGGGACGGCCGCACCGAGACATATTTCTCGTTCAGGTGGAACAGGCCGAGGAAGTCGACGAAATCGCTCTTGATAAAGCGCAGGCCGCGCAGGTAGGCGAGCTCGTCGTCGGTGAAGCGCAGCTGGCACAGGTGTGCCAGCTCGGTGCGGATCTCATCGATATAGGGCGTCAGGTCGACGCCCGGGTTGCGGCACTTGAAGCGGTATTCCACTTGCGCCTGCGGGAACTGATGCAGCACCACCTGCATCATCGTGAATTTGTACAGGTCGGTGTCGAGCAGAGACGGGATGATCATAGCGGGCCAGACGGCGATGCCGGGTCAGTACATCATGCTAACCGAAGTCTGGCCGCCCCCGGGCCACTCTTGCCGCTCAACCACCATCGAGGAAGGGCTGTGGCTGCCGCGGCGCCTCCCTGCCCTTTGCCTTGCACTGCAGGCACCACAACTGGCGGCCATCGGTCCCGGGGCACGACACCAGCGTGGCGGCGGCGCGCGGCACCCGCTGCGGCAGCGGCTCGGCAAAGGCGCCGTCGCCAGCCATGATGCGCTCGGTGTAGACCTGCGCCCCGGCGCGCTCGAAGCGCAGCACCTGCACCCGGTCGCCCGGCTGCGGCTGCAGCTGCGGCCCGCACGGCATCAGGCCGGCCCGGCCGCAATGGGCAATGGCATCGCCCGCGGGCGAATCGGTCACGCTGAAGTGGTCCCAGTCGAACGCGGTCAGCGCCGGCAACGCGACCGGCGCGTCAGTGCGCGCGCGCCACGCCACCAGGCGCGATACCACGCTGTCGGCCATGCCCGGCGACTGAACCAGGGTCTGGGCGCCAACGGCCCCGATCGGCGCCAGAAATGCCGTCAGCAGCACAGCAATGGGCGCGAAGATCCGGCATATCGCGGCGCTGCGCCGCAGGCTGGCACGGCTGGCAAGGCAAAGCTGGCGTGGCATACGGGTCTCCCGGCACGGATGCAAGTGACTGCTGGCGGCCTTCATCATGCCCGCTGGCGGGCCGACATGCCAGCAGGCCGCCATGCGTTAAATCAAAAGTACATAAAGAAATAAGAAAACTATCTGATCCGGCTATATAGACCCGCTATTCTTGCCAGAAGGCTCGGCTACAATATCGCTTTCCGAAAGGCCTCGGCCGGCGCTCGTCCAGCCCATGCTGCCATGCGGCACCATGCGGTAGATGCGGCGCGTCCGCCGGCAAGAAGCGGCCCCACAGTTTCCCATTAAAAGCCGACCTGTTTTCCTGGAACCGAAATGACTCACGTTGTCACCGAATCCTGCATCCGTTGCCGCTACACAGACTGCGTTGACGTGTGTCCGGTCGATTGTTTCCGCGAAGGCCCCAACTTCCTGGCTATCGACCCGGATGAGTGCATCGACTGCGCCGTGTGCGTGGCCGAATGCCCGGTGAACGCCATTTACGCCGAGGAAGACGTGCCGGGCGACCAGCAGCAGTTCATCGACCTGAACGCGGAACTGGCCCGCAACTGGCCCTCCATCACCAAGACCAAGGCCCCGCTGGCCGAGGCCGAGGAATGGAAGGACGCCACTGACAAGCTGCAATACCTGCAGCGCTGACAGAACAAGAAAGCCGTCCCGGCGCGTTTTCCGCAATACCGGGCAATACCGGGCACAAGCGGCCCACGCAAACGTATCAGGACGAATATGGACTTGAGCATTCCAAATCCCGTCGCCGACACGACCAAGCAGGTCGACGGCGGCAGCCCTGCAGGCGGCCAGCCGCAGGAAATCGATGCGCTGATCGTCGGTGCCGGCCCGGTGGGCCTGTTCCAGGTCTTTGAACTGGGCCTGCTCGAGATCAAGGCACATGTCATCGATTCCCTGAAGGTGGTCGGCGGCCAGTGCGTGGAACTCTATCCGGACAAGCCCATCTACGAC
>JACXTT010014826.1_pt1 | contig 10166 bp, 8 predicted proteins | sample 9270951 | NCBI WGS metagenome assembly JACXTT01 (sample SAMN15532306, study PRJNA645909) | rock metagenome | isolation source: weathered quartz diorite | place: Puerto Rico | collected 2017-06-21
TTTCTGGGCCTCGGTGTTCGGCAGATCGCTCAACATCAGAGGGTCCCAACCGAACCTAAGGACCCACTTTACGGTCGACCGCATCAGTCCTTTATCTAGAATCGCGTTTGCAATGTCCGTGTACGAGTAGTCCGTGTAGTCTTTCTTCAAACCCATAGCGTGAGGGTCACGAAGGATGATTCGCTGATTCGTGAGAATTACCGAGTCTACTGTGAAGGTAGGATGGTAGATTTTCTGTTTGATGTATAATTGAACCTGCTCGTTTGGCCCGAGCAGTTTGATGACATCTTGAGGCACTGAATCCATTAACCGTCTAGAATAGAAGGCGATGGTTTCTGGATTTTTCCGTTACAGTACCAAGGATGTTCGGGGCTGGTTAGCGAGACCCGGGAGACGTAGTTCGAAAAATTCCGTACCTAACTTCCGGCTAGCCGGTCCAGCCGAAGTATCGCATGATGATCGGAGTAATGTTTCCTTCGATAGTTCCCGCTATTAGGAACAAAGGCGCAAGTCCCACTACAACGTAGACTGTCTGTCGTAGTGTTAGAGATAGAAATTCCTTGTTTTCCAGGGTCGGGTCAAGTTTGGACTTCAGCGCTGCCCATCCCAGCTTCAACCCAATCGACCCCGAGATGACTAGAGAGGGAATCTCTATGATTCCATGAGGCAGGAGACCTGCGAGAAGTAGGGTGAGGTTCTGGAATGCCGGCACGATGATGCCGACTATGAATCCGTTAAACATGATAGTCTCGAAAGAAGGAACGCCGAATCCCAAACCGGCAGTGCCTGTCGCAATGGAAACAAGCCAGTTGTTTGCGAAAAGATCAATGCCGAGAGCGGGACCGAAGCTATTCACAACCGCCGGATTGATGGTCCCCGGCTGAATTGCAAGGTAGGTGACCAGTCCGTTTGCGGAAACATAGTCTCCTAGCCATATTCCTAGGACCAGAGCGAGCGTGGCGATTATGTGGAAGGGCAGGTCTCTTGGGGAGACAAGGAATTTCCAGATTTCTGATAGTCCGCGCCTTACTTTTCTCCAGGCAGCACCGGGCAACCTCAACGCAATGTCGTTCCATATCGGATTTGCTAACTCGAAAGACATCTCCATCTCAGCAGGGCGGCCGTAGGAGTAGATCATCGTCTTGGTGCTGTGAAGAATGGGCAGCAGTAAGAGGCTGAGAACGATGGTTGCCAACGAGGAGAGAGGGAGTCCGATGAATGTTGCAAGAATTAGAGAGGATGACAATACTTGGAAAATGATTCTTACGATGCAATATGTTAGAGTAATCCGGAAGTTCTTAGAGGTGAAGCTGAAGCTTCTCCCTATTGCCGACAACCCTGAGACATTGTCAATCACTGCTATGGGAACACTGTAAACCGTGAACATGGATATGATTAGTGAGACTAGGAAGAGAATGCCGGCCACTAACGTATAGAAGAGTAACAGAAAAGCGTCAGACAGGCTAAAGTTTGTACCGATGCCAGGCGAGAGGAAGAGGAACAGCCCGATGCCCAAAGCCGCAGGACCCCATGTTATGATGTCGGATAGAAGTAGCGTCCATGAGGTGCGCTTCCATGCTTTTCGTCCGTTTTCGAGTACGTCGCCAATTGAGACTGAGTTCTTGGTCCAAGCCTCAAGATAGGTGCCGTACTCTGCCGAGAGAATGAATCCCCCGCCTATGACGCCAACCAGGACGACACCGATGGCGATGCTTGCGAGGACGAGGATGAAGCCGAGCGAGAATGCAGGGTCGTTGACAAGAGTCGAGAATCCCACCAGATACCCTGTCCCCCCTGTGAATTCACCAATGAACTGGCCAATGGTATGGTTCGTAGCTAGGAGGGTGAGGTAGATGATGATAGGTGCAGTAACTGCTGACTCTTCGATGGCCGTCAGCCCGGAGCTAAGCATTGTTGGGACGATTATCGCCGGGTGTTTTCTCCACGTCCAGTAGGACCGATGGAAAATCCTGTCGAAGAACATTCGCTTGGAACCTTGTGGTTGTTGCAACTAGGGCAATACTCCAGTAGGAGGTTTTGGTGGTCCCAAGAGACCGGCTAGTGGGAATTCGAGGTGGCTGTGGTACTCGAAGTGTTCGTAGGGATCGCTGGTGGAGAGATAGAGCCAAACAAGCTCAGCTAGGCCCAACGTGAATATGCTAATAACGAGATAAACTGCGGAGCTTCTCGATCTGACGGGAGACAGTCTTAACCTAGGCGGCAACTGGTATAGTCCCAGCATTCCCATGGTCCCGTTGATTTCCTGGACCATGTAGTCCTCTCTGAATTCATGTTCTTTCCAGTCATCCGTTAGCAAGAGAAGTTCGAACATTAGGAGGAACCAGCCCAAGTATGGAATTAGGACGAGTAGCGCTTGCATGACGGCACTTCGCTCGCTACTGGACTCGCTCAACCACTGATAGCATCGATAGTTGTTCGCAAGTCGCCATTGGCCGTTCACGTCACCGGGGTTCACTTTGGCCCGAAGCAAGTCTAAAACATGGCCGAACATTGCTTGCTCTCTTCCAAAGTGGTTGTTTCTCCTATTGACCAGCAAGTAGACTAGATACGCTGAGAAGGCGGACGAGAATATTCCAACCGTAACGAGAGTGATCAGAGTCGCGTCGATAAGGTCTAATGGTATTTGGCCGAATACCCCAACTACGAGTACCCAAGGAGCTACGGCTAGTATGAGATATGTCAGGACCGGTGCGATGAGCAGCCGTTCTGGCATGCGACGGTCCGTGCGAGCTCGATAACCTAGAAGGGTTTCGATCTCGTGCTGCTCGATTTGCATTGGGGTCCCGGTCTGTCTTCCTTGGATTATTAGCCCTAGTGTCGGCCAGTCTTTAAATGAGCCTTCAGGTTGTGGACCGCTCCGTGCGGCCGTGGTCTAGCCTGGTCTATGATTTCAGCCTGCCAATACCAACGACAGCGGAACGCTGAGGACCCGGGAGACCGTTCCGGAATGGGGCGGTCCGGGAATTCAAATCCCGGCGGCCGCACCACAACTGCCAAGGGTCAGGAAGTGACTTGTAGCTTCTCACTCACGTGTGTCGTCCCAGTTGGTTTGGCAACATGGCTCAGCGCCTGACCAAAGTCCTCGATGAGATCGTCGGCGTCTTCAAGCCCGACAGACAGACGGATCAGCCCGTCTGTGATTGCCAGCTTCTGACGGTCCAACGGCGATAAGCCAGAATGGGAGGTAGTCGCCGGCCTGGTGATAAGGGTCTCAATGCCACCCAGGCTCGGGGCCACAGCCGCGAGCTTGGTTGCGTGCATGAACGACTCGGCAGCCTTTACACCGTCTACCATTTCGAAGCTCATCATCCCTCCACACCCTTCAAACAACCTACTAGCTCTCTGATGCTGAGGATGACTTGACAGTCCCGGATAGTTCACCTTCGCGATTGCCCCGTGACTCTCAAGGAAGCTCGCGACCTTCATCGCGTTCGCATTGTGTTGTCTGACCCTCAGCGCCAGAGTCTTCATTCCGCGGTGAAGGAGGAATGCGGCGTGAGGGTCTAAGCTACCACCAAGATGGTTCAAGCGATGAGTTATCTTCTCGATTAAGGCCTCTTTTCCAATCACTGCTCCCGCGACGAGATCCGAGTGCCCATTCAGATATTTTGTGGCACTGTGAATGGAAATGTCAAACCCGTGTTCGGGAGGACGATAGTTCACAGGACTCGTGAAAGTATTGTCAATAGCCGAGACCAAATTGTGTGCCTTAGAGAACTTTACAACGGCTTCGAGGTCGGGTACCTGCACGAGTGGATTGGATATCGTCTCGACGTAAATCGCTTTTGTGTTAGGACGTAATCTCTTCTCCCAAGTATTTGGATCGTTACCGTCGACCAAGTCGTACTCTATGCCGAATTTCTCCAGATCTTTTGTGACGAAATCGTGGGTTCCGCCATACAGGCAGTCTTGAGCGAGCAAATGGTCTCCCTTCGAGAGAAGGGTCAGAAGGGTTGTTGTTATCGCAGACATTCCGCTAGACGTTACAAGAGCCGCTTCAGCATTCTCAAGGTCAGCGAGCTTTTCTCCAAGGGCGATTGCATTTGGCGTATTATTGAGACGAATGTATCTTACATCGTCATAGGTTTTCTCGCCCGCATATTCGTACATAGCGGTTTGGAAAACGGGCATCACTATGGCACCGGCGATTCTCGGTCTAGGCTCTCCCGCATGAATTGCCTTGGTTTGAATCTTCAACGAACTCACGCATAGAAGCCATTGGAGACCATGTATTCTAATGTTGACCCAGCCCCCGCTGGCAAAGGCGATAACTACCTCATCGTTCAAGGAACTCTCTGAGCGGTAAGATTGACGAGCATCGAAGTTGTCCGAACAGATCAGTTGCAGGCTGGACTCGCAACTCCCGGAGTGGTGCGAAAACGAGCTTTTGAAACAGAAGAACTTGTTCTCTCGCAAACCCAGCTAGACGCAGGAGTCGCGTCTGGATGGCACCATCACGGCAGAAGGCATCTCTACGGGTTAATGATTGCAGGCAGGCTCAGACTTGAATATGGGATGGACGGAAAGGACGCGGTTGAAGTCGTGCCGGGAGACTTCTTCCATATTCCACCAGGGCTAGTTCATCGAGACGTGAACCCTGACAATGACAAGCTTGTGGTCGTGGGGATTATCGTAGGCCCAGGACCACCAGTAATCAATGTCAACGGACCGGAATAGAGAGAAAACAAAAATCTGATTTTTATAGCAGCGATTGCCGGACCCGGCTCATGCCACAATATGCGATAATTCAGAGTCATCCGCCTGGCGACTGCCCGGTATCGAGCAAGGGCGCGAGAGAATGGATGAACAAAATGGCTCCCCAGTTGGAGACTACAGCGAAAAAGCACGGGGTAAAGTTCGTAGTTCCGTACCTTCACCTCGACCCCGCACACAAAGGCCTGTTGCTTGTCGAAGCTAGTTCCGCTGAGTCAGTCCGAGACTTTTTGGTACAAGCTGGACTCTTCCACTTTTTGGACAGTCAGCTCTACCTCGTGACACCAATCGCTGACTTGCTGAAGATGGCACAGAGCATACCAACGATTTACCCATAACTTCCCAACAGCCGTGGACTCTGAGCCACGGCTCCCGAATTTTTCTTGGCTTACAGGCCCATGCTGTTAATCGGGTTTCCCGAGTTCCCGTCGACAACAAGGACGATCTGGTTCCCCTTGTGCTCGTACTTCACAAACCAGATAGGCGCGTGAAGTAGCTCAGTGTCAGACACATCTTCCTCCGAACTCATCTGCTGAATCATGTGATACTTGGCATGCGCCTTCTGTGACTGTAATTGGTCCACGAGGGTCTTAGCCTGGTACCTCGCTGCGTCCTCGCTAATGTCACCATTCAGCACCTTAATCCCCTTAGGATATTTCGAAATGTCGAACAACTCTCTCTCCTGAAGAGAAAACTGGTAGTCGTGCGGCTGATAGGCCGTCAAGGCTTTCAACGCGACAATTGGATAGTTGTAGTTCTCGTTCATCTGTATCGCCTTAGTCATTCCCCTACCACCCATCCCACCCCCCATCACAGACCCGAGCAAAGCTCCCTCGACCAAAGAACCTCCAATCCCACCCCTACGACCGCCACCCATTCCCCCGATTACGCCCAAAAGCGCAGCCGTCGTAGCCACAGTCGCACTCTCGGCCACAATGTCCGATGCCACCAACGAAGTTCGCGCAGAAACCCCTACAAGCCAGTATGGAACCACTGAGAGGCTGACCTCTTCGAGCGTTGAGCTTTCCTGAAGGTGTCGGTTCAATAGTCCCCGATCCATCATCGACCTTGCCAGCGAGACCAATTGGTCAGGAGTAGAATACCTGAGGGGCAGCATGGTCTGTTTCTGAATATTTGACCACCCGGAACTTCCGAGAGTGATGCTAGCTCCGCAGTACTCGCAGGTGATTATCATCTCGCCAAATTTTGGAGCGAGCGGAGCCCCACAACTGGTACACTTCAAAGACGTGGCGCTCGAGGGAGCAATAACCTGAGCAATGCTAGCTCCGGTTTGATTGGGACCCGACTGTCCTTGTTCCTGCTGGCCAGCCTTCGAACCGCATCGCGAACAGAATATTGCTTCATCCGGTAGCTCAGCTCCACACTTCACACAGAACATCTGGTCGTCGCCACCCTTTGATTTCAGCCCCTTTAGAAGTCAATTAACATTTGTCAGGTGTGAAAGGCCAAAGGAGGCATTTGCTGAGCCGCGACTATTTTGGACCCTTAAGCCAGCCTGATATCCCGAGCTCTCGAACGTTGAGAGCAACCGGATCAAAGTCGTAGGACTTGTAATTGCCCCGCTCATCGACGAACATGATCCGGGGTCGCAGCTTGTATGACCCTTTCCTTCTAGCCTTTAGGGGAATTTTCAGATCGTGCGTTCTCAGGTACTCCAGCCTCTTTCCTTTCAAGTCAACAAAGTTGCCTTCAACCCGGAGCTGAGCTCTTGGAGTATCTAGCTCGAGCCCTTCCGTGAAAACATTCTCGAGCTTCATGAGCGTCGCCGCAGTCTTGCCGACGTTGGCGAACTCAAGCTCGAGCGTGATGTCCGACCCGACTCCGACGTCGCCTGTGGGGGCACGCATTGTCCCGACAACGCTAGCTTCTTCAAACCTCTCAAGGCCCAGTGACTGGTCCTGAACGAGCGAGATTGGTGCAACTGACACTGTGGAATCAACCGGGTTACCAGCCAAGGCGTCCAGAGGAGACATTAGCAAAGCCTTCTCCTCCTTCGCTCGTTCTAGGTGGGATAGGGCCTCATCCTTCTTGGCTTGGAAGCCAGCATCGCCATACAGTCTAGCGGCCAACTGTAGCTGTTTCTCGGCCAGATGGTAGTGTTCAGTTTTCCTTCTCGGATCCCGCTCTACTTCTGCCTCTGTAAGATATACGAGAGCATCGAACATTCTCTCAGTTGCCCGAGTCCAGTCAGCAGCATTCTTGAAACCTGCTTCTCGATAATAATCGGCGGAAGCCTCAAGCTGCTTCTTGATCTCACCATAGAGACTTGTGTCTCTGGTCCTCCTGAACTTGGTCCCAGCCTCCAGAGCTTTGCAAATGGAAGCGTTGGCCATGGCTAGCACCCGCAGTTTCTCTCTCTTCGTTGCCTTCTCGGTCTCGAGGAAAAGATCGGCTGCTGAGGCGTAGAGCCCAGGCGATGCGTTGGCCTCAGCTTCCTTCATCTTCGCCCAAGCATCACAAAGAAGACTGAGCGTGTTGAATTCCGACTTTGACTGTTCATTTAGGGATTCTGCCATTAGCATTTTGAAGGCTGTCGAGGCTCCACGGTACTTTGACGCACTTGCCTCTTTTCCTCCAGTCTTATCGAGCAGCTTAGCCTCTTCGAGCTGAATCCTAGCCAGAGAATACTTCTCACTACTCTTGTCCAGCTCTATCCAGTCTTTGATCTCTTGGACCCGTGCAGTATCCGTCTGGGTTTTGAGTAAGCTCTCAAGACCGAGCTTTGACTCGTTGAAGGTTGCTACTGCGGCCTTGAACGACTCTTTAGAAGAGTCCGGGCGTTCCTGCCTGCCGAGGGCTTCACCGCCCTCCAGGAAGGAGGATCCAAGGTAGTGCTTTGAGAGAGGTGCCCACTCGACGGTTTGCTTGAGAACCTCAGAAGCTTTCTGATATTCCTCGGCCGCGAGAAGATACTGTTCTTCGGAGTGATGCATACGAGCCTTTTCGATGAGACAACATGCGTCCATGTACAGAGCCATTTCGTTGAAGCAAGTGTCGCATCCTTGCAGTTTGCATGATCGATATTCTTCAGCCGCGCGTTGGAATTCTCTAGACGCGTCCTCGTTTTGACCAGCTAGATCGTATGCGCGGGCAAGCTTCCATCTCAGGTTCGGAATTGATAATTCGTGTCCGACTTGGAGCTGATACTGAATCGCAGCGCTGTATGCCTCGGTCGCCCGTCTAGATGCGTCGGTGCTTCCTGTGATGTCCAGAAGCTTGACTGCAACATCTCCATACCATTCGGCGTATTGCGCCAAGACTGGGACCTGTCCAGGGTTCGGGCTAGTAGAACAGATGGCTATGCACGTCTGCATATCTGAGCATGCGCTCTCAAGAAGCTGAACCTTCGCTGAACGATCCGGGTTGATGCCGGCGAGTTCGGCCTTGATTAGTGCGAGGTAATTACGACTCACGCCCCGGTCCCATGTGTTTGGAGCCATCAACGTGTCTGCAAGCCGAACAACTGTTTGCCGCAGCGAGAGGGCTTCTTCGAGGAGCTTGGCCTTTTCATCAACTGGTAGATCCAGTGCGGCTAGGAAGAGAAGCGCCTTGCTTAGCGAGTGACCCAGATTGATGACAATCCATGGCTCAGTCTCCCCCTCGATCCCATGCCGCGAAATCTCAATAGCGTGACGAAGTAATTGCTTCTTCTTTGCCGGGTCAGTTTCGACAACGACGGCCTGTATCGTCTGTGCTTCTGAGAAGGCCTCTAGTGCTGAGCTGGTTCCACGTTTCAGCAGTGGAATCTGGAAAGCCTCGTAGGCTCGAAGTGCAGCCTTTGCGTTCTTTTCGAGCATTTCCTTTTTCTTCCCAGCGTCCTCTTCACCGATCGCCATCCAGAATAGTGAGGTAGAGATCCCCATCGAAGCAGCGCCAATCAGTAGCTTGTCGCGAGTCTCCTTAGCGTATTCGAGTCCTTCCTCCGCTATCTTCAGGGCTTTTGGAAAGTCTCCCAGCAATTCATGTGTGATCATTCCTGATGCTTCAGCCTCGAGAAAGGATGCGAAAGGGCCTCCTATCTTTCGAGCAAGAACCCGCATCTCAGCTTCCTTCTCCATGGCTCTCCGGACACCTTCGTTCCTCGGTGTAACTCCAAAGGTCGACGATATGATGGTCAACTGCAGACTCAGCTTCATACACTCGAGGATGCCGGTTGTGGGATCGAGATCCTTGTAGGCGTGAACCGCCTCGTCTGCAAGTTTCAAAGCATTGGCCGTGTTCTCCATTAGAGACTCGTGTTCTTGAACCGATGTCAATGCTTCACAACGATAGGTCAGGGCATCCTTTTTCGCATCAGCAAAAGCTGCTGGATGCGCGTTCGCATCTATGGACGCAACGGCGCTTTCAACGGCTTCAATCGCCTTCTGTAAGAGCCTCTTCCGCTCTTCATAATCGTCAGCCCCCATTAAGGAAGCATACAGGCTCTTCCCCTGGAAAAGGGGGGCCCTCGGATCGGCACCATACAGAGCGCTTGCAGAGTCAAAGGCGCTTTTGGCCTTCAGCATGAGCTCCTTGAATTCACGTCGCGAGTCAGCTTGAAGGGCGGACTGATAATAGCTATGGCCAATCTCACCTGTAATTTTGGCCTTCTCGAGGCTATCCTCTGTAGCCGCAAGTGCTTTCTCATAGAGGCCTACGGAGTCCAGCCAATTGTACTGCCCTGTCTTCTTTGCAGCCTCAGAAAGCAGACCTACCAGGTTTGGAGAGGATTCAACCATCTTTGGTGTCCTTTACCCTGTGATTTTTGATATTAAACATGATGCGAGACTTGACCCAATACGGATTATCGAACAACTAGCACGATGAGGTTGTTGCTCCTCCGCTAAGCGGAGGTTGACTGGCGTCTGGCTGAAGGGCCCAAGCAAGGATAGACCGATCAGTCAGCTTCAGGGAATCCGCACCGACGGGTGAATAGAACCAGGCCGACTTGGTGGAGCAGAGTATCCAGAGTCCCCAGGACTTTGACCCGTAGCTTCGGACGCCATCGATCGATATGACGAGGTGACCGAAAGAGTATGATGTTGCTTCTACATTGGCGATGTGAATCGTTAGCTCGTAGAAATTCCACGTCGAAAGCACATCTGACACGTTATGCCATACAATCGATCCGTTCCCGTAGTTGATGAGAGTTGAGACTCTGATACATGAGGCGGCAACCCCCCGGCAGAGGTCGGCCGACTTAGAAGACTCCTGACCGAACGTGTTTTGGTAAAAATAGTACGCGGCCGTTTGTGTAACTATGGCTAGCACAGCGATGATGATGAGGATCAGGTAGAACCTGTGATGCTCAACCAGTCTCGGTTCACTTGAGCTTGCTGTCTATTGCTAGTCCGGACCGTTTGAACGAGGCTATCGCTAAGGGAACGACGCTCGCGAAGAAGAAGAGATTGCTCACTTCATGCAAAATTGCG
>JACXTT010014827.1_pt1 | contig 10165 bp, 9 predicted proteins | sample 9270951 | NCBI WGS metagenome assembly JACXTT01 (sample SAMN15532306, study PRJNA645909) | rock metagenome | isolation source: weathered quartz diorite | place: Puerto Rico | collected 2017-06-21
GGCAATTTCACCGTCGACACGCATGCGTTTCTCCCTTCCTTTTTCCTTTTCAACACGAAGAAGCTGCTTTATGCTCGTCTCCAGTGCGTTCTGCCCGAGTCCGCAGTTAATGCCACCGATCACGGTAACTGTGTCGTCGAAGTCCTGACCGTCGCAGCGTAGAAGCCGTTGCTGCAGTTCCCGCAAGACATCGGTCCGACCTTTGAGGTGATGTTTTCGCTTACTTAAATACGCAACTGCGTTCGAGTATTTTTCGCCGCATAGCTCGGCCACCCATTTCAGCATGTAGCCAGAAACCGTCGCGTCATCTAGCCCGAGCGTGCCTTCGCGCTGCAGGGCTTCGATGTCAGCACCGCTGGCGAACAGCCATTGAACAATGACTTCAGCGCATACAGGACTCATGGCAGCCAGTCCGGCCAGAAGTCTTTCCTCGTCACGGTTTAACTCTGGAACATCCCAAGGCGCCTCGCGCAGTTTGGACAACGCGCCCCCAACCTCTTCGGCTCCGCGCTGCAGGAGAAGATGCAGTGCTTCACCGGAATGGAATGACCCGCAGCGAATGACCGCATCATAGATCCCCTCTCGCAGCTGCTCGTAAAAGTGCAGAGCCAGGCGTCTTTCGGTCCCTAACAGCCGCCCAACACGGAGGCGTTCACTAACCGCATCTATGATGAGCTTCTGCTCAGCTTTGGACCGGTTGCTCTCACGGTGGGCGATGAACGCGATCATGGCGTTCGGTAGCACTAGAGTCCACCACCACGACCTTCCAACGTTGTCGGCTGGGAAAAACCGATTGAACCCATATAGCATGACCACGAAGAGTAGGCTCAACCAGGCGTAACGGTTCACAAAGCTCCACATGGACTTGACGACCTCCTAAGGGCGATCACCCCGTTGTTGGATTGCGTCCGTACTCAAGGTCCTGCGGGGTCTTGCGCGAGGCCTGCAGCGGAAGCGACACGACGATCCAAGAAAGTCGCCAATTGCTCTCTCAATTCCACGACCATTCGTTCAAGATCCCGCTCCATACATACGCGCCAATCTAATTCACTCCGGACACACCGAAAGAGACCCTCGACCCAGGGAAGTAAAGCCTTTTGGAAGTGTTCAGTGAAAACAGCAAGACCTCCGAAGTCCGCGCTAAGGTGACATGAAAACTTCGCAAGCCATAGTTCGGTTTGATCAGAGGAAGCCGAGTACTTGAGCAGGATTTTGCCTTCGCGACTTCGGCTACTGATCCGTTGGGGATACGGCGAGAACCGGAAGGTAACTGCACCGTACTTACACGCGAGTGTGATCTCGCCTTTTTCACTGCCATCCGGCTCTTTGTACGATCCCACACCCAGTGCCAGTCCTCGAGGAATTCCAATATGTTGGAACACCGGCTTATTTAGGTCCTTGAAGCAAATGTTGTCCTTCAGGGCCGAAGGCCAATCGTTAAATGGGATCTTTCGCATCGCCAACCTCCGTGAGGCCCAGCGATGTTTTGTGTAGATGACCTTAGGCGCGCTCGTCTGTTCGGAGTATTCGCGAAGCGCATCTAACACGGCATATGCTAAGATGTCTTGTACACATTTCCGAACAAATCCCTGGAAGGGTGGTTTGCCTCGTTCCAGCGCCTGATGCCAGTCGTGTATAAACCTCGTTCTCTCTTCTTGTTGTCCGGTTGCCCAATGGAAAACCTGATGGACAGTATGAGTGACTGGATAGGGCTCCACAATGAGTGCTTCCGGCGTCACTAAGTCGACGCGAATCGGGAATACGATCTCGAAGTCAGAGGCAATATCGTATCCTCTGCTATATATCCAACGAACGACAAGTGCGGCCAAGCCGATCGCGAGAACTGCTGATGCCACTAGCCAAACCCACGGATGTGGGGACCGTAGGAGATATGCGGCCAGAATATTGGTCGTAACGCCGAGTAGAAAGCCAATCCCAATGGCGACGGCGATGAGCGTCGCCAAATTCTCGCTCGCCACTCGCATTCGCTCGCGAAGGTAGTAAGGTTCCCTATCCTTTTCCATGTTTTGTGTCCTCTGGATCAGTGCTCTGGTTCAGTGCGTTCCCCCGACTCCAAGCGGCATCGCTGATCTGAAGTCCGCCGTTAATTCTGCGAGGGATCCACAATCCCATATTTGCCTAAACCGAATGCGGTGTTTTTCCCGATATGAGTAAATTCTCCTAATCGCAAGAAGGGGAGGAATGAAGTCAAGAGTTCGATGCTATGAAAACCAAACGTTACGGCACCCGTGAAACCGCTGATTGGAGTGGAGCGGTTCTGGCGCGTGGAGAAGCGGCTTTGATCGCGAAAGGTTAATCGGGAGTCCACTGTCTTGACCGATTCGGAGAGGTTCAGGAGCTCGTGAATTTCGGTAAGTGCGAAGATGCCGTCCGCACGGGTGCTTCCACCGTCCCCATTAGGCCCGGTTTCGCCGACATGCTCTCCGTGATCTCGTATGTAGGTATAGTGTTGCCAGGAGGAGAGGCAGTGAAAGTACTGGAGCAGTTGGATCCGGCGCAGGAGGGCCTTCATTAGGTTGGTGAATGAGAGCTCGTGGTCGAGCTGGCCCTCGGTCTGGATGCGAACGGGCGTCAGGAAGTTCAAGGTGAGACTAGGACCCTTAATCGAATTACGAATCAGGAATGAGGATTGATGAATGTCGGCGAAGGAGAGCGGGGTGAAGTCGGTAAGAGTCTTGGTCGAGCCGTTGTAGATGGTTTGGAACTCTAGACTGCTTTCCACGCAGAGGCGCGGAGACGCAGAAGGTTCCGGTACATATGCTTCGACCCGGAGTAGTGTGAATTTATCGCGGTTGCGTCCGATGCCCCGCCGGCCAAGGTCGTCGAATACGTAAATGAAGTAAGGTAAGTAATCGATCGCTTGGCCGATCAGAACCAGCTCGAAGGTGAGTTCGTCGTCGGCAGTGAATTCGGTTCGTTCATCGAGTGGCGGAGTCAATACGAATGGGTGCGGGGCGTGGTTGTACTTCCTCATCATCTGCGCCCCTTTGGGCACCGGCGTTTCGAAGATCTGATAGTAACTGCAATGGTCTTGAATGAGGCAATTGGGGCAGTGACGATCGGGCTTGATGCAGACCAAGTCTTTAAAGGCATAACCGAAACCGCCCCGAAGCGTGGCGCCCTTGTATGGCGGCAGACCGAGTTTGTCGACTGGGCGAATAACAAAGCGGAGAGAGGCTAGTTGAAACACTAAATCCGGTGCAGAATCGGGCTTGTTCGTGCTCGGATGTATGACGGGTGTCATCGGAGGTCGACGAGTATTGGTTTAGGAAGCTCAGTGGGTCCGGCTCTGGAGAGCCCTCCCACACCGGCGCGGGGACGCGGTGAAAGAGTCAGGCCTGAAGAGCCAGCGCAGCGGATGCGCCGCGCTACCGCCCTGCAGAACCTCAGAAGAGTTTACGAAGTGCCATTCGACTGGAGCCTACGGCGCAAGCTTCCGCCATTGAGAAACCAAGTGCAGTTTCCCTGGCCGGGAATCACTCACTGACGCGCGAGCAAAACCGCAGCACCACCGTGAGTGAAAGCGAGACTAAGACTTCCTGGTGGAACAGTAGACGCCTCAAAAAACCCCTGAGGGCGTCAGGTACTAGCTGCTTTTATGATTGCTACCGGTTCTTAACCGTGATTACTGTATACGGATTTCTGTAGAACAAGTCAAGCGAAGTTTTAATCCGAGACTGCGAGGCCGCTAAAAAAGTAACTCGTCTTCTTTGGTCTCAAGGTGGATATCGGCGAGTCGAGGATACCGCGAGGGTAGTGGCCCGGGAACTTGTACCCGAGCAGACTCCAGAATGGATTTGATTTCTAAGCCGTTCACGACTCCCTTCCCCTCGAAATGATTATTGGTGATGACATAGACTTCGGGAGCCTGGGCGGCGATCCTCCGAATCTTCTCGATCCAGGGTTCGAGTTCCTCTTGACTGTAAAGGTAATTGTATCTCTCGGCCGCGTCGGCGCGTTCGCTGAACCACTCATCATAGTTCCTGCCGTGTAGGCGCACGTAACCGACAGGGGAAGTGACCAGCGCCGTCGGCCTGAGCGAGCCGCGGAAAACAGGCTGATCGATGTTGCAGAAACCGATGCCACGCTCTGCCAGCTCGGCATGCACCTCCTGATGATTCCAGGTACCGTGGCGCACTTCGACGACTAGAGGGAAATCGGCAAATTGATCCAAAAGTTCCATCAGGTAACTATGAGACGCTGTTTCGTTCTTGAAGGACCACGGAAACTGAATAAGCAGGGCGCCGAGCAGACCCGCATCCATCAGAGGTTTCATTCCCTCTCGAAAGACCCGTTCATCTTCAGCGCTTGCCCCTGCAGGCTCATGAGTGAACTGACGAAATAGCTTGGCAGTAAACCGGAAGCTGGAATTGCCGGCGACTCGGTGTACCCAGCTCTCCGCCGTCTTCTTCGCCGGGGACCGATAAAAGCTGCTGTTGATCTCTATGACGTTGAAGTAACCGGAGAGATAAGTCAGCGGGTCGAACCCGCGGGGCGCGGGGCTGGGATATACGACGCCTTTCCAGTCTCCGATAGACGAGTCCGCTGGGCCGACCCGGATCACCGACCCTCGAGAATCACTACGCATCACACCGGAGCTTCTCCTTACCGGCTGAGAGGATGATCGAGTCCGTCGCGCGCCGTTTGATAAGCTCCTCCCGGCACCGGGCCGATCTCCATCGCCGCCCGGTACTCCGATATCGCGGCAGCGCGCTCGCCAAAGAAATCCAGGATGCGGCCGGCGGCTACATGAGCCTGTGACGCGACCCAAATTTCGGCCGCGGGATGGGCACGCTCAGCCGCCTGCCGGAAAAGCTTGACTGCGGCCAGCAGGTTCTCGGTGATCTGGTCTTGGGCAAGATTTGGATCCGGGGCTTTCCGTGGATCAATCTCGCTCGCCAAGCCGCTTAGCACTCTAGCGAGGCCGTAGAGTGCCCTGGCATGCTCAGGATAGGCTTTGAGTATCTCTTCCAATATCGGCCTCGCCTCGCGATAGCCTCGGCGTTGAATCAAATCGTCGGCGGCGGCGAGCTTCTCCGCGACGGGCTCGCGGGTCGCTCGCCCAGCGCGTTCAGCCCTCTTGCCTTCCAGCCGCGCGCGTAGGGCCGTCACCTCGGCCACTCGGTCGGACTCACGGCCGAAGCTAATCGAGTTGATCATTTCCGGATAGTAACCCTCAATATCCACTCCTACCCGCTCCCAAGGAATCAATTTCTCGTAGAAATGGAATGCGAGCACGGCCCCGCGCTGATACTGGGTGCTCAGCCCTAGAAGCGCCTCTTCCTCCCTTTCCGCGGCGACTTCGGCACTGGTCGCAGGAAGCGAAGTAATCTTCATCCGCGCCTCGGCCGCGGCAGCAAGCGATTGAGTAACCAGAAGGAATGCGGTCTCGTCTACGCCGGTATCACGCTTCGTGACCATCTTGAATAGCGTACGCAAGGCTTCCGATCTTGAGCGGATCTCGCGGCCATACTTACTGCCCAAGGGTTCGAGAACAAAACGAAGAAAGGCGACGCGCACGGCCGTCACCAGGGTCTGCGCCGAAGGTCCGACTACGACCAGATAGTCATCTCCGATGGTCTGATCACCTTCTTCTCGGGTGCCATCGGGAATATCGTTCCTGATATACGCTGAATTGAGCGCGTCCAAGGCGTTCGGGAGTAGGTGAAGCCGTCGAGAGCGAGTGCGCTTCTCAACTCCCACGGACGCCGCCTTCACCGACTCATCACCCGAGCGGTCCTTCTTTTTCACTTTTTCAGATGGTGCCGAACGGGCACTCGGTCGGATGTTCCACGCAAGAACCGGACGCGTGTGAAGATAGTTGAGCGTCTCGAAAAGGACCCGGGCCGTCTCCTGTTCGTACTGGCGAAGGACCGGCTCCTGTGTCTTGGCGTACTTGTTGAAGAGCTTGGAGAGATCAATGCTCAAGTAAAACTCCCTCAGCAAGGGCACAAAATCGAGCACGGTGACGACGTCCACAGGTAGCGAGCTCTGCGGCACGGCGATTCTGAACTGTGGGGGAGGAGAAATGATGAAGCTGAGGGCGACGTAGCGAGCGACCTGGCCAGGCTCATCTGCTCCGACTAAGCGGTGCGAATGAAAATAGGCATGCAGGCGCTCTCGGAGCCGCGGGTCCAACCCTGCCAGATCCGCGCGCAATGATTGGCGAAGCGAGGATAGCGGTTGACCATTACTCGGGTATTCGTAGCCGGCGGCATCGAGCGCCGCCATGACCGCGAAGAGGCGCGGGTCCAGATCCACCGATACATTGACTTCTTCCAGAATAGCAATCAAATTCTGGCTGGGTGGCGGCGCTGCGACTTTGTCGCCGCTCCGTGCCGGCGCTGGTTCCTGTGACTGGCTCGAGGCCCAAGAGTCTTCTCGACCGAGTCCGATCCCGACAGGTCCAATGATAATCGCCGCTGCCGCTAGCAGTACAACGTGCTTGGAGAGGCTAAGCTTTCTGAGGGAATTGCGATTCAGGGCGTCGGTCGCGATGCTCCGAACGCGCGCTCGGTAAGCCAATGAGACATCAGGAGAAACTTTGGAGAGCCATTTTTTCGTCATCGAAAGTCTCGAACACAGTCAATAACTTGGTGATCCGAAGCAGGTCACGGATTCGCTGAGGCAGCTTGAGCAGCTTGAGCTGCCCACGCTGATTCGACAGCGTGGTGTAGGCACTCACCAACTCTCCAATGCCCGAGCTGTCCATGTAGCTGACATCGGCAAAGTTGAGTAGCACGTTCTTCTTCTGCTGTTCGATTAGCCGGCGCACCGTATCACGAAACCGCATACTCCCTTCGCCGATGGTGATCTTGCCGCCCAGATCGAGAATTGTCACACCCCCGGCATCGCGTTGGGTAATACTAAACATGGGCATTACCTCATCGGTGAGCTTTTCGACGAACCATGTGCACAACAGTGCCCCCGCCCGGACGCGGTGAGTATTCCACCTCATCCATGAAGGTGCGCATATAGAAGATCCCCCGCCCGTTCGGCTTTAAGAGATTTTCAGGTTCGAGAGGGTTGGGTACATGCGAAGGGTCGAATCCTTCACCCTGATCGCAGATGCAAACGGAGAAGGTTTCGGCATTGACGGAGAATTGGATGTCGACCCGTTTCTGATCATCCAGTCTGTTGCCGTGCTTGATGGCATTGATCACTCCTTCCCGCACGGCCATCCCAATCCAAAGCGTGGTGTCCTCGTCGAAGCCAACTATGCGTGCCAGGTTGTTGGCAACAACCTCTGCCAGTTCGACGTACCCAAAATCACTGACGATGGTTAGACCGACTGTGCTCTTCTCTGGCTCCATGCTCGGCCGTCCACCTTCATCGCCAGGACAGCGGGTCCGCGGTTGTTTGATCGCGTTCCGGCCGGGGGCGAACTCTACCAGGAAGGCTCATTCACGGCATCTTGCAGTCCGATGGACGATGGTTCATTGCTGCGGGATTTGGTGTAACATAGCGACCGAATCATGTCAAGCTACACCATCTCCGGCGCTTCCAAGGTTCGCGGAGAGGTCGCACTGTCGGGGGACAAATCGCTCTCTCATCGCCTCGCATTGATCGCCAGCCTGGCCGAAGGCCGGTCCCAGATCGAGAATTTCTCGTCCAGCGCGGATTGCCAGCACACCTTAGATTGTTTGCGGGGACTCGCGTGCCGCATCGAACAAGATTCGTCGCAGATCGCGATACAAGGCCAGGGTCTGTTCGGTCTGCAACCTCCGAGGATGTCCCTCGATGCAGGTAACTCAGGTTCGACGATTCGGATGTTGACGGGCATCCTGGCCGGACAATCATTCTCCTCCATGGTGGATGGAGATTCGTCTCTTCGACGCCGGCCCATGAAGCGCATCGTCGAGCCCCTACGCAGCATGGGGGCGGACGTGAAAGCGGAACAAGACCAATTCCCTCCCCTGCGGATCACCGGCCGGCCATTGGAAGGCATTCGGTACCAGATGCCGATTGCTTCGGCACAAACGAAGTCATGTATTCTTTTGGCGGGACTGCTCGCCGGTGGCCAGACGACCGTAGAGGAGACGCTGCCGACCCGCGATCATACCGAGCTGATGCTGCCTCTTTTTGGAGCCAGAATCGAACGGCATGATCGAACCACCACCGTATATGGCCGGCACCGGTTACAACCGATTAGTTATCGGATCCCAGGTGACGTATCCTCCGCCGCGTTCCTCGTCGCTGCCGCCTTGTTGGCTTCGGAGGCGGATCTGGTTCTGCCCGACCTGCTTCTCAACCCAACCCGGACCGGTTTCCTGGACTTCCTCCGCGACGTCGGAGCTCCGATACGGACCAAGGTCACTAATGAGCGTGGGGGCGAAATGGTCGGGGAGGTCACCGTTGAACATCGCGGATGGACTGACCGCATTCCCAACAGAGTATGGCAAATCGGAAACAGTCTCGTGCCCAAGCTTGTCGACGAGATCCCCCTACTCGCGGTCTTGGCAACGCTCTCTCCCTCCGGCCTGCAGGTCAAGGATGCCCTTGAATTGCGGGTCAAGGAGAGTGACCGAATTAGCGCCACAGTGCAGAACCTCCGGATCTTGGGTGTAGAGGCCGAGGAGACTAAGGACGGGATGATTGTACAACCGGCATCGATGCTTCGTGGAGGGCTGGTAGATTCTTGTGGTGACCACCGGATCGCAATGGCTATGGCCGTATGCGCCCTCCGGGCAAATGAGCCCGTGATTATCGAGGATAGCGATGCCGTCGCAGTTTCGTTCCCGGACTTTTTCCAGGTGCTTCGCGAGCTTATGTCATGAGCCCGATGCCAGGCGCCCCCAATATCTACTTGATAGGATTCATGGCGGCTGGGAAGACGACCGTCGGTCGCGTGCTGGCGCGGATGGCGAAGCGTAAGTTCATCGATCTGGATGAAGAAATCGAACGGCGAGCCGGCAAGCGGATTTCAAAGCTCTTCCGCGAGGCAGGAGAGGAAGGCTTCCGAGATCTGGAGCGCGCATTGCTTGACGAATACTCCCGGCAGTCGGGACTGGTAATCGCATTGGGTGGGGGGGCATTTTGCTCTCCAGAGAATCAGAGGTTGGTTCGCGCCAGCGGCATCTCCATCTGGCTCGAAACCGGGATCGAAGTTCTCGTGGCTCGACTCAATGGCAAGACCGACCGCCCCCTCAATATTTCCCCCGAGTCGCTAGAGCAACTCTATCGCGAGCGACTGCCACACTACCGCTCAGCCGATCTAAGAGTATTCCTGACTAACGACACACCGAGACAGGCCGCGGTCAGAGTTATGGAAGCGTTGCGCACCCACACGCAAGCAGGGATTGACGTTTAATTTCACTCCTGTCGCGATACCCGCGGATGGACTCAGGATAGCCAGTGATATGCGCACTCAGCCGAGAGGCGTCGATAAATTGGCCTCACGAGCCTCCGCCGTGGTCACGTGTCCACGCGGTTCCAAGCTGCTCGAATTTGTGTCACCAGATCGGCTAGCTTGCCGGCCGTCGCGAAAAGACGGATCGCCGCAATGCCCGCGCAGCCGGCGTCTCTTACCAACGCTATCCGCGAGAGATCGATTCCACCTATCGCGAGGATCGGCAGTCTCTGGGTGGGACACGCGCGACGCAAAGGTTCCAATCCGAGGGGAGGACCATAGTTCCTCTTCGAAGGAGTTTCGAACACCGGTCCCAGCACGGTGAAATCCGCCCCTTGCTCGGCGGCCAACCTAACTTCGTCAAGGGAATGCGCGGAAACGCCGATGAGTAGGTCCTCCCGCACCTGACGCCGGACCACATCCGCCGGCAGAGAGTTCGCCGCTAAGTGCACGCCATGGGCTCCACATGCCAGAGCAATGTCAAACCGATCATTGACCAAGATTCGAACAGGATGCTTCTGTAATCTCCTCACGGCCTCGCCGACCGTGAGGCATAGCTCCCGATCCATCAGATCTTTCTCCCTGATCTGGATCAGGTCGATCCCGGCGGCAGCGGCCTCCTCCAGCAAACGAATCAACTCGGTATGCGGGAGAATGCTACGGTCCGTCACCAGATAGAGCAGAGGTCTCTTCGCGCTTAGCTTCTTCTCCACCGGCCATCAACCGGACCAAATCTTGGTAGTGAAACGCCTCCCAAGTTCCCAACAAAATGTTGATCAGACCAAGGCCCACCCC
>JACXTT010014828.1_pt1 | contig 10165 bp, 9 predicted proteins | sample 9270951 | NCBI WGS metagenome assembly JACXTT01 (sample SAMN15532306, study PRJNA645909) | rock metagenome | isolation source: weathered quartz diorite | place: Puerto Rico | collected 2017-06-21
TTGAGCCGCGCACGGCGGAGCGCGATATATGACCTCCGCGCCAGGAATCCGATCCTACCCGTCCAGGTGTCGGCATGCATTTGGGTGCAACCCTCAGGCCGCGTAGTTGGAATATAGTCGCGGGTAGTGTTGAACCATCGCGGAGAGCTCCGCGTTTCCATAACGCGTAAAGCGCACTTTTTCGTAGGCTCCCCCGAACAGGCTGTTGCTGAACTGGAGCTGCAGCACCAAGCGATCGCCGCTGGCCACGTGCTTTCCTTTGTGAAGGCCACGTGTGTCCTCAGCGAGCACCGTGCCCCTTGGCGCTGTGAACTCTATGAAGCGCTCTGGAGCGTAGCACGCGGCGACCTCCTCGTCGGTCAGCCGCGCGTAGCCTTTGTCCCTCAGCTGCCGCGGAATACCGCCGGTGCGTTGAGAACCGGCCACAAAGCAATGCGGTCCACTCTCGGGGCTCACGTCGGTCAGATAGATAAAGAACTTGAGCCACTTGATTCGATCCATGTCGAAGTGCCAGAACTGGGCCGCATCCTTATCCGGTTGCTTCGAGTAAGCGGTGTGCCACCACATGGTGGTGACATCGAAGATCGGCTTGCAGCGCAGGTAGCCTTGAGCTACGCCAATAAGAGATTTATCCGTCATCAGTTGCTGCACATCGAGATTGTCGATCACATCCTGAGCGCGAAAATCGTAGCGCACACCCTGCGGGTGTTCCCGGTCATATCTATCCACCAAGCGGGGCTCACGCGCATCCGCGCTAGTCGACATCGGTCGCAGGACGCATGGCTGGGTCAAGGCAAAGGTCAGCAGGCGGTCGCACAGGTCGCTCGGCAATCTGCGTGCGAAGACGTGAAATCCTCGCTCGTCCAGATCTCCGATCACGCTGCGCAGCTCGTCCCGATCGAACTCCCCGAGCACGCCACGCGGAGATCCCATAGCGTAGGGCCGATAGACTTTGGCGATGCCCCGCGACAGGAGATCATTCGACTTCCCGCCGGTCCTGCAGAACAGGCGTATCAACGCCAGATAGGCCACGTTGGGGGTTTTCCAGCCGAATACGTGCGCGAGCCCCCCGCACGTGACTACGAGCCATTCAATCGGGACCCGGAGCAGCCGTTTCAGCTCAGTCATGCGTGCGCCCTGGAATACGGATGGACCAGTCTGTAGCTGAGGGTGTTCTCGGGACCGGTAGGCGTGTCGCCATAAAGCGCGAGTCGCAGCCGCCGCAACTCATTCTCAATGTAGCCCGTTTCCTGCTCCAGCGTCGGGGCGTTGTCCGGAAGCCGCAGCACGTCCAACACCGAATCGCTGATCGTCTGGAGTGTATCGTCGATGAGCGTTGCCGATCGGAGCTGCGCCGCCCTCAGCTTGCAGTCTCTGCGCTCCTTGTAGTTCGGATCGACGCTGCGCCGCAACCTCCTGGTAACGCGCGCGAGCAGCGCTTTGTTCTGGCCCTCTCGCTCAAAGTAGCTGTCCGATATATCGATCAATGCATAGTCGTACTCTACGGCCAGCCAGCGAAACGCCTTACGCGAGTTTTCAACGCTCCAGCCATCCTTAAGTGCCTGTTGGATCTTATCAAAGTAGTCGGCCTCGCTGGTGCCCAAATAGTTAAGCTCAGCCGGATAGAGAGGCAAATCGGCCGAGTAGATCACCACGGGTAGACCAAGTACGCTCATCTCCTTTCCCACGCTCGACCAGGAGTTGAGAAAAACGTCCGCCTCGTCGGCGAGGTCGTAGATTGAGATCTGATCGACCGGCCAGTTGATCGCGACGTTGGATGGCAGCGTCGTGAACAAGGCTTCCAGCAACTCAGCATGCTCGGACTTCTTCGCTTCGCGCTTGTTCGGGAATTCCCTGGGATGCACTCGAATGATGAGGAACATCTCCGGATGCAACCGGAGGAACTTCACCAAACCCTTGAGCCAGTCTACCTGGGTCGGAAAGATCAACTCCTCCATGGGCTTTTTTGCCTCGACCGTCTCGGCCGCGAATTCCTCGTCGTAACTGCCCATTGCAGCGACGAGTATTTTCTGCTCCCTGGATATCCCGAATCGGCTACGCACGTCCGCTGACTCTTTCCCCTTGGCAGTCGAATAGACGAAAACGCTGTTTCCGGCGAACAACTCGAGAAAGTGATCCGTCAACTTCCGCAACAGCTCCCTCGAGCAAGGCCGACGCCTGTAATCTGGCCAGCGCCGGATGATGCTCTTCATGAAAGAGTACGCGTTATCGCGGGCAAGCATCAGCTTCTGCAGCCTATTGGACCAGTTCCCTCCCGCGTGCAGGAAGTAGGCCGGTATTCCGCGACCCTCAGCAAGTTTGCAGCACACCCGATTGACGGAGTACAACCCGTTGTAGACTATTACTCGGTCAGGTTGCTCGGAATCAAGAACGTCGCGAGAGGCAAACAGGGAGTACAGGGTATTCTCTAGCTCCACCAGGTACTCGCTCCACTCGCGCTGATCGAACTCCAACGTGATCTTCTTATCCCTCAGCAGCAATTGGTACAAGGCTATCCGCCCGACGTTGATTCCTTCAATCTGCAGCGTGGAAAAATTCTCGCGAGTCGTCCCTCGCACGAGCTCAGCGACCTCTTCGATGTCTTGGGCAGACAACCTCCCGGAAAGATCGTACCCCTTGAGTCCGAAGTTGCTCCTGATCAGCACTTTGGCCCGGTTGCATTTGACGCAGACCAGCTGCTTTTGGGTCGCAGCGGAGCCTGGTTTCGCTCCATACGCACTCATAGGTACGCAGTAGTTGCGAAAGCGCTCCCCGCAAGTAACGTAGACGACCTCATGGCCGCGCTGCTGCAGAGCTTCGGCGACGAGCGCTTCTGGAAAAGCGTGCTGCCAGATGGCCGAATGCGGCGCGAAGAACAGCACCTTCACGCGAAATCCTTCGGATGTATGTTAGGGAATCGAACTTCGCCGTCCCGAATCAGGCACGCCGTATCCTGAGGCCGCGAAAGTCGTAGGAATCTGGACGGGATTACTGAAGCGGGTGGCGCAGGTTCCATCCGTCTTGTCCACGCATCCATACTTCTGAGTTTCGGTGCTTGTCCACGATTTCCGCGAACGTTTTGCGATCTAGCTTCAGATACTCGAGCACCTCATCGAGAAACTCTTCGGGATACTCACCGTCGTGCTTTTTCGCGAGCTCAAGCCCCTCCGCCCGAGTCATTTGATCATTCTGGATCATGCGGCACGCATCGCGGACCGCCCTGCCGAACCCGAACTTAATGTATTGCATGTAGTAATACAGGTTGTCCATCTTATCGTCGAGGCTGTCGAAATCGGTGAAAGTACCGCACGTTCGCCCAGCCGGATGGGTGCGAAAGTTGATCTTCGATCTCAGGAAATGATAGTTCTCCAGCATGCTCCAGCGCCAGAAGTACCCGAAGTAATACGCTTTCACGCCGACTTGCTCGATCCCGACAAGGCCAGGGTACAGGTAAGGATTCAGCTCGCGCGACGTAATTTCCTTGTCCACCCAGTTGCTCGGATCGTCCCCGATCTGGTGCTCGATTACTTCAGTGAAGTCACGCAGCTTCTTCGACTCTTCGCTCAGCACCCGGCCACCGTATTCGCTCTCGCCGTGCTCGGCGTAAAAGACCAGCGGGATACCGAACTTGACCGCGATCTGCATCGGCGCTGCATTCACGCCCGCATCCCAGGCCACCTTGGGGTTACCGCGCTCTATGAAGAACCGATTCGCCAGCAGACGATGCACGCGCTGATCCGGGCGCATCATCAGGTGATCAAAGCCGCAGCGGATCAGCGTCTCACGGTTCTGATTACCGACCTCGTTGGGCAGCATGGGCGAAAAGGTGACCAGCAGGGGGTTCATCCCGAACTCGAACTTGAGCTTGTACGCGATCGAGCTGCTGTCCTTGCCACCACTCCAGGGGACGACGCAATCCCACTCGCCCGTCTTGGAGCGGAAGTTGTCTAACATGGACAGAAATTCCTTCCGCCTCGCCTCCCAGTCGACACGCTCCTTGTCTTCGGCGTGCTGGCAGGCATTGCACACGCCATTCTCGTCGAATTGAATGCGCGGACGAGTATTGGGCATCAGGCAATGCTTGCAGTACGCGATCTGCCTCCCGCCGATCGATGGTCTACGGATGGTGGGGCTACCTGGACGGTCCATCGCTGCTCCCCTCCCTTACCGAAATGCCCGCGTTGCGCAGGAAGGCTTTGGCGCTGCGGATACTCGTCTCTGTGAAATGATAGATGTTGGTTGTGCACACGGCCGACGCATCTCCGAGGCGAAAGCCGTCGACGAAATCCTGCCACCGACCCGCACCTCCGCACACCAGGACCGGTATCTCTACCGCTGAGGCGACCAGAACGTTAAGCTCATTATCGTACCCTTCGAGCGTCCCGTCCTTGTCGATCGAGGTGACGAAGATCTCTCCTGCACCCAACCCCTCGGCTTGCTTTGCCCATCGCGCCGGGTTGAGGCCAGTAGGCTTGGTGCCGAACTCCGTGTACACCTCGTACTCGCCGCTCGCGTTCCTTTTCGCATCGATAGAGAGCACTACGCACTGTGCTCCAAACAGCTTGGCTGCCTCGGAAATCAGGCCAGGCTGTTCGACTGCTCCGGTGTTGACCACGACCTTGTCTGCGCCCACCCCGAGCAGAGTCCGGAAGTCCTCGACCCGTCGCACCCCTCCACCCACCGCAAGCGGGACAAAGCAATGCTCCGCCACGTCCGAGACAACATCATAGAAGTGCTGGCGTTGTCCGTGGCCGGGTCGAGTGATATCCAGCGCGACGATTTCATCGATCGACCAGGCGTCCACGAAGTTGGTGGAATAACGGTAGTCAGGATGGAAGTTGCGAGTCCGAAACAGCACACCGTCGTTGAGTGTTAGCACTGTGATCAACCGTTTACGGAGCATGCATCTAGCTCCGCTCCAGGAAATTACGCATTAGCGTCAGCCCGTGCAGCTGGCTCTTCTCTGGATGGAACTGGGTGCCAAAGACGTTGGCATGCTGAAAAGCCGCGGTGAAGGTCTGTCCGTACTCGCACTCGCCGGTCACTATTTTCTGATCCGCACAGACGATTCTGAAGCTATGCACGTAGTAGAAGAGCGCATCTTTCGGCACACCTTCGAATATCACGCTCTCACGTACTTGCCGCATGTCGTTCCAACCCACGTGCGGAATACGCTGCGTCGGGTCTTGCGCTTCCAGTTTGACCACGTTGGCGTGAATCCAGTTCAAGCCCTTGTGGTGACCAAACTCCTGACTGTCCGAAGCCATGAGCTGCGCCCCTAGACAAATGCCGAGAATCGGACGTCCGTGCTTCACCATCTCGCTCAGCGGCTCGATCAGGTTCATGCGCCGCAGATTCGACATCCCGTCGCCGAACGCACCCACCCCCGGCAGAATCAATTTGTCGGCTTGTTCCAGTGTTCCGATGTCGCCCGTGACTATCGGTCTGTGCCCCACCCGCTCCACTGCTCCTGCTACCGACCGCAGGTTGCCGAGCCCGTAGTCGACGATACCGACGTTCACCGGACAAATTCCTCGACGAATGTCTTCGTGCTCAGGAAGTAGAACAGGAATTTGCTCTCGCTGTTGGGAAGATCACTTTTGCGCAGCAAATCAGCGATCTTGTCGCGGCGAATTATATCAAACACCGGACTGTCCCCCATTAGCTCGGCATAAACCCGTGGGTCGTGCGGATTGAGAAACGAGTACACCGGCGCGTTGAAACCGATTTTGGCGCGCTTGTCGAGCACGCAGTCAGGCGCGATACCGCGAACAGCATCGCGCAAGATCACCTTGTTGAAGCCATCGCGGATGAGGTAGCGGTTCGGCACACTGTAGCAGAAGTCGAACAGATCGCGGTCGAGGAAGGGCGAGCGATTCTCGATGGAGAAATACATTGCATTGAGGTCGTCCTCATGCAGGATCGCCCGGACCGCTTCGTGGAACATCTCGTTCATCATCCGATTGCGCAAGAGCGAGGTCGAGTACTGCTCCTCCTCGAAAGGTTCCTGGAACGGTTTCGTCAAACAGGCAGCAAAACCCTCTTTGTTGAGGAAGATATGGTCGCGAAAGCCTGGGTCTCGACTGAACAGCTCGGGATCGCTGAGAAAAGGGTTGCGCACCACCGGTTGCACGTACCTGCGCCACGCCTCCAGCGTTGACTCGTATAGTGGCGTGCCGCTCACCTCGGCCAAGTGCAAGAGGTGATGATCGTAGTACCCGGTCAGCAGCTCGTCGGCTCCGGTGCCGCTGATGGAGATCTTGTAACCGCTCGCGCGCACCTGCTCCATTAGCAACCACTGGACGTAATAGGTTATGGTGAACACGGGCGCGTCATGGTAGCGAACCTGCTCTCGCAGGCGCTTGAGGAAATGTTCTGGAGTAATCGGAACTGCCGTGTGGCGAATGCCTAGTTCGCGCACCGCCTGCTCAACGATCTCACGCTCGTCGTAACGTTCGTCCTCGCTCATGATTGTGAAGCCGTGAACGTCGTAACCGCAGACGCGCTTGGCGATGCTGATCAGCGCATTTGAGTCCACCCCCCCGCTCATGAGGAAAGCGAGCGGCACGTCGCTGCGCAGCCGCAATTGAACCGATCGCACTAGCCGCTCGCGGACGCCGCTCACCGCCTCGTCGTAGGTCATCTCTTCGCGGGGATGGAAGCCGGGCACCCAGTAACGGAATTCGGTTGACTCACCCGCCGCATCGATGCGCAAGCAACCCGCTGGTGGCACCTCGTCCAACCCCTCGAAGAAGCCTGCACGGCTCTTGTAAATGGCCTTATACCCGTTGACCAGATAACGACAAAGATGCTCGCGGTTCACGGGAAGCCGGCGCCCCAGCAACTCAAAGATGAATTTCGGCTCACTGGCGAAGTAGAGGCCCTCTGGCGCTCGCAGAACATACAGCGGCTTCTCGCCGAAGCGGTCCCGCGACAGCGTCAGACTGCCATCTGCCTCGTCGTACACCGCCAGCGCCCACATGCCTTCGGCCCGCTCAAGCATGTCCCAACCATGCCGGTTGATGGCGGTCAGGAAGACCTCGGTGTCGGAGCGTGTGTGCAAGCGCGCGCCATCGTCGCGCAGCGCTTGGCCAAGCTCGACGTAGTTGTACAGCTCGCCGTTAAAAGTGATCCAGCGACGGCCGACGTTGAGCGGTTGGTTGGAACGCTCCTCCAAGTCGATGATTGACAGCCGCGTGTGCAACAGCAGCGCTTGGCGGCCGGTGGGGCCCGTGAAGCGCCGAAAGGCGGCCGCATCCGGCCCGCGTCGGCCCATCAGCGACAGGCATTGCTTAACGGCCTCGTCGGAAATCTGACGCGTCCCGAAAAAACCTGCAATTCCACACATCTGTCGAGCCAGCCCCGTCAGCTACGCACAGGTCCGTGACAGTGCACGACGTAGGCCGTCCCCGTCACTAGGAAACCGAGCTTCTGATACATTCGTAGCGATTCGACGTTCGAAGCCTGCGTACCCACTCGCAAGCGGGTCACCCTACCGCAGGTGTGCGCGGCAAACCGAATCATCGCGCCTGCCAGCCCTCGGCGTCGATGCGAGGCAGCCACGGCTATCAGATCTATGATCAGCAACCCATCGGGAGCGACCAGCAATTGGACAAAGCCCGCGAGCTCGCCTTCGCGCTGCGCCACCACCATGTGATCGCCGCGCCGACCGTGAAAAAAATTCGCCGCCCACCGCGCCTTGATCTCATCGGCGACTGCGGAATCGATGCGCGGGTCGAGGTGAAATCGCGACAAGGTGAAACTGGCACGCGCCACCCGCTCCACTGCGGACGCGTCGTCCGGCGTGGCCAGCCGCACCACGTCACCCTGTGCTGCTGGCTCCGGAAGCTCTTCGGTCTCGAGCGTCACACTGGTATCCACGACGCGGAAGCCTGCGGCTTCAAACGCGTCGAGCGAACGCGTATCCGCTGTGGCCAGGCGCGAATAGGAAAACGCCGGCCGCGCCGTTACCTCGCGCAGGCGCCGGACCGACAAGGCGTCATCCGTCCCCACATAGCCCGTCACGCGGTGGACAGGTCGGCTCAGAATAGCCGCCAGCCAAGGATCATCCGCGATTTCGATCACGCTGTGCAAACCCTGCGGCAGATCGGCCGCGGCTTCCTACCAAATGTATTCCACTTTGACGGGGACATTGCTATGGGCGCTCTTCTCGATCGCAAAGCAGACCGCCAGGCTGGCGAATACATCTTCCTCTGTAACTCCCGCGGCGCCCCGCCCCAGGATGGCGTCGATGAAGCTGGGCAGCAGAGCGCCTTTGTCTGCGCCAGGATACTCGGACTGGACGCGCGCTGGCTCAACCGCTGGCTCCCGCGATGTGTAGAGTAAGGCATGGTCGAACCCGTTGACGAACGTGGCCCTAGTTCCATACAGGCTCACGCGGTGAAAGTGAGGGAAGACACAACCGAAGTTGACGCCGAGCTTGCCCACCGCGCCGCTGGCGAAGCGCAGCACCGCCACGACCATGTCGAAGTTCTTGAAGCCCGAGCGGGCGCTGGCGATCGCGTTGCCGACCGCCGACACTTCCACGATGCGGTCCCGCGCCAGCCACATCACCAAGTCGGCCACATGAACGCCCCCGCCGTGCACGGCAGAATAGAAATCCAGCTTCCCGCGCCAGCCTTCCAGGATCTTATGCAGGCGCCCGTAGTTGTAGTCCGCTTCCAGGTAGTAGAGTCGTCCGAGCTCACCTGCGTCGATGCGGCGGCGGAGGTCGACAAACCTTGGGAAGCATCTCAGAACGAGGTTCGACGACAGCCGCAGGTGGGGCCGCTTCGCCAGCATCTCTCGGACCCGGCGCGCCTCCTGCTCGTGAAGTACAAAGGGTTTCTCGACGAACACGTGCTTGCCGCGCTCCAACGCATGCACGGTTTGGGAGAAGTGGAAGTTGTCGTAGCTCGCGATACAAATCAGCTCTATCGACGGGTCGTCGAGCAGCTCGTGCGCCTCCGCGACAGCCCGGGCTTGAGGGAACCGCCTTGCCACCGAAGCGAGATTGGCTGGCTCGAAATCACAGACCGCTACCAACTCGCACTCTGGATGGCCAGCGAGCGCTTCGGCCAGCTTTTCGCCCACACCAAGCCCGATGACAGCCGCTCGCAACCGTTTCATGTCATCAGGCGTGGTCCACGCCCGAGCGTGGGATGAGCTGGCCTCGACCAACCGCCGTCGTCAACCGCGCGCCGATCAACCAAGCTAGCTCGCTTGCGGCGAATTCGGTGGCCGGTCGTGCGTACATCAAGTCGTCCGCGCATAGGATTCTGCCTGCCTCCAGGTCGCGTGCTGCGACGACACCCTTGCGCATAGCGGAACGGATCTGCAGCTCGCTCGGCTGCAACTCCTTGCCTAGAACCCCGAGCGCGACGCGCAGCTTCCTCAGGCTGGCGATCAGGGCCGCGAGCTCAGCTGGCTCGAAGGATAGAGCATGGTCACGGAATTCCTTCCCCTCGCGGCGCTCGGTTACGTGCACCTCGATAATCTGCGCTCCTAGTGCCACGGCACCAAGGCAAGCTTCAGGGCCCAGGACATGGTTGGAGTAGCCGGTGGTGAGCCCATAGCGCTGCTTCAGGAACGGAATGCTGAGAAGATTCGCGTGCTCGATAGGCACGGGGTAGGCAGACACGCAATGCATCAACACAAGTTGCTCGGATAAACGCGGCCCGGCCAGGTCCCTACACCACTGCACCGCCTGATCGATCTCTTCGATCGTCGCATTGCCGGTGGACAGGATGACCGGCTTGCGGGTGGACATTGCTCTGCGCACGACCGGCTCGAAGTTTATGTCTCCACTGGCAATCTTGATCGCGGGGAACAGCTCGGCCAACAGGGGCACGACGTCTTCGGTGATCGCCGAGGAGAACAGCGCGACCCCAAGACCTGCGGCCTCTTGCGCCAAGCGGTAGTGGGCTGCCCGATCGAGGCAAAAGCGCTCGACTCGTTCGAGCCGGACGGGATCAGCGCTGGAGGCGAAGCGATCCGGCGTATACGTCTGTAGCTTGACAGCGTCCGCGCCGGCATCGCGCGCAAGCCGTAGCAGGCGCGACGCGACTTCGACATCGCCCTCGTGATTGACCCCGAGTTCGGCGACGACGGCGACTTCGTGCTCAAGGTCTTTGCCAAAGAGATTCACACGGATAACCTACCCGCC
>JACXTT010014829.1_pt1 | contig 10165 bp, 10 predicted proteins | sample 9270951 | NCBI WGS metagenome assembly JACXTT01 (sample SAMN15532306, study PRJNA645909) | rock metagenome | isolation source: weathered quartz diorite | place: Puerto Rico | collected 2017-06-21
CAAACCCTTGGGAAAAGCGGACGGGAACGGCGAAAGCAATGCCCTTCCAAAGGAAGGAAGTTTAGGCGATTTAGCGGCCCACTGCTGGCGCGATCATGCGGAGTTCGTCCATTAACTTCGCGAACTGCTCGGGATATAGCGACTGCGCGCCATCGGACAACGCTTTCTCCGGCTGATGGTGGACCTCGATGAGCAGCGCATCCGCTCCAGCGGCGACCGACGCCCGCGCCATGGGCGCGACTTTGTCGCGGCGTCCGGTTCCGTGCGACGGATCGGCAGTCATGGGCAGGTGCGACAGCTTGTGGATGATCGGAATGGCCGAGATGTCCATGGTGTTGCGCGTGTAAGTCTCGAACGTGCGAATGCCGCGCTCGCAGAGAATGATCTCGTAGTTGCCGCCGGAGAGCAGGTATTCCGCCGAGAGCAGCAATTCTTCGAGCGTCGCCGCAATGCCGCGTTTCAGCAGCACCGGCTTGCGGATCTTGCCGAGTTCGCGCAGCAGATTGAAGTTCTGCATGTTGCGCGCGCCGACCTGGAAGATGTCGACGTAGGGCGTCATGAGTGGAATCTGCGAAATCTCCATGACCTCGCTGATCACCAGCAAATTGAAGCGATCGCCGGCCTCGCGCAGGAGCTTCAGCGCGTCCACGCCCATCCCCTGAAAGGAATATGGGGACGACCGCGGCTTGAATGCGCCGCCGCGTAATGCCCGCGCGCCGGATTTTGCGACCTGTTCCGAAACAGCAAACAGTTGTTCGCGGGATTCCACCGAGCACGGTCCGGCCATGACGACAACTTTCTTGCCGCCAATCTCCAGTCCGTTGGCAAACTTTACAACCGTGCCCTCCGGGCGAAAATTGCGCCCCGCCAGTTTGTAGGGCGCGGAGATGCGGTGGACCTCCTGCACTCCGGGCAGCATTTCGATTTCGCGGATGTCGAAATCATGCGGCGCGCCCACGCCCCCGAGCACTGTCTGGCGCGCCCCCGTCGACCGATGGACCTCAAAGCCCATGCGGATCAGATGATCCATCACCTGCTGGATCTGATCTTCCGATGACGATTCCTGCATTGCGACAATCATGAGTAGGTATGCCTCTTTCGCTCGCGGATGACACTACGCCGTCGCTGCGCGCGAACCGCTTTCTAGTCCTCGTATTGCGAATCGATCTCCGTGCCGCGGGGCGTAGGCTCGGAGTCCGGAACAATCTCGTGTTTCTGGATGCTGCGCATTACGTCCATAATGCGCTCGTATATCTTTGCCAGGTCCCGCCCTTCGAGCGGCCCGCCATTGCACTTCTGCGCGTTAGCGATCACGTCGCGCTCGCGGTCGGGCTCGTATATGGGAAGGTCGGTATTGCGCTTCAACCGGCCGATCTCAATCGCGGCGCTCGCTCTCTGGTTGAGCAGCTGCACCAGACTGCGGTCCAGTTCGTCGATCTTCTTACGCCAGTCGGAAATGTCCATAGGAGCTTTAGCTGTTAGCTCTTAGCTTTTAGCTCAAGCTTGTTCCGCGTACATTTATCCCAAATCTCTCGGCTGGCTTCTGCAGATCGAATCCAGCGTTCACGCTAAAGGCCAAGAGCTAAGAGCTAAAAGCTGTCTTATGAATTCTCCCACAGCGGCGGGTTCGCGTCCGGGATTTCGTTCGATTGTCTGCACAATCGCGCTGCCCACAACCGCGGCTTCCGCGAACTTTCCGACCGAGGCGAACTGTTCGGGTGTCGAGATTCCGAAGCCGACCGCGACGGGCAGCTTCGTGAAACGGCGAAGACGCTTTACCAGCCCACTTGCGTCTTCCGGCATTTGTTGACGCGTCCCGGTCACACCTGTACGGGAGATTGCGTAAACGAATCCGGTAGACACTGCGGCGATCCGTTTCAGGCGTTCATTGGTGCTGGTCGGAGCTGCGAGAAAGACCGTCACCAGGTCGTTGTTGCGTGCCTCCCGCTGATAATCTTTCGATTCCTCGACCGGAAGGTCCGTAATCAGTACACCGTCCAGTCCTGCGTGACGCGCTACCTTGCAGAACTTCTCCATCCCCATTTGGAGGATCGGATTGAGGTAGGAAAAAATAATCAGACCAGCGGACTGCGAGTGCTCGCGGATCTCCGCCGCCAGCTTCAGCACCTGTTCGAGGGAGGTCCCGTGCTTCAGCGCACGTTCGCTGGCCCGTTGAATGACGGGGCCATCCGCGAGGGGATCGCTGAAAGGTACGCCCAGCTCAATGATCCCAGCGCCAGCCTCAATCGCCGCCAGCACGATTTCGCGAGTGGTGGCGAGATCTGGGTCGCCGCAGGTTACGTAGGCGACGAGAGCAGGCTTATTTTCGAAGTGAAAGGGCATGAGGAATTCAACCAGGAAATCAATCCAGCTTCAGGTTCTCGCGCAGAATGCCGACATCCTTGTCTCCGCGTCCGGAAACATTCACAATCAGAATCTCGGACTTCTTCATCTTGGGAGCACGCTTGATCGCCTCCGCCACTGCGTGCGCTGATTCCAGCGCGGGAATAATGCCTTCGGTTCGCGCCAGGACCGTAGTCGCTTTCAGCGCTTCGACATCCGATGCAGGTACATACTGGGCGCGGCCAGAATCCTTGAGCATCGCGTGTTCCGGGCCGATCGAAGGATAGTCGAGACCTGCTGACACGGAGTGCGTGGTCGCGATCTGTCCGGACTTGTCCTGCAACACGTAGGAAAAGGTCCCTTGCAGAACCCCGGGAGAGCCGCCGCGAAAACGCGCCGCATGCTGGCCAAGCGCTTCACCACAACCGCCTGCTTCCACGCCGATGAGTTCGACTCTCTTGTCCTTCAGGAAGTCATAGAAAATTCCGATGGAATTCGAGCCACCGCCAACGCAGGCGATGATCGCCTTGGGTAGCTTGCCTTCAGCCTTGAGAATTTGCTTCCGCGCCTCGCGTCCAATGACGCGGTGAAAGTCGCGCACCATGGTCGGATAGGGATGTGCGCCCAGCACGCTCCCCAGCAGATAGTGCGTAGTGCGGACATTGGTTACCCAGTCGCGCATGGCTTCGTTGATAGCATCTTTCAGTGTGCGCGAGCCGGAATCAACTCCGCGCACTTCCGCGCCCAGCAGTCGCATGCGGAAGACATTCAACTCCTGCCGCCGCATGTCCTCGGTGCCCATGTAGACAACGCACTCGAAGCCCAGCAACGCGCACACCGTAGCGGTGGCCACGCCGTGCTGGCCGGCGCCGGTTTCGGCGATCACACGATGTTTGCCCATGCGTTCGACCAGCAGCGCCTGGCCGATGCAATTGTTGATCTTGTGCGCACCGGTGTGCAGAAGGTCTTCGCGCTTCAGATAGATCTTCGCGCCGCCTAGCTTTTCTGTAAGCCGCCGCGCGAAGAACAGCGGCGTGGGGCGCCCCGCATATTGCTTCAGCAGGTAATCCAGACGCTGCTGGAACCTGCGATCGTGTTTCGCCTTCTCGTACTCGCGCTCCAACTCTTCGAGCGCGGGCATGAGGGTTTCAGGCACATACCGCCCGCCATAAACACCGAAACGGCCCGCCGTTACGGCCGGCTTCTTCGGTGTGGTACCAGGTGCACGCTTTGTGACGATGGCTGTCGTCATGATCAGTTATTCTCGTCTGCGGCGCGCACTGCCTGGATAAAGCCGCGGATTTTTCTCTCGTCTTTCTTGCCCGGCGCGGCTTCCACGCCAGTCGAAACATCCACGCCCCAGGGATGCAGGATGTGGATCGCCTCCTGTACATTGTCCGCGCGCAGTCCGCCCGCAACGATCAGCTTGCTGATGCTGTTGATCACTCCTGCCCAGGGCTGGACGCGCTCCCAATCGAAGGCCTGTCCGGTACCACCGCGCTGAGTGGCGTTGGAAGAATCGAGCAGGACGCCCGTGACGACGCCAGGACGAAATCCGTGCGTCTCGAGAAAAAGGTCGCCGTTTTCAGCCACGTGAATCTTTTGCACCCGTTTTCCTTTGTAGGCCTCATCGGGCTCGACCAGTCCGCTAGACACCGGGTCCCAACCCACGCTCTGGTCGGCGGGCTTGTCGAAGATTTGCGCGGCACAAGTGCGGAAGATGGTCGGTCGTCGCAAGCCTTTTGACATCAGACGAAAAAGCGCGCGGGAAAATTCAGCGTTTTCCTCGCCATGAAGCTGAACCGCGGTCAAGCCTGTGTCGATGACGGTCCGCTGAACGCCTTCCACCGTCTCGTTGACAAACACCCCGATCTTTTCCACCTTCAGAGGCAAGTCCGCGACGATAGATTTGACAGTCTCAGCCGTGACCCGCCGCGGACTCTTCTCGTAGAACACAAAGCCCAGAGCGTTCGCACCGGCAGCTACCGCTGCCTGAGCGTCGTCACGGTTTGTGATCCCGCAGATCTTGATCCAAGTCATAAGAACCAAGTGGTTGGTGGTTAGTGTTTGGTGATTGGCAACGCCGTCGATCTCTAACCACTAACCACCACTTTCGCTTCTTCCAACAAAATCTTGAGCGCCTCGCCGGGCCGCTCCGCCCGCATGAGGGATTCACCGATCAGGAATGCGTCGTATCCGGCGGCCCGGAGCCGCGCCAGGTCTGCGCCGCAATGGATGCCGCTCTCCGCCACACGAATGCATTGGGACGGAACCTTCCCAGCGAGCCGAAATGCAGTTGCGAGATCGACGTTGAAGGTCTTGAGGTCGCGGCTGTTGACGCCGATCATATCGCATCCTGCGTCGAGCGCCCGTTCCAGCTCGGTTTCATCGTGAACTTCGCACACCACGTCCAGGCCATGCGCTTGAGCGCGCCTCGCGAACGCCACCAATTCTTTTTGTTTGAGAGAGGCAACAATCAGCAGGATGGCATCGGCACGATGCGCGCGCGATTCTAGAATCTGGAATTCATCGACAATAAAGTCCTTGCGCAGACAGGGAAGGGAAGTTGCAGCCGACGCCTGCTCCAGGTAGCCCAAGGAACCCCGAAAGAATTCCTCGTCAGTCAGCACCGAAAGCGCAGCCGCACCCGCGCGCTCCAGTTCCATCGCCAGGTCAGCCGGCTGAAAATCCGCGCGGATCAAGCCTTTTGAAGGCGACGCTTTCTTCAGTTCCGCAATAATTGCGGGTCCATTTTGCGCAGCCCGGCGAAGATGTTCGCGAAATCCTCTTGGTCTGTGCTCGGCCGCCCTCCGCTCCAATGCGCGCAGGTCGGCGCTTCTCCGGCTTTCGGAAACACGCTTCCGAGTAGCGGACACGATGGAGTCGAGGGAAGGTGGCATGAACTTCAATTATACGGAAGGGGTCCCTGGTTACGGGCTTTGGTCTGGGGGCGGTCACTCCTGCCAGCCGCCTTGGTCGCTCCCCCGAAGGGCGGCGGACGAGAGAGTCCGCCCCACGCGCTTCTAATCGACCGGGATCGTCGGCCAATATTCCGCAGACGTAAGAACGGGGACGATCTCGAAGTCCACCAGATCCTCCCATCGCCGGACCCATTCGTTCAAAATTTCCAGACTCGGAGCCTCCATGATCTGGAAGCACTTTCCGGCGCTGGGATCGATCCAGCTGGTGTGATAAGTCACCCCTTCGGGTAACATGCGGCCGTCCCGCCAGAAGCGTGCCCCAACCGGCTTGGGATCGCCGTTCTTGAAGCGTTCGATGACCATGAAAATCATGAGGGGTAGTGTACCGGTTCCTGCGACACCATCGGCGGTCCGCGAGTCGCAGCTCTCCGTTGACCCAACCCACGCAAGATGCTATAAACATTGGTCCCGTGCCGGAGGTGTGCAGCCTGCCATGCAGGCGGCCGACCGGCGGCATGAGCATTCCGACGCGGCCAAATCGGCACTCCTAAATTCTGTCTTGCGGTGGAAGCGTGTTCGGAACTCCGGCAGTCGGTCTCCCGGCGAAGGTAATCTCGCGCGGGCAAGACTTTCGCCGGCATAAATCACGCGTCGTGATCCCTGATTATCAGTGACTGATCCCTGGAGGATTGAAATGCGCAACTGGATGGGAACCCTTGCGTCCGCGGGATGCCGGTTCTCGAAGACTTTCGCGACCCTTGCCACTCTGCTGTTCGTGACTGCCGCGTCTGCGCTGGCCCAACCCGCCGGAGAAGCCGGCGGTGGCGAGGCCGCACTCAAGCTCCCCGACCTTTCGTCCGTGTCATTCCTCGGCATGGATGGCCACCGCCTGCTCACGATCGGCCTGCTGTTCTGCGTTTTCGGTCTGGGCTTCGGCATGGCCATCTATATGCGGCTGAAAAACCTGCCCGTGCACCGTGCCATGCGCGAGATTTCGGAGCTCATCTACGAAACCTGCAAGACCTACCTGTTGACCCAGGGCAAATTCCTGATGCTGCTGTGGGCCTTCATTGCCGCCATCATCGTGCTCTACTTCGGCGTGCTGCGGCATTTCGAAATTCCTCGCGTGCTCATCATCCTGATATTCAGCCTCGTGGGAATCGCGGGCAGCTACGGTGTGGCCTGGTTCGGAATTCGCGTGAACACGTTTGCGAACTCCCGCACTGCCTTCGCCGCGCTCCCGGGAAAGCCGTATCCGGTGTACCAGATCCCGCTCGAGGCCGGTATGTCGATCGGCATGATGCTGATTTCGGTCGAGCTGCTGATCATGTTATTCATTCTGCTGTTTGTTCCGGGTGACTACGCGGGGCCTTGCTTCATCGGGTTCGCGATTGGCGAGTCGCTGGGGGCGGCAGCACTGCGTATCGCAGGCGGCATCTTCACCAAGATTGCCGACATCGGCTCCGACCTGATGAAGATCGTTTTCAAGATCAAGGAAGACGACGCCCGCAACCCCGGCGTCATCGCCGACTGCACCGGCGACAACGCCGGCGACTCGGTCGGACCCTCGGCCGACGGCTTCGAAACCTATGGTGTCACGGGCGTCGCCCTGATCACGTTCATCCTGCTGGGCGTGAAGGATCCGATGATCCAGGTACAGCTTCTGGTCTGGATCTTCGTCATGCGCATCATGATGCTGGTCGCCAGCGCGCTGGCCTACTTCATCAATGGCGCCATCGCCAAGGCAAAGTACGGCACTGCCGACAAAATGAATTTCGAACATCCGCTCACGTCACTGGTGTGGATTACGTCGATCGTTTCGATTGTCGCCACCTACATCGTGTCGTCTCTCATCATCCCCAGCCTGGGCGGGGATCCCTCGCAGTGGTGGAAGCTGGCTTCGATCATCTCCTGCGGAACTCTGGCCGGAGCGGTGATTCCTGAACTCGTGAAGGTCTTCACCTCGGTGGAGTCGCGCCACGTGAACGAAGTGGTGACCTCGTCAAAAGAAGGTGGAGCATCGCTCGGCATTCTGTCCGGGTTTGTGGCCGGCAACTTCTCAGGCTACTGGCTGGGGCTCTCGATGGTGGTTCTGATGTCGCTTGCCTACTTCTTCAGCACGATGGGTCTGGCGGCGGCTGCGACCATGATTGCCGCGCCAGTGTTCGCGTTCGGCCTGGTGGCCTTCGGCTTCCTCGGTATGGGACCGGTGACGATCGCCGTCGATTCCTACGGCCCGGTCACAGATAACGCGCAGTCCGTCTATGAACTTTCGCTGATTGAACAGGTTCCCAACGTCAAGGCGGAAATTAAGAAAGATTTCAACCTCGACGTGAACTTTGACCGCGCCAAAGACCTGCTGGAGGAAAACGACGGTGCTGGCAATACCTTCAAAGCGACGGCGAAGCCGGTCTTGATCGGCACTGCCGTGGTGGGAGCGACCACGATGATTTTCTCCATCATCATGGCGCTGACGAGTGGGCTGACTTCAAATGTGGACAAACTATCGTTGCTGCACGCTCCATTCTTCCTGGGCCTGATCACCGGCGGCGCGATGATCTACTGGTTCACTGGCGCATCCACGCAGGCCGTGACCACCGGCGCCTACCGGGCCGTCGAGTTCATCAAAGCCAACATCAAGCTTGAGGGCGCAACCAAAGCCTCCGTTGCCGACAGCAAGAAAGTGGTGGAGATTTGCACCAAGTACGCGCAGAAAGGCATGTTCAACATCTTCCTGGCGGTCTTCTTCGGCACTCTGACCTTTGCCTTCGTGGAACCGTTTTTCTTCATCGGGTATTTGATCTCGATTGCGATCTTCGGTCTCTACCAGGCGATCTTCATGGCCAATGCGGGCGCTGCCTGGGATAACGCGAAGAAGATCGTAGAAACAAAACTCAAACAGAAAGGCACTCCGCTGCACGACGCGACCGTCATCGGCGATACCGTCGGCGACCCGTTCAAGGACACCTCTTCAGTCGCCATGAACCCGGTCATCAAGTTCACCACGCTGTTTGGATTGCTGGCAGTCGAACTGGCCGTCTCGCTCACCCGCGACCAGGGCACCGGCCTGACCCACATTCTGGCCCTGGCCTTCTTCGCGGTGTCGGTTTTCTTCGTGTACCGGTCGTTCTACGGGATGCGAATCTCGTCGGAGTGAGTCTCAGCTGCCGAGCGAGTAAGCCGGTCTGGACATGAAGGCGGAAAAAGGAAACGCCATCCAGCAACGCTGGATGGCGTTTCTGTTTCGAAGAGATTTACTGTTTCGTGAACGTGGGCGTGTCGAGATCGCCGGCGCAGAGCCCTGCGACCACGTCGTACGTACCCGTCATGTGCTTCGGCGCCGAAGCGCTATCCAGCAACACGTTGGTATACGAAAACGATCCAGAGGAAGCGTCGGTTTCAGTGGTGGTGCCATTCACCACCAGGTACGGGCCGGCGATGAAGGCGTTGCTAACCGTGCCATTTACAGAGCACGTCGAGTTGGCAAAGGTCAAAGTGCCGCTGAGCGCGAAGGTTCCGTCCGCCGAAGCGGCCGCCGCCTGCGTCAGAGCGATGGATAGCGTGACGTTCGCTCCGCCGGATCCGACGATCGGACCCATCCAGGTCGCGCTAATGGAGGGGACCGCGCTCATGCTCACGGTACCGTTGTCGCCATCGCCGCAACCGCCGGCAACGCTGTAAGTGCCGTTCAGCGAGTCCTTCGTACCGGAAGCCTTTACTGTGACTACTTGCCCGGCGATACTGGCCGAAGTGAGCGTGACATTCTTACCGTCGACCGTTCCGGTAAAAGCGACAGCCTGAGACACATCGAAGCACAGCGAATTGACGACATACATTGTTCCGGAGACATGGCTTCCACTCTGCGTCAGATTGCCACCGACATAGAAGACTCCATTCGCGGGAACCGAGGATGTCGCCGTGACTGACCAGTTCCCCGGGGTCAGTGCAAGATTCGTACCGCCACACCCGGAGAGCGCCAGTATCAGCGTGGCGGCCAGGGTGAACTGAAATGCGAACTTGGGAACACTTGCCAACTTCATAACTCCTCCGTCTGCCGGTAGAAACCTTTTCGGTCATGTACCAGTGGACGTATTTCAACCTGCGCAGGTAATGTTGGGAAGATTACTAAGGTACTCCGCAGTGTCTTGTGCCTATCGTTGGTCACTGTTTTGGATGAGGGAAGAGGAAGGGCTGCCACACGCTCACAAGGTGAACCGAACGTGATAATTTGTTGCCATGTTCATCGGGCACTTCGGAGTGGCGCTGGCGGCGAAGCGGGTTGCGCCGCGAACTTCTCTCGCGGCCCTGGTGTTTGCGGCGGAGTTTCTCGACCTGCTCTGGCCCATTTTTCTGTTGCTCGGCCTTGAACACGTGCGACTGGCGCCCGGCATTACGAAGGTGCAACCGTTCGATTTCTACGACTATCCCTACTCGCACAGCTTGACCATGGTGCTGCGGTGGGCGCTGGCCGCCGGGCTGATCTATTATCTGGCGCGCCGTTGTGTTCGCGGAGCGTGGGTGGTCGCGGCCCTGGTAGTCAGCCATTGGGTGCTGGATTTCATTTCGCACCGTCCGGACATGCCGCTATATCCGGGCGGACCGAAGGTTGGATTGGGCTTGTGGAACTCGTGGACCGGTTCGATCTCGGTGGAGGTTTTGCTGTTTGCGGCAGGAATCTGGCTCTATCTCAGTTTCACGCGGGCGCGCTACCGGGTGGGCGCGTGGGCCGTTTGGAGTTTGATCGCTCTGCTGTCATTGGGATGGCTCACGGCTTTGTTCGCGCCGCCGCCATCTGACACTCATCAGCTCGCGCTCGGCGCCCTCGTGATCTGGGTTACAGTCCCGTGGGCGTGGTGGGCGGACGCGCACCGAGAATCCACTCAGTAAGCGTCCTTCATCTT
>JACXTT010014831.1_pt1 | contig 10164 bp, 13 predicted proteins | sample 9270951 | NCBI WGS metagenome assembly JACXTT01 (sample SAMN15532306, study PRJNA645909) | rock metagenome | isolation source: weathered quartz diorite | place: Puerto Rico | collected 2017-06-21
GCTCGCGCTTGCCGCCGCCGCCTCCGCCGCGATTGCCGCCCTTGCCGCGGCGCCGCTTGCCGCCCTGCGGCGTGCGCGCCCATTCCGGCACGACGCCGCCGGGCCATTCGAGACGGTGGTTGTGTGAGGGTCTATCCCGCATGGTGTTGCTCCGTGGAATCCGGGTGTGAAGGAACCGCTTCCAGCGTGGATCCCAGCTCCTGGAGCGGCGGCAGCTCCTCGAGCGACCGCAGGTTCAGGTCGTCGAGGAATTTCTTGGTGGTGGCGAAGAGCGCCGGGCGGCCCGGCGTCTCGCGATGGCCGATCTCTTCGATCCAGCCGCGCTCGACCAGCGCGGCGAGCGTCGGCGCGGAGACCACCACACCGCGCACGTCCTCGATGTCGCCGCGCGTGACCGGCTGGCGGTAGGCGATGATCGCGAGCGTCTCGAGCACGGCGCGCGAATAGCGCGGCGGCCGCTCCTCGGAGATGCGGTCGAGGAACGGCTGGTATTCGGGCTTCACGCGGAAGCGCCAGCCCGAGGCGACCGAGGTGAGCTCGATCGAGCGCGCGGCCCAATCGGCCTTGAGCTCGTCGAGCACCTTGCGGATGTTGTCGGCGTCGACCTCGCCCGCAAACAGGCGCCGCAGCTCGCGAAGCGACAGCGGCTCGGTGGCGGACAGGAGCGCTGCCTCGAGGACGAGCTTCACGTAGGGGACGGACCCCGATTCAAGCGCGGCGGCTTCGGTATTTTCGTGCTCGTCCACGAAATCGGGGTCTGTCCCCGGTTTTTGCTCTTCCTGTGGTTTCGCCTGTTCGTTCATATCTTCTTCAGGCGATGGTGAGCGCCGCGCGCTCGCTCTTGAGCTTCACGTAGATGGGATCGAACGGCGACTGCTGGGTGATCTCGACGAGCGACTCGCGCGCGAGCTCCAGCAGCGCGAGGAAGCTCACCACGAGCAGCGGCACGCCGCGGTCGGGCTCGAAGAGCTCGGAGAACTCGACGAAGCGCCCGGACCCGAGCGTCCTGAGGATCCTGCTCATGTGCGCGCGCACCGACAGCTGCTCGCGCGTGATGCGATGGTGCTTCGTCATGCGCGCGCGCGTGAGGATGGAGCGCCACGCCTCGGAGAGGTCCGCCACGTGCACGTTGGGCACGCGCTCGATGAGGCGCTCGACGACCACCTCGACGAGCGAGAAATCGCGCCCCGCCACGGGCAGCTCGCCGATCGCGAACGCGGCCTTCTTCATGCGCTCGTACTCGAGCAGGCGCCGCACCAGCTCGGCGCGCGGATCCTCGGGCTCGGCCTCGCCCTCGATCGGCGGGCGCGGCAGCAGCATCCGCGACTTGATCTCGATGAGGAGCGCGGCCATGAGGAGGTACTCGGCGGCGAGCTCGAGCTGCGTGGAGCGCATCATCTCGACGTACTCCATGTACTGGCGCGTGAGATCGGCCATGGGGATGTCGAGGATGTCGAGCGAATGCTTGCGGATGAGGTAGAGCAGGAGGTCGAGCGGGCCTTCGAACGCGTCGAGGAAGACCGACAGCGCTTCCGGCGGGATGTAGAGATCCGCGGGAAGCTCGGTCATCGGCTCGCCGCGGATCTTCGCGACCGGCAGCGCGAGGCCGAGCGCCGATTGCGCGGAATCGACCGGATCGTTGGCGGCGTGGGTCGTCATCGCGATTTCTTTTCGTACAGGAGGTCGGCGGCCGCGGTCGCCATGTGCTCGCCGTCGTGGACCGTTTCCGGGACCTCGATGAGCTCCCACGCGAGCGGGATCCCCAGCGCCTGCGCGGAAGTGGTCGCGGACTTGATGAACGTCTCGGCACGGTCGACGCGAGTCTCGCCCTGCTTCATGGCGCCGGCGCTCTTGTTGAGATTGTCGTCGTCCGGATCGTCGTCCCTCTCGCCGACCATCACGACGAGGCGGCGCGAAAGCGCCAGGCGCAGCTCCGTTTCGCCGACGGGAGCGCCGACGAGGGTATAGGGGAATGGATTCTCGGTCTTGTCCTTGCGCCACTCGGGCAGCGTGTACCAGCCGGCGTTGGCGGCGACGATGACGGAGGCGCGGTTCCCTGGCATGAGCATCGCGAAGCGCTGCGCGAACTGCCCGCCGGCGGAATGTCCCCAGAGGACATAGCTCTGCTGGCCGTCGCGCATCTCCTCGAAGAGGTGCTCGACCGCGGCGAACGCCCATTTCTCGCGGTCCTTCGTGTCGCCAGTATCGCCGAGGTTGTAGCCCTCCGCCCTGGGCCAGTTCCGCTGCGAGAACTCGGGCGCGATGATGAGGATGTTGTAGTGGTCGGCGAGGGCGACCCAGTAGTCGCGGTATTCGGAGGCGTTGCGCTTCACGCCGTGCAGCACGAACACCATCGGGCAGGTCGAGTCGCACTTGCGCGGCCGGTAGGTGTACACGCGCATCGGCCGGTCGGCGCGGCCCTTCGCGTCGGTGAACGTGAAGCTCCACTTGCCTCCCGGCACGGGTGTGGCCGCGAACGCGGCCGAGGCGGCGCAGGCGGTGGCGAGGATCGCGAGCAGCGTCTTCATCAGCCGTAGACGAGGCCCATCGCCTCGCGCACGTCGCGCATCGTGTCGTTCGCCATGTCGGAAGCCTTCTCGCAGCCGTCCTGGATGATGTTGCGCACCAGCGACGGGTCGTCCTCGAACTGCGCGGCGCGCTCGCGGATGGGCCTGAGCTCCGCGTTGATCGCGTCGATCACGGGCTGCTTGCACTCGAGGCAGCCGATGCCCGCGGTCGTGCAGCCCTTCCACACCCAGTCCCTGACCTGCTGGCCGGAGTACACCTGGTGCAGGTTCCACACCGGGCACTTCTCCGGGTTCCCGGGATCCTGGCGGCGCACGCGCGCGGGATCGGTCTGCATCTTGCGGACCTTCTGCGTGACCGAGTCCGGCGCCTCGCGCAGCATGATCGCGTTGTCGTAGCTCTTCGACATCTTCTGGCCGTCGAGGCCGAGGAGCTTCGGCGTCTCGGTGAGCAGCGCCTCGGGCTCGGCGAGGATCATGCGCCCGCCGCCTTCGAGGAAGCCGTAGAGCCGCTCCTTGTCGCCGATGGAAAGGTTCTGCACGTCGTTCACCAGCGTGCGCGCCTCCTCGAGGGCGGCGTTGTCGCCCTTTTCCTGGAAACGCGTGCGCAGCGTCCTGTAGAGCTTCGCCTTCTTCGGCCCCATCTTCTTCACCGCCGCCTCGGCCTTCTTCTCGAAGTCCTTCTCGCGGCCGAAGAGATGGTTGAAGCGCCGCGCGATCTCGCGCGTGAGCTCGACGTGCGACACCTGGTCCTCGCCCACCGGCACGCGGTTCGCCTGGTAGATGAGGATGTCGGCGGCCTGCATCAGCGGATAGCCGAGGAAGCCGTAGGTGTTCAGGTCGCGGCCCATCTCCGCGTGGGTCTGCACGAGATCCTTGTAGGTGGGCACGCGTTCGAGCCACGAGAGCGGAACGAAGAAAGAGAGGAGGAGCGCCAGCTCCGCGTGCTGGGGCACGCGCGACTGGATGAAGAGCGTCGCCTTTGTCGGATCGATGCCCGCGGCGAGCCAGTCGATGAACATGTCCCACACGGTCTGCTCGATGACCGCCGGATCCTCGTAGTGCGTGGTGAGCGCGTGCCAGTCGGCGGCGAAGAAGAGGCACGGATACTCGTTCTGCAGCCGCACCCAGTTCTTGAGCGCGCCGTGATAGTGGCCGAGGTGCATCGCGCCCGTCGGGCGCATGCCGGAGAGGACCCGGTCCTGGAACATTATTGGAACCCGAAGAGCGCGTACACCGCGTTCTCCGCGGTGACGACCAGCGGCACGAGGAACTTGCCGAGGATGCCGCTGAAGATGAGGAGCAGCAGGATGATCATCCCGTAGCGCTCCGTGCCCTGGTAGCGGTACGAAAGGTTGCCCGGCAGCACGCTCGCGAGCATGCGGCCGCCGTCGAGCGGCAGGATCGGGAAGAGGTTCAGGATCGCGAAGACGATGTTCACCGAGATGCCGGCGAGCGCGACCGGCACCCAGAAGGGCGCGACCAGCCCCGTGGGCGACGTGAACATCATCAGCAGCTTCGCCACCGTCGCCCAGACGAGCATCTGCGCGATGTTGGAGATGGGGCCGGCGGCGGCGACCCACAGCATGTCGCGCTTGGGATTGCGCAGGTTGTTGAAGTTCACCGGCACCGGCTTCGCCCAGCCGAAGATGAAGCGCCAGTTGGAGAAGAAGCCGACCACCAGCGGCACGAGGATCGTGCCGACGATGTCGATGTGCTTCACCGGATTGAGCGTGACGCGCCCCAGCATGTAGGCGGTCTTGTCGCCGAAGTGCTTGGCGACGTAGCCGTGCGCGGCCTCGTGCAGCGTGATCGCGAGGATCATCGACGGCCCGTAGACCAGGATGCCGCGGATGACGTCGTTGAAATCCATCAGAAACGACCCCCTCCCCAACCCTCCCCCAGGGGGGAGGGAGCGAACGCGGGACGCGTTTTCTCGTGTGCGAACATCAGTGGAGGGCCTGTTTCACGAATCCGAAGGCGCGCACGTCGCCCTTGCCCTCGCGCAGCAGCACGGGCTGCTCGCCCGCAAGATCGATCACCGTCGTGACCTCGCCATTGCAGGGGCCCGAGTCGATGACGAGGTCGAGCCGGTGCTCGAGGTGGCGGCGGATCTCCTGCGCGTCGTTCAGCGCCACGCCGTGCGCGGGAAGGATGAGCGTCGACGAGAGCAGCGGCTCGCCGAGCTCCTCGAGGAGCGCCATCGCGACGGTATGGTCGGGAATGCGGATGCCGATGGTGTGGCGCGGATGGAGGAGCCGCCGCGGCACGTCGCGCGTCGCGCGCAGGATGAACGTGTAGCTCCCCGGCGTGTTGGCGCGGATCAGGCGGTACTGCATGTTGTCCACTTTGGCGAACTGCCCCACTTCGGAAAGGTTGCGGCACACGAGCGTGAGGTGGTGCCTCTCGTCCACGTCGCGGATCCTGCGGATGCGCTCCATCGCCGCCTTGTCGCCGATGTGGCAGCCGAGCGCATAGCAGGAATCCGTCGGATAAGCGATCACGCCACCCTTGCGGATGATCTCCACCGCGTGCCGGATGAGCCGCGGCTGCGGGTTCTCCGGGTGAACCGAAAAAAATTGGGCCATTGCCCCCATCCCCGCCTGCGCGGGGATGACAGTTGTTCTTAGTGCAGCTTCGACCACACGGGCGTGAGCGAGGCGTGGAGCTGCGGCATCATCCCCGGCTCGATCGGGCTCTCCCCGGGGCCGTGGTAGTCGGCCCCACGCGAGGCGAGGAACCCGAGCTCGCTCGCGACGCGCTGCCAGTGCGCGTACTCCTCGGGACGATGACTTCCCGTCACCACCTCGATCGCCTCGCCGCCGTGGCGCTTGAACTCGGCCAGCATCTCGTCGCGGAACATCGGCTTCAGCCCGTAGCGCCCGGGATGCGCCATCACCGCGATGCCGCCGCTCGAGCGGATCCACGTCACCGCCTCTTCCAGCGTCGCCCACTTGTGCGGGACATACGCGGGCTTGCCCTTCGCGAGGTACTTGTCGAAGGCCTGTTGCGTGTCCTTCACCGCGCCCCTTTCGACGAGGTGCCGCGCGAAGTGCGCGCGGCCCAGCATCTCCTTGTTCTCGGCCAGAGCGAGCGCCGCGTTCAGCGTGCCCTCGAAGCCGAGCGTCGCGAGCGCCGCGGCGACCTTCTCGTTGCGCGCCCAGCGCCCCTCGCGGATCGCCCGAAGGCCGCCCGCCAGCGCGCTCGCCAGCGGATCGATCGCGAGCCCTACCACGTGCAGCGTCGTGCCGCCCCAATCGACGGAGATCTCCACGCCCGGCACCAGCGCGACGCCGCTCGTGCGCGCCGCGGCCGCGGCCTCCTCGAGGCCGTCGGTGGTGTCGTGGTCCGTTAACGCAATCGCATCGACGCCGTTGCGCGACGCGAGCTCGATCAGCTGGGTGGGCGACAGCAGACCATCCGACCGCGTCGAATGGTTGTGCAAGTCGTAATTTTCCAAGACCTCGATTATATCAAAATGATCGCGTGACCTCCCCCGATCTGGCCGCGCGCGTGGCGCTCCTCGAGTCGCTCGACAAGCAGTACGGCGAGCGCGCGCCGCTGCCCTTGGAAGAGGTCGACACCCTCGTCGCCTCGATCCTCTCCGAGCGCGCCATCGCCGCGCAGCCCGACGCGGCGATCGCGGTGGCCTCATGGGCCATCCGGCACGGGGTCGAGATCGCCACGCCCGAGCCCGTCGTGAACGCGCTCGCCGTGCGCTCGAACGCGGCGCGCGGAAAGGCCGAGCTCGCGCAGATCGTCGCGCTGATGCAGCTCCTCGCCGCCCACCTGGAGCCGCGCCTCGCCGCCGACCTCGAGCGCTCGAACCCCGAGCGGCCGTGGCGGATCCTGCACATCAACCTCGCCATCACCGCGATCCGCACCGAGGACCCGGTCCTCATCGGGCAGGCGTTCGACGCGCTCGACCGCGCGTTGCCCGACGAGCGCGCGGGCTTCTACGGCGAGGCCCTGGCGCTCGCGCTCTCGCCTCGCGTCGATCCCGTGGTCCGGCGCCTCATCGAGGAACGTCATGCCCGGCCTTAGGCTTTATAATGGTCGGTTATCGTGAAGTTCCTATTCGACCTTTTCCCGGTCATCCTCTTCTTCGTTGCGTTCAAGCTCTCCGACATCTTCGTCGCGACGGCTGTGGCCATCGTCGCGACGGCGCTCCAGATCGGCTGGTCGCTGTGGCGCCGGCACAGGGTCTCGAAGATGCAATGGGCGAGCCTCGTCATCATCGGCGTCTTCGGCGGCGCGACGCTCGCGCTCCACGACGAGACGTTCATCAAGTGGAAGCCGACGGTGCTCTACTGGCTCGCGGGCGCGGCGTTCCTCGGCGCTCTCGCCTTGCGCAGGAACCTGGTGAAGGCGGTCATGTCCGAGGGCGGCCTCGAGCTTCCGGAGCACGTGTGGTTCAAGCTCTGCGTCGCGTGGGGCGTCTTCTTCCTCTTCACGGGCGGGCTCAACCTCTGGGTCGCCTATACGTTCCCGACCGACACGTGGGTCAATTTCAAGCTCTTCGGCGGCATGGGGTTGATGCTGCTCTTCGTGATCGCGCAGGCGCTGTGGATCGCGCGCTACGTGCCGCACGAGGAGGCGGGCCCGGCGCCCCCGAAGGACCCCAAGAAGGCGCTGCCGTGATGGCGAGCGCCAGCGTCATCCGCGACAGGCTCGCCGCGTTGAGGCCCGTGGCGCTGGATTTACGCGACGAAAGCGCGCAGCATGCGGGCCACGCCGGCTCGCGCCCCGAAGGCGGGACGCACTGGCAGGTGAAAATCGTTTCGGATGCCTTCCGCGGGAAGACCCCCGTGGCGAGGCATCGCATGGTGTATGAGGCATTGGGCGACCTCATGGCAGGGGATATCCACGCCCTCAGGATCGAGGCGCTTGCGCCCGAGCAGGTTTGACACTCAGCAGAGCAAAGGAAATCTTCATGCAACGTACTTTCAGGAACCTCGCCGTCGCCCTCGTGGCCGGCGCACTGGCGCTCGCGGCGCTCGCCCAGGACGAGCCCAAGAAAGCCGAGAAGGCATCGAAACGCGCGTCCGCCTCGGCGGCGGCCGGCAAGGTCGTCGTCAACGGCGTGACGATCCCGCAATCGCGCATCGACATGATGAATCGCGAGCTCAACTCCCAGGGCCAGCCCGACACGCCCGAGCGGGCGCAGGCGGTCCGCGAGGAGCTCGTGAACCGCGAGGTGCTGGCGCAGGCGGCGCAGAGGCGCGGCCTCGACAAGAACCCCGACGTGGCGGCACAGATGGAGATGGCGAAGCAGGCCGTCCTCGTGCGGGCGCTCTTCGAGTCGGAAGTGAAGGCGCATCCGATCACCGACTCGGAGCTGCAGCAGCAGTACGAGCAGTTCAAGCAGTCGATGGGCACCCAGGAGTACAAGGTGCGCCACATCCTCGTCGACAAGGAAGACGAGGCGAAGGCGATCATCGCCGAGCTCAACAAGGGCGCCGATTTCGCGAAGCTCGCGAAGGAGAAGTCGAAGGACCCGGGCTCGAAGGACAACGGCGGCGACTTGGACTGGGGCCCGTCCGCGCGCTACGTGAAGCCGTTCGCCGACGCGGTGACGAGCCTCAAGAAAGGCGAGATGACCTCCGCGCCCGTGAAGACCGACTTCGGCTACCACGTGATCCGCCTCGACGACGTGCGGCCGCTCAAGGTGCCGGACTTCGCCGACCTCAAGGAGCAGTTCCGCCAGCGCGCCCAGCAGCAGCAGATCCAGAAGCTCGTCCTCGACCTGCGCCAGCGCGCGAAGGTCGAAGAGCGCTAGCGTCATTCCCGCGAAGGCGGGAATCCAGACTTAGCGTGGAGCCGCCCTTTCGGGCGGCTTTTTCTTTCTACTGACAGATGTCGGCGAACAGATCCCGCCACTGCGGATTGATTCCTCGATCAATCGCAGCTTCCAGATACGGTTCCATTTCTTCAGTTGCTTCTCGCGCGTGATCGCAGCCTCTGCGCTGCCATGAAGACGGCGAAAAGCTTTCCATACGCCCTTCAACGCATTGGCTGGATTCCCGCCTACGCGGGAATGACGCTTCCGCTTAACCCTTTTCCGGTTCTCATCCGTTTCATCTCCTGAGGCCGCCATTCCGGCGGGTCGACAGGAGATGACATGAAGCCGCTTCGAGTCCTGGGCGCCGTGCTGCTCGCGGTGCTCGCTTTCCAGGCGCAGGCCGTGGGCCGCGTCGCCGACGTCACGGTGTTCGATCGCTCGACGGGCCGCGAGCTGCCGGTGTACTGGCACGACGGCCGCGCGTACGTGGTCGGAAGGCCGGGCAACGAGTATTCGGTGGGCATCCGCAACCGGCGCGGCGAGGACGTGCTCGCCGTGGTTTCGGTGGACGGCGTGAACGTGATGAACGGCGAGACGGCGAGCCCGGATCAATCGGGCTACATCGTGTCGCCGTGGAATCGCATCGACATCCGCGGCTGGCGCAAGAGCATGGACGACATCGCGACGTTCTACTTCACGTCGCTCGGCGATTCATACGCGGCGCGCACCGACCGCCCGCAGAACGTCGGCGTGATCGGAGTGGCGCTCTTCCAGCGCAAGCGCTACGAGCCGCGCTACGAGCCGCCGGCCGCGGGCGGCGCGTACGACAACTGGCTCAAGCGCGAGCAGTCGGAGGCACAGAGTCCCGCTCCCGCCGAGAGCGCGCGTTCCAAGTCGTACGGCTCGGCCGCACCGTCGGCGCCGCTCGGCACCGGCCACGGCCGCCGCGAGGAATCGAGCGTCCGCTGGGTCGACTTCGACCGCGCCGACGCGCCCGCCGAAACGATCACGATCTACTACGACAGCTACCGCAACCTCGTCGCGCGCGGAATCCTGCAGCCGACCTACGGCCGCCGCGATCCCGACCCGTTCCCGAACGCCGCCTTCGCCCCCGATCCCTGGAGGTAAAACGAAAACCGGGGACAGACCCCGATTTTCCGCGGGGAAGAAAATCGGGGTCTGTCCCCGGTTTAAACTCCGGGGCGATGGCTTCGGACGAAGAGTTGATGCTGGCTTATGCAGCGGGCGACGGAAGCGCGTTCGAGGCGCTGTACGCGAAGCACAAGGGCCCGCTGTATCGCTACGTGCTGCGCTCGGTGAAGACGGGCGGAGAGGCGGAGGAGCTCTTCCAGGACGTCTGGATGCGGGCGATCGAGGCACGCGGCCGCTACACGCCGCAAGCGAAGTTCACGACATGGCTCTACACCATCGCGCACAACCGGCTCGTCGATCATTGGCGAGCGCGCGGGCTGACCGTGGTCTCGGCGGATGGCGACGAGGAGGACGACACGCTCGAGCCCGTGGCGCCGCCATCGGCCGAGCCGCACCTGCAACTCGAAGCGCGGCGCACACTCGAACGGCTGGCGGCGGCGATCGCGGCGCTGCCGCTCGCGCAGCGCGAAGCTTTTCTCCTGCACCGGGAAGGCGGATTGACCACGGCGGAGATCGCGAAAGCGACCGGCGCCGACGAGGAGGCGGCGAAGAGCCGCTTGCGCTACGCGATGAACAAGCTCAAGGAAGCGATCGGTGAGTGAGCCCGGCGACAAGCTGACGCGCGCCTATCGTGGCCTCGCTCGCGAAGAGCCGCCGCGCGCGCTCGACGACGCGATCCTCGCCGCATCGCGCCGCGCGCTGCGC
>JACXTT010014832.1_pt1 | contig 10163 bp, 9 predicted proteins | sample 9270951 | NCBI WGS metagenome assembly JACXTT01 (sample SAMN15532306, study PRJNA645909) | rock metagenome | isolation source: weathered quartz diorite | place: Puerto Rico | collected 2017-06-21
GATGACCCCGTCGGCCACGCGCCCGACCTCGGCCGCCTGCTCGGGCGTGCCGATGCCGAAGCCGACGCACACCGGCTTGGTGGTGATGGCGCGCAGGGCCCGGAGCTGTTGGGCCAGCTCGGGGGCCAGCGCGGCGCGCTCCCCGGTGACCCCGGTGAGCGAGACCATGTAGATGAAGCCCAGGCTGGCGCGGGCGATGCGGCGCATCCGCTCCGGCGTGGACGTCGGGGCCACCAGATGGATCAGGTCGAGGCCGGCCGGGACGGCCTCGGCCCGCAGCGGTTGGGCCTCCTCGGGCGGCAGGTCGGCGACGATGACGCCGTCGATGCCCGCCTCCACCGCGGTCCGGCAGAAGGCCTTGAGCCCGAAGGCGAGGATCGGGTTGTAGTAGGTGAGGAAGACGAGCGGCGCCGACACCTCGCCCCGCATCTCCCGCACCAGCTCCAGCACGCGCGGCAGCGTCACGCCCGCGGCGAGGGCGCGCTGGGTGGCCCGCTGGATCACCGGCCCGTCCGCGAGTGGATCCGAGAACGGGATCCCCAACTCGATGATGTCGGCGCCGCGCCGGGCCGCCTCGGCCACGAGCCGCCTCGTCATCGCCAGTGACGGATCGCCAGCCGTGAAGTAGGCGACGAGGGCACGCTCGCGGCGCGCGCGGAGCGCGACGAAGGTGGCGTCGAGACGCGAGGGCGAGCCCGCGACCCGGGGGGCTCTGCTCATGAAGGGCGGCGCCCGTTGGCGCCCGACCCGTCGAGCGCCTGGCCCACCGTGTGCACGTCCTTGTCCCCGCGCCCCGAGAGACCGATCACCACGCTCTGCGTCTTCTTCATGCGCGAGGCCGCGCGCATCGCGTAGGCCACCGCGTGCGCGGACTCCAGCGCCGGCATGATGCCCTCGAGACGCGTGAGGGCCTGGAAGCCCTCGAGGGCTTCTCTGTCGGTCACCGAGACGTACTCGAACCGGCTCGCGTCCTTATAGTACGAGTGCTCGGGCCCCACACCCGGATAGTCGAGGCCGGCCGAGATCGAGTGAGCCTCCGCGACCTGCCCGTCGTCGTTCTGGAGCACATAGCTCATGCTCCCGTGCAGCACGCCCACGACACCGGAGCCCAGCGAGGCGCCGTGGAGGCCACTCTTGATGCCGTGCCCGCCCGGCTCGACCCCCACGATGCGCACCCGGCGGTCCCGGATGAAGGCCCAGAAGAGCCCGATGGCGTTGGAGCCGCCACCCACGCAGGCCACCACGAGATCCGGCAGACGCCCCGTCGCCTTGCGGAACTGGGCGCGGGCCTCCTCGCCGATGACGCGCTGGAAGTCGCGCACCATCATCGGATAGGGATGCGGCCCCATCACCGAGCCGAGCAGGTAGTAGGTGGTCCGCACGTTGGTGACCCAGTCGCGCAGCGCCTCGTTGACCGCGTCCTTGAGCGTCTTCGAGCCGCTCTCCACCGGGATCACCCGCGCCCCGAGCAGCTTCATGCGAAAGACGTTGAGCGCCTGACGCTCGATGTCCACGCTCCCCATGTAGACCTCGCACCGAAGACCCAGGAGTGCGGCCGCGGTGGCGGAGGCGACGCCGTGCTGGCCCGCGCCGGTTTCGGCGATGATGCGCGACTTGCCCATCCGCTGCGCGAGCAAGGCCTGACCGAGCACGTTGTTGATCTTGTGGGCGCCGGTGTGGCAGAGGTCCTCGCGCTTGAGGTAGATGCGGGCCCCGCCCGCGTGCTTCGTGAGCCGCTCCGCGAAGTAGAGCGGCGTGGGACGGCCCGCGTAGGCACCCAGCAGCTCCCTCAGCCGGCCGCGGAAGCGCGCGTCACCGCACGCGGCGCGGTACGCCTTCTCCAGGTCCACGAGGGGCTGCATCAGCGTCTCCGGCACGAAGCGCCCGCCGAACCGCCCGAAGTGGCCACCGGCATCCGGAAGCGCGGCCGGCCGAATGGCCGCCGGCCTCATAGGCGCGCCGCCGCCGCCCGCGCGTGGGCGATGAAGCGCCCCACCCGCGCGGGGTCCTTCTGGCCCGGGCGGGCCTCCACCCCCGAGTCGACGTCCACGCCGTACGGCCGCACCCGGGTCACCGCCTCCCCCACGTTCTCGGGCGTGAGCCCGGCCGACAGGAGCACGGGGTGGCGACGCGCCATCAGGGCGGCGGCGTCCCAGGGGATGACCGGGCGGGCGTCCCCCTCGCTCCACCGCGCCGGGGAATCCAGCAGGAACGCAGCGACGTGATAGCCGGCCATCCGGTCGAGATCGGCAGCGCCGGTCACCTTGAGCGATTTGATCACGGGCAGGCGGTACTCGCGAAGATTCTCGTCCGCCTCCTCGCCGTGGAACTGCAGGGCGCCCAGCCCGCACTGCTCGGCCACCGCCTTGACGTGACCGGACGGGTGATCCCAGAACACCCCCACCGGGGTCACGAAGGGCGGCAGCGCGCCGATGATGCGGGTCGCGACGTCGGGGGTGACGTAGCGTGGCGTGCGCTCCACGAAGATGAAGCCGAGCGCATCCGCGCCCGCCTCCACGCAGAGGCGCGCGTCCTCGAGGTTGGTGATACCGCAGATCTTGATCTTCATCGGAGCGACAGCTCGCGCACCTTGGCCGCGACGTCCCCGGCTCGCAGCAGCGTCTCGCCCACCAGCACCGCGTGGGCCCCCGCGGCCACTACGCGCGCGACGTCCGCGCCGCTCGCGAGGCCGCTCTCGCTCACCGCCACCGGGCCGGGCGGGATCTGGGGCAGGAGCGCCAGCGACGGATCGAGGCTCGTGGTCAGCGTCTGGAGATCGCGATTGTTGACGCCGATCACGGGCGCCCCCAGTCGCAGGGCGCGGTCCAGCTCGTTCGACGTGTGCACCTCCACCAGGGTGGCCAGCCCGGCGCCCTTGGCCGCGTGCAGCAGGTCGCGCAGCGCCGCGTCTTCCAGGGCGGCGACGATCAGCAGCACCGCGTCGGCACGCGCCTCCCGCGCCTCCCAGAGCTGGTACTCGTCCACGATGAACTCCTTGCGGAGCACGGGGACGGGGACGGCGGCACGCACGTGGACGAGGTCGTCCAGGCTGCCGTGGAAGTAGCGGGCGTCGGTCAGTACCGAGACCGCGGCGGCGCCGGCGCCCGCGTAGACGGTCGCCTGCGCGATCGGATCGAGGTCGGCGCGAAAGAGTCCCTGCGAGGGCGAGCCCCGCTTGACCTCGGCGATCAGCCGCACCCGCTCGCCCGGCGCGGGCCGGAGCGCGGTCTCGAAATCCCGCGCGGGGGCGAGCCCGCGGCAGGCCGCGACCAGCGCCCCCAGGGGACGGCGGGCCTTGAGCGCGGCCACCTCCGACCGCTTGTGGCCGACGATCTCATCGAGCACGCCCATGCGGCTAGTAGTCGCCGCGCAGCCCGTGATCCCGCCCCGCCGTGATGTCCATGCGCGCCATCTGCTCCATGACGTACTCGCGGAGCGTGCGGGGCGGCGGCAGGTCGCGCACGAGGCGGCCACCCGCGATGAGGGGCTTCAGCAGCGCCTCGGCGGGGCGCCCGTCGGGGCCGACCGGCGCGGGCGCTCCGGCCGGGAGCACCACGTTCTGCAGCGTGCCCGGGAACCGCCACACCTGCTTGGCGCCCGAGCGCTTGCCGCGCTTCGCCATCGGCTCACCCTCGATCTCCATGATGTCGAGCGCGAAGGACAGCACCGGGGCGTTGGCGATAGAGGTGCCGACGCCGTAGCCGTCCACCAGCGAGTTCAACTTGAGGATCTCGTACTCGTCGATGCCGCCCGACGCGAGCATCTTCACGTGGCCGAAGCCGCGGAGGTCGAGCTCCCAGCGCACCTCCTCGAGGATGCGGAAGAAGTCGCCGCGTCGGGAGGACGGGGTGTCGAGGCGCACCGCGTAGAGGTCGCGGCCGAGGGCCTTCGCGACCCGGATCGCCTCGAATTTCTCGTCCTGGAGCGTGTCGATGAGGGCGACGCGCCGCACCTTTGGATCGATCACCTCGTGGAAGGCCCGGAGCGCATCCACCGTGTCGCCGAAGAGCAGGACGAGCGCGTGGGGAATCGTGCCGGTGGGATCGGCGTCGATCAGTTCGGCGGACTTCGTGACCGCGACGCCGTCGCAGCCACCCACGAAGGCGTTACGCTCGATCATCGGCGCCAGCGCGGGGTGCATGCGGCGCGCGCCGAAGGAGATCACCTGGCGCTCGCCCGCGGCGCGCTTGCAGCGCGCGGCCTTGGTGGCGATGCCGGACGCCTGGCAGAGGAAGCCGAGCAGCGCGGTCTCGTACTTGGCCCAATCGGGGTAGATGCCCTCGATGAGGAGCACCGTGTCCTCGGGCCCGAACAGCGTGCCCTCGTCCATGGCCGAGACGTTGACGGGCAGGCCCTCGAGCAGGGCCGCCGCCTCCTCGATGCCGGCGAGCACACCGAACGTCCAGTCCGGCTGCGGGAAGCTCTTGAGTCGGATCTCCGCCTTGACGCGCTTGTTCAGGCCCCGGGCGCGCAGGATCTCGACGGTGCGGTCGAAGTAGACGTCCGAGACCTCGCCCGCCTTGATCTCGGGCTCGGAGGCCGTGTGGAAGCCGCGCTTGGGCTGGCTCTTCATAGGGATAGAGGCACCTCCCACCCCGGCTGCAAAGTGGACGGATTGTCCCAAAAAGCCCACGGGAAGTCAATCGATGCGGCGTTCGCGGCGCTCGCCAACGTGCCGTCCCTGAAGGAGTTTCTGTCGAGGGGCTAGAGGCGGAGGCCCTTCAGGTATTCCCGGAAGGCGTCGGACAGGTCGGGCCGGGCCAGGGCGAACTCCACGGTGGCCTTGAGGAAGCCGAGCTTCTCGCCGGTGTCGTGCCGCTTGCCCTCGAACTCCACCGCGTAGATCGGTCGCCGGCCCCTCAGGACGCGCAGGCCGTTGGTGAGCTGGATCTCGCCGCGGGAGTCGGGCGGCGTGTCCTCCAGGATCGGGAACAGATCGGGCGTGAGCACGTACCGCCCGATGATGGCCAGGTCCGACGGGGCATCGCGCGGGTCCGGCTTCTCGACCAGGTCCTGGACCTCGTAGACGTTGGCCCCCAGGCCCCGGGCCGCGATCACGCCGTACCGGCCGATCTCCTCGCGGGGTATGCGCATGACCGCGAGCACTGGCCCGCCGTGGCGCTCGAAGACGTCGAGAAGCTGGCGCATGCACGGCACCCGCGACACGATGATGTCGTCGCCCAGGAACACGCCGAAGGGCTCCTCGCCGACGAGCGGCTTGGCGCAGAGGATGGCGTGGCCGAGGCCGAGCGGCTCCTTCTGGCGCACGTAGGACACCGAGGCGAGTTCCGAGATCGTCTTGATCTGGGTCAGCTCGTCCATCTTTCCACGATCCTGCAGGTAGTACTCGAGCTCGAAGGCGGCGTCGAAATGATCCTCGATCGCCCGCTTGTTCCGCCCGGTCACGAGGATGATCTCCTCCAGCCCGGAGGCCACCGCCTCCTCCACCACGTACTGGATGGTGGGCTTGTCCACCAGCGGCAGCATCTCTTTGGGCTGGGCTTTCGTGGCGGGGAGGAACCGGGTGCCGAGGCCGGCGGCCGGGAAGACGGCCTTCCTGACTTTCATGGACTGACGATACACGAGGCCGATCGGAAAGGAAACCGCGCTCAGGCTGAAGGGGCGTCGTCGGGGGTGCGGACCTGGATGGCGAGCTTCTTGATGCGGTACCAGAGGCTCCGCTCGGAGACGCCGAGGATCTTGGCCGCGCGCGCCTGCACCCCCTGGGTCCGCTGGAGGGCGTCGAGGATCATACGTCGCTCCCAGTCCTCGAGGGCCTCGTCGAGGGAGCCGGTCGGCACCGGCGCGGTCTCGGCGGACGGCCGCGCCTGGGCCTCGCGCTGGACGGCGGGCGGCAGGTGCTCGGGGTTGATGATCCCGTCGGAGAGCACCATCGCGCCCTCAAGCACGTGCTGCAGCTCCCGCACGTTCCCGGGCCACGCGTAGGTCCACAGGCAGCGCAGGGCCTCCGGCGACAGCACCGCGGGCTGTCGGTTGAGGCGCTTGGCCGCGCGCTCCAGCAGGTGGGTGGCCAGGAGCGGCAGGTCTTCGATGCGCTCGCGCAGCGGGGGCAGCTGCATCGCGACGCCCTGCAGCCGGTAGAAAAGGTCCTGCCGGAACGTCCCCTGGGCCACCGCCGCGTCCAGGTCGCGGTGCGTCGCGGCGATCACGCGCACGTCGGCGGTGATCGTGCGGGTGCCGCCCACCCGCTCGAACTCGCGCTCCTGCAGCACGCGCAGGATCTTGGACTGCATGGGCAGCGGCATGTCGCCGATCTCGTCCAGGAAGAGGGTGCCCTCCTTCGCCAGCTCGAAGCGGCCCGGCCGGGCCCGCACCGCGCCGGTGAAGGCGCCGCGTTCGTGGCCCAACAGCTCGGACTCGAGCAAGCCCTCCGGGATCGCCGCGCAATTGACCGGCACGAACGGCCCGCCTTTCCGAGAGCTCAATCGGTGGATCACGCGAGCGAGCACCTCCTTGCCGGTGCCGCTCTCGCCCAGGATGAGCACGGTCAGATCGGTGGGCGCGGCGCGGTGCGCCATATCCACCACCCGCTTGAGCCCCTCACTCTGCCCGATGAGCCCCTCGAGCCCTGCGGGCTGGCTGGCGCGGAGCGCCTTGACCTGCTTCTGCAGGCGGCGACGATCGAGGGCGCGCGAGACCACGACCTGGAACTCGTCCATCTTCAGCGGCTTGGTGAAGAAGTCGTACGCGCCGCGAGTGATGGCCTCCATGGCGGTCTCCCGGGTGCCGTGCGCGGTCATCACGATGATCGGCGTGTCGGGCGCCAGCTCACGGCAGCGCGGGATCGCGTCCAGGCCGTCCATGTCGGGCAGGCGGACGTCCAGGAGGATCAAGTCGTAGGGGCTCGCCTTGAGCTTGTCGAGCAGCCCCCCCGCGGTCGGAGCGACGTCGATCTCGTAGCGCTCGCGGCGCAAGGCTTCGCGCAAGACGAACGCGAGATCCTCGTCGTCCTCCGCGATGACGATCTGCTCGCTCATCCGCCCTCGCTCACGTCTCCTCGCTCATCCCCGGTGAGCGTCAGAAGATCCGTCGAGTGCCGAGCTGCGGATCGAAGCTGCGGCCCAGCCAGAGCGGAATGGGGACGCCCGTGTCGAAGCCCCACGTGGTGAGCGGCCAGGTTCGATAGGTCCAGCTCACCGTCACGCGCACCAGGCCGCCCTCGGCCACGACCTTGAGGCTCTGCGGATCCACCTGGAGGCCTGCGCGGCGCGCGCCCACGACCACACCGGTCCGGAGGTCGGCGACGAAATCCGGCGAGAACAGCTCGCCGGGGTTCCGCTGACGCTGCTTCTCCGCGGCATCCCGGAAGGCCTGTTCCGCGACGTCGTTGGTCTGGAAGTAGCTGGACACCGCCTGCATGCCGTTGTAGCAGACCCAGACGAACGCGGCCACCCAGAAGGACGCCAAGAGGATCGTGCGTACCCTCATGGATAAAGTGTAGACGACTTCACCGCAACGACGCCAACTTCCCTTGTGCTAGGCTGGGCCCGGTGCGATCCCTCGCCGCCTCCTGGCGCGTGCTCGTGGCGGGAAGCCTTGCCGGCCTCGCGGTCGTGCTGCTGGCCGCGGCCAACCCGCTCAGCTTCTTCGAGATCGCCGAGCTCAAGGCCCTCGACGCCCAGTTCACCCTCCGTGGACCGCGAGACCCCGTCTCCCCGATCATCGTGGTCAGCATCGACGAGGACTCGTTCGACGGCCTCAACCTGGCGTGGCCCTGGCCACGGGCGGTGCACGCCAAGTTCCTCGACATCGTGGGCCGGGCCGGGCCGGTGGCGATCGGCATGGATATCCTCTTCACCGAGCCGTCGTCCCGAGGAGCCGCCGACGACGCGGCCCTCCGCGCGGCGGTGGATCGGGTGCGGGACCGACTCGTGCTGGCCGCCGCGCTGACCAGCGTAGACGACACGGTGGGCGGCGCCTCCTTCATCAAGAAGGCGCTCAACCCTCCGATCCCGGAAGTACGCGGGGAGGCGGCCTTCGGCTCGACCGACTTCGATATCGATCCGGACGCGTTCGTCCGCCGGGCCAGCCTTAGGCGGACCTTCCAGGAGCGGGACTGGCCCGGCTTCGATCTGCTGATCTACCGCCTCGCCGAGAAGGCGGGGCTCGCGCGGAGCCCGCTGCCCCAGGGCAACGAGGTGCTGATCAATTACCGCGGCGCTCCCGGGACGTTTCCGACGGTCGCCTATCACCACGTGGTCGCCGGAGAGGTCTCGCCCGAGGTCTTCAGAGGCAGGATCGTTCTGGTCGGCGCCACGACCCCGACTCTCCACGACATCTTCCCCACTCCGTTCGCCTCGAAATCGAGCATGCCCGGCGTCGAGATACACGCCCACACCCTCGAGACGCTCCTCCAAGGTGTCGCGCTGCGTCGGGCCCCGCGCTTCCTGGTCCCGCTCCTGACGCTCGTGGCCGGCGCCGCCGCCGCCCTGGCCGCGACCCGCCTGCGGCCCCTGCCCGCGTTCGGGCTCGTCGGCGCGGGTCTGGTGGCGCATCTGGCCGCCAGTCACGCCGCGTTTCTGTGGAGCCGCTACTGGGTCGAGGTGGTGCCGGTACCGTTGGCCCTCCTCGTCACGTACGCGGGCACGGTGGCCAAGAACTTCGCCCAGGAGCAGCGGGAGAAGCGGCGGCTTTCCCGCTTCTTCTCGCCCGCGGTGGTGACCGAGATCATCCGGCACAAGGACGACGCCAAGCTGGCCGCCACCCGCCGGCGCATGACCGTGCTCTTCTCGGACATCCGGGGCTTCACCTCGATGTCGGAGAAGATGCAGCCGGAAGAGGTCGTCACCTTCCTGCGCGAGTACCTCACGGTGATGACCGAAGCGGTGTTCAAGCACGGCGGGACGGTCGACAAGTACATCGGCGACGCCATCATGGCGCTCTACAACGTGCCCTTCGAGGCGCCGGACCACGCCCTGCGGGCGGTGAGCACCGCGCTGGAGTTCCAGCAGCGGCTCCAGCCGCTCGCCGAGCGCTTCGCGGCGCGACACGGCGGCACGCTGGCCTGCGGGGTGGGCATCCACACCGGCGACGCGGTGGTGGGCACCATCGGCTCCGAGCAGCGCCTCGAGTACACCGCGATCGGCGACACCATCAACCTTGGCTCGCGGCTCGAGGGCCTTACGAAGGAATTCAGCGTACCCATCATCATCAGCGAGGCGACCTACGCGGAGGTGCGCGACCACTTCGGGGCTCGCGACCTGGGCGAGGTCACGGTCAAGGGCAAGGCGATTCCGGTGAAGATCTACGCGGTCATCCCCGGGGAGCCCCGCCGCGAGCCGCGACACCTGATGGAAGGGCGAGTCTCGATCTCCGACGGCGAGCTGACCGTGGTGGCCCAGATGAGCGATCTCTCGCGCACCGGCGTCGCGGTGCGCGCGGTCCCGCGCCGCCTCGAGCGCGGGGAGCTGGTCAGCCTGCAGCTCACGCTGGGCACCGGCGCCCAGGACGTGACGGTCGACCGCGCGGAAGTCATGTGGGCCCGCAAGGACTCCGCCGGACTCCGCTTCATCGAGCTATCCGCCCCCGCTCGCGGCGCCATCGATTCCCTTACCTCCCGCGCGTAGCGCCCGATCCCGCGGCAGCTGCGGGGGTGGCTCGCGTCGCTCGCTCACCCTCGACGTAGCCAGAGCCGAGGTCAGCGGGCGGCGGCGCGCGAAAACGCGAGGCTAGTCGCGCGTCGCGGAGAGCTGGATGTTGATCGCCTGCTCGAGGTAGTCGAGGTCGAACGGCTTGGGCACGTAGTCGGCGGCGCCGAGCTGGAGCAGCCGCGACGTGGTCTCGACGTCGTCGTTCACGGTGACCATGATCACGGGCGGCGCGGGCGAGCGGCGGGCGAGCAGCTTCAGCGTCTCCACGCCGTCCAGGTCCGGCATGTGCATGTCGAGCAGCACCACGTCGGGTGTGAAGGTGTCGAGCGCGGCCAGACCCTGCCGGCCGTTCTCGGCCACGCGCACGTCGAAGCCCTTGTCGGTCAGGAATTGCTCCATGAGCTGGCGCACGTCGGGCTCATCGTCCACCACCAGGATCTTCTTGGCGGGCATGCGCGATACTACCTTCCGATCCTCTGAGCGGTCAACCTTTGGACGACTTGCCGCTTAGCGGACCTGGATGACCTCGTTGGGCACGCCGAGCCGGGCGAC
>JACXTT010014833.1_pt1 | contig 10163 bp, 10 predicted proteins | sample 9270951 | NCBI WGS metagenome assembly JACXTT01 (sample SAMN15532306, study PRJNA645909) | rock metagenome | isolation source: weathered quartz diorite | place: Puerto Rico | collected 2017-06-21
TGGGCGTCGGTCTGGGTGTCGGAGTTGGCGTTGGGGTCGGAGTAGGTGTGGGTGTGGGTCTGGGTGTCGGAGTTGGAGTTGGGGTTGGCGTCGGAGTCGGGGTCGGAGTTGGCGTTGGGGTTGGGGTTGGCGTCGGAGTGGGGGTCGGTCTTGGCGTTGGGGTCGGAGTGGGAGTTGGTGTTGGTGTCGGTGTCGGAGTTGGAGTCGGTGTTGGAGTCGGAGTTGGAGTTGGGGTAGGAGTAGGAGTAGGGGTCGCCGCAACAATACATGCCGAGAATTCCGAGGTGTTACCGGTCGGATTAGTTGCAGTCGCCGTTATCCTCTTACCGGCAAAATTTCCAAAGAACGTGGCATTGATCGTGGCGCTACAAGTACTGTTAGTGCTGACATTCAATAGGCCAATGAAGGTTTGTCCTTCGCCAAAACCGGAAGAATCGCACAGGTCGTTAGCGTAGAATAGGATCCGAAAGGTGGTACTTGCGGTGCTGTCCAGGGTGCCTTGGATGGTCGTGCTGCCGCCCGCGCTGATGGCCGAGGTCAGCACCGGATAGTTCTGAAGATTGTTCGGACCGGTATCTGGGTCGCAGTGGTCGTTTGTGTTGATGTTATTATTGCCAAGATCGATCCCGAACTGGCTGTTGCTGAAAATCGAGTTGCCAAGGACGGAGTTGTTAATGGACGTCGAGTCCGTAATATGGACGCCGTCGCCGGCGTTGGTCCCAGTGCCATTGAACGCGATGATATTGGCGGTGCTGGCGGTTGCCTGGCCGATTGTGTTGCCGGTAGACCCGTTAGAGATAATAATCCCGTCAAACGCGTTCCCCATCGCCACCGTCCCGGTGCTATCAGCGCCGACGATGTTGCCCCGAATGAGGTTGCTGTTTGTCCCGTTTAAATTGATACCGTAGGTGGCGTTGTTCGAGATAACGTTCCCCGGTGGGACACCAGGGCTGCTCACGTTGCTCCCGATCGAATTGTTGGTGGGATTGGCACTGAAGAGGGCGATGCCCTCGTTGCCATTGCCGAGCGCTGCGGTGCCGGTCACGTCCACGCCAATGTAATTTCCTTGAATGGAATTGCCTGAAAAATTGCCGCTTAGTCCGATGCCGCGATTGCGATTACCGGAGATGATGTTGCGGGCGGCCACGGTCGTGCCGCCGATAAGACAGTTGTTTCCGCTGAAGCTCACACCGGCATTATTGCCCACGGCCTTCGTGCCGGTGACATCGGTCCCAATGAAGTTGCCTTGCACGGTTAGGCTCGAGCCACTGAGCGCCAGGCCATCACTGACATTGCCGGAGATGACGTTCCGAGCGCCAGTCGATGTGCCACCAATCGTGACTGAGTTCGCCCCGTTGTCATGAACCCCCGTATTACCATTGCCAAGCGCGCTGGTTCCGGTGTGATCTGTGCCGATGAAGTTGCCCAGAATCATCGTTCCTGTTGCGGCCGAACCGTTTTCCACACCGCTGCCGCCGTTGCCTGAGATCAAATTGCGCGCGGCAGCAGTCGTACCGCCGATCGTATTGCTGGTTCCGCCGACATCGATACCGATATTTGATCCGACTGCAAAACCAGTGGTGCCGGTCGCGTCGGTGCCAATGAAATTGCCGGTGATAAGATTGCTGTTACCGGTGATGTTAATTCCAGGAGTGAAGCTGTGCATGACCAACCCGCGCACTGTCGAATTGTTAGTCGCAATCGTTAGACCACTTCCTGAGGACGCTGAGCTGCCGTCAATTACAATGAGGAGGACAGCATTGTCCCCAGCGGCAAGGGTGTTGACGCTGGCGCTTGGTTGAGTGTAGCCGTCGATAGTCACGGCATCGGTGATCGAAGGAAGAGTGGTCGCAGGCGTGATCGTGCAGACGTGAGTGGTGGCATTACAGTTCGGATCAGTCGCGGGAATGTTGAATGCGATCGTATCGGCACCCATCGTGCCATTCGCATCGAGGATCGCCTGCCGAAGCGAGCCCGTACCGGTATCGTTGGTGTTGATAACCGTAAAAGTGTTGGCGTTGACGCTGCCGAGCGCCACAGCCCAGATACACAGGGCTAAAGTTCGGGGGTTCACCGAACTCGAATACTGCTGGAGAGGCATTTACCAATACAAGCCTAAAATATTAAAATTGTTGTAGGTATTAGCCTTCTAAAAGCGTAGGTGTTCCGCTTACATTGGTTCGAGGAGATATCGACGGTGCAATACCGGTTTCGACTCACCGCGTCGCGTCAAACCGCCCGACTCCGATTGGCGCGGGGTTCATTCAATAGCAAGGCGAATTCGGCACGATCACCAAATAATTTTCTAACCGCGGATTACCCAGAGCGGCGGAGCCGCAACCAAAGGGGCACCACGGATCACTCGGATGGCACGGATATGATAAGAGGAGAGAAATAGGGCGGCAGGAAGCCACAGATTGACACAGATGAAACACTGATTGGAAGAGCCTTTTCTTTTTGATCTGTGAAAATCTGTGGCCATCTGTGGCTCAGCCTAAAATTTGCGCAAGCTGCGAAAACTTTCATCCATAGCAGTACGGATATCGCGGATAAGACACTGTAGAGGCGGCTGTCTCAGCCGCAGACGGTTCGCAAGCCTCCGGCATCCATTTTTGATCAAAACCGGAACGCTTGCGGTACTCCCTGGCGCTTGCCGTGGCGGGTGCCACACAAAACAGAGGTGTTTAATCCTGCTCTTTGTCTTTCACTTGCTCGTTCTGATCGCAGATTCCACCGATGGCAGGAGCCAGACCAAGTTAAAGAGCATGACAAAGAGTTACCGGCGCATGATGTGAATTGCTAAGATGCGAGTCTGGTGACGTGCCAAAAGATAATCGACAAAGTCGCCGATGATCGAATTCGGTTTGTTACCGAGCTTCGTCACCACGCGGCAGATGAGCGTGCCGCTGCGCGCGTGCCATTCCAGATTGATCGCGCCGTGGACGTCGCGTGCGCTGTGGATCTTTGCCCATCCGTGGGGCCGGCCCGGCTGTTTCGCCCACACTTTGATGAAGCCGAATTTCTTTTCCAGGACGGGATCGCTCATGATCTGGCTGCGGAGCGATCCTCGACCGGTTGTGATGACCTGGATTACCGTTTGCATCGCTCGTTAGGTTGAGTCGCAACAGGACTTTTGCAATTTTTCTTTGACTGGTCGCGAATTAAGCGAATCGATGCGAAAAAAGCTCCAACATCCATCTATTCGTGTGAATTCGCGTGATTCGCGGGCTATCCTCTTTGCACTGCCGGCTCCGAGACGCATTCCTGTAGTCGCCTCGCTGTGTCGAGGCGCTCCTCGTCTGCCACGGAGCACGGCGACGCAGCGCCATGGCTACAACTCCCGGAACATCACATATACGTCGACATACCCTTTTTCCGGATGACGGAAGGCGCCGGGCAATGTGCCGACAATCTCGAAGCCGAGCTGTTTCCATAAGCGGACCGCCGATTCGTTAGTCGAAACGACGAAGTTGAATTGCATCGCGCGAAAGCCGAGCCGACGCGCTTCGCTCAAGCAATGTTCGCCCATCGCGCGACCGATCCCCTCCCCGCGCGCTCTGGCCGCGACCATAAAGGCGGCGTTAGCGACATGCGCACCGCCGCCCGTTTGATTCGCTCGCAAAATGTACGTCCCAACTACACGACAATAACCTGGCTGAGAACTTGACTGCTTTAAGCAGTCAAGTTCAACGACATATGTGTGCGTGTCGGCGCGAAACCAATAGGCCAATGCCTCTTCACGCGACATCTTTGGATCAAACGCGTAGGTATCACCCGGCGTGACTACGTCATGAAAAATCTCCCAAATTGCGTCGCGATCGACTTCTGTTGCCGGGCGAATGTTCAATGACGGCACGGGCAGAATTGTAAGGCAACCGCCGGTTGCCACAATGGTTGGCTTGGCAGGCCGAGCGCCCGCCCTACAAGGATTTGTCGACATCATTGACCTAAGGCGATCCAAGCTGCGAGAGCAGCAAGTTTCTGTTCGCTGCACCACGGTCCTCCGGCTGAGCGTCCAAGACTTTGGATCATACCTCGTATTTCGACGACCGATCTTTTCCGTCGCGTCGCCGCTTCTGCGTATGCATCGCGCTCAGTAAGAATCATCGAGTGGATCCCTTTCGTGCGCAGAGCGTTGGCGAGCGCGGTCCGAAACAATTGTCCCTCGAGCGCGTGGGCACGAATGTGCGGATTTGCGATCAAGGCCGGATCAATCTTGCTGCCCACCACAAGACCGGCCTGCCGAACCCGAAAATTATTGCGGCGACAATGTACGAGAACTTTAGTGATCGATTGTCTTGTCACACGACTGACCACTTGCAAACGCGCTCTTAACTTCAGGGTATTGGTCTCCAGTTTTCCCATCGCCGCATGGTACGGCTGGCGCGTTTCGGGCAATCGCGGATCGCACAGATCGATGGCAAAACTATCGCAAATGCGCGGCGCACGAACGGAGCCGCCCACCAGAACCGCGGCGGCCCACCCTGATTTCACTCGAAAACCGAGAGCCGCTCTTTCGGACTTGGATTCCACTAGTGGCGAAAACGGACGGTTAACACGAGGATGAAAAGCCTCCTATTATTCGTTGGTGCGTTGCGCCCGCCCTACAAATGTTTGCTTTTTGTCTGCCTCACGCTCGGCAACGAGCCGTTTCGGCGCAATTCTTCGCCATGGCCTCTCGACCAACTCACGAAAGCGCGTCTCGGGGATATGCTGCAAATGCACGTTGATCCATCCCCGATGCGACCAGGCGTTGGTCGAGAAAGTGCGCGGAGAAGACTTTAGGAGCGCAGCTTGATCGACCAGTGAGAGCTTTAGCACGGCACGGTCCTCGCGAGGCCAGAGCGTGGCAAAAATTCTATTTCTTACTCGGAAGTCAGGATGTCCATGATGCTGCCGCTCCTCGGCCCCAGGCATGGACAACGCAATGCTCCGAGCTGCAGCTGTATCAATCATGGCCACACAAATTCTAGGCAAAGCCGCCCCAGTTGCCGATTAAAAAACGGCAGGCGAAGCGCCTACACTTACGTTTTGCCAGCACGTGACAATGACCGATGCGAAAAGAAAAGCACAATTGTCGCCACGAGCAAAACCAGATCCAACGCGAGGTGGGCAGAGAAGCTCCAGTTCTTGCTGGCATGACCAAAACAGCCGCAGGTGATGTCGAGCCCGCGAATTTTGGCTGCGATGGTGGCAACGATGAAAATGCCGATGAGCGCAGATAAGATCGACAATCCTCCACGATAGAGAATTCGAAGGACCAATGCGAGGCCGCAAAAAATCTCCAGCCAGGGCAGATAAAACGCGAGCCGGACGCTAATTGCCCACGGCAGAATCTTGTAATTATCGATGTCGTTGGCGAAACGCACCGGGTCGAGGGCTTTGATGACGCCGGCATAAATGAAAATGCCTCCGACAATGAATTCCAAAATTCGCCAGACGAACTTCATCACGGCAGCAAACATCCAACACTGAACATCAAACATCGAACATCGAAGTCTTCCCGCTTCTGCCGTTGGACGTTGGAGGTTCGATGTTGGATGTTCGATGTTCTCTTCATCTGTTCTTCTTGAGCCACTCTTCCCAGCCGCCCTGGAGGACAAAGACATTCTTGATCTGCGCTTCGTCGCGGAGTCTTTTCGCTACTTCGCGCGCCGCGTTGCAGCTGGCCGCACTGCAATAAACAATCACTCGTTTTTCCGGCGACCATCTTTCCAGAAACTGCGGCAGCAGTTCGTTCCATCGATCTTCGTTTAACGAAGCGGCGCCCGGCACATGGTCGCGGGTAAATTCTTCATCCGATCGCGCATCGACCCAAATTGCGTTCTCACCCCAGGCGCGGGCCTGATCGACCGTTACTAACTCGGATGCAGGGACAGGCGAATGCCAGGAAACGCGATCGCGAAAATAGATGGCTTCGGTGATCGCGGGGACAAACGCGAGCGCGAGCAGGAACATCGCTTGTTTAATCGGGCACGCCTTCACTGGTAAGCATCGAGCCGCCACGATCGACGGCGACCCATCTCGTAATTCAAAAGGGCTGCACTGTGGTGGCAGGCGTCCTCGCCTGCCTCTGTCACACCCGGCCACAGGCTTTTCAACAAAGCTAGATGAGCCCTATTCATTTTTTGCATAGCAACTCCTAACATATTCGGCTACCGCGTCACGCCAGTTGCGCGGAGTCGTGCCGGTGAGCGAAAAAAATTTCTCGGTGCAAAGGACTGAATAAACTGGGCGGCGCGCGACCCAATTTTTCATGTCGGCAAGCTTAATCGCGCCGACCGTCTTTGCTTTGAGCGGAATGCCTAACGAGCGGCAACAATCGAGCGCAAATTGCGCGTACTCCTGCCAACTGCATTCGCCAGCGCTCGCGAAATGCAAAATCCCGCTCGCAAGATCGAAATCAATGGTAGGGACGTCGCGCTGCGACGTCCCCGGTCGGCGCGGCGCGCCGACCCTACCAAAAAATTGCGGGAGCATTTGAGCAACGTCACGCGTATAAGTCGGAGTCGAGAACTTGTCCGCTACGGCTTCAACACATTCCATTTCGCGAGCGCGCTTAATAATCCCGTCAACGAAGCTGGGGCGATGCGGGCCGAATACCCACGAGACGCGCACCACCAGATGTCTTTCATCTGTTTGCAGCACCAGCTTTTCTCCTTCCCGTTTCGATTCGGCGTAAACACTGATCGGGTTCGGTGAATCGTCTTCAGCGTACGGCTCGCGTTTCTCGCCATCGAAAACGTAGTCGGTGCTGAAGTGAATCAGCTTCGCGTTTTTGTCGCGGCAGATTTGCGCAAGAAGCCCCGGCGCTTCGGCATTGATTCGGAAAGCTTGTTCGCGCTCTTTCTCGCAAAGATCGACGTTGGTAAGTGCAGCGGTATTGATGAGAACGTCGAACTCGAGCGGCGTGAGCCAATCATCTATTTCCTTCGTATCGGCAAGATCGAGCTGTTCATGATCGAACCCCAGAATCTCGAACTTGTCGCGATACTCGCGCATGAGCGCGCCGCCCAAGCGGCCACCTGCACCGATGATTACAAGTTTCATTTTAGAGCCTAGACATCTTGCCCGTGCGGAACGCGGACTTCCAGTGGCTTTGTTGAAGGGCTAAGCGAGCCTCCCGATTTCGGGATTGGGGAGAGCACGCGCCTCGCGGGCAATTCCCAGTCCGGCTCGGACCGACAGTTAAAGAGGACAAAAGCGCTGACTAGTAACGCCCGGCGTGTTTGAGGAGCGGTTGCCACCACGATGGGTTGTCGAGATACCATTGGACGGTGGCATCGAGGCCTTCTTTGAAATCCTTTCGCGGATGCCAATTGAGTTCGCGCTGAGCAAATGACGAATCAATCGCATAACGGCGGTCGTGTCCGAGCCGGTCTTGGACGAAAGTGATGAGACTCTCAGGCTTGCCAAGTTTCATGAGGATCATCTTCACAAGATCGAGATTGGCCATCTCATTGCCGCCGCCGAAATTATAGATCGCTCCCGGTTTTCCATCGAAAAGCGCCGCCACAACCCCCGCACAATGATCGTCAACGTGAATCCAGTCGCGCACGTTCATACCGTCGCCGTAAACAGGCAGCGGCTCATCGCGGAGCGCCTTGATGATCATCAGCGGAATCAATTTCTCGGGAAATTGATACGGACCGTAGTTATTCGAGCAGCGCGTTACGATCACTTCCTGCCCATAGGTCTTATGAGATGCGAGGACAAGAAGATCGGCTCCGGCTTTGCTCGACGAATAAGGCGAACTGGGATCGAGCGGCGATGCCTCAGTGAACTTTCCGGTTTTACCTAACGAACCGTAGACTTCGTCGGTCGAAATTTGGACAAATCGCCGGACACCGTGTTTTCTCGCCGAATTGAGCAAGACGCTGGTGCCGATGACGTTGGTGTGGATGAAGTTTTCGGGCGAGTTAATACTCCGATCGACATGCGATTCAGCGGCAAAATTTACCACCGCGAAAAACTGGTGCTCGGTCATCAGCGCGTCGATCGCGTCGGCGTTGGCGATATCGGCTTTGAAAAACTCGTAACGTTCGCCATGTTCCTCGACCACGCCGTCGAGATTGGTGAGGTTCCCGGCGTAAGTGAGCACATCCACATTGGTCACGAACGCTGGCTTGTAATGTTGCAAAATGTAACGAATAAAGTTGCTCCCGATGAACCCGCAGCCACCGGTTACAAGAACGCGCACAACGCCAGATAGCAGCGGCGCGACAGGCGTCAAGCATCACACGACGGACACAACGGAACAACGGCCACGACGATGAATGAGAACGAGGCTGAAGCCAGAAAACGTCCAACGCTCAACGCCCAACGTCCAACGCCCAATTCTGAAAGCCTTCGCGCTAGCAGTCTAATAAGCGACGAAAACTCACGCATGAATTCAAAATGTGAGCACGTTGTGACTCGGTGTCGCTCTGCGGCAGAATCCGTGAAGCTGATTTGCCTTCCGGTTTTCTCCTTGGAACCTCTGACTACCTGAGATTGCAAATGCAAAGACAACGTTTTTGCCACGAGATCTACAATTACCGACGCGTCGCTTTTTCCGCATTGAAAGTTGAGTGTTGGGCGTTGAGCGTTGGACGTTTGCTTCTTTTACCTGGCGTTTGCGCTCAGCGTGCAAGCCATTGGAACTGAGATGAAACAGAGTCAGGGAGGTACCACCGTGGCAGATTTTCCAACCCTGCGTGAGCAGGTCGTGACCTGGCCGACACGCCTCGCCGGAACCGATTGGGTGCCGTGGTCGATCCTCGGGCTCGCGGTCGTTCTTCGATTTTTTCTGCTTGGGATCAAGCCACCGCATTTCGACGAAGGAATTAATGGCTGGTTTGTCGATGCCGACATCGTTAAGCAGGGTTTTTACAGATACGATCCGACCAATTATCACGGCCCTCTGCATTTTTATGTGCTCTGGCTCTCCGAGGCGTTGTTTGGCCGAAACCTCTGGGCGCTCAGACTGCCCGTCGTACTCGTAAGCAGCGCCTGTGTTTGGTTGACCCTGAAATTCGAGCCGTTCGTTGGCCGAACCGTCAGCCGGATGGCTGCTCTGGCCATGGCAGTCTCGCCCGGCTTCGTTTTCTATGGACGCTATTCCATTCACGAAGTGTGGATGTTGCTCTTCACCATGTCGTTCATCTTTGGCCTGCTCGGCCTCTGGAAGTTCGGAACGCGCAACTATCTTTGGTGCGCTGGCCTGGGGATAGCCGGGATGATCCTCTCCAAAGAAACCTACATCATACATATCGGGTGCGCTGTCATCGCGATCGGCGTTTGCTACATTTCGACGAAAGTCAGCCGGCTGTCGGACGCGCGGCCAGCGAGGCAAACATGGGACAATTTCGATCTGGTAATGGTCATCGCTGCCGCGGTAGCGCTAATTGTCTTTTTCTACTCCGGTACATTCTTCCATTGGAGCGGGTTGAAAGGATTGTACGAAGCTTATAAGCCGTGGTTCGCGACCGGCAGCGAGGGACACGGCCATGAAAAGCCCTGGTATTACTGGCTCAAGATAATTGCACCGTCTGGCGAGTTTTCGCGCGCTGACTGTCTCGGCTACGAACTACCTGCCCTGTGCGGGTTAATTGTCTGTCTGTTTTCTTTGCGCCTCAGCTTAGTTAGTCTGCGTTATCTCGCGATTTATGGCGTGGGACTGCTGCTAGCTTATAGCATCGTTCGCTATAAGACACCGTGGTGTATCATCAATATTATCTGGCCGTTACTATTTATCTTTGGCGCGGCAAGTTTAATCATTCCCGCAGCCTATAAAGCGGTAACCTATGCGTTAGCAACAGGCATGCTGTGTATATCTCTCGCCTCGACGATTTGGCTCAACTACTTTCATTGTACAACTGACACCGAGCCATACGTCTACGTCCAGACCTACAACGACATCTACAAATTGGCCGATCCGCTACTGAAACTGGCCCGCCTGGATCCTATTTTTTATCAGTTATCCGGGCACATCATTCGTGCCAGTCCCTATCCTCTGCCCTGGATCCTGGGTGATTTTCCCAACATCGGCTACTACGAGCATGGCAACAATCCGCCGAAGTTCGACGCCGATTTTCTCCTCGTCCAGGAGGATCGTATCGAAGAGGTGGAAGGGAAGCTACAGGATTCCTACTTTACCGAGCTGCTGAGGATACGGCCCTATC
>JACXTT010014834.1_pt1 | contig 10162 bp, 5 predicted proteins | sample 9270951 | NCBI WGS metagenome assembly JACXTT01 (sample SAMN15532306, study PRJNA645909) | rock metagenome | isolation source: weathered quartz diorite | place: Puerto Rico | collected 2017-06-21
GTGCTGCGGGCTCGCCACGTGCTCGGCTCAACCAACCTCCGCGAGTACTGCAAGTGCCCGCGCCTGTGGACCCGGATGGCCAGCAAGCATCAGTGGCTCGGAGACGATCTCAACTGCCGTGCGACGGGGGTTCAAGGATGAGATCGGATCCTGGAAAATCATTTGGATACGATGTCGCAGCTTTCGCAAGTCACGGTCCGCACGTCCCGTTAGCAGTTCGGCGCCGAGCTTGACCTCCCCGGCAGTCGGAGATGGCAACTGCACTAAAGACCGTCCGATGGTTGACTTCCCGCAACCTGACTCACCGACTAGCCCAAGGGTTTCGCCTTTGCGCAGCACCAGCGTCACACCATCCACGGCACGGAAAGAACCTCCGCCCTTGAGACGATAATCGACAACGATTTGGTTCGCCACTAACACTGGCGTATCGCTCAATCCAGGAGGTTGTGTTCCGACGGCCTGTGTTCCCACGGCCGTGTTATCGACGTGCTTTACCGCCTCCAGCTCTTCAACAGATGGATGCGGGTTGAAACAGGCCACGAAGCGGTCTTCGCTTGCAGTCCGCAACACCGGATTCTCCAACCGGCAACGTGCTACCACCCTTGGGCAGCGGCTGGCAAATGCACAACCTGGCGGCAAGTCGACCAGGCGGGGTGGGCGACCAGGGATAGTCTTTAGCGGCGTGTGGGGCGCGTTGTCGAGATATGGGCGCGCCTCCTCAAGCAAATGGGTGTACGGATGCAAAGGGCTCGAAAACATAGGAAGAGCACTTCCACTCTCAACCACTCGGCCCGCGTACATCGTGGACACCCGGTCACAGCGCTCGGCGATCAGCGCGAGATCATGGGACACCATCAGCACCGCCAGTCCCCGCTCTTTGCGCAGACGGTCGAACAAGTCCAGTATCTGCGCCTGAACTGTTACGTCGAGCGCTGTCGTCGGCTCATCGGCGATGAGCAACTGGGGATCACAGGACAACGCAATCGCAATCATGACGCGCTGCCGTTGTCCCCCGGACATCTCGCTTGGGTAGGAATGTATCCGTTGCCGCGGGTTGGGTATCCCGACCTGATCCAGCAATTCCACGGCCCGCTCCAGGGCCTGCGCTTTCGACAATCCCTTGTGTTGGCGCATTGGCAGCGCCAACTGATCTCCGATTTGCATCACCGGATTCAGTGCGGTCATGGGGTCCTGGAACACCATCGAAATCTGCGATCCGCGAATCTCAGTGCGCATCTGGTCTTCGGTAAGCAAGAGCAGGTCACGGCCGGCGTAAAGAATTCTGCCAGACCTCGCCGCGAGCGATTTCCGGGGTGTGAGCCCCAAAATGGAGCGCGCCGTGACAGATTTACCGGACCCGGACTCTCCGACTAATCCGTGGAACTCTCCAGACCCGACAGACAGGCTGACACCGTTGACGACCTGTGCAATGCCAAGCGGCGTCGAAAAATTGATGGACAAATTATCCAATTCGAGCAGCGGTGCGGGCTTCGAAGCGGTGGAGGCTGCCTGCGCGCCTGCAATGGGAAGCAACGTGCTGATCACAGTGCAGACTCCTTAACATCAAATCGCTTGCCGAAATGCTCTGCAACGAAATTGAGAGCGAGCAGGGTAATGAACATGGCTGCGGCCGGCAGCAGCACGATGTGCGGGTTAGTAGTGACCTGTTCCCGACCGCTGCCCATCATGCCGCCCCAACTGCTCTGCGGGGCGGGAACGCCTAACCCCAGAAAACTCAAGGAACCCTCGGCAACGATAGCGACAGCAATCAGCACGGTCGAATACGCCAAGATCGGCACTACCACGTTGGGCAATATCTCGCGAACAAGGATACGGAGGTTGCTCGCCCCCATGCCGCGGGCGGCTGTGACAAATTCCCGGTCGACAAATTGGCGCGTTGTCGCACGTGCGACGCGAATGACTGCAGGTGTAGAGACTATACCGATACCGATGATCACCGTGCCCATCCCGCTGCCCAGGAAAACCCCGAGAGCTACGAGCGCCACCAGCGCCGGGAATGCCAGCATGATATCGGCAGCGGCCGAACCGATACGATCGACCAGTCCGCCGTAGAAACCTGCACAGATACCAATGATGGAGCCCAGCACAGTGGCGACAGCCACAGCGCCCAGGCCAACGACCAGGGAGACCCGGGCTCCTACGATCAAGCGAGCGAGGATGTCACGGCCAATCTCGTCAGTACCGAGCAAGTGAGACCATGTCACGCCAGGCGGCGCAGCAATGAATTCGAAATCGCTCACGTCTGGATCCGGCAACGGCAACAGAGGACGCGCGAGCGTTAAAACAACCAGCAGTGCGATCCAGGCCAGGGACAGGATGACCGCCAAATTGCGCGGCCGTTTGACTCGCAACTGGAAAGTAGGAGGCACGTTAGTGGTCATGATTTGACTCTGGGATCAATGAACGATGTAACGAGATCAGCGCAAAAATTGATGAATACATAGACCGCTGCAATAAGCAGCACAACGCCCTGCACCACCACATAGTCACGGGCATTGATAGCGTTGTAAAGCATGATGCCAATGCCAGGGAGTCCGCAGATCAGTTCAACCACAATTGAGCCGCTAACCAGTGAGCCAACGCTGATCCCTATAACGGTGATCAGTGTGGGGACCGAAGGCTTGAGTGCATACCGGAATAGGATTGACCGGGGCATAATTCCCTGGGCCCGAGCCACAAGGATGAAGTCCTCCTGCAGCGTCCGAATCATCTCATTGCGCAACACGCGGATATAGAGCGGTATAAGTGGCGCCGACAACGCCAGAACTGGGATAACCATGGACTTGAGATTTGCTCCCAGGCCCTCGGAGATGGGCGCGAACCCGATCGCAGGCAGCAGAGCGAGCTTCACTGCCAATACGACAATCATCACCAACACAACCATGAAAGGCGGGATGGCTTGCAGGCCGAAGCTGAAGAAAGCGACGATGCGATCGAAAAGGCTGTCCCGGTACCGCGCCGCGTAGACTGCAATCGGAATCGATATGACCAGCGACAGGAATACAACCAACACCATCAACTCGAAAGTCACCGGCAGTCGCTCGATAATCATTTCGAAAACGGTTTGCCCAGTCCGATACGACTGGCCAAGATTACCCTGCAGCACACCGAACAACCATGAAAAATAGCGGTGGAAAAAAGGCTGGTCGAGCCCAAGCTGCGCGCGGATCCGTTCAACCGCCTCCGGCGAGGTGTCTCCACTAGTCGCCACGATGGCCATCGCTGCGTCGCCAGGCAACAGATTTAGCAATGAGAAGACCAAAAAGCTGACGCCCAGCAACACCCCTAATAAATGCACCACGCGCGACAAAGAAACGGTGAAGTGACGCAAGAAAGCCTCCGGTCTAGTCGGTTTTGGTATGACGCTGATCGTTGCAATCCGATCGGCAGGTTGCCTGTGGTGAGAAGTTACCCCTCGCCGCAAGAGCTGGTTGACGCCGACGCAGGCCTGTCATGCGGCACGCCTCAACCGTGAAAACTGAACAATTACGATTAAACACAGATGGCCCTATTTAGACACCCATATCTTGGTGTAATCTGGCGTGTCCTGATCAGCAATGAAACCCGGGTAACCCGCCACTTTCTTGCCCATGAATACACCCGGATTGATCACGTTCAGTGGAGCAATTGGTAGCCACTGAGTGAACGCCCGCTGTAGCTCTTGGATCATAGGCTTTCGCTCCTCGGCCGTTGCGGTCTGACGAAGTTTCTGGAGCAGCGCGTCCACCGTCGGATTCCCGGCCCCACCGTTATTACCCTTGGATTTAGATTCAAACACGTTGGCCAGGGTCTGCTCCGTCTCGGTGCGGATTCCGAGATCACGCAACTGTGCATCGTAGTTCCCGGACAATGCGTCGGACACCATCTTGGGCTGCTCGGCCACCACGATCCTGGCCTTGATGCCCACTGCCGCGAGCATCTGCTGGATGATAACGGCCTGCTTCTGGAAGGCGGTCGGTGACGTCACTTGAAGGGCAAACTCCTTATTCCAGTTGGTCTCCTTCGCATAGTCCTCAACGAGTTTCCTGGCGGCGGCCGCGTCGTATTTTGGCCAGCCCGTCTCGATGAAATACGGGTGCTGGGGCGGCAGGATGCCACGCGCCCCAGGTGCGGTACCGGAAAACACCGCCTTATTGGTCGCCTCGAGGTTGATCGCCTGGATCACGGCTTGGCGCATGCGCTTGTCATTGAACGGCGCACGGCGCAGGTTGAACAAGATATCGTAATAACTAAAACCCGGCTGCTTAAGCGTGGTAAGGCCCGACGCCTGCGCACTGACAAGATCGGCTTGATTCTGAGTCTGGCCGATGGTCAGGTCACCGGCGATCACTGCCTGCAGTCGGGCTTGAACGTCAATCACAGGCACTACCTTGATCTCGTCGAGGTAGCCCGGGTTGGGCCCCTTGTAGGCCGGGTTGCGCACCATGACGAGCTTGGCTCCTGGTACGAACTCGTGCACCATGTAAGGACCTGCTCCTACTGGCGTCAGGCCAAAGCGCACGCCGAGCCTTTGCACGGCAGTGGGGGATGGGACATAATTAGCCCCTGACGCGTTATTGGCAAATGCCTTTGGGAAGTTCAGCCAGGGCTCCTTGAGCGCAATCTGTACCGTGGTGTCACCTACTGCCTTAACCGACTCGATTTGGCGCATCTCACTGGCAGAGCGCGACTTCGACGTCGGGGCTGCGAGGTTGTTGATGTGGTTTACGATCGCTAGGGCATTGAAAGGCGTGCCATCGGTAAACTTCAGGCCGTCGGGCAACCTCATGATCCAGTTCCGACCATTGTCTAACGTCGCGAATGACTTGAGCAGACTGGGCTTGACCGTGCCGTCCGGCGCATACACGACCAGCGTGTCGAAGATTGCACGCATGGGCGAGATAGCAGCCGTAATCTGGGGACCTGCGGGATCAAGAGACTCAATGGGAGCGCGGGTACTCGTGGTGATGGATCCACCCTTGCGGGGCTCACCGATTTTGAGACCTTGGCCACCGAATTCGGTGGTGTAGATCGAGTTGGCAGGCGCTGTGGCCCATGCGACGTGAAGCAAACTCGCAGCCATCAGAGTCGCAGCGATTGGCAGTTGCCGGATCGTCGCAACTGTTCGCTTCGAGGTGCGGTCCTTGTTACTGGCGTGTCCGCGACCACAGAGCCGATCAAACCTTACCTTGAAATCCATCATGCCTCCTTGTCCCCTCAAGCACAGACCTCAGTGAGCTGCGTGGAGCAGCTGCTTGCTTGTGCAGCGCATAACATTTGTGTACGAATGATTATGCCAAATAACGGATTTGGGTGAGTCTAGGGGAAACCCTCGATCTGCAGAGCTGCGTTATGCACCTGTTGAGTTCCGCGAAGGATGGTGTTCGAAACACCGTCAGCAAGGCCGACCTGACTGGGTGAGCATTGCCAGTTGTATTCGCGCGGTCGCCACTAACGGCAACTCGGCCAGTGCACCCGCAATCCGCCTCACCTATCGCGAGATCGTCACCGGATTGACTCCAGTCAGCGCCCGCATCCCACGAAGGCTCAGGTTATTGCGCCACGTGATGAGCGTCAGGCAAAGCGCTGTCAGTACGTAATATGTGTGCAGCCTTCTACGCCAAGCACTCCATCATCACCGACGCGCCTTGCACGCCGTCATCGGTACACGACAGCCAGGCATACCTGGCACTGGACCGCCAGCGCGAGCGCCTCGGCTTTGATGAGTGGCCTTTGGCGGGGGCAAGCTCAGTTCCTACGACAACGCGTCCAACAGCTCTCTTGCCTTGCGCGAATCCACGGTATCTGTCCCCTCGGCGAAGATCGCCCGGATGTCGATCAGTAGTTGCTTCGCAGCATCGTTCTTGCCTTGGCGCTTCCAAAGTCGGGCAAGGCTCAGTACGCATTGCAACTCGATTGACTTGGCTCCTTGGTGACGCGCGAGCGCCATTGCCTTCTGGAAATTTGCCTCTGCCTCTTCGGCTATGACAGACGTCCTCGTACGCTCGCCAGGCGACTGCAATATCAACTCTCCCTGGAGGCGAATCAACGTCGCTTCATCGAAGCGCTCATCCGTGTTGGTAACCAGTGTCAACGCGTCGTCCAACACACGAAGCGCCACTTCGGGCTGCCCTGCCCTCCCATATGCATCGGCGAGCAATCCCAGCAGGGAGGGCCGCCCCAGCGCCGCGCCAGTGGCCTCGTCCGCATTAAGTCCCTGATGTATCAGAGAGATACCCTCCTTGTGGCTGCCTTGCCAAGCGAGTGCCCAGCCGCGCAGGATCCTTGCCCTAGCCAGATAGAATGGGAACCCCTGCTCGCTCGATAGCTCGAGCGCGGCATTCGCGTACTCCAACGCCTGTTCCGGCTCGCCACGGCGCTGATACAGTTCAGCCGCGAAGATCAGGCTGAGAGCAACGCCGAATGGGTCGGAAGCTTTTCTGGCGATTGCCAGAGCTTCGTCGCTACGGGCCCGGGACTCGTCGGGCAGGCCTAAGTACCAGAGGATCCAGCTAAGGGTGCAACGCATATGCACGGCGGGGTTGCGCGCATATCGCAGCAAATACCCGTATGACTGGCGCTCTGGAATGTGCAGTGCCAGGGCCTGCTCCGTGTGAATACGCGCCTGGCTTAGCTTGCCAAGGCGGAACACGGTCGACCCGAGCACGCGGTGCCCCTCTGCCAGCTGTTCCGGGTCCTGCGCGTGCTGCGCGAGGCTGAGCAGCCGCTCGGCCAGTGTGTGCGCCGTCTTAAGTTGAGAGCGCAAAAGATAGAAGGACCACAGACCGAGCTGTGCAGAAAAATATTCCGGCGTTTCCCGACCCTGTTCGCTCAGGGCGAGGGCCCGTGTGTAGGTCGCTTCCACCTCTGGCGCCCCAGAGCCTCGCGCTACTGTCAACGCCGGTCCGAGGGTCAGCAGCAGAGACAGTTCCTTGCGCTGGCGTTCCGGGTTGTCGGCCAGGCTTTTCAGTAAATCGAGGGCTGTACTGAGATGGCGGATTGCCTCGAGTTGGGCGGAACGCTGGAGTGCCTGCTCGCCCGCCAGCTGCAGGTAGTAGACCGCTTTCGGCACATTCCCGCTCTGGCTGTAGTGGTGCGCCAGCTCGCTGCAGTACTCCTTCAGCCGGTCGGGAAACAGCGCCTCGATGGCCTGGGCCGTGCGCTCATGCAGGAAGCTGCGCTGCTCCGAGAGGAGCGAGTTGCTCGCCACCTCCTGGGTCAGGGCATGCTTGAACGCGTATTCCACCTCGGGGACGGCGGGGCGCTCATAGATAAAATCCCCGGCCTGCAGGTCGGCCAGCAGCGGATGAAGCGATGCGTCGGACTGGCTCGTGACACGCCGGACCAGACTGGAAGGGAACTCCGCGCCAATGACCGCCAGCGTCTGCAGCAGTTCCTTCTGCGGGACCTGCAGCCGGTCGATACGGGCTGCCAGTACCCCCTGCACGGTGGTCGGGATATGCAGCGCCAGCGGGGCCTTGTCGATCCGGTAGTGGCCCGGCTGGCCAACTAGCGCGTTTTCCTCAGCCAGGGTCTGGACGACTTCCTCCATGAAGAACGGGTTCCCCTCGGTCTTTGCCAGGATCAGCTGCTTGAGTGGCACCAGCAAGGGATCATCGCCGAGCAGCGCCGTGAGCAGCCGCTGGGCCTCCTCCTGGCCCAGCGGTTCCAGAAGCAGCTGGGGGTAGCACGGCTGGCTGCCCCAGTCATGGCGGTATTCGGGGCGGTAGTTGACCAGCAGCAGCAGCCTGGCGTGGGGCACCTGCGCGATCAGGACATCGAGGAACGCTTCGGTCTCGCTATCGAGCCATTGCAGGTCTTCGAACAGCACCATCAGCATTTGGTTCTGACTCTCGCGCACCAGCAGTTTCACGATCGCCTCGAACGTGCGCCGGCGCCGGATCGCAGGGTCCATCGTCGGCAACGCCGAGCCCGGCTCGACAATCCCCAGCATGTATAGCAGGTAGGGCAGATGTTCCTCCAGCGTGCGGTCCAGAATCAGCAGCCGGCCGGTGGCCTTCTCGCGATAGCGGCGTTCGTCGTCCTGGGCCGTGATCTGGAAGTAGTTGCGCAGCAGGTCGATCAGCGGCAGGTAAGGAAACGCCTTGCCATGCGACACCGAGAAGGTCTCGAGCACCAGGCAACCTTCCTGGGCGCGCGCCTTGAACTCATGGAACAGGCGCGATTTGCCGACCCCCGCGTCCCCCACCACGCCGACGATCTGCCCCTGCCCTGCCCGGGCCAATTCGAGCGCCTCGCCCAGGCGCGCCAACTCGGGCTCGCGACCGACGAAGCGGGCCAGGCCGCGATGCGCCCCCACCTGCAGCCGCGTGCGCAGGGCGCCCAGACCAAGCACCTCATACACGGCCAGCGGCTCGCGCACTCCCTTGATCTGGGTACGTCCCAGGGGCTGGAACGCGAAATACCCTTCGGCCAGCCGGTGGGTCGCTTCGCTGACGAGGATGGAGGACGGGGTCGCGACACCTTCCATCCGGGCGGCGATGTGCATGGTGTGGCCTACCGGGTCGTAGTCGGTGCGCAGGTCGTCCTTGCGGATCGAGCGGACCACCACTTCCCCGGTGTGCACGCCGACCCGGATCTGGAGCGGAATGCCCTGCTCCAGCCGCACCCGGTCACTATGGCGACGCATGGCCTGCTGCATGCGCAGTGCCGCGAACAGCGCCCGCAGCGCGTGATCCTCGTGGGCAATCGGCGCACCGAACAGCGCGAGGATGCCGTCGCCCAGCGACTTGGCCACGTAGCCTTCATAGTGATGGACGGCTTCCATCATTAACGCCACCACTGGGTCGATCAGGCGGCGGGCATCCTCCGGGTCCAGGTCCTGAATCAACGCCGTCGAGCCGGCCATGTCGGCGAAGAGCGCCGTGATGGTCTTGCGCTCGCCGGCGGCGTCCGCCCCCTTGGACTCCATCGCGGCGCGTTCCGCGCGGATGCGCTCGGCCAGATGAGGCGGGGTGTAAAGGATTGGGGTCGGAATGGACTGCAGCGGCAACGGGAGTCGCAGGGACGCTGGTACCGTGTCCAACAACGAACCGCAGGCCTCGCAGAACTTAGCTGCGGGGCTGCACTCATGGCGGCATTGCGGGCAGGTCAGCGCAAGACATTGCCCACATGCCTCGCAGACCCTGGCGCCCGCGGGGTTCTCGAACTGGCAATGCGTGCAGCGCATCTCGTCCTCGGACTGCCGTTGGCAGCTACGCACTCATTCAAGCCACAATCCCCTCCGTTGGCAAGGCGGCACAGCCATGCAAATGATCCCGGGCCCGCGGGCATCTGGATTAGGGTGGCGTCCGGGCGTCTCGCTGTCGGCATTTTGCTGGCGGCCGGCTCGAAGGCCGGGAGCGAAAGGCGAACCTAACGGAAAAATGTCTTTTCATCATCACATTTCAATTACCCGATAGTCAACATCTGGGGTGCCAACAGGCTGGAGCGGTAAGCCCTTCTGGGCGTAGAACAAAGGAAAGCAGGGTCTTCCGCAATTTGTGTGACGACGGCGAAGACTCGCACCTCATTTCCCGTAAGAGCTCGAAGCTCTTTGTCATATACAGGTTTAGCAAGTCACGGTCCGACCTGATTCGTCATCACACTCAATCGCCAACGCAACCTCTTCGACATGTCCCTCCCGATGCAGACGGTTATTGTGTTCTGCTCGGCGTACGCCGTTCATGCGGGTTTCACGCTTACGAAAGCCTTCTCGTAGTGCCGATCATGGGCAAGGATCGCCCAGATTGTCCGAGCCATCTTGTTAGCCAAGGCATGCGAGCACACATGGAGACATGTTTGTTGCGGCGAACCCGATTTCATGAAATCACGAAATTGATTTTGATTTTCATGAAGTGGCTGGAGACGATGCGAGGCGGCTCACGGCTGCATACGACTTATCTTACTGATTGGAAACGTCTTTCCTTTCTGGCACGGCAGTTGCTTCTGCCATTTCGCCAACCAGACAGGAGGAGACAATGGCACTGGATTCCCATAGCACGGCTTTTCTCGAGAGTCTCGCGGCAAGCGGCGCTCGGCCATTTCATCAGATGCGCGTTGAAGAGGCCCGCCAGTTCATGGGGAGTCTTCGCGACCTGATCGGGCCTGGCCCGACCATGGCGAGCGTTCGCAACGAGTTCTTGCCCTGTGACACCGGCAG
>JACXTT010014835.1_pt1 | contig 10162 bp, 11 predicted proteins | sample 9270951 | NCBI WGS metagenome assembly JACXTT01 (sample SAMN15532306, study PRJNA645909) | rock metagenome | isolation source: weathered quartz diorite | place: Puerto Rico | collected 2017-06-21
CTTCAAGACGAGGCGGTTCGCCTGGGCGATCTCGTACAGGAAAGCGAAACGCTGAAGGCTCGCCTCTCACTCGAGCTTCAAGAAGCCGAGAAGGCGATGCTGAATACCGATCACCGGGTGCGCTCGCTGACGGCAGATTTCGATCGTGCGCAACAGCGATTGCGGCTCGCCACGTCGGAGATTGCGCGCCTCGTTGAGGAACGCAGCGACGTGGAAAAGGCGGTCGTCGAGACCGAAGCCGTGCTTGCCGAAGTCGAAAGCGAGAAGACTGCAATCGAGCAAGAGATCCAATTACACACACGGCAGAGCGAACAACTGCGTGTGGCCAACGACCAATTGCGGCGGGATCTGGCTGCGCTGCAGTCTCAACTCGCTGTTCTTGAAGAACGCAGATCCACGGTGGCGCGTGAGTTGGCATCGCTCGAACGGCTGGCCGCAGAGTTGGAAGCTCGCGCCGGTGAAGCCGAGATGCAGATCCAACAGGCAGGCGAGCAACAAGAACAGACACGCGCAACTATTCAATCGCTGGAGCTCACGCGCAGCGGCCTTGTTCAAGAGCGCGATGCGCTCGATATCGCCATTGCCCAAAACATGGCTTCTCTCGAGGAGCTTCGCCGGGAGTTGCACGAAGCTGAGGCGAAGTGGGACGAAACACGGGCACTGCTCGATTCATGGAAAGACCGGCACAACGCACTGGAGATCGAGAAGACCCAGATCGAATCCGATCTGAAGCACCTGGGGGAGTCTTGTATTCACGAATTGAACGAAACGATCGAGGCCGTTTGCCTGAAATACTTCGAACCATTGCCTCCCCCAGAACTAGAAGTTCGCGAACGGGAGTATCGCGACCTGCGCGAAAAGATGGACTCCATGGGTGCGGTCAACATGATGGCCGTCGAGGAGTATCAAGAGGCGGAGCAGCGCTTCGAATTTCTTTCGGCGCAGCGGCAAGATCTGCTGGATTCGATTCGCGACACGACCCAGGCAATCGATGAAATCGATTCCGTCTGCCGTCGACAATTCAAGGAAGCTTTTGAAGCTATCAATGCGGGCTTCAAGGAGGCGTTTGTCAGTCTATTTGGCGGCGGCCACGGCGAATTGCGGTTGTTGGAAGGCGCTGAAGAAACAGATGCCGGGATTGAGATTGTGGCGCAGCCACCCGGCAAGAAACTACAAAATGTACTCTTGTTGTCCGGCGGTGAAAAAGCGTTGACGGCGCTCGGCCTGCTGATCGCGCTCTTCCGATACAAGCCGAGTCCTTTCTGCGTTCTCGATGAAGTGGACGCGCCTCTCGACGATGCGAACGTCGATCGATTCGCGCAAATGGTCCGCGATATGAGCTCAACGACTCAATTCATCGTGATCACGCACAGCAAGCGTACAATGGAAACCGCATCCCAACTGTACGGCGTGACGATGGAAGAACCAGGCATCTCGAAAATTGTTTCTGTGAGGCTGAATTGACAGGGGTGAGAAACACAAAGACACAGAGACACAAAGGCACAAAGAAGGCCGCAAATAAAATTCATTTGATGCGGCCTTCTTTGTGCCTTTATGTTTCATCTCGTTTTAAAAATGGTCGCCATTTCTAAAACCGATCTTCCTGACGTGAAGCTTCATGGCCGCGGCAAGGTTCGCGACATTTATGATCTCGGCGACCACTTCCTGATCGTGGCCACGGATCGGCTTTCCGCATTCGACGTGGTCTTGCCCACTCCCATTCCCAATAAGGGCAAGGTTCTAACCCAGATGTCCGCGTTTTGGTTCGACCACTTCAAAGACTTCGTGGCGAACCATGTCGTTTCGACGCGAATCGAGGATTATCCGAAACACCTTCATCAATTTCGGGATCAGCTGCGAGGCCGCTCCATGCTCGTGAAGAAAGCGAAGGTTTTTCCTGTAGAGTGCGTCGCGCGTGGATTTCTCACGGGCTCGGGACTGAAGGATTACAACCGCACACGCAGCGTTTGTGGGATTTCACTGCCTGCGGGTTTGCGTGACTCGGATCGGCTGCCGGAGCCGATCTTCACGCCATCCACAAAAGCAGAGGCCGGCCACGACGAAAATATTTCCGAAGAACAGGCAGCTAAGATTATTGGTCAAGACAATATCCGGCGCCTCAAAGAATTGACGCTCGCGCTCTACAGACGTGGCGTGGAGTATGCCGCGACGCGTGGCATCATTATCTGCGATACGAAATTCGAGTTCGGAGTGATCGACGGCAAAATCGCCATCGTCGATGAAATGCTGACACCGGACTCCTCACGATTCTGGCCGGCCGATCAGTACTCACCCGGCAAGCCTCAACCATCGTTCGACAAACAATTCGTTCGCGACTACCTCGAAAAGATCGGCTGGGACAAGCGGCCGCCGGCTCCCGTTCTTCCCGAGGATATTGTGAAAGCGACGAGCGAAAAATATGTCGAAGCGTTGTGGCGGCTGACAGGCCGTGATCTGCAACCATAACAAATGATCATTTTCAAATTCTCGCTGCTGGATTGGCTTATCGTTGCTGTCAGTGTTTATTCCGTTGCCATTAGCTGGTTCAAAGGCTTCGTCCGCGAAGTCCTAGGACTGATCTCGGTTCTAGCGGCAGTGTTGCTTGCAGCCTGGTTCTATCGCGGGGTTGGAGCCATGTTCAAAGATGTTGTCAGAACGGAAAACATTGCTCTATTCTTGGGCTTCTCTTTGATCTTCATGGTGACGCTCTTAGCCGGTTTTTTGATTACCTGGCTGGTCACGAAATTTGTAAAATTCGCGAGACTTGAATGGGCTGATCGATTGCTTGGAGCTGCATTCGGTTTTATTCGCGGATGGACGATATGTGCGGCAATCCTCCTGGCATTGACCGCATTTGAGATCCAAACAGAGAGGCTGAAGAACTCGGAGCTGGCACCGTATTTCCTGCCCGGGTCCAGAGTCATCGCTGTCATGACTCCGTATGAGATAAAAGCCAAGTTTCTTGTGGGCTACCGCGCGCTGGAGCGTTGGTGGCGGCAAAAGTAAAACACCGACCCCAACTCGAAGGAAAAAGTTGTGAGAGAGAAGTTGGAATCCCTCGTAGCGGAAATGATCGAACGTCGCATCTACCTTGATGAAGCCGTCGGCGAGTTCGAAAAGAGATTTATACAGACGGCACTAGCCCAAACGCGAGGAAACCAAACCAAAGCTGCCGAGGTTCTCGGCGTCCATCGCAATACGCTGAATCGGAAGATCGCGCAGCATAAATTGAACGGGCATCGGTAGCCTTCAATTTAAAGCCTCCTTATTTCGCTACCGAATCCACTGTCGCGGGCTTTCGCTTCCGTTTCCGTTGTTGCAGCCGCTCGAGCACTTGGTCCGGCAGCTTTGCGATATCTTGCGCCGGCAAAAGATCGACGCTCTGCAATGGATCGACGATAAAGTTCGCGACGAGGCAAAACTCATCGTAGGTCCTATCGCTGGAGTCTTTGTCGATCGTCCCGCCGAGAAATCGATCCACATCGGGAGCTAACCTTTCTTTCAGCGTCTCGACCTCGTACTGCTCGAGTCCCACGATCCGGCCCTGTCGAATAAATGCAATCTTGCATCGTGAAACAGAGTCGGACCCGAGTACGGCTATGTAATCGAATTTCCAAACCGAAAAGAACGTGTCCTTGTACTCTTGCCGCGCGCGACGAATTTTGTCGAGCTTGCGATGGATGACCTCCGCTTCTTCGAACTTCATCTGCGAAGACAGGTCGTTCATCTTGTCGATAAGGACGCTCTCCATATCCCCGTCGCGTCCCTCGATGAATGCGATGGCATCTTGAACATCATCGAGATAATGTCGGCGGTCGATATCGGTGTTGCAGGGGCGCGAACAGGTGTGCATCTGGAAGTACAGGCAGTCGGGATGAGGATCGTTGCCGCGAATGTTGTACAGGCATGGCCGCAATTTGAATGTTCGCTCCAGCGTCGTCTTCAGCTTCGTGAATTGCCCCCGCGAGATGAATGGACCAAAATAATCCACACCTGCCTTGATTTGCCGGCTTGCATAAATGCGAGGGAATCGTTGCTTGCGATTGATCTTCATGAGTGTGAACAATCGGAACGTCCGCATTTTTCTGTAGGTCTTTGGAAAGTGATTTTTTCTCTCGCGGTAGAGAATATAGAGTGTCTCGAAGGTCGAATCGGTCCGTATGTATTCGATGCGGCCGGTGATCTCCCGTAGATCAAGGTCACGCACGCGCTCCGAACGTTCGCCGTAATAACGTTCGAATCGTTCGAACAGGTTGCTTGTCTTGTCTAAGACAATCAGTTTTCCGCGAACATCGAAGATCTTGTAGACGCCGGAATGCTTGGGCAGAGAAGGAAGCGTTTTATCGTATTCGAGTATCTCGAACCGAAACTCCATGGAAATTCCAAAACGCGGGCTAAAGCCCGCGACTACAGACTAACACGCATGTAGTCGCGGGCTTTAGCCCGCGTTGTTACTTTCCGGAAAACGCCTTCCAGTGGAATAGCAGCGATTCGCTCGTGTGCTGCTTCGCAAAATCCCAGCCGTGATTGCCGGGGTAAAGATGCGACTCGTGAGGATAGCCGGCCTTGGTGAGCATCTCATCGAGTTGGCGTGTGCCAACATCAAAACCGTAATCGTCTTCCGTACCGCAATCGAAATACAGCTTCAGGCCATTCAGTTTCTTCGTCTCCTTGGCAAGCGTCATGGGGTTGTTCGCTTCCCAATAAGTTAGATCTTGATTGATGCCGTAAATCTTGTCGAACAATGTCTGGAAGCGCTGAAGGCGACCGGCAGAGACTTTCGCAGCGGAAAGATCTTGAAGCAAGACCGCGCTGTGGGCGCTGGCAGATCCGAACAAGTCCGGATGCCTCATTGCGATCTTTAGCGCGCCGTAACCTCCCATAGAAGTGCCGCTAATTCCGCGAGTGGCTCGTGATGCATTCACGCGATATGTGGATTCAATCATCGGCACAAACTCGTTGACGATGGCGTCTTCCCACTTTTCGCTGCCGTCACGCGAGTTCGTGTAGAAGCTGGTTCCACCGAATGGGATCGCGACGATGAACTCGCCGATTTTACCTTCACCGATCATGCGATCCATGATCTGATCCGTTTGGCCGCGCGAGCTCCAGCGGGTTTCGTCTTCGAACAACCCATGAAGAAAATAGAGTACCGGGTACTTCTTTGTTGGCGACGTACTATAGGACGCTGGAAGATAGACGCCATACCGCAGATCCCGGCCGAGCAGTTTACTTGGAAACGATTTGTACTCGACGTGTTGAGCAAGGAGTTCGGTGCTGAACACGAGCAAAAGAACCAGCGCTCGAATCATGAATTTATTCCTCCGGTGAGACCTCGCGGGGTTCTTCCGGAGCACGTGTACCATCGAAGTGGCGGATCCGCAGGTTCTCGGCTGCAATGTCGGTGAGATCCACGATGGACGCGGCACTCACGCCCATCGTAATGGCGATCGTTTCGCTAAGTTCTTCTTTGGTAGCGCCGTATTTCAGCGCCTTTTTGATATGTCCTTCGAGGCAACCTTTGCAATGTGTTGCAAGGGATGCCGCGATTGCGATCAGCTCTTTGGTTTTGCGGTCCAGAACCGATGACTTATAGGTTTCCTGGTAGAACTGAAAGTAGATCTTCCGCATCCGCGGATCGACCATGGTGTATGAAGGCCATTTCCCGTCGTTACTATTCGGCTTATTCGCCATTAATTCCAACCCCGTGAAAACGTTACAGGCACCGGGAATGGTACGTTTTGGAACGCAAGGCCGTCAAGCGCGGCATCGTATCCTCGTCGGTGTGCTAGGATAATTCGCTCATGTTACAGACGATCTTGCCGGACCGCGTCATGCGGTTGAACGACGCCGAACTCGACGATCGAATCCGCCAGGCCCGAGAGAAACTGGGCCGGCGTCTCGTTATTCTTGGTCATCACTATCAACGTGACGAAGTGATTAAGTTCGCGGACGTTCGAGGCGATTCCTTCAAGCTGGCGCAATGGGCCGCCAACCGTAAAGAAGCCGAATACATCGTCTTCTGTGGTGTGCACTTCATGGCGGAGAGCGCCGACATTCTTAGTGCGGATTACCAAAAGGTGATGTTGCCGGACATGAGTGCGGGTTGCTCGATGGCCGACATGGCTGCACTCGATCAGGTCGAGACCTGTTGGGAAGATCTGGAACGCCTCACGTCAGGCAAAATTATTCCGATCACTTACATGAATTCGGCCGCTAGTATTAAAGCCTTTTGCGGTAGGCACGGCGGCGCCGTGTGTACTTCATCGAATGCTCCCGGAGTGATGAGATGGGCGCTGGAGCGCGGCGATCGGATTCTATTTTTACCGGATCAGCATCTCGGCCGAAATACCGGACACTTTTTGGGCCTTCGCTTGGAAGAAATGCCGGTTTGGGATCCATACGAAGAGCTCGGCGGAAATTCTGAGGAAGTTCTAAACAACAGCCGGGTTGTTTTGTGGAAAGGGCACTGCTCGGTGCATCAGCGATTTCTGCCATTGCATGTGGCTCAGGTGCGGTCACGCTATCCGGGGATTCGCGTTATTGCGCATCCCGAGTGCCGGTTCGAAGTTGTCCAGCTGGCGGATGATTCCGGATCAACGGAGCACATTATTAAATGCCTGACTCAATCGCCGAGCGGTACGAAATGGGCGGTGGGTACGGAAATCCATCTTGTGAACCGGCTCATGAAAGAGAATCCGGATCGGTTTATCATTCCTCTCGACGACTGCGGTTGCCTCTGTTCGACCATGTTCCGCATCGATCCGCAGCATCTACTCTGGTCCCTCGAAAACCTCGTCGAAGGGCGTGTCGTGAATCAAATCAAGGTCGATCCGGATGTCGCGGCGAACGCCCGCATTGCACTGAACCAGATGCTCGAAATAAGCGTGGGGAATTAGCCACAAGAAAGCACAAATGCACAAAGTTTTTGAGCCTTTTGTGCCTTTTTGTGGCCAATTCCCGCGTTACAATCCCGTCGCATGTATTTCAGACAGTTTTATCTCGGCTGTCTCGCTCACGCTTCATATCTAATTGGATCGGGTGGCGACGCCACCGTCGTGGATCCGCAGCGCGACGTCGACATCTATCTCGAAGACGCAAGCGCTCATGGTTTCACCATCAAGCACGTCATCGAATCGCACTGCCACGCCGATTTCGTCTCTGGCCATCACGAGCTTGCGGCGCGCACGGGAGCGAAGATTTACTTCGGCGCCGGCGCTCCAGTGAAATTCGAATTTGTACCGGTCCATGAGGGAGACGAGATCGTCATGGGCGATGTGACGTTGCGGTTTCTCGAAACACCCGGTCATACACCCGAGTCCATCAGCGTATTAATCTTTGATCATGAGAAATCGGCCACTGCACCGTTCGGGGTGTTGACCGGCGATACGCTTTTCATCGGCGATGTTGGGCGGCCTGATCTGCTCGGCTCTCGAATGCCGGCCACTGAGTTGGCGGCGAGGTTGTATGACTCTCTCCACAACAAACTGCTGACTCTTCCCGATGAGACCAAAATCTTTCCTGCCCATGGCGCCGGATCGATGTGCGGCCGGAATATATCCAACGAGACCTCTTCCACTATCGGCGAGCAACGCCGCTTTAATTACGCACTTCAGTCGATGTCGCGAGACGCTTTCGTTAAGATGATGACCACGGATTTACCGGAAGCGCCGTCGTACTTTAGTCGCGATGCGCGGATGAATCTCGAAGGTCCGGCCCTGATCGATGAACTTCCTGAACCGATCGCGTTTCCTCCCGAAGCTGTTCTGAAAATGCAACGCGGCGGTCATTTGATCCTCGATACACGTTCGTCTTCCCAGTACGGAACCGGCCATATCCCTGGGTCTTTGCATATAGGATTGGGGGGCCAATTCGCGTCATGGGCAGGAAGTCTCATCAAACCGGATTTTCCGTTGCTTCTCGTTGCCGAGGATTTCATGAGCGTCTGCGAGGCTCGCACACGCCTTGCACGAGTGGGTCTCGAAAAAGTTTCCGGCTATTTAAAAGACGGATTGTTGGCATGGCACGACGCAGGTCTGCCGTTAGCCAAGATGGATCAGGTCTCTGTTCAAGAGTTGCAGCATCGGATAGAAGAGAAGTCGATTGACACGGTCATCGATGTGAGGCGTCAAGCGGAGTGGAGCACCGGCCATGTTCAGGGTGCGATTCATATGCCGCTGAATCATCTTAAGGAATCTGCTCTGGCGTTGGATCGTAACTCGACGGTGGCCGTCCTTTGCGCGGGCGGTTATCGTTCTTCCATTGCATCCAGCTTGCTCGAGCAGTTGGGTTTTCGAAACATTTCGAATGTTGTGGGTGGCATGGCAGCCTGGAACAACGCGAAGTTGGCCGTTGCCAGTTAAAGTGGTACGAGGGAAACGTTATATCGTTCGCGGAAGAGTTCAAGGAGTCGGCTATCGATATTTCGCGCAGAACGCCGCCGAACGGTTGGGTGTGAACGGCTTCGTTCGCAATCTTTCGAGTGGCGACGTTGAAGTTCATGCGGAAGCCGACGATGTGACGCTGCGATTATTCAAGCAGGAGTTGGAGCGTGGACCCCGGATGGCTCGAGTCAGCGAAGTTATCGAGACTGATGTTCCGGCTTCGGGGTCATATGCATCATTTCTCATTCGAGGTTGAACATGGACGATTTGAAGAAACTGATTCGTGAGGTCCCGGATTTTCCGAAGAAAGGCATCCTCTTTTACGACATTACAACCCTCCTCAAAGATAAGGCCGGTTTCAAGAAAGTGATTGATGCCTTGACCGCCCAAATTCGTCCACTCAAGCCCGACTCCGTTCTTGGGATTGAAGCTCGTGGATTCATCTTCGCGCCCGCTCTCGCGTATCAGCTTGGCGCGGGTTTCGTTCCGGTCCGAAAGCCTAAAAAACTTCCAGCAGAAACTGAACGCATCAGTTACGAACTCGAATACGGAATCGATACGCTCGAGATTCACAAAGACGCAGTGAGGCCCGGAATGCGCGTCGTGATTGCGGATGATCTGCTCGCTACCGGTGGCACTGCCCTCGCGTCTGTGCGCCTCGTCGAGAAGCTTGGCGGTACCGTTGCGGCTGTGAGTTTTGTTATCGAGCTGGAGGCGCTCAGAGGGCGCGAACGTCTCGCCGGCTACGATGTCGTTTCACTTCTGAAGTACTAATCTCACTGATATACTCCCCCCACTTTTTAGGGGGATTCATGAAAAATTCGGGCTTCTTCGCAGCAGTGCTGCTTTTGATGACGTGTGCCTACTCGCTTGCGCAAACCACGAATGCGACTCTCGGTGGAACGGTCGCGGACGTTAGTGGCGCTTTGATCCCCGGCGTAACAATCACGACTACGAACATCGCGACCGGTATCGTAAACACTGTTGTCACGAACGAGGCCGGAGCTTATCAGTTTGCGAGCCTCCAGACCGGAACCTACAAAGTGACCGCGGAACTGCCTGGTTTTCAAACGCAAGTTGTGAACACCTTTGCGTTAGGAATCGGACAACAGGCCCGGTTGAACTTCTCGCTGCAAGTAGGAGGTGTGGCTCAAACAGTAGAAGTGCTCACCGCGGCGGGCACCGAGTTGAAGACAACGTCGGCGTCCGTTGGCAACGTCCTTCCCGATACTCAATTACAAGACCTTCCTTTGGGAAGCCGCAACATTCAGCAATTGCTCCAGCTCTCGGCCGGGACAGGCCCGCAGGGAGACGATGGCGGCATCTATGGCAATTTCGCCGGTGGGCGCATCAGTGCCGTGAACGTGACGCGTGACGGTTTCGTCAATTCCGACGGCCGATACAATCACGGTGAGTTCTCCCAGAGCTACACGAGCCCCGATTTGGTGGAGGAAGTCCGAGTCATCACCGCCTCCGTCGATGCCGAGAACGGACGCGGTTCTGGACAAGTACAAATGGTCACTCGCTCGGGAACCAATCAATTCAAGGGCAGCCTCTTTTGGACCAATCGCAACTCAGCACTGGATGCGAATAGTTGGTTCAATAACCTGAACGGCGTTAAGCCGGATTGGGAGAACCGGAACCAGTTTGGCGGCCGTATCGGTGGACCAATTGTCAAGAACAAGACTTTCTTTTTCGTCTTGTTAGATGAACAGCGAGACGCTGTGAAACAGAATGTCGTCGGTACCGTGTTGACGCCCCTTGCGCGGCAGGGTATT
>JACXTT010014836.1_pt1 | contig 10161 bp, 9 predicted proteins | sample 9270951 | NCBI WGS metagenome assembly JACXTT01 (sample SAMN15532306, study PRJNA645909) | rock metagenome | isolation source: weathered quartz diorite | place: Puerto Rico | collected 2017-06-21
ACTCTGGAGACGAGGCTGAGATCGGCGTCACAAAGCTTCTCCGATCGCTCTCCGATGATGTCGAACACCGGCTGGACATCCGTCGGTGAGCTCGAGATCACGCGCAAGATCTCGCTCGTCGCCGTCTGCTGCTCCAGGGACTCGGTGAGGTCGTGATTGCGGGCCTCCAGCTCCTTGAAGAGGCGCACGTTCTCGATCGCGATCACCGCCTGGTCGGCGAAGGTCTTGAGGAGCTCGACCTCCGTGGCCGTGAATGGCCGCGGCCCTCCACTGATGTGCCGACGGCTGATGCCGATGGCCCCGATGGGCTGCCCCTCCCGAAGCATCGGCATGACCAGGGCGCTGCGATACCCGAGCGCGCGCGATAACTCACGCACCGCAGGCGAAACGTCTGGGTCAGTCTCGGTGTCAGGCGTGTGGACGACTCTGGATTCCAGAATCGCCTGGGCGACGGTGGTCTCCCGGCTCGGAGGCCGCGGATACGCAACCTGAAACGCGGCGAGTCCCTCCGGCGTGAAATTATGCTGAGCGACGAATTGAATGAGCCCTTCTTCGAGTCGCCACACTCCGCAGAAGAGCCCATTGCAGAGCCGGACGGCGCTTGCCGCGATCGCCTCGAACACCGGCTGCGCATCCGCGGGCGAGCTGCTGATCACGCGCAGGATCTCGCTCGTCGCCGTCTGCTGCTCCAGGGACTCGGTGAGGTCGCGGTTGCGGGCCTCCAGCTCCTTGAAGAGGCGAACGTTGTCGATGGCGATGACCGCCTGGTCGGCGAAGGTCTGGAGGAGCTGGACCTGTCGATCCAAGTACCACCCGGGCTGGGCGCGCCCGACGGTGATCGCACCGAGCACCCGACCCTCGCGCAGCATCGGGACCGACAGGACGCTGCGAAAGCCTGACACCGCGGCCTCCTCCGAGACGGCGTACCCCGGCTCGGCGAAAACGTCGGGCAGGTGGCACATTTGCCGTTCGAAGACCGCGCGCGCGGTGAGGCTTCCGGTCCGGCTGGGCGCCATGGGGAAGGCGCGGAGGATCGGGGAGTCCGGCGCGAGGTTGCTGGCCACTATGTGGATCAGCTCCCCGTCGAAGATCCCGACTCCACAGACGGTCGACTCGCTCAGCCTGAGCGCGCGCTCGACGATCGCGTCGAAGACCGGCTGGACATCGGTCGGCGAGCTACTGATGACGCGCAGGATCTCGCTCGTGGCGGTCTGCTGCTCGAGCGCCTCCCGGAGTCCCGTGTTGGCCTCCGCGAGCTCGCGGGTCCGCTCCTCGACCTTCCGCTCGAGGGTCGCGTACGACTCTTGGAGGCGTCCCGCGCTCCGGTTGAACTCCGCGCCCAGCGCCTCCAGCTCGTCGCCGGTCCGGACCTCGATGCGGTGGCCGAGGTCACCGGCGCCGATCCGCGCCGCGCCCTCCCGGAGGACGCGGATCGGCGCGACCATCCGCCGGGCGAGGAGCACGCTCGCCAGGACCGAGAGGGCGAGGCCCAGGACGAAGATGACCGCGCTCCGGGTGATGGGGGCCCGGAGAGGAGCATAGGCGTCCGCGGCCGGCCGCTCCACAAACACGAGCCACCCGAGGGGCGCGATCGGGGCGTGTGCCGCGAGGACCCGTGTGCCCCCGAGGCCGTCGGCAACCATGGCGACGGGGGCGTCCGCCCCGGCCTCCGGGCCGCCGGCCCGCGCAGACGTCACCTGGACGAGACTGGAGAGGTCCCGCTTCGCTCGCAGCACCCGAGGGTCCGGGTGGGCGACCAGCTGGTTGCGGGAATCCACCACGTAGGCGTATCCGCCCGGACCGACCTCGACCTGCGAGGCGATCTTCTGGACGCCGCGGAGGCTGACTTCCGCCGTCGTCACCTCGAGGGCGTACTTGCCGACCGGCACGGCCAGCGTCACGTACGGCTCGGACTCGTTCTTGAAGTAGACGGGGCTCCAGTAGGTCTTGCCCCCTCGGGCCTCGACGAACTTCGGTGCTCGAGAGAAGTCCTCCTGGCTTCCGACGACATCCGGGTCCAGGCGAGAGACGCGAAGCTGCTCCTTGCCCGCGATGTCGAGATGGCCGAGCTCGCCGATAGCGGGGACGTTTCGGAGGACCCGCACGAAGTCGAGCTCGCGCTGCTGCGCCAGCGCCGCACCCAGTCCCTCTCGGAAGCCGAGCCGCCCGGCTCCCACCCAGCTCGCGTCCGGGTCGTCCGACGCGGTCTGGGTCGTCTCTCGGACCTGTTGCTCGACCTCCTTGAGGAACTGCTCGATGCGGGCTGCCGCGGCCACCGCCTTCGCGCGCTCGACCCGGAGGATCGCGCGCTGGGTCTCCCGGTAGGAGAGATACAGGTCGACCAGGCTCGACGCCAGCAGCACGCCACCGACCAGCACGAGGAGGACGACGACGTACTTGCGAAGGAGCCGGCCGCCCGCGACGGGGCCCTTCATCGCCGGAAGGCGTCCGCGCGCAGCAGGATCTTCCGTGGCACCGTGAGGTCCAGAAGCTCCGCCGTCTTGAGGTTCACCGCGAGGTCGATCTTCTCGGCGCCCTCGACGGGGAGGTCCTGTGGCCGGGCGCCCCGCAGGATCTTGGCGACCAGCGCCGCCGCCTGGACTCCCTGCGCATAGTAATCGGGCCCGTACGACATGAGCCCGCCATAGCCGACCCAGAGCGCCGATCCGAAGACGGCGGGGACGCGCGCGGCGCGGGACTGCTCGATGATCGCGATGGCGAGCTCCGGATTCGAGCCCTCGGGGGCCAGCACCGCGTCGTCGCGCCGGACCTCGCGGAGCACGCGGCGGAGCTCGCCCACGTCAAGGACGCCCTTCGGCACGATCTCGAGCTTCATGCGCCGCGCCGCCTCGAGCGCCTTGGCGATCATCGGTGTTGTGCCGAGGTCGGCGCCTTCGTGGATGAGCCAGACCCGGCGAATGCCGGGGGTAAGGGTCCGGAGAAGCTCCAGGCGCTTGGCCACGAGCTCGGGCTGGAGGCTGGAGACGCCCGTTACGTTCCCGCCCGGCTGGGCGAGCGTGCCGACGATGCCCGCGCCCACCGGGTCGCCCACCAGGGTGAACACGATCGGCACGCTTTTCGTCGCGTTCCTGGCGGCCTCGGTGGCGGCGTCCTGGCTCGTGAAGATCAGGTCGACCCCGCCCTTGACGAGGGCCTCGGCGGCGGCGGGCATCGCGTCCGGCTTGCCTTCCGTGAAGCGGATGTCGAACATCACGTCACGGCCGTCCTCGAAGCCGAGCTGCTTGAGCCCGGCCTTGAGCCCCTCGACGGTCGGATGGCTCGCGGCATACGCCGCGTTGATGACGCCGATCCGGAAGGGGTGGGGGGCCTGCTGCGCCTCCGCCAGCGCCGCAGAAAGACCGAGAAGGAGCGCCATGCTGCCCCAGAAGAACGGCCGGTCGAGGCGGCTCCGCTTCCGCGGCGCTCGCGGCCTCATCCCGTTCGCGCTCCGCCAGGCATTCGACGTCCCCTCATCGTCACCCGCCTCTCATCCCGCCACAAGCTGATGGTAGGCGCCCTCGGCAACGCGGTCCCAGGGGCCCACCAGCGCCTGGAACTTCGTGAACGACGCGTGGACCTTCCGGGCCATCGGGGTCTTCTCGGACTGCTCTCTGATGACCTCGGCTGCCAATTTCCTAAGATCACGCAGCACGGGCGTCGGAAACTGGAGGATCTCGACCTTTCCCTTGAACTCCGTCTTGAGCCGCTCCAGCGCAATCGCGTTCTTGAGGTGGAAGTCGGCGCCACCGTGGACGCGCACGACCGCGGCGGCATGGTCAAGCGTTCGCCGGAGATCGATTGGGAGGGCCTCATAGGCCTTCTTGTTGAAGCCGAATCCCAGCGTCGTGCCGGGCTCGTGCCAGCCCGGGTAGTAGTAGTAGCGCGCGGTCTTGTGCAGACCCAGCTTCATGTCATCGTGCGGTCCGACCCACTCGGAAGCGTCGATCACGCCCCGCTCGAGGGCGGCATAGATTTCGCTGCCCGGAGTGAGGACCGCCGTTCCTCCAGCCCTGGTCACGACCATGCCACCGAGGTTGGGCATCCTCACCTTGAGACCCTTGTAGTCGCCGATCGTGGTGAGCTTCCTTCGGAACCATCCTCCCATTTGCGGGGAGTTCGACAGGGCCGGGCGTGGCACGAGGTTGAAGGCGGCGTACACCTCTTCCCAGAGTTTGAGCCCATCGCCCTGGTAGTACCAGGCGCCCATGCCTTCGGGGTTCATCCCGAACGGAATGGTCGTGAACCACTCGAGACCGGGCTCCCTGTTTATCCAGTATTGCTCGGATCCCATGAACGCCTCGATCTTGCCTTGGGAGGCTGCATCGAAGCAGTCGAAGGGGGGCATGATCTGGCCGCCCGGGAACACCTCGATTCGGAAGCGCCCACCGGTCGTCTCCTCGACGACCCGCGCGAGCCGCTCAGCGGCGCCCTGGGGCACGTCCATCGCCGCCGTCCAGGCCGTGGACATCCGCCACTGAATCTTCGGCTGGGCAATGACGTAGGGCGCGTCGATGACGGTGGCCGCGCCCGCGGCTGCCACGACGCCACCCGCCTTGACGATGAAGCGGCGCCGTCCGGTCATGCTGCCTTCCTCATCCCGCCACGAGCTGATGGTAGGCGCCTTCGGCTACGCGGTCCCAGGGGCCCACCAGCGCCTGGAACTTCGTGAACGACGCGTGGACCTTCCGGGCCATCGGCGTCTTCTCGGATTCTTCCCTTACGACCTCGGTCGCCAGCTTCTTGAGATCACGCAGCACGGGCAGCGGCAACTGCACGAACTCGACCTTACCCTTGAACTCGGTCTTGAGCCGTTCGAGGGCGATCGCGCTCTTCGCGTGGAACTCCGTCAGGCCATAGACCTGGCCGGCCGCGGCCGCATGGTCGAGCGTCCGCCGGAAATCGACCGGGAGCGCCTCGTAGGCTTTCTTGTTGAAGCCGAACTCGAGCGTGGTCCCTGGCTCGTGCCAGCCGGGCTGGTAATAGTAGCGCGCGGTCTTGTGGAGACCCAGCACCATGTCTTCGTGCGGCCCGACCCATTCCGAGGCGTCGATCACGCCCCGCTCGAGCGCGGCGTAGATGTCGGCGGCCGGCGTGAGGACCACCGTGCCGCCCGCCCGGGCGACGACCTTGCCGCCGAGGCTCGTGCCAATGCGCATCTTGAGGCCCTTGTAGTCGGCAATGGTGGCGATCTTCTTCCGGAACCACCCCGCCATCTGCGGAGCCGCCGCGGTGGCCGGCCGCGGCACGAGGTTGAAGGGGGCGTACGTCTCCTCCCAGAGCCGGAGGCCGTCGCCCTGGTAGTACCAGGCGGCCATGCCCTCGGGGTTCATGCCGAATGGGATCGTCGTGAACCATTCGACCGCGGGCTCCTTTGCGATCCAGTAGTACGCGGCGGCCATGAAGGCGTCGATCTGACCCTGCGCGGCCGCGTCGAATCCGCCGAGCGGCGGCGTGATCTGGCCGCCCGGGAAGACCTCGATCCGGAACCGCCCGGTCGTCATCTCGTCGACGATCCTCGCCAGCCGCTGGGCCGCGCCCTGCAGATGGTCGAGGGCCGGGGTCCAGGCGGTGGACATCCGCCACTGGACCTTCGGCTGGGCGATGACGTAGGGAGCATCGACGATGGTGGCAGCACCACCAACGGCCGCCACCAGGCCGCCCGCCCTCACGATGAATCGGCGTCGTCCGGTCATGCCCTCACCTCACAGGCCACTTGGGGAATCCCTGTACCGGCGGGCTGTAGGACCGGTTCGGGGCAGCGCTGGGAGGCCGCGACCCTGACCTTCGGAGGCTTCGCGCACCGATGCATGGGCGTCTCCTCGGAGGCGCACGGGCATTGCGAGTGTGCGACGACCGCCGACAGGGTAAGCGAAGGGGTTCCTGTGGGCAAGCGGGAAGTGCCGGTACGGCGCGGCGTGCCGGGAGTTCGGGTAGAACCGGGCTTCGTGGGCTACGGAACGGGACCGACCTGCCCTTCACTCGACCAGAGGCTCGCCTGCGCGCCCTCGGTCGACAGGAGCCGGAGCTTCGTCGACACCCCGCCGCGCGCCGAGAAGCCGCCGATCTTGCCGCCCGCCGCGACGACGCGGTGGCACGGCACGATGATCGGAAACGGGTTCCGGCCGAGCGCCTGACCCACGTCGCGGGGGTCGGCCGAGGCGCCGAGCCGCGTGGCCACCGCGCCGTACGAGAGCGTCGCGCCTGGCGCAATGGTGCGCGCGACCTCGTACACGCGGCGGTCGAACGGCGGCACGCTCTCCATGTCGAGGGCGACGTCGCCGAGCGTGCTCGGCTCGCCGCGCAGGAGCGCGACGATACCGTCGATGGCATGCTGGATCTCGGGGGGCGGGGGCGCCTCGCGCGCGTCGGGGAATCGGCGCCCGAGCCGCGCGCGGGTCTCCGCGTCGCGCGCCTCGGGGAGCTGCACGCCGACCACGCCGCGACCCGTCCACGCGATACCGCACCGGCCGACCGCGGTGTCGAAGAGGGTGAAGCCGGCGCCGGTCCGCGTGACCACGTCTGATTCCGTCACCGGTGTCGCCACTCGCGGATCTGGACCGCGTGCTCACGATAGTGTCCCGTCCCCGCGCCCTCGAATGGCTCTCGCGCGGCTCCGGCCGGCCCGAACTCTGCCTCGGGCACGGCGCCGGCGGCGCGGAGGAACGTCCGGTGGGAGGCGTCCAGCTCCGCGATGACATCGGCGCTCTTCACCCCAGCTTTGCGGTCGACGAACCGCGCGTTCCACGCGTCGAAGTCGTCGTACGTCCCGGCCGGGTACGGGGGTTCGCCCCTCGCGATCCGCTCGAGGGCGGGCACCATCTCCCGGTGCCAGCCCGAGATGTGGATCAGGATCTCGCGCACCCCCCAGGTGCCGAACCAGGGTTGCCGCAGCTCCTCGTCGGTCAGCGCGTCGATCGCGGCGCGCAGCTCGGCGAACGCCTCGTCCGCCTCCCGCAACAGCGTGGCCTTGTCGCTCATGGCGCCCTCCCAGGTGGAGTGGTCTCGCGTACACCGATTGAGACCCCGGGCGGGCGCAGTTGTGAAAGGCGCCAAGCGGCCCGGGACCCGACCACCGTGGGGCTCAGGCAGCCGGGAGCGCGACCTCGGCAGGGCCGGCGCCCGGGGCACCCCCCAGGACCACGACCAGGCACGAGACGTCGCCGAGATACGGGTAGCTCAGCCGGTGGCGCTGGACCTCGTGGTCCAGGGCGAGGTCGCCGACCCGCCGGAGCGCTGGCTCGGTGAGGAGCAGGTAGGCATCGGTGCCGAGTGGGTTCTTGAGCAGGCGGTGCACCAGGATCACGTCGGGGCCGGCCAGCCGCCCCCGGTCGCCGATGCGCTGCCGAACGAAGTGGCCGTGATGGGCGACCAGCTTGAGGCTCAGGCGCGCGATCCGGGAGCAGGCTCGGCACGCGCAGTCGTTCTCCTCGACGAGCTGGCGCTGCCGCTCCTTGAAGGCGCCGAACGACTCGACCAGCACGCCCGGCAGGACGCCCCCGTCGGGGACGAGTTTGTCCGGTCCTACGGCGAACACGGCGTCGCCCTCGAGCTCCTGGATCTCGAGGGGAGGCGCCAGGCGGTGCATGACCGTGTCCAGCAGCACGCCGGTGACCTCGGCCCCGTGCTCGAGCTCGCTCTCGGTGACGAAGGCCGTGAACCCGGAGATGTCCGCGAGGACGAGGAACCCGCTGTCCGTCATGTGACCCTCCTCACGAGCAAGGACACCGCACCTGACGTGGCGTGAAAGCTCAGTCGCGAAGCTCCTCCAGGCGCCGCTCGAAGAAGCGCCGCTCCGGCTCCTGCCGCGTGAGGGCGAGGGCCCGTTCGTACGACAGCCGGGCTTCCGCCGTCCTGCCCAGCCGCCGGCAGAGATCGGCCCGCGCCGAGTGCGCGAGGTGGTAATCCGCCAGGTCGCCGCGTGCCAGGATGGCGTCGACCAGGGCCAGCCCTGCCGACGGCCCGTCGCGCATCGCCACCGCCGCCGCGCGATTCAGCTCGACCACGGGCGACGGGTCCACCCGAACCAGGACGTCGTACAGGCCGACGATCTGGGCCCAGTCCGTCGCGGCGGCGGAGGATGCCTCGGCGTGCACGGCCGCGATGGCCGCCTGGAGGGTGTACGGGCCGAACCGACGCGAGGCCAGCGCCCGTTCCAGCAGCGCCGATCCCTCCGCGATCTGGATTCGGTTCCAGAGCGAGCGGGCCTGGTCCGCGAGAAGGACGATCTCGCCCCCCGCCGACGTGCGGGCCGCGCGCCGGGCCTCGTGCAGCAGCATCAGCGCCAGGAGTCCCACCGCTTCGGGCTCGGGGAGCAGCTCGATCAGGAGTCGTCCCAGCCGGATCGCCTCGCCCGAGAGGTCGGGCCGCGTCAGGGACCCGCCTGCCGAGGCGGAGTACCCCTCGTTGAATACCAGGTAAATCACGCGGAGCACGGTGTCCAGCCGGCCCGGCAGCTCGGCCGGTGACGGGACCTGATAGGGGATGCGCGCGTCGCGGATCTTCGCCTTCGCGCGCACGATCCGCTGGGCTAGCGTAGGCGACGCGGTGAGGAAGGCGCGCGCGATCTCCTCGGTCGTGAGGCCACACACCTCGCGCAGCGTCAGGGCCACCTGGGCGTCCGCCGGCAGGGCGGGGTGGCAGCAGGTGAAGATCAGCCGGAGCCGGTCGTCCTGGACGGCGTCCTCCTCCCGCCCCGCCGCGTCATCCGTATCGACGTCGAGCTGCTGGGCGAGCTCCTTCAGCGACGCGTCGAACCGGGCGCGCCGGCGTAGCCCGTCGATCGCCTTGAAGCGGCCGGCCGAGACGAGCCACGCCCGAGGATTGGCCGGGACGCCGTCCCGTGGCCAGCGCTCCACCGCGGCGGCGAAGGCGTCGTGGAGCGCTTCCTCGGCAAGGTCGAAGTCACCGAGCAGGCGGATCAGGGTGGCCAGGACGCGACGCGACTCGGCGCGGTAGACCGCCTCCACCGCCTCGCGCGCGAGCGGGGTCGCATCGCCGCTCATGGTCGGCATCCCCGCCGGTCACTGGTGGCAGGCCTCGGTGATCGGCCGCACCTCGATGCCCCACCCCAGATCCTCACCGAGGTGCGCAGCCGGGTGCAGCGAGGCCACACGGATGGCCTCGTTCAGGTCCCGGGCCTCGATGATGAAGAGGCCGCCCACCTGCTCCTTGGTCTCGGCGAAGGGGCCGTCGGTGACGAGGACCTTGCCGTCCCGGGGCCGCACGGTCGCGGTCCCCCAGTCGAGGCTCTCCACGAGGACCAGGTGCCCGCTCTTCCGGAGCTCCTCGTCGTGCACCTTGCACTGCTCCACGAGGGCCTCGAACTCGCGCTTCGACAGGGTCTCCATCCGCGTCCGGTCACCGTAGGCGAGGCACAGGTATTTCATCGCTACTCCTCTGCGGCCAGCTTCGCGACTACGGCTGTCGGCAGCCTCCCTCGCTGATCGGCCGCACATCGATGCTCCCCGTCCGCGCCGATGGGATCCGAGAGGCCACGCGAATGGCGTCGTTCAGGTCGCCGGCGTCGATAGGAAGAACCCGCCCAGCTGCTCCTTCGTCTCCGCGAAGGGCCCGTCGGTGACGGACACCTGGCCGTGCCGGATCCGGACGGTCGTGGCCGTCCGGACCGGCTGGAGGGACTGGGAGGCCACGTAGTGGCCGCTCTTCTGGAGCTCCTCGTCGAGGGCCAGGTGTCCGCTCGCGAACTCGGCGTACTCGCTCTTGGGCATGGCGCTGAGCGTCTTCTCCTCGTTGTAGACGAGGCACAGGTACCTCATGACTCCCTCCTCAATCGTCGGCAACCGGCGCCGTGAGCGCCATATCCGTCCATAGTCGCTCAGTGGGCCCCGAATCGACAGCGGACGGCCCGGCCGGATCCCTGTCGCTGTCCAGGGTACCCGAGGCCGGCACCCCCGGCCAGCAGGCGGATGGGTGGGGGCTCGGGCTCCGCCGGCTCTGTCGATCCCGGGCTCCCCGGTCGACTATGGAGCAAGGGGGGTGAATCGACCCCGTGTGCGTCACAACAGCGCTCAGACGAGCGCCAGAGGACTGAGGGAGGAGCCAGATGGACCACACGGTCGTGCACTTCGAGATCCCGGCGGACAATCCCGAGCGGGCGACGAAGTTCTACCACGAGCTGTTCGGATGGGACATCCGGAAGTG
>JACXTT010014837.1_pt1 | contig 10161 bp, 14 predicted proteins | sample 9270951 | NCBI WGS metagenome assembly JACXTT01 (sample SAMN15532306, study PRJNA645909) | rock metagenome | isolation source: weathered quartz diorite | place: Puerto Rico | collected 2017-06-21
TAGAACTGGACGAGCCCGAGCACATCCTGCCAGACGAGTCGACCGATGGGCCCGGAGCTGTACTGCGCTACGGCGACCGTTCGATCCGGCCTGACGACAAACCCAGTCGCCTGAAGGAACCCGCGCTTCTCCTCGTAGAATGCGCCCAGCATCGCCGCCGTCTCCCTGAGCGGGAGCGCATAGCCAATCGGAAAGCCGATTGCGTGCTCCTTCGCTGTCTCCGTCGCCTTGTCCAGCGGATCCGTCGACGCGGCGATCACCGTGATGTTCTCGTCCTCCAGCTTGGGTCGAGCCTTCTCGAAGGCAGCCAACTGCTGCTTGCAGTACGGTCACCAGTGAGCACGATAGAGCAGCAGGGCGCCCCAGCCGTCCCCAAAGGCGTCGGGAAGCGAGAGCCGCCCGTGCGCAACAGTCTCCATGCTCAGCGACGGGAGCAACTCGCCACTATCGAGGATCCTCGTTCCAGCTCGTGCCATCACCGGCTCCCTCCTGTGGCCGTCAGTAGCGGCCTCGCGCCCGCTCCTTGACGGGCATGGATTCCAGACAGCACGTCCACCAGCCGGTGCGCACGGTCTCGACGAACTCGGCCGGCAGACCCTGTCGCGCCATTTCGCGCGCCAGCGTTTCGAAGTCGTAGTGAACGGGTATGAACTCCACCGTGAGGTCGGGATCCGCGGTCACGAGTGTATACCAGACGTGGGGCGTGCCGTCGTTTTCCGGCCGCCCGAGGGCGCCCACGTTCACGGCCCGACAGCCGCTGGCGAGCCTCCGCTGCCACTTGATGCCGGTATGGGTGAAGCAGACGGCATCGCTCTCGGTCTCACGGCAGAACTTCTCGATCAGCCCATCGGGCGTCGTCGTTTCCCAGAGGAACTCGTTGATCTGCCGCGGCGAGCCGTGGCATAGGAGCAATCGGGACGCGCCGATGCGGATCCGAGCAACCGGCGGCAGGGCATCGAGCCAGCGGCGATTCTCCGTGGACGTCCCGCGGACCGTGTACTCGTACGAGATCCTGGCGAAGTGATTGTCGCGTGGATCGGAATACCCGCAACCGCAATCGGCAGCGCCCTGCGCCACGGCCGCATCGTAGTTCCCCTGGATGCACACGACACCGGCTTGCCGCAAGAGCGGAAAGACCCGATCAGGGTGGGGGCCGAATCCCCCAAGGTCCCCCAGACAATACAGGGCTTCGGCACCGCGCCCCCGAGCATCGGCGATGGCCGCTTCGAGGGCGAGGTAGTTGCTGTAGACACCGCCAAACAGCGCGACACGGCGATGGCTCAGAAGTTCTTGCATGCAAGACCCGTCTCATAGCAGGTGTAGCACGCCGGGTGATACAGCGCTGCCGGTGACAACGCATCGACAAGGCGGTCGGTGCTAAGCCGCGCCCCTGACAGCCCGGCGAGGATCGGACAGGCATAGATCCCGCCTTCGGCCACCACGCGGGTCTCCGTGCACTGGAGCGGCGCGTCGTCGAAGCCCTCCAGATCCTTTCTTGTGAGCCGTCGTTCGTCGGCCGGGCGCGCGCAGCGACCAATCGGCAGCACGGGCAGGATCTTGATCCGCGGGCGCTCGACGCCGGCCTCGATGAGTCGCGCGCGGAGGCGCTCGTAGAGGCGGCCAGCCGGCGAGGGATCGAGGATCTCCGTCGCGGTCACAATCGGAAACAGGCCTCGATCTGCGAGAAGTCGCACAGCGCGCAGCGCCGCAGCAAAGCTCCCACGCCCACGGACCGCATCGTTCTCCTTAGCCGTGGGGGCGTCAAGGCTGACTCGGATTTCGAGGGAATAGCCAGCGGCGCCCGCAGTACGTGCCAGGCGGTCAGCAAGATCTTCGTCGATCAGCGTTCCGTTCGTCAAGACGGTGACCGGCGCGACGGCCAATGCGGCCTCGACCATGCGCACGAGATCCGGATGCAAGAAGGGCTCACCGCCCGTGAAGTAGAACTCCCGCACGCCCAGGGCCTCAGCCTCGCCGATGTATCGGACAACCGTCGCGACATCCAAGCTCCCGAGCCACGGATTGCGCGGCCCGCTGGAATTGAAGCAATGACGGCAGGCGAGATTGCAGAGGGTGCCAGTCACCTGGAACCACAGGGTGCGCAGCTCTCTGAACGCGACGTTAGGAACCGCTTCCGCTCCCTGCCACATCACCCACATAAAACACCCGCCGGCGAGTCGCTATTCCCGATTTATTCGCGGACTTCGCCCAGGCATCTGGAATCGATAATCAGCGTGGAGGGCATCGAAAACTGGGTGACAATGACGTCGAGCGTCATGTGACGGAGGTCGCGGCAGCGTGGAGGGATACAACCTGATCGTGCTCGGAGCCGGATCGGGCGGTTGACCGTTGCGGTCGGTGGCGCTGCGGTCGGGGCACGTGTCGCCCCCCTCGAGAAACATCGGATGGGCGGGGGTTGTCTCAACACCGGCCGTGTCACCTCGAAGGCCTTTCTCCGCGCGGCGAAGGTCGCTCAGGAACGCCGAACGGCTCGGCGAGTCAGCTCCGGTCGAAAATCCAGAGGTGGGGATGGTGGATCAGCCGTTCCCAGCGTGAGCCGAGCTAGCGCGTCGTCGTACAGCGCCACCCGCGCGAACCGAACAGAGCGCTCCACTCCGCGGATGTTCGGAAGGCGAGCGGGCTATTCATCAGCCCGGCGTGCCGAAGACGGTTGATGTGGGCGTCGAGAAGGACGAGCCAGAAGCGGTCGACCGGGTTCCGGTAGACGGACTCGGTGATGATCAGGCGGTGGCCGGTGACGCGCAAGGCCTCGTCGAGCACGCGGTCGGGCTGGTCGCAATGGTGAGAGTCAGGAGCACGAGCGTGGTGTCGAAGGTCGCGTCGGCGAACGGTAGATGAAGGCCGTCGTAGACGACGTACGGCAGCGGCGCCTGTCGGAAGAGGCCGACATCGACCCCGCAGATCGTGCGCTCACCGTCGTCCAGACCGGCCGCCAGGTACCCCTCGCCCGCCCCCAGATCGAGGATCCGCCGCCCCACGATCCAGGGCGCCACGTCGCGGGCTTGACCCCGAGCGTAGCGCGCAAGAGCGCCTCGACCGGCCGCATCAGCGGGGGCGAGTCGAGTCGAGGAGGCGGCGCGCGTCCGCGGTGTCCGTCACCGTCCAGTCCGCGACGTTGCTCGGCTCCTTGGCGTCGAGCACCGCCTGGAGCTCGCGTCGCGCTTCCGGGAGGCGGTTGGTCTTGATCAAGACTTTGGCGAGCCCGACCCTGATGCCGGTGAAGTTCGGGTCGAGGTCGAGCCCCTTGCGGAACGCCGTCTCGGCACGGGCGATATCGCCTCCGAGCGGGCCCGGCACCTCGTAGTCCACGTTGCCGGCGAGGGCGTAGACGGCGGCGACGTCGGGCGCAAGCTCCAGCAGAATCCGGATCTCCTCCTTCAGCGTCGGCAACATGAATAGCGAGCGGACGATCCCCTTGGTCTGGCCCCAGCGCGCGCCGTTGATCGCGTACCACAGGCGAGCGAGCGCGTTCTTGGGCTCGAGCTCGATGGCGCGCCGGCCCGCCTCGCGTCCCCGATCGTAGGCCTCGAGCTTCTGCCCATCGGACCTGGCACGAACGTCGCCCCAGATGAACGCGATCCGGGAGAGCGCGCCGAGATTCGGAACGTCGGGCTCGGTGCTCATGGCCTCGGCCAAGCCCGTGTAGAGCCGATCGAGCCGCGCCGGATCCTCGTGATAGCGCGTGGCGACGGCGTCGACCTGGGAGACGAGCGCCGAGCGAGCCGCCGCTGGCGCAACGTCAGCCGTGAGCGCCGCCGCCGCTACCGCCAGGCTCAGCGCGATACGCCCGACCGGTCTCATCGCGTATCCACCAGCGCTGGGCCGCGGACCAGATCCTCGCCGACCACCGCGAGATCCACGAGACGGCGGACGTCGGGCGGCGCGAGGCGCGGTCGAGGGACGCCGCAGCGAGCCAACACGTCGGCCGCGGCCTGGTCGTCGAAGCGCACGTCCTGCTCGAGATAGGCGCGGTAGGGCGCGACCATGTCCGCTACCAGGTGCTCCATTGGCGACGGATCCACCAGCGGCCCGCTCGCCTCGCCGACGAGGGTCGGACCGCTCACGCCGAGACGCTCGCAGATCATCGCGAGCATCGTCGCCTGGCTCGGCGCGTCCCGCACGACGACGTGGAACGTCCCGTGGCCGGCGGCCGGATGTGCGGCCAGCGCGATGGTGGCGTCGGCAACGTACTCGATCGGCACGATGTTGAACGGGGCGTGAGGCGCGCCGGGTAGACGGAGCGGGCGGCCCGCCGCGCCCGGCCACCGCGCGAGCGTCGCCAGCAGCCGGCTGAACGTGAAGAACAGGTTCGACGGCATGCCACCCGCGGTGGACGGTGCCGTTCCCACGACGATCGAGGGGCGCACGACGCGCACGTCCACGCTGGTCGCCAGGCCGGCCTCGCGCACGGCCGATTCCGCCTGCAGCTTCACCCGCTCGTACTCGTTGTGGAAGGTCTGGCCCCGATCGCCGTCCGATTCGAGCACGAGGCCAGAGCGCTCTCCGCAAACGTAGGCGGTCGACATCTGAGTCCAGCGTGCCAGCCGGCCGCCGCCCAGAGCACGGAGGAGCGCGACCGGACCGTCGATGTGGCCCGCGCGATAGGGCGCCGGGGCCGCCGGGAAGAAGGATGCATCGCCCGCGCAGTGGATCACGGTCTCGACGCGCTCCCGCAGGCGCGCTCGATCAGCGCTGGTCACACCGCAGCCTGGAGCGGCCAGGTCCCCTTCGACGACCTCGAGCAGCGACGCCGGCGAGCCACCGAGCACGGTGGCCACACGGTCGCCGGCCACGGTGCCGTCGCGCCGGCGTACGAGGACGGTGATCGGTTGGCCACCATCGAGCAGGCGCCGCGCGATCGCGCGGCCGACGAAGCCGGTGGCGCCGGTGACGAGGATCATCGCGGCACGGCTCCGCGTTCCGGCCACGGCATGCCGGGAGGGCGATCGGCTGGTCCCCGCCAGCGTTCGGCGTAGCGCTGCGTGTCCAGACGGAGCGTGTGGAGCGCCAGCAGCCAGACGATGAAGAAGAACGTTCGCCACGGGCCACGCGAGAGAAAGCGTCGGCCCGAGGTGATGAGCGGGGTCCGGATCAGCACGCTGCGACCCCGGCGCCGGAGTCGCTGGGCGAAGTCGAGGTCCTCCATCAGGGCGAGGTCACGATAGCCGCCGAGCGCGCGAAAAACCGAGGCGCGCACGAAGATTCCCTGGTCACCGTAGTAGTTGCGAGTGAGCCGGTAGCGCACGCGGTTGATCGCAGTGATCGCACGCAGGCTCCAGAGCCTTTCCGCGAACTGATGCTCGAACGCCCCACCGACCGCCCGCGCGTCGGCGAGCGCGCGCCTGATCAGCGCCACGGCGCCGGGCGGCGGAAACGAGTCCGCGTGCAGGAAAAGCAGCGTCTCACCCTGCGACACGGCGGCGCCTGCGTTCATCAGGCTGGCCCGCGTCGAGCCTGACGGCGTCACGAGCCTCGCGCGGCCCGCGACAGCTCGCGCGGTCCCCTCCGGATCACCAACGGCGGCCACGATGATCTCGGCGCTCGCAATATCCGACAGGCCCCGCAGGTGATCGAGCGTGCGGCGGAGCGCCGCCGCGTCGTTGCGAGTCGGGATCACGATCGACAGCCACGGCCGCATCCATGTCACTCGCGTGCTCAGAAGCGCCCCCGCTTCCGCTCGCCCACAGGAAAGACCTCCAGGCAAGCGATCCACGAGCCGGTGCGCACCGTTTCGACGAACTCGGGCGGCAACCACTTGCCCTCCATCTCTCGGGCGAGCGCCTTGTGATCATAGGCGACCCGAACGAGCTCGACGTCGAGCGCTACAGGAGCGTCCATCGGTACGGCATGAAGACGGCACACGGCGCCGCGCCGGCGGCGAGCGCGGCACGCGCGGGCCCGTCGTCAAGATAGTGCAGGAGGAATGGGCCGAGCCCGCCGGCCGCTTCGAAATCCCGTCGGTACCACTTGAAGAGCCGCGAGCAAGCGACGTGGCCGCCGACGAGCACGACCTCTTGGTTGACGAAGTTGCGTGTCGCCAGTTCGAGTTGCGTGTCCACCGCCGAGGCCCGATAGATACCGACCGGTGGGCACGAGGCGGCGCCGCATGACACGGCGAAGTGGTAGCGCGGATCGGGCGGCGTCACCGCGAGCGGCAGCCGCGGGTCGGTGGCGGCGAAGGGGCGCAACGGTGGCAGCTTGCGCCGACGGTTGCCGCGGAGGATGCCGTGCTCGATATCGTCGAGCGAGAAGAGCTCGCGCCCGACGCGATAGCGCACGCGTCCGAAGAAGTTCCAGACGCCGAGCACGCTCCGGCGGAGCCCGAGCGTGACAATGCCGTGTCGGGCGAGTGCGTTGTACACGTTGATCCAGAACGCCAGCCGCGCCGCCCGGTCGGTTAGGGCTTCGGGGCGCGCACCGACCAGCGCGCGGGCCGCCTCGGCGGCAGCGGCGAACTCCGCCGACCGCCCGAGCCGCGCGTAGTCGACGCGGCCACGCGCATCAGTGTGAGCGACGAGGGCGGCCAACATGCACTCCTGCAGCCGCTCCGCGATCGGTCCCGGCTCGCGGTCGGCTACGAGCGCGGGCTCGTTCAGCACCACCCGTCCCATGCGGCTCACTGTACCCCCGGCCCGGCCCGGCGAAACCCGGCTCGTGAGATTTGACACGGCTGTGACATCGGCCGATCCGTTGGAGGCGACCCGGCCTTTAACGATGGGGCTAACCGTGTCGGGATCGCGAACGATGGTCGACTGTCCGAGACCCTGACGTATCGCGCGAGTTGCCCTGACTGCGATGAAGTCATGCTCGTCGTCTGCATGGGCGATACGCTGTCGCACCTCGAGTCCGAGGAGGATCTCGAGCCCGTGCTCACGGTCTCGCAGCCCGCCTCGCTGTCGGAGGCCGGTTCATCCTCGCGTTCCGTGACTCCGGTGGGCAGCTGCACGATCTCGATCGCTTCGTTCCACTCTACAGCTCCGATGATCTGATCATGACCTGCTGCCTCGAAAACGAGCCCACCCGTGTGAAGGTGCACGACCTCATTTGGGTGCGCCGCCCCGACGGCTGGCACCTCCGCAAAGGCATGCATCGCAAGTTGCGACTCGCCCCCGACGTCGTGGTACGGCAACTCGAGAACGCCGCGTTTACCGTCGAGCGTCATGGAACACAGGCGGGAATGGGGACGCTCGTGGGCACTCTGGCGCGCCGACCCCGGTCCTAGGCGGCCGCGTGAGGCGACGTCGACGGTTTCGCCTTGTCGTTGTTGCGATGCTTGCCGGCGGGCTTGCCGTTGCGCCGTCTCTCGAGTCGGCCGGTGCTGATGACACCGATCGTTTCACATCCCCCGACCGGCCGGTGGCGACGGTCGTCTCGCCGGCATACTCCCGCGAGGAGCGCCGCGACCGGCTGGGTGAAGGCGAACGTGTCCTCGACCGGCTGGGGATCCGTCAGGGGATGCGGGTCGCTGACATCGGTGCCGGCGAGGGGTACTACACGGTCCGGCTTGCGCGCCGGCTGGGCGAAGGGGCGACGATCTATGCTGAAGACATCGAGGGCGAATACCTGCGGCGTCTTGAGCAGCGCTTGCGACGCGAGCGGATGGCGTACGTCCACGTCATCCCGGGTGAACCTCGGAACCCCAAGCTGCCGCGGGCAGCGATCGACGTCGCGATCCTCGCGCACATGTACCACGAGATCGAAAATCCCTACGAGTTCTTGTACCGGCTCTGGCCGTCCCTCGAAGCGGGCGCCCGCGTGGCTGTCGTCGACGTGGACAAGCGCACGGAGCACCACGGGACACCGCCGGCGCTGCTGCGATGCGAGATGGCCGCGGTCGGCTTCCACCAGGTAGACTTCATTCCGCTCGTTCCCGCTGACGGCTATCTCGCGGTCTTTGCCCCACCCCACGTACTCCCGCCGGTCGCGACGATCATGCCGTGCCGTCAGTGAACCGCCGATCGCGCTGACGCGCGAAATCCGCCCTGGCTACCCTGGGAAAGCTGCCACACCGCGACTCAAGGTCCTCCACTGGTACGAATCGTCGTACGAGCTGCGCAGGACAGTCCCCAGGATGGGACACTTACTCAGTCCAGCAGACCCGCGCGACGTGTGATCCGCGTCGCGTCCACGGCTCCGGACCTCTCGCGGAGGTGAGCGGGCGGATCTCCGACTCGATCTGTCGGCTACCTGGGCGAGCGGGACCACCCCATGACCGGTGGCGTGGCGAGGCGTCTCGACACCCACTCTCGCCGTCACGCTTCAGCGAAGCCTCCGGATCACGATCCGCGCGACCGGGTTGCGCCAGTCACGGAGGCTCGCATCAAGATCGCCGATCCCATGGATGCCGGCATGGATGTGCACGTACCCTTCTTCTCCCCCGGCGGGCTGGCCGCCACCACCCGGCCCGCCGCACTCTGCGAAGTTTGGACCGGGGATGCTGGCGCAGGTCTCATCGTTGCGCTCGCTCCCGGCATCGTAGGCCGGCGACAGATGGACGGCGGTGTCTCGTCCCCGCGGCCCCGCCACCCCATTGAGGGCTAAGAAGGCGTCGTTGGTCGGGATGAGCATGGCCGCGACGCTGATGTGGTCGGCTTCGCGGCCGGCGAGGACCACGATCGTCTTCGACTGCCCCGGAAGGACGAAACCGGCCGGCGGCGCGCCAGAGTCCGCAACTTCGCGCACTCCTGGCGTTGCCAGGAGCCGGGCTGCGAGCGGTGCGGTGTTGCCTTCCTCGGCCAGCGTTGCGAGCTCGGGACTAGCCGGTTGACCGAGCGTAAAGAGGCTAATCCCTTCCCGATGGCTGGCGACCAGGACGGGGGTGAAGGTCTGTCCTCGCGTGAGGTTCGTCACCGTCACCTCGAACCGGGCGGCCTCGTCGTCGGCGCTCACGGGCACGGTGGCGAGGGGACTCATCAGCAGTAGCGCCGCGATCAAGAGAATCCGTATTGGAACCATGCGCGCCTCCTTGTGCTGAACGTGCGATCGGCTGCTTGTGGGTGTACCGCGTTCTCGGCCGCCGTTTGTCAACAGCGTGTGTCGCAGATGTCGATTCTTCCCTGACGTCGCGATCTGAAATACCCCGCAGGCGTGGTTCGAACGGTGCACCGCTCACCGGCCTCGTCGATGGCCGGGCGGCGGCGTCGGCCCCTCGATCCAATGAAGCTGGCCTCCCACCGCCGTTCGGGCGGTGCATGGCCAGCATGGAGACACCCGGGCCTGTCGATCGGGCGCCCCTGCCGCAGAGCTCGGTGAAGTGTTCCCATCGTCTGAAGGCCGCTGCCTACTTCCCGATGCCGGCCAGGTCGGAATCTGCCGGATGCGGCGCGAGAGGTGGACGGTAGCCGACGCTCCCGACCACGCTCATGTGCTCGTCGTTGCGCTCGAGCTGCCGGGCTCACCGGGGCGCGGTGAGTTGGCCGAGTCGATCCGGGGAACCGAGGCGGACCGTGCCCCCTGGCGGATGAGGCGTGCCGGCGGTCACGGACGCGTGGCGCGCTCGACGAGCCGCTCGAGTCCCTGCCGCATCGACTCCACACGGTCGGCGGTTAGGTTGTGGCGGGCGGCCAGGTAGGCGGTGGTGTTGTATGTCAGCCACACCTGGCCTCGCTCGTCCTCCCAGACCAGGGCCTTCAGCGGCAAGTCGATTCCCATCGTCTGGCGCGCCTGCATGAGCGGTGTGCCGGCCTTCGGATTGGCGAACAGCAGCAGGGCGGTCGGCCGCAAGGTCTCGCCGACCTTCGCGGCGTTCGCGCTGTGGTCGATGCGGCCAGCGATGGCGAGGCCCGCCTCCCGAGCCGCCTGCTCGAGACGGTTGAGTGTCTCGGCGACGCCGTGGGGGCTGCGCACGCTGACGAGCCCGTCGTCAGCGTGGACGGCGGGCGCCATGAGGAGAGTGGTCACGACGAGCACCAGGACGATACGCATGGTCAGACTCCTCCGTGGGCGAATCGGGCGACTAGAGCGCGGTGATGAGGCCGAGCAACCAGTCGGGCATGTGGTCTACCAGCCAAGCCTAGATGGCCTTGTCGGCGCCGGTCAACGGCAGGCCCGCCGACAAGGCGAAAGAATTCGCCGATAGTTGGCTTTGCGAGCGACGCGAGCCCTGGCGGCGGGCCCCCCCCCCCAAGCCCCCCGCCCCGG
>JACXTT010014838.1_pt1 | contig 10161 bp, 8 predicted proteins | sample 9270951 | NCBI WGS metagenome assembly JACXTT01 (sample SAMN15532306, study PRJNA645909) | rock metagenome | isolation source: weathered quartz diorite | place: Puerto Rico | collected 2017-06-21
CTGGTATTGGTACGTCCCAATGAACTCAAGGAAAAATGGGATGGCAAACGATTAAGAGTAAACGAAGCGCAGGCTACCAGCGGGATGAAAACCATCGTCTGGCTGGATAGTCTTGATCCATTGCTTCAGCCCTGGATCCACCTGGCCGAAACGATCTACCTCGATAGCAATGAAAATGACCGGAAAGCCAGCCTGCTTCGGACCCGGGACTACCGGTATATTGAAGAAATGAAGAGCCGCTATCCATTGCATGAATACCTGCGTGCTGCGAAGATCATGAAAGGACTAAGAGGCATCAAGACCCCCCTGGAAGTGGAAGTGATGCAGAAAGCAATTGATATCACGGAACACACGTTCCGGCGTTTATTGAAGTTTATCAAACCGGGTGTGATGGAATACGAGATCGAGGCCGAGATCATTCATTCCTTTCTCAGCCAACGTGCCACCAGCGAAGCTTATGGCAGCATTATTGCCAGCGGCGACAATGCCCGCACACTGCACTATGTGAGCAATAACGCTTCCTGCAGGGACGGGGAACTGATATTGATGGATTTCGGAGCGGAGTACGGTGGATATTGTGCGGATCTCACGCGTACCGTCCCGGTAAATGGAAAGTTCACCCGCCGCCAGAAAACGATCTACAATGCCTGCCTGCATTTGCACGATTATGCGAAGAGCCTGTTGAAACCGGGCATCAGCATTGTTGATTATACGGATAAGGTAGGCGAAGAAGCCACGCAACAGTTCCTGAAAATCGGGTTGCTTAAAAAATCGGATGTAAAAAATGAAGATCCTGAGAACAGGGCCTACCGGAAATATTTATACCATGGCATTTCGCACCACCTGGGGATCGATGTGCATGACCTGGGTACCAGGACCGCACCGATAAAACCAGGAATGGTATTTACCGTTGAACCAGGTATCTATATCGAAGAGGAGAAGATGGGCATCCGGATCGAAAATAATGTCTGGATCACGCGGAATGGCAATAAGGATCTGATGAAAAACATCCCCATAACAGCCGAAGAAATCGAGAACTTAATGCGATAATAGGCTAATGTGCTAATATGCTGAAGTAAGACAAGGTTCATTATTTCATCGCATTAGCCAATCAGCACATTAGCAAATCAGCACATTAGCACATTAACTATTCAGCCAATTAATATGAAGTTCATTCCTAACCTGTTTACACTACTCAATCTGGTTTTTGGTTGTATTGCCATTGTTTTTACGCTGCAGAACGGGATCATCATCAGTATGGATGAATCGGGAACACAGTTGCTGGATATCCCCGAAAAGATCTGGATGGCTTCTCTTTTCATTGGCATGGCGGCCCTGGTGGATTTCCTGGATGGTTTCCTCGCAAGAATTTTCCGGGCGGGTTCAGCCTTGGGAAAACAATTGGATTCATTGGCCGATCTCGTAAGCTTTGGCGTAGCGCCGGCTCTGATTATCTACCAGTTTTTGCGATTGAGCTATGCGAAAGAAATCAGCGGGGTGGAAATATCTTTCTTCTGGCTTTTGCCGGTATTTGTCCTGCCTGCCGCCGCCGCCTGGCGGCTCGCAAAATTTAACCTGGATCAAAACCAGTCATTTTCATTCAAAGGGTTACCGGTCCCGGCCGTGGGAATTTTTATTGCCTCCCTGCCGCTGATCTACTGGAATGTGAATGAGGCATGGGTGATCGACCTGTTGCTGAATAAATGGTTTTTGTATGGACTGGTACTGATATTTTCCTGGATGATGGTTTCCCGGTTGCCCCTGATGGCCTTGAAATTTAAAGATTTCAGTATTAGGAATAACATACCCCGCTACCTGTTGCTGCTGCTGGCCGTGGGTGCCATCCTGCTGTTGAAATGGCTGGCAATCCCGCTTATTGTGCTTATTTATGTTCTTCTATCTTTGCTTTTCAAAAATAAAATGGCATGATCTATACAGTCCAGGTAAAAGTGATGCCCCTGAAAGAACTGCTCGACCCACAGGGTAAAGCGGTGATGGGGGGATTGGAAAATCTCGGGTTGAACGGAGTGGAAGACGTAAGGATCGGGAAGAATATCACTTTACAAATCGATGCAGACTCGGCAGATAACGCAAAACAGATAGCTGAAGAAGCCAGTAAAAAACTGCTGGCCAATCCTGTGATGGAATATTTTGAGATCTCAATTAATTAGAGAATATGAAGATATGAAAATGTGAAAATGCTATGCCTTATTTTTTCTATTTCTACAGCAGCCCATTTGCACATTAGCATATCAGCACATTAGCATATTAGCACATTAGCATATTAGCACATTAGCCTTTAGCAACTTGTCATGCTTTATCTGGTTCCTACTCCCATTGGCAATCTCAAGGATATCACACTGCGGGCACTGGAAGTGCTGAAAGAAGTGGACTTTATCCTTGCAGAGGACACCCGCACATCGGCTCACCTCCTTACTCATTACAACATTAATAAACCCATTTCTCCGTACCACCGGCACAATGAACACAAAGTGTTGCATCACTTGGTGAACCAGCTACTGGAAGGAAAAAAAATGGCGATCATCACAGATGCCGGCACTCCGGGTATCTCCGACCCTGCTTTTTTGCTGGTAAGAGAATGTATCAAAGTGGGGGTGAGCGTAGAATGTTTGCCCGGGGCCACTGCATTTGTTCCGGCACTGATCAACAGCGGCATTCCCTCGAACCGGTTTTGTTTTGAAGGATTTTTACCTCTTAAAAAGGGAAGACAGGGCCTGTTAAAACAGCTGGCGGAAGAAGAAAGGACATTGATATTTTATGAATCGCCCCAACGGCTTGTAAAAACCCTGGAGGAATTCATTATTTATTTTGGCGAAGAACGACAATGCAGCGTGAGCCGGGAACTGAGCAAACTCTTTGAAGAAAATAAAAGAGGTACACTCAGGGAAGTGACCGATCATTTTAAGAAGGCGACGGTGAAAGGGGAGATCGTTATTATCGTTGCGGGGAAGGGTTAGTATTCAGTACGGAGCCCGGGGTTCATCCAGTCTTCTATGTCAGGTTACATTTGAAAAGTCTGAATATTGAATACGGACCTGCCATTAATCAACTTTGTTTTTACTATAACATGAGTTTGCCAAAATTTACTCCTCAAATCATATTCGAATGAACAGGATTTTTTTTCTGATCGTTACGATCTGTCTATTCCCGGTTTTCGGTGCCGCTCAACCCGATCGCTGGCAGCAACGGGTGAAGTACACGATGAATATCGACATGAATGTGCAAACCAACCGGTTCACCGGCAAACAAAAACTGGAATACTGGAATAATTCTCCGGACACACTCGCCAGGGTATTTTATCATCTCTACTTCAATGCATTTCAGCCGGGCAGTATGATGGATGTCAGGAGCAGGCGGCAGGGGACGATCATGGTGGGCAGGGGACAGGATTGGGATCAGAGGGTGAGAGACCGTATCCTGAACCTGAAACCGGATGAGATCGGCTATCAGAAGATCATTTCCCTGAAAATGAATGGCCGCCCACAGTCGTTTCAAATGGAAGAAACAATCCTGGAAGTAAAACTGGATAAACCTATTTTACCCCGATCGAAAGTACAGTTCGATATGGATTTTGAAGCCCAGGTACCGTTACAGGTTCGTCGCAGCGGGCGGGACAATCCCAGTTCCAAAGTCCGTTATTCCATGAGCCAGTGGTACCCCAAGATTTGCGAATATGATTATGAAGGCTGGCACCCCACCCCTTACGTGGCAAGAGAGTTTTATGGAGTATGGGGCGATTTTGATGTAAGTATTACCATTGATAAGAAGTATATACTGGGTGGGACCGGCTACCTGCAAAACCCCAACCAGATCGGTTATGGCTATGAAGATGCCGGTGTAAAAGTAAAACAGCCGGCTGCTGATAAACTGACCTGGCGTTTTATTGCTCCGAACGTGCATGATTTTATGTGGGCCGCCGATCCAGGGTATATCCATGTCACCCGGAAGTTAAGAGACAGTCTTACCATCCATGTATTGTATAAACCTACCAATGCAACATCACAACAGTGGGAAGATCTGCTGAATATGGCGGAAAAAGCATTGCCCTATATCGAAAAAACATTCGGTCCTTATCCGTACAAACAGTTTTCATTCATTCATGGAGGCGATGGTGGCATGGAGTACCCCATGGCCACCCTGTGCATAGGTCCCGGCGCCGCTTTACATGAGTGGATGCATAGCTGGTATTATGGTATGCTCGCTACCAACGAGTCGCTTTACCCCTGGATGGACGAAGGGTTTACCCAGTATGCCGAAGAAAGGATCTCCGCATTCCTGAACAACAGTTCTGCGTTCCCTTATACCGATGAATACAACGGTTACTATGGCATTGTAAAGAGTGGCCGCGAAGAACCCTTAACAACCCATGCCGACCATTATAATACCAACGCAGCATATGGCGCCGCCGCTTATTCCAAGGGTGCCATATTTGTAGAACAACTGGGTTATATAACGGGTGCTGCTGTTCGGGATAAGATCCTGCTCGAATACTACCGCCAATGGCGCTTCAAACATCCGAATGCCGCTGATTTTCTGCGCATAGCCGAGAAGGTGAGTGATATGAAACTGGATTGGTACAAGGAATATTGGATCAACTCCACAAAAACAATCGATTATGGCATTGATAGTTTATGGGAGGAAGCTGGTAAAACAAAAGTTCGCCTGAGCCGGATCGGGCTGATGCCAATGCCCATTGATGTTCAAATTACTTTTAAAGACGGGAGCAAAGAATTACATTATATCCCCCTCAACCTGATGTATGGCCAGAAACCACAGGAAGATCCTGCCATACCCCGCAAGCTGTACGATGCCTGGAAATGGACGAACAGCTCTTATACAATTGAAAGCGGGCGGAAATTAACGGATATCACAATAGTTGAAATTGATCCATCATTGCGGATGGCAGATGTTGACCGGAAGAACAACCGCCTGGAACTCAAATGGTAATGGTTATTAAAACCAAAAGCCCCCCGTTGGGATAACCGGTGGGCTTTTTGCGGTTTGAATCAAGGCCCCTTGTTTGTTTGCCAGCCTGGCACAATTACCAGTGAAACCAGGCTACGATAGGAAGGTTAATGGTTAATGGTAAACTTCATTAAGCGCCCTGATTTCAGACTTAAAGTTAGACTGAAGGTTAAAGCCAACCAATACTACTTTCGTGGTATTTTTTTCAACAGAGGGTTTGTAAGTAAAAACCCTAAGACCATCACCTGCCATAAAACTTATTGACCGCGGCTACCCGGTTACTGACATGGAGTTTTTCATATATATGGTATACGTGCTTGCGCACCGTTTCGGGGCTTAGGAATATCTGCGAAGCAATCTCTTTATACATTAACCCTTTTGAAAGGAGCTCCAGGATCTCTTTTTCCCTGTTGCTAAGAAGGCTAAGCTCTTCTGAGTCATTACTGTTTTCGGCCTGTTGCTGAAAGGCAGCCACAACCTTCCTTGCGATCTGGCTGCTCATGGGAGCGCCCCCTTCGTACAATTCACGGATGGCTTCCAGCAAGCGGATGGGATCGGTCTTTTTGAGTATATAGCCACTGGCTCCGGCGCTGAGGGCTTCAAATATTTTTTCGTTTTCCTCGTAAATGGTGCACATCATGAAATTAGTGTCGGGGATCCGTGGTTTCAGCTGTTTAACTACATCAATCCCGCTTTCCGGTCCGCCAAGATTAATGTCCATCAGCACCACGTCGGGACGAAGAAGAGGGATCTGTTTGAGGGCATCTTCAGCCGTACCAATCGTGCCGGTACATTTGTAACCTACCGACATAGTGATTATCTCTTCGAGGGCATTTCTCAGCTCCCGGTTATCATCCACAACGCAGACAGATATTTCTTTCATCGCTGTAAAGTTCAGACATAAGAAAGTCCCGGGCAATACCATAAACTGGTAATTTTTATCGGGGGATGTACAGGATGAATTTTTTGCTGAAAAACTCTTCCGGGAATATTTCTATGATCTCCATAATCCTTGGCTGGGTGCCGCTTTCCCGGATCTCAGCCGAAAGATCACCTCCTTTCAGGCAGATGAGACCGGAGGCGGGTGGCTGGTTTCCGGCAGTTGGTTGCCGGTTTTTAAGAAGGGACTTTGACCAGCCCCAGAGTTCTTTCAGGGGAGCAACGGCGCGGGATAGGGTAAAATCGAATTTTCTTCCTTTGATCTCCTCTGCCCTTATATGTTGCGTGGTCACGTTTTCCAGCCCAACGCCATGGGCAACGGCTTCCACCACTTTCAGCTTTTTTGCGATGCCGTCGACCAGGTGGAATTGTACTTCGGGAAAAAATATAGCCAGTGGGATCCCGGGGAAACCACCGCCCGTGCCCAGGTCAATGATCTCAGTGCCGGGTCCGAATTCAAAAGCCGCCGCGATGCTGAGTGAATGCAACACATGTTTTTGATAGAGGCTATCAATATCTTTCCTGGAAATGACATTTATTTTCTTATTCCATTCTTTGTACAATGTCTCCAATTGCTGGAACTGTCGTAGCTGGAGGGGACTGAATTCGCTGAAGTATTTCAGGATAAGATTCATATTAATCAGTAATCGGATAGAAGTTGTTGGCGAGGAGCAGTGAGCCGTGAGGCTATACCTGTTCTTCCCTTACCATTTATTGTGCGGTTTTCGCCAAAGTGCCGGTGCAAAAATGATATAATAGAAGAACATCCACATGTCCAGCACCACAAACCAGGGCCATAGATCTTTTTCACCCATATTTTTCATGGCCTTTCCCCATATATAGGCCTGCAATAAAAGCCGGGAACCAAAAACAAGAAGCACCAGCTTCCAGTCGTAAAAAATAATGGCCGCAGCCAGCAAAGGATAATAAATAAACTGGGTGGCAAAATACAGGCCCAGCAGGAACTTGTGTTTTGGTTTATAATATTTCGCGGTGGTATAGTGTCTTGATTTTTGTTGCAGCCAGCCACGCCAGGTGGTTTTGGGGATAGAACGGGTAATAGCGTCCGGGTCAATAATGACAGCCGTGTTGCTTTTGGTAGCTACTTTATTAATGAAAAGGTCATCATCACCACTGGGGATATGATTGATCGAGGAAAAACCTTTATTCCGCAGGAACAGGTCTTTGCGGTACGATAAATTCCTGCCCACGCCCATATAAGGAAGACCCGCCAGTGCATAGGAAAGATACTGCAGGGCGGTATGAAAGGTCTCAAACCGGATCAGCTTATTCAGTAAACCTTTCTTTTTGTGATAAGCACCATATCCCAGCACCACTTCAATACCATTATCATAACCATCCTGCATTTTTTCGATCCAGTGTTCACTGGAAGGAACACAATCAGCATCTGTCAGCAGCAATACTTCATGTTTGGCTTCCCGGATGCCGACGGACAGGGGGTATTTTTTGCCGGAGATCAGCTTGGCTTCCTGGGTCAGTTCTACCACATTGAGTGTTTTGAATGTTTTTTTTAATTCCTGCAGGATATATTTTGAATCATCGGCCGAATTATCATTTACCACCACTACTTCGCTGCTGCTCGGATATTGCTGAACCAGCACCCCCGGCAGGTTGCGGGCCAGGTTCTCATCCTCGTCCCTTGCACAGATGATCACCGAGACGGGATGCTGAAGGGACCGGTCTTTGGTCCTGGCTTTGAAAAAAGCGACCCGGCTGAAAAAAAAGACGTAGTAAAATACCTGGATAGCGGTGACGGCAATAAATCCATAAAACAGGATCAGTTCCCAGTGGATCGGCGGCATTTGACGAAGGTATGAAACAAGGAACAAGGAGCAAGGCTCAGGATACAAGGAGAATTCCAGAAAGCTTAATAAGCCTGGGGTACATATTTAATTTTGTGCCCTGAACCTTGTCCTATGTGCTTTATCTTGCAAGCCAATGGCAGTATTAACCTTTCAGTTACAACATCAAAATTCAAAAGCAAGAGCAGGGAAGATAACCACGGATCATGGTGAAATACTCACGCCTGTTTTTATGCCGGTTGGAACGGCAGGAACGGTGAAAGCCGTGACACGGCAACAATTGCTTGATGAGGTAAGGGCTCAAATTATACTCGGCAATACTTATCATTTATACCTGCGGCCCGGCCTGGAAGTACTGGAAAAAGCGGGCGGACTTCATCAATTCATTGGCTGGCAGCGACCCATTCTCACTGACAGCGGCGGCTACCAGGTTTTTTCTTTATCGGGAACCCGCAAAATAAAAGAAGAAGGAGTGACCTTTCAGTCGCATATCGACGGATCAAAACATTTGTTCACTCCCGAAAATGTGATTGACATACAACGAATCATCGGCGGCGACATGATCATGGCATTTGATGAGTGCCCGCCGGGGGGAAGCGACCGGAAATATGCCCAAAAGAGTATGGAACTGACACATCGCTGGCTCGATCGCTGCATGGACAGGTTTAACGGCACCCGCGATCGATATGCGTATTCACAAAATATTTTCCCGATCGTACAGGGGGGAGTCTTCACTGATTTGCGGAAACAATCCTGTGAATATATCGCATCCAAAAATACACCCGGCAATGCCATCGGGGGATTAAGCGTGGGAGAACCCGAGGACAGGATGTATGAGATCTGTGCTTACTGCTGCGATCATCTGCCCATCGATAAACCCCGGTACCTGATGGTTGTGGGTACACCCTGGAATATCCTGGAATGTATCGGTATGGGGGTAGACCTGTTTGATTGCGTGATGCCCACCCGCAATGGCAGGAACGCCATGCTCTTTACTACAAACGGGGTCATTAATATTGATAATAAAAAATGGGAATTCGATTATTCGCCCATTGATGAAAATCTTCCCTGCGAAGCAAGCAGGAATTACAGCAAGGCCTACCTGCGTCACCTGATGAAGGCCAAAGAGATCCTCGGGCTCACGATCGCCAGCGTGCATAACCTCGCTTTCTACCACTGGCTGATTGCAGAAGCAAGGGATCATATTGCACGGGGAGATTTCCCGGCATGGAAAAAGGGCACAACAGAAAGAATCAAAACGAAATTGTAATCCGGAAAGATTTGAGGAATGATATCCGGCATCCGGTATCCCGAACCAATTTCACATTTCCATTGCTCCGAATTCCGTTACTTCGCTTGTCTGGATAAAGGAATTTTGTTTTTATCGGTCGTGACATGCAAAAGCTTGATTGGTACATACTGAAAAAATTTTTTATCACCTTTATTTTTTTCCTGTTATTGTTTACGGTCATTGCCGTGGCGGTTGACAGCAGTGAAAAAACAGATGATTTTGTAAGGACCAACCTGGGAGCTGCCGGTATCATCCGGCAATATTATATTGGTTTTGTACCCTGGATATGGAGCCTGCTGTTCCCGCTTTTTGTTTTTTTGGCCGTCATTTTTTTCACCAGTCGCATGGCCAGCCGGTCGGAAGTGATCGCCATACTGGCGAGTGGCACAAGCTATAACCGTTTTTTGCGACCTTATTTGATCGGGGGCTTCTTCCTGGCGGCTCTTTTATGGGTGGGCAACCGCTACTGGATACCTAAGGCCAATGCTATCCGGACCAACTTCCACAGTAAATATATTGACCGGTATGACCCCTCCAGGAACCAGGCAGCCGGGGCCTGTTACCAATGTTTTTACAAACGCATCGATTCAAATACGTTTATTGGTCTGCGTTATTTCGACAGCAGCACCCGTTCGGCCCATGGTTTCTTCCTCGAGCGGATAAAAAACAACAAAGTGCAGTATAATCTCCGGGCAGAGATCCTGCAATGGGATACCGCCGGCCGGAAATGGCAGTTGCTTGAGGTGGTGGAAAGAACCATAGACAGCATGGGAGAAAAAATGAATTACTATGCAAGTCTTCCCATCAACCTACAGCTGAAACCGGAGGATTTCCGGAACGATAATTACCTGAAAGACAAACTCACTACTCCTGACCTTGTCGCTTATATCCGTCAGGAGGAACAGAGAGGGACCGAAGGATTGAATACCCTGAAAGTGGAGCGATATCGCCGTACGGCAACTCCCGCCGCGGTTTTATTACTTACCCTGATCGGCGTCGTTATTGCCAGCCGAAGGTCCCGCGGTGGCAGTGGCATGCACCTGGCGCTTGGGATCACCATTGCTGCATTGTTCATTTTATCCGATCGTTTTTCCACGGTATTTGCCGTGAAAGGAAACTTTC
>JACXTT010014839.1_pt1 | contig 10159 bp, 9 predicted proteins | sample 9270951 | NCBI WGS metagenome assembly JACXTT01 (sample SAMN15532306, study PRJNA645909) | rock metagenome | isolation source: weathered quartz diorite | place: Puerto Rico | collected 2017-06-21
TGCGTCCAGGGTTGTGTGTTCGCTGTCAAGGTAACTGCAATACGCGGCCACCTACATCGTGGTGCGCGCTAAAGGGGACGAGATTCGGTCCGCCGAGCAGTGGCTGGCCCCCTTCGGGATCGATATTTTTGCTCAAGACGTCCACGGAGCATTGCTGGGAGTACTGAATTTCTTCTCGATATTTGAAGTCTGGTACCTGGTGATGTTGTGTCTGTCTCTGGCTTATCTCACCGGCTCTTCGAAGGGAAAGGCGTTAGCGGCCATCACACCGGCTTGGGCGATCCCGTTGCTGTTGTCGATCCTGCGGATAAAGTTCAGCGGGGGCGCTGGCAACTGATCATTGAGGCTCATCCAGCTCAATCGGCTTCTTGTGCTTCGGCTTCTTCCGCTGTGTCTTGGGAACAATGACTTTGGGCGCAGGCACAGGCCCGACGCGTTCTCGCGCTAAGCGGCGAACTCCCTTCTTACTGTCGAATGGCTTAGGCTTGCGGGCCATCGGGACCTCTACTCCGGGAACAGCTCCTTCAGGAATTGCTTGTCGTCCAGGATGGCCTTGAATGCTGGACGTTGCGCTGTGCCTTCGAATTGCCTCCGGAAATTGGGGCTGTTCGCGAGTGTTTGCGCGAGCTTCAGTTCTTTGAGCGCACCCGTCTTGTCGCCGGTTACATAGTTGAACAGCCCGAGAGTGACGTGTGCGTCCGGGCGCTGCGGCCAGTAATGAGCGGCTTGGGCGGCCACGTCGCGCGCTTCCTTGATCTTCCCCGCGCCGAGGAGCTTGGACGTCCTGTCTTGGTATAGATATCCCAGATTGAGATCCAGCAGCCGGCGCAACTCGGGAAGCGGTGCGGGATTGTCATCGACGTTGATATAGATGTAGCGATCGTTGTTCGTATTGCGCCCGCCTTGCTTGCGAACCACCAGCATCGAGGCGGACTGCTTACCGCGGGAATCGCCACCGGAGTCGTCGCCTGCCTTTAGCGCTGCATACAATCGTTCGGCAAGTTCGCCATCGGTCGAGTCGAACGCACGGCCAATCGCCTCGACAACCTGGGGGGCGACCAAAATGTTGCCCTGCGCCGACCAGGTCTTGCCCTGGTGATCGCCGGCCCAGTGGGGCGCGTTGGGTCCGGTGTAAGCGGCGATGTTTCCTTTGGCATCGATGATGGCGACCTGGCGGCCGTCCTTGCCGTCGAATTTGTCCTCGGCCAACAGTTGCGTGAGCACGTCTTTAGCAGTGCGTCCTTGGCGGAGGAGTTCGAGGCCCCGCGGACCGTAGCCGACGTTGACGTTGGCCTGCGTGGCGATGGCTCCGACGCCGGCTTCTGCCCACGGAACTACAGAACCAACCGAAAAATACCGCGAGGCGACGGCGACGCCCCAGTCCGCGTTCACCGGATCGTAGGCGACGATCGAAAAGGTGGCGACCTGGGCCGAGGCGAGGAAGGAAAGCAGAAGGAGCAGGCTGACCGGGCGGCTCATATTCAATCATCGTACTATCCGCTTCAACGCTATCGTAGCGCTTGACGGCGCGGGTCTCGATTCGGTAGCCTGACGTTGCCATGCAGTTCGAGCTCAAGCCCATTTCGAGAGCCGGCATTCATGAGGCGCTCGAAAAGGCGGAGCGTTACAGGCTGCTCGCTGAACCAGCCCAGGCCGAAAGCATTTGCCTGGACGTGTTGCGCGTCGATCCTGAAAATCAGCAGGCGTTAGTCATGCTGTTGCTGGCGCTGACTGATCAGTTTGGCCACGGCCACGGGCAGGGACCGGCCAAGGCTCGCGAGATTCTGCCGCGTCTTAAGAGCGAGTACGATCGCCAGTACTACGGTGGCATCATCTGGGAGCGGCTGGCGCACGCACAGTTGCGAAAAGCGTCGCCCAACGCGGCCTTCACAGCCTATGACGCGTTTCGCCAGGCGATGGAATGCTACGACAAGGCGATTGCACTGCATCCGCCGGCCAACGATGATGCCATTCTTCGATGGAACACTTGCGCGCGTATTCTGATGCGCAACCCGAACCTGCGGCCGCGGCCCGACGAGGCTTACGAGCCGGTGATGGGTGAGTGACGCGCTACTCGTAACGGAGAGCGATAATCGGATCAACGTTGGCGGCGCGCCGCGCCGGCAATAGGCAGGCCACGATCGCGGCAGCGATCAGCACTGCAGTGACAATCAGGAACGTGAGCGGATCGGTGGCGGGGACGTGAAACAAGAGCGAGGTCATCAATCGCGTGAGCGCCAGCGCCCCTAGAAGACCGATCGCAAGTCCGATCAGCACGAGCGCCATGCCTTGCCGCTCCACAAGCAGCAGCACTTCAGCTTTCTGCGCGCCTAACGCCATCCGAATGCCGATTTCGCCGGTCCGCTGTGCCACGCTGTAGGACATCACGCCGTAGAGTCCCAGGGCGGCGAGGAACAATGCGGAGATGGCGAAGAACGCCAGCAGCACAAGCGAAAACCGGCGTTGCGCGATGGATTGGGAAACCACTGTGGTCATCGGTTGGACCGAATAAACCGGCTGCGACCGGTCAAGACTCAACACGGTGGATTTCATGACAGCGCTCACAGTCGCCGGATCCTGCGACGTGCGCGCCAACACAGTGATGGCGCCGAGCGCGATGAAAATCGGCCGCTGGAAATACGCGGCGTAAACCTGCACCGGCGTGTCCTGATCGAGGCCCTGCGTGTGGACGTCGGCGACAACTCCCACGATTTCGCGCCAGTTGGGCGGTGTTGCGAAGGCAACCTCCAGCCGCTTGCCGATAGGATCCTGCCCGGGAAAATAGCGGTCCACCAGTGTCTGATTGACGACCACCACTTGAGGCGCATCCGCGGTGTCACCGTCCGTAATTCCACGTCCACGCAGAATCCGCATGCCCATCGTCTCGAAGTAGCCTGGAGTCACCGCAAAATAGTTGGCGAGCGGGGCCTGACTGGGGTCCACGGGAGGCCGGCCTTCGAAGCGCATGATGTAAATCGGATTGCCGAGCAGCGGAATGTCGCTCGAGACGGCTACCGATTGCACGCCTGGCAACGCAGCAGCGTTGCGCAAGATGCCGTGAACAAATTCGCGCAGCATCGGTTCGTGACCGCTGTACTTGAAAGGCGCGGGCGCGAGCCGCATGGTCATCACATGCTCGGGATGGAAGCCGGCGTCGACGTGCGCGATCTCATAGAAGCTACGCATCAACAGTCCGGCGCCGGCCAGCAGGATCAGAGCCGCGGCTACTTGCGCGACTACGAGCGCGTTGCGCAGACCGCTGCGGGCGGTCGTGGCGCGAGATCCTTCCTTCATCAGCGAATTCACGTCCGTCTTGGAGGCGTACCAGGCGGGCGCAAATCCGAACAGGATGCCAGTAATTGCCGACAACAACAGCGTGGCCCAGACGACTGTGGAGTTGAGTCCGACCTCTGTGAGGCGTGGAAGATTTGTGGGCGCTAGCGTCAGCAGTCCGCGGAATGCTCCGTAAGCCAACAGTAAGCCGACTAAGCCGCCCGCAACAGCCAGCAGCACGCTTTCGGTCAGCATCTGCGACAGGATTCGAGCGCTGGTGGCGCCGAGCGACGTGCGAATCGCAATCTCCCGCTGCCGGCCGGCTGCTTTGGCAAGCAGCAGGTTAGCTACATTCGCGCACGCGATCAGCAAAACGAACACCACCGCTCCAAGCAACACCAGCAATGCCGGCCGGATCTGTCCCACCGTGTCTTCGAGCATCGGGTTGGCGACGACGCCGGCGTCCTGGTTGAAAACGGGATACTGGAGGGCCAGGCGCGATCCGATGGTTTGGAAGTCCGACCGCGCTCGCTCCAGCGTGACGCCATCTTTCAGGCGGGCGATTACGCGATAACGGTGAAAATCCCGGCGCGCACGCGCTGCCGAGTCAAGACCGAGCGGCGCCCACATGACCGACTGCGGCGGATACTCGAAGCCTGGCGGCATCACGCCGATGACGGTCTTGAATCGGCCGTTCATGTTCAGCGACTGCCCGACAATCTTGGCATCCGCGCCGAAGCGCTGGCTCCAGAGACCGTAGCCCAGAATCACAACGTCGTCCCTGCCAGGCTGATCTTCCTCCTCAGTAAAGACGCGACCGAGCGCGGGCGCGACACCGAGTGCGTCGAAGAATCCGCGATCGCAAATGACTCCGATATACCGCTCAGGCTCGCCCTCAGCGGAAGCCAGGTTAAAGGTGCTGAGTTGATAGGCTCCCAGCGCCGACATCACCTGGTTCTGCTTTCGCCAGTCGTAATAGTTCGCCGGCGCTACTGGAAACCGCGGAAAGTTGCGCTTGAGATTGGTCTCCCAGACGTTGACCAGCCGATCGGATCGCGGGAAAGGCAGGGGCCGGAGAAGCACACCATCGATCACGCTGAACATGGCGCTGTTGGCGCCGATGCCAAGCGCGAGCGCGAAAATAGCCGCGAACGAGAATCCGGGGTTCTTTCGAAACGTTCTGAAGGCAAAATTCAGGTCTTGCAGCAAGCTCATGGCGATAGACAGTGGACGAGGCAGACCGTGAAACGTTACGAAGCCTAGCCGATCCGGCCGACCAGTTCCTTGATCTTAACCCGCTCGCCGGCGGACGGCTTGTGTTGGAGCGCCTTCTCCAACTCCTTCTTGGCGAGCTGCTTTTGACCAGAGTCGTAAAGCGCCATCCCTAAATGAAGATGAAAGGAAGGATTGTCGGGCACACGCGTGACCAGATCCTGCAGCACCTGCACTGCTTGGCTGGTCAGCTTTTTCCGGATGTAGATCAAACCCAGAGTGTCGGAAATGTTGGGATCGTTGGGCGACCGCTGGAGCGCGCGTTGAGCAAATCCCAAAGCTCGATCCAGGTCCACTCCCTGATCGGCCTGGATGTAAGCAATATTGTTGAGCGCGGAGGAGTTCTCAGGGTCTAATTTCAAGACCTCTTCGTAAGCGGCTCGGGCTTGTTCCTTGTCGCCGGCCTCGTCCAGCAGCAAAGCGTAACCGAGAGCCGCCTTGACGTCCGAGGGTTGCAATTGATGCGCCTTCTGATAGCTCTGAATCGCGGCGGACCGGTCTCCGAGCTGGCTTTGTACGGTCCCGAGGCGAACCTGCACTTCAACGTGATCCGGGTTGTTGCGCGCCAACTGCTCCAACTGGGCGCGCGCCTCCGGCAGTCTCCCCATATGCATCAGCACGTCTGCGAGTGCGAATCGATATCCATTGCTGTCGGGATGCTTCGCCAATTCCTGTTCTAGCAGCCGCACGGCCGCGGCGGGCTGCCCTTGTGCTTCCTTACATTCCGCCAGTCCTGCAACACCGCGCGAGTCGCCCGAAGCGGCCAGCGCTTGGAATACCGCCTCCGCTTCTTGATAGCGTTTTTCCATCAAATCGAGCGAGGCAAGCTGAAAACGCGCCTCGTTCGAGTGGTACATGCCCAGGATACTCATAAGTTCCTCGCGCGCCTTGGGTCGTGAGCCGATATTCACCAGGCCCATTGCGCGGGTCAGCTTAGCTTGCAGATTTGAAGGAGCCGATCTCAGAATCTCATCGGCGATCTGCACCGCTACGCCGCTCTCGCCGCGAGCCAATTGCACTTGAGCCAAGGCGATCTTGGCAGGCAGAGAATCAGGGGCCAATTTGAGGCACGTTTCCAAATGCTGACGGGCTTTGTCGAGACTGCCCGCATCGGCCTTAGCCCAGTATGCACGCCCCAGATGAAACTGCAGAATCGCATTGCCGGGGTCCTTTGCGACTAACCCTTCCAGCTCCTCAATAGCGGCCGCAACCTGCTCCGGTTTCCCCTTGGCAAGAAGCGAAGCATGGATTGCCGCAGCCTCTACGTCGCGAGGATTGTCCTTCAGCAGCCTGTTGACGATCTCCATCGCTTCCTGATCCTTACCCTGGGTAATCAGCGCATCAACGATCCGCTTTTGGTAAGCTGACGCTTGTTTTGGGTCGTACTTCATGCCATCCCGATAGGCCTGAATGGCTGAATCGAATTCGCCGATCCGTAGATAGAAATCGCCGATGAGGCTATCGGCATAAGGAAAGGTCTTCCGGTCCGACCGCAAGACATCGAGTTGAGCCAGCATCGCGGGCCGTTGATTGCGTGTGTAATAGAACGCGGCGAGCTGAAGACGGCTGCTTGAGTCCGCCGGCATACCGGCGATCTTTTTCTTCAGTGTCTCCTCGGCGCGATCGAATTGCGAGTCTTGCCGATACAGGAGGAAGAGAAGGTCATAGACAGCCTGTGCGGCTGGTTTGCGGGCGATCATTTCCTCGCCCAGCTTTCTTGCCTCCGGCCGCCGACCCAGGGCGGCCAGGTTCTGCATGAGCGCCACGATTACTTCCGGCTGCCAGGGCTTCACCTGGTCAGCCTCTCGAAGCTTGCGAACCGCGGCTTCCGGATCGTTACCGATGGTGGAAAGGTCCGCATCGAGACGAAGGCCGTCATACGATTTCGGATTACGCTTCAGTATCTGCGCAACCAGCGATCGGACCTCATCCAGCAGCCGTTTATTCGTCTGCGGACTGCTGACGTATGCGGCTAGATAAATCTGGGCCAGGCGGGCCGAAGCATCTTCATTGGATGGATCGAGGCTCGACGCCCTCTCAAACGATCGCGCGGCGTCCCCAAATTGCTGCAACGCCACCTGCACGAGCCCCAGCCGGTAGTAAGCTTCGCCGTACTTGGGATCGAATTGCAGCGCGCGCCGGTACAGGATGGACGCCTGCTTGTACTTGCCGCCCTGGAAATATTTGTTGCCACTCGTGACGCAACGGTCCCGCATCGCTTTCGGATCGCGATTGCAAGCGATGGAAAGCAGGCAGCCTGCCATTGCAAGGATGCAGAACGCTCTTTTCATGGGATCCGATACAACCAATCGGAACTTTACCCTATGTATACCATCGGCACACGATGTATACCATCGGCACTCGGTGAGTCGAGTGTCACGGCGTCCGGACTGGCGAGTGTCAGGCCCTGGCTCAGCTTGCGGCTGGTACTTTTGCACGACAGGCCTAAAGAGTTCGCCACGTTCCGGCGATACGGTATTTAGCGCATGTCTTCCCACCCAAAGACCGCATCCACGGTTCGGACGGCCGATCTGAAGTCCTTCCTCGAGAAGCGTCGGGAAACCCGCTATCAAACCAACGACGTTGTAGAGGTCGAGATCCTCCAGCCCGGTTTCCACCGTGTCGCGGCCTTCATTGTGGATGTCTCGCGCTCCGGCCTTCGCCTGATGTCGAAGCTCACGATCGGCAAAGGCGCGCAGGTGAAGATCACGATGCAGAAGCATGTTGTGATCTTTGGCGAAGTTCAGTATTGCCGTCCGGTGCGCGGCGGCTTTCACTCTGGGATTCTGATCCAGGACATGTTTTTTCCACCAGCCAAGAACTCCAAGCAAAAGGAGCCGATTGGACGCCTCGCCGACCCCCGGACTAAGGCTTAGACCGTAACCCTGTCACTGAGAATAGGGATAGAAACACTCTAGAACGAGCGCCCGCTTCGGGCTAAACAATTCCCAAAAGTCGACGATATTGTTTATGAGTACGGCGCTGCTGCCCTTGGCAGCGAAGTGCCATAGCGGCGGCCCGGTTTGAAAAAGGACGAAAGCAAATTGCCTGCCGAATTGAAGAAAGTGCGCGAGTCACAGCAGCCTGCTTTGGAACTGCCGGCTCAAACCGCTGTGCAACAGGAAGCACGCGCCGCCAATCGAGCGGCGGCGGCTGCGCGAGGCAACCTATTCATCGAGAAACGTCGGGAAGCCAGGTATCCCACTCATGATCCGGCCGAAGTAGAGATCATTCGTGGCGGCCGGGCGCCAATCCCGGCTACTGTATTAGACGTTTCGAAATCTGGCCTCTGCCTGAGCCTAGAGATTGCCATCGACAAAGGCGCCGAGGTTAAGATTACGCTTCAGACGAACATCATCATCTTCGGACAAGTTCGGCATTGCCGCCGCGCAGCCGCCGGCTTCGAGGCGGGGATATTGATCCAGGACCTGTCCAAGGCTACGGGCCAGTCGAACCTGCACATCGAAGAGGACCTGCTTGCCCTGTACGTCATCGGCAAAGGCTTGACAGTGCCGGAAGTCATCAAGATCAAGGATCACCTTGTGAACTGTGAATCCTGCCGCGTTCGTTTGGGCGAAACGGACAGCCTGCTGAACCCAGTCCGTAAGCGAAAGATCCTGGCTACGCCGGTGGATCCCGCGGAGGATTAACGTCTGGCCGTACTGGCCGGCTTTTTACCCAACTGATCGAGGGCCGCTCGAAAACCAGTCGCTAACTGCGTCGCGGGTCCTTTTCCCCAATAGTGCAAGAACAAGATCATCGGGCGCGTGTCGGTCATATGATGATGGATCGCGACCACCTGCAAGCCGTGTGATCGAAGCGCCTTCAGCACCGGCTGCATCTCACTCTCGAGCATCGCCACATCGCCTGCGATGACGGCTTGTTGATCGCTCCCGAAAAAGGCGGCCCAGGTATTCAAGCCCATGCGCGCGTTTATGACGGCGCCCATGTCCTTCACTTGCAGATCGTCCCGCCCTACCGTGATTTTGTAGACTTGACCGTTTTGCTCACCGTCATGCCCGGCGATCTGCGCGAGTTTGGCGACATCCATCGTGCCGGCCTTTACATCGGATGTGTCAGCGGCGCTAGAAGCCGGGTGAGACGAGGGCACATGCCCGATCAGATCAACGGCAGGCTTCACCATCCTCGCCAGCTCTTCCGGTGTTCCATGCCCCATGACGTGCATGTAGAAAATCCGCGGCTCTTCGAAGAAGAAGTGATTGTGCAGAGCGGTCACTTCGAGCCCGTTATCGAGCAGCGCGGTCATGACCGGATTCACCTCGTCCTGGGTGAGTACCAGATCGCCCATCATCAGGTCGCCGTGTGTTCCCTTGGTCACCGCCAGCCAGCCGCCGAATCCGAAGGGTGTGGGAGTGGCGACGCCGTCGACGATCACCTTGAGATCACGTCTTGGGATGTTGACTTTCAGCACATTGGCCTTGAAGTCGCCTTGTTTCCCGAGAGCCTTTAAGATCTGGTCGTACTCAGCCGGAATCGGCTGGGCGAATGCCACGACGCCTGCGGCGAGAGACAACAACACTGCCACAGCCTGCGCGTATTTCGAAGATTTGTTCATATTTCCTCTCTTGGTTTGACTGATTAGTCGTACTTTTCGTTACTTTCCGGCGGCGGAACGGCCCGATGTCACAACATAGACCATTGTTCCTGCCACACCGAGAGCCGTCGCTGCCCAGAAGTTGGCCTGCGGCCCGATCTTCCAGAGCGCCGCTCCTAGAAACGATCCGGTAGTCACAACCGTGTCACGAATCAAATAATACGCTCCGACCGAACGGCCTCGCGCCGCCGGATCAGAATACTCGATGATGAGCGCTTTACGCGCCGGCTCTCCAAACTCCTTCAGGCCACGAACCGCAAATGCCAACACGAGCAGCGGAAATGTGTCAGCAAAACTCAATACCGCAGGGAACGCACTGAAGAAAAGAAAAGTGGCAATGACGAACGGCTCTTTGCCATAGCGATCCGCAAAATGAGCGGCGGGAATATAACAAATCATCGCGGCGGCAACCTCGACAGCCATCAGCAGTCCCACTTGCTCGCCAGTCATCCCGGCTCGATCCATCGCGTAGATCACCACCCATGCAAATGGTATGCGCTCACAAAAGCGGATCAGGATGTCGCTGAACAGCAAACGGCGAAGGCGGGGACTGAACTGCCGTATCGTGACCACGAGGCTTGGACGCACCGGCTTGGGCGCGGCGGAATCCTTCACCCGATTCTGTACGGCGAGCGCAAAAAACGCGGCCGCGATCGACACCGCAGCTCCAGTGCGGACGCCCGGAATCACTCCCAGGCGATCGATCAACAAGCCTCCGATGACGGGGCCGATCAGGATCGGGAAACGCTTGATGAGCGATTGCAAACCGATCCCCAGGCTGTGCTTTCCTGGCGGCAAGTTCGCACCTACCAGCGTGAACATCGCGGGCAGGGAGAGGTCGCTCCAGGCCAGGAACAGGAACGTGCCGAACAATACCGCGCTCCAATGAGGTATCGCAACGACCAGAGCGTAGCCGCCCACCGACACGGCCGTGAACAGGAGCAGTGACCGCCGGTGTCCCCAGTGATCGATCGCGGCTCCTCCGGGCCAGGCGTAGAC
>JACXTT010014840.1_pt1 | contig 10159 bp, 10 predicted proteins | sample 9270951 | NCBI WGS metagenome assembly JACXTT01 (sample SAMN15532306, study PRJNA645909) | rock metagenome | isolation source: weathered quartz diorite | place: Puerto Rico | collected 2017-06-21
TTGTTGACGAGGCCCGCGTCGCCGTCCCGCTCATAGGCGGCCTTCCAGACGTAGTAGCTCGAGCGGGGAATTCCAAAGAAGCGACACGTCTTGCGGACGTTGCCGAGGCGGACGGCGTGCTAAGAGACCTGCTTCTTCCGCCGAATCTCCTGCCTCGCTTTGAGCGACACTCTGCACCTCCTGGGTTGGGGGCCAGAAGTGTCCATCGAGGTCGGTAATGTCTACAATGGCGATGACGCTGCGCTACTCGCACCTTTCCCCGGCACACGAGCTGGAGGCGGTTCAGCGGTTGGCGCGTCCGCGATCCGGCACCACTACCGGCACCGACGATGCCGGCGAACGCGCTGCGATCTCAGGCGGCGGCAAAGTGCTTGAGCCGCCTGGGAAATCGAGTGCGCCCGGGGTGAGTCGAACACCCGACCTGCAGGTTCGAAGCCTGACGCTCTATCCAGCTGAGCTACGGGCGCGTGCTGAGACGTCGCGCACTTAGCAGCGCGCTCCTCCCGCCGCAACCTTCCCCAACGTTCGGCTTGACGGGGATCCGTCCAATGGGGGACATCAGCGCCCATGAAACGACTACTCACCGCGCTCACGCTCCTCCTTGCCCTCGCCCTCGCCGCCCCCTCGCCGAGCAGGGCACAGTCGTCCGCCTCGGGCGCGTTCTGCGGCACGAGGACGACCCGACCCCCCCGGTACTACGCGCACGTGATTTGGGTGTGGATGGAGAACCATGGGTATGTCGACATCATCGGCAACCCTGCGGCGCCGTTCATCAACGCGGTCGCAGTCGACTGCGGGAGCGCGACCAACTTCCACAACATCACCCACGTGAGCCTGCCGAACTACATCGGGGCGACGTCGGGCCTGTCCCTCGCCCAGCTCCAGCCGTTCCTCTTCGACTGCAATCCCGGCGGCGCGTGCCTGAGCTCGGCGCCGAGCCTCTTCGGGCAGGTCCCCTCGTGGAAGGCGTACATGGAGTCGATGACCACGAACTGCCAGGCGACCGGGATCACGCCGTATGCCGTGCGGCACAACCCGCCGGCCTACTTCACCAGCCTCACGAACTGCGGCACGAACGACGTCTCCTACTCGGAGTTCCAGACCGATCTCGACAACGACACCCTTCCGGCCTTCGCGTTCGTCACGCCGAACGGGCTCAACAACATGCACGACATCGCCGGCGATCCTGGTATCCAGGCAGGCGACGCGTGGCTCGCCACCGAGCTGCCGAAGATCGTCAACAGCGCCGCGTACCAGCGCGGCGACACCGTGATCTTCCTCACCTGGGACGAAGGCGAGTTCGGTCCTGGATTCTCCTTCGGCGAGGACTGCGCCAACAACGTCACCGACGAATCGTGTCACATCCCCTTGATCGCGATCAGCCCCTATACCCCGGCCGGAACGACCGCGAGCAAGCTCTACAACCACTACTCGCTGCTGAAGACCACCGAGAAGCTGCTCCACGTCCGGAAGAGCCTCGGGCTCGCCCGCTCGGCGCGGGTGAGGAACATGCGGCGGGCGCTCCGGCTCTAGGCGCCATCGAGCGGGTGATCGGCCACGGCTCCCCGAGTGGCCTCACCCGCCGCCCCGCGCTACCCTCCGGCCATGGCGAAGAAGGTGACCAAGACCGACGAGGAATGGCGCAAGCAGCTCACCCCCGAGCAGTACGCCGTCTGCCGGCAGCAAGGGACCGAGCGCGCGTTCACCGGCAGGTACTGGAACAACCACGAGCCCGGCCGCTATCGCTGCGTCGCCTGCGGCACCGAGCTGTTCGACTCGACGACCAAGTTCGACTCCGGCTCCGGGTGGCCGAGCTTCACGGCGCCGACGGACGGAGGCGGCGTCTCCACGCACGAGGACAACAGCCACTTCATGCGCCGCACCGAGGTGCGCTGCGCGGCGTGCGACGCGCACCTGGGCCACGTCTTCGACGACGGGCCGGCCCCCGCGGGGCAACGCTACTGCATCAACTCGGTCGCGCTCGACTTCGAACCCGAGAAGAAGTGACTGGCGTCCCGGAGTCGCTGGCCGCGGTCTCGGCGCCCACCCTCGCCTACTACGACGCGCGCGCCGACGCCTTCTGGGAAGGCACTCGCGATCACGACGTGCGCCAGAACGTCGACGCGCTCCTGTCGCGGATCGAGGGGCCGGCTCCGTTTGCGATCCTCGACCTGGGCTGCGGTCCGGGGCGCGACCTCGCGACCTTCCGCGCGCTCGGACACGAGGCGATCGGCCTCGACGGCTCACCCCGTTTCGTCGTGATGGCGCGCGCCTGGTCGGGGTGCGAGGTCTGGCAGCAGGACTTCCTCGCCCTCGACCTCCCCGCCGCCCGCTTCGACGGCGTGTTCGCCAACGCGTCGCTGTTCCATGTGCCGACCGCCGAGCTGCCGCGCGTGCTCCATGAGCTGCACGCGACGCTCCGCCCGCGCGGCGTCCTCTTCGCGTCGAACCCGCGCGGCGAGAACCAGGAGGGCTGGAACGGCGGCCGCTACGGCGCCTACCACGATCTTCCGGCCTGGCGAGCGGCCGTCACGGCGGCGGGGTTCGTCGAGCTCGACCACTACTACCGGCCTCCGGGCCTTCCGCGACACGAGCAACCCTGGCTCGCGACGGTCTGGCGGAAGACGTGAGCGCGCGACGCGGGTTCGTCGTCGTGCTGCTGGTGGCGGTCGTCGCCGTGGCGGCGGCGGTGGCACAGTCGCGGCCGGCGCCGGCCCCCGTCACGCCGACGCCCGCGACCTGGTCGGCAAGCGGCCTCACCGTCGCCTGGATCGGCCACGCGTCGGTGCTGATCGACTTCGGCGGCACCCGCATCCTGACCGATCCGACCTTCTTCGAGCGCGTCGGCGTGCAGGTCGGACCCGTGACGATCGGCTCGCGCCGGGTGGTGGCACCCGCGCTCGCCCCCGAGCAGCTCCCGACGCTCGATGCCGTGGTCGTGTCGCACGCCCACATGGACAGCCTCGATCGGCCGTCGCTGCAGGCGTTGCACGAGACGCCGCTCGTCGTGCTGCCGCCCGCCACCCGCGATCTCGTCGACGACCTGGGCTTTCCCCGCGTGGTCGAGCTCGGGTGGGGCGAGACCGTGCTCGCCGGCGACGTCGAGATCCGCGCGATCGAGGTCGACCACTGGGGTCGGCGATGGCCGTGGGGCCGGTGGCGCGGCTACAACGGCTACCTCTTCACGCGGAACGGCGAGAGCGTGCTGTTCGCGAGCGACACCGCCTACACGCCCAAGCTCGCCGCGGCCGCGTCGGGCCGACGGGTCGCCGCCGCGATCCTCGGGATCGGCGCCTACGACCCCTGGATCCACAACCACGCCGACCCGGAGCAGGCGTGGCAGATGTTCCGCGAGATCGGCGCCGGGGCGATGATCCCGATCCACTGGGACACCTTCCGCCTCGGCAAGGAGCCGCTCGGCGAGGCCATCACGCGCCTGCTCGCGGCCGCCGGGCCGGCGGCCGATCGCGTCGTCATCCGTCGGGTCGGCGAGACGTGGACCGCGCCCGACGCTCAGCCCGCCGACTCGCGCGCCTCCGCCGACCCGGGCATGGGCGGCACCGCCGACACGCCCAGGTAGATGTAGCCGACCGTCAGCAGGAAGTACGACAGCGGCCAGAGCGGCGGCGGCGTGCCGATGATGCCGATCACCGTGTCGAGGACGATGACCGGCGTGAGCGCCACCGCACCGAGCCTGAGGCACGCGCGCCAGCCGAGCGCGCGCCTGAGCCAGCTCGCGATCCGGAACGCCACCGCGCCGTACAGCATCGCTTCCGCCGTCCGGTAGATCCACGAGCCCACGAGACACACGGGATACGCGACCGACAGCACGAACCACCGCTGCACGGTCTCGAGCGCGGTCTCGGCGCGGGCGCGATCGATCGTCGCGTTCGCGAACGGCGAGTCCGCTAGGTGCACGACGCGCGCGTCGTGCTGGTCCGGCCGACGTACGACCAGCTCGGACTTCGTCAGCGACACATATGCGTTCTCGCTGCCGGGCGGGGTCTCGTCGGTGGTATCGAGCACCGCGAGCACGGCGCCGTTCCGCGGATCGCGCAGGACCACCGGCTGCACCGCGTCGACCGTCGCCTGGCCGTCCGTGATCGTGATGGTCGGGAACCGCTCGAGGAGCGTCGGCGCGACGTCGGTCGCGAACTCGTCGATCTCCGCCTGCAGCATGCCCATCGGCGGGACCCACGTCAGGGCCAGCAGCAGGAAGAGGTAGCCCAGCCCCATTCCGCGCCAGTTGAGCGCCACGTCGCGATAGACCGCCGGCGAGAACAGCGACAGCACGAGCGCCTGGAGCGGCGCGTAGCGGCGGCCCTGGAGCTCGTCGATCGTCATCACGTGCCCGCACTCTGCCCGCGACGGGACGGCATTGCCACCGCCCTTGACTCCCGCCCCGTCGACGCCGACAACCTCGCGCATGAGCGACCTGACGATCCTCTCCCCCGTAGCCCTCGGGCCGAGCGAGTCGAAGCCGCTGGCGCCCCGCGTCGCGAGCCTCCGGGACAAGGTGCTCGGCATCCGCATCGATCACGCCTGGCGCTCGTGGTGGCAGGCGGCCGACGAGATCGCGCGCCTCGCCCGCACGGAGCTCGGTGTGCGCGACGTGGTGGTCTTCGACCCGGAGTCGCGCATCGGCTCGCCGGAGGCCGAGAGCGGCAAGGTGGTCGACTTCGCCCACCAGATCGACGCCGCGATCGTCGGCCTCGGTACGTGAGGGTCGTGCACGTCGTGGAGTGTCCACGACACGCTGGTCTGTGAGGCGGAAGGCATCCCGGCTGTCGTCGTGGTGACGTCGGTGTTCGAGAACCTCGCGCAGACGGCCGCCCGGGCTCACGGCTACCCGGCGATGCGCACGCTCGTCCTGCCGCATCCGATGGAGGGGCGTCCGGAGGACGAGGTGCGGGCGATCGCGCGTGCGCACTTCCGGGCACTCGTCGCGCTGGTCGCGGACGCGCCCTGATGGCGCGCGGCACGCTCACCTCCGAGCAGCGCACCGTCGGCGACGACGTCGAAGCGGTGCTCGCCTACGTCGAGGCCCAGGGCTGGGGCGACGGCTTCCCGGTGATCCCGCCGACCGAGGCGCGCGTCCAGGCCATGCTGGAGGCGACGCCGCTCCCGCCCGCGCACGTGGTCGGGATCGTCGAGCCGCGCCGGGGCGAGGCGACGGTCGAGAAGATCGCCGTCAACGCGGTCATGGCGGGGTGCCGGCCGATCTACTTCCCGGCCGTGCTCGCCGCGGTCGAGGCGGTATGCGATCCGCGCTTCAACCTCTACGCCCTCAACACCACGACGTGCTGCGCGACGCCGGCGCTCATGGTGAGCGGCCCCGCGCGGCAACGGCTCGGGATCGAGTGCGGTTATTCGTGCCTCGGCCAGAGCGGGCGCGCCAACGCGACCATCGGCCGCGCGCTCCGGCTCGTGATGCGGAACGTCGGCGGCTCGATTCCCGGCGCGGTCACGAAGTCGGTCTTCGGGCAACCCGGGCGCGTCTCGCTCTGCTTCGGCGAGTGGGAGGAGAAGAGCCCGTGGCCACCGTTCCACGTCCGACGCGGCTTCGCCGCCGGCGACAGCGTGATGACCGCGGTGTGCGCCACCGGCACGCAGGACATCGCCGACATCTTCGCCGAGACCGGCGAGGAGCTGATCTGGGTGCTGGCGCACTCGATCGACTGGATCGGCAACAACAAGGTCCTGGTCGCGCCCGAGAAGGGCGACATGCTGCTCCTCCTCTGCCCCGACTTCGCCCACAAGATCGCGCGCGACGGCATCGACGTGCCCACCATGCAGCGCATGCTCCTCGAGCAGACCCGCACGCCGATCGAGCGCTGGCACCGGAGCCACTGGCCGAAGCTCGAGACGCTCGGCTACGTCGACGGCAACGTCGTCCCGCTCGCGCGCGACCCGGAGCAGTTCCTGATCGCGGTCGCGGGCGGCGAGTCGGGGCACCACGCCCTCTACTTCTGCACCTTCGGGCTCACCTGGTCGGTGAGCCGGACGTTCGTCGTCGGCGAGGACTACACGGGCGGCGAGTCGTGTCCGCTGCCGGAGCCGGGCCGGGGCTGATCTCCCCCGGCGCGTCCAGAGCCTGCCCCCAGGCGCGGTCGTCCCGGCTTGCGCCCCGGAAGCCCCGTCACTACCCTACGCCCGCCAACGCTCCCGGAGGTTCAGGATGAGCGACCCGACCACCCAGGCGACGATCAATTCCGTGCTGCGCGAGGACCGCGTCTTCGCGCCACCGGCGGCATTCGTGACGCAGGCGGGGATCAGCGGGCGGGCGGCCTATGATGCCCTCTACAAGCGCTCCGTCGACGACCCCGAGGGGTTCTGGGCCGAGATGGCGAAGGAGCTGCGCTGGCAGCAGCCGTGGACCAAGGTGCTCGACTGGCAGCCGCCGTTCGCCAAGTGGTTCGTCGGTGGACGTCTCAACCTGTCCGAGAACTGCCTCGACCGCCACCTGGACGGCCCGCGCCGCAACAAGGCGGCCATCATCTGGGAAGGCGAGCCGGGCGAGCGACGCGTCCTCACCTACTTCGAGCTCCACCGCGAGGTGTGCCGGTTCGCGAACGTGCTCGCAGGCCTCGGCGTCAAGTCGGGGGACCGGGTCGGCCTCTACTTGCCGATGATCCCCGAGGCCGCGATCGCGATGCTGGCCTGTGCGCGGATCGGTGCGACCCACAGCGTCGTGTTCGGCGGCTTCTCGGCCGAAGCCCTCCGCGACCGCATGAACGATGCGCGCGCGAGCGTGATCGTCACCGCCGACGGCGGCTACCGGCGCGGCGCAGTCGTGCCGCTGAAGGCCAACGTCGACGCCGCGATCGCTGAATGCCCGACCGTGAAGGACGTGGTGGTCGTCCGGCGCACCGGAGCGTCGATCCCGATGGCTGCCGGTCGCGATCACTGGTGGCACGAGCTGATCGCGGCGGCGTCGCCCGTCCGTCCACCCGAAGCGCTCGACAGCGAGCATCCGCTCTTCATCCTCTACACCAGCGGCACGACCGGGAAGCCGAAGGGCGTCGTCCACACGACGGGCGGCTACCTCCTCCACGCCACGATGACGACGCGCTGGGTGTTCGACTTGAAGGACTCCGACACCTACTGGTGCACCGCCGACGTCGGCTGGGTGACGGGCCACAGCTACGTCGTGTTCGGCCCGCTCGCGAACGGCGCGACGTCCGTCATGTACGAGGGCGCGCCCAACCATCCCGAGCCCGATCGCCTGTGGAAGATCATCGACGACCTCGGCGTGACGATCCTCTACACGGCGCCGACCGCGATCCGCGCGTTCGTCAAATGGGGCGAGGAGTGGCCGCGGAAGCACGACCTGTCATCGCTGCGACTCCTCGGCACCGTCGGGGAGCCGATCAATCCCGAGGCCTGGATGTGGTACCACCGGGTGATCGGCAAGGAGCGTTGCCCGATCGTCGACACGTGGTGGCAGACCGAGACCGGCGGGATCATGCTGAGCCCGCTCCCCGGCGCGATCCCGACCAAGCCCGGCTCGGCGACGCTCCCGCTTCCCGGCGTCGTGCCCGAGATCCGCAGCAAGGACGGCAAGACGCTGGGCGCGAACGAGGGCGGCTACCTCGTCGTCACCAAGCCATGGCCGGGAATGCTGCGCACGGTGTACGGCGATCCCGAGCGCTACCAGCAGCAGTACTGGAGCCAGATGCCGGGCGTCTACTTCACCGGCGACGGCGCGCGCTGCGACCAGGACGGCTACTACTGGGTGATGGGGCGCATCGACGACGTCGTGAACGTCGCCGGCCACCGGCTCGGCACGATGGAGATCGAGAGCGCGCTGGTGAGTCATCCGGCGGTCGCCGAAGCGGCGGTCGTCGGGCGGCCGGACGACATGAAGGGCCAGGCGATCGCCGCCTTCGTCACGCTCGAGTCGGGCCAGAAGGCATCGGAGGAGCTCAAGGCCGCGCTCAAGGCGCACGTCGTGAAGGAGATCGGCGCCCTCGCCCGCCCCGACGACCTGCGTTTCACCGACGCGCTCCCGAAGACCCGGAGCGGCAAGATCATGCGGCGGCTGCTGCGCGACATCGCCGCCGGCAAGGAGACCCTCGGCGACACCACCACCCTCGAGGACTACTCGGTGCTCGCCAAGCTCCGCGAGGAGGACGAGTAGCGGGATGTCGCTCGTCCTCACCAACACGCTCTCGGGGCGGAAGGAGCTGCTCGTCCCGCGCGAGCCCGGACACGTACGCCTCTATTGGTGCGGCGTGACGGTCTACTCGCGCTCGCACGTCGGACACGCGCGCGCAATGGTCAGCGCCGACGTGCTCTGCCGCTACCTGCGGGCGCGCGGCCTCCGCGTGACGTTCGTCCGCAACTTCACCGACATCGAGGACAAGATCATCCGTCGCGCCAGCGAGGAGGGCATCACGGCGGCCGCGCTCACCGAGCGCGAGATCGCCGCCTTCCGAGAGGACGTGGGCTGGCTCGGGTGCCTGCCGCCGACGCACGAGCCCCGCGCCACCACGCACATCCCCGACATGATCGGCCTGATCCAGAAGCTGGTCACCGACGGCTACGCGTATCCGGTCGGGGGCGGGAGCGTGTACTTCCGCGTGCGACGCTTCGCCGAGTACGGGAAGCTCTCGCACCAGCGGCTGGAGGACATGGCGAGCGGCGAGGAGATCGATCCCGGCAAGGAGGATCCGCACGACTTCGCCCTCTGGAAGGGCGCCAAGCCCGGCGAACCCCAGTGGGAGAGCCCGTGGGGCGCGGGTCGACCCGGCTGGCACATCGAGTGCTCCGCGATGGCGGCGCGCTACTTGGGGCAACCCTTCGACGTGCACGGGGGCGGCTCCGACCTCGTCTTCCCGCACCACGAGAACGAGATCGCGCAGTCGGAGGCGGCGTTCGGCGTACCGTTCGCGCACCTCTGGATCCACAACGGCATGATCACGTTCGGCGCCGAGAAGATGTCGAAGTCGCTCGGCAACGTGATGCCGATCCACGAAGCCGCGAAGCGGGTGCCGGCCGAAGCGCTCCGGCTCCTCTTCCTCGGCACGCACTACCGCGCCCCGCTCGACTTCTCCCCCGATCGGCTCGATGAGGCGACGCGTGCCCTCGATCGTCTCTACGAGGGACTCATCCGCGCCGCCGACATCCTCGGCCCGGGGGTGCTCCCCGACGTCGACGGGGCGCTCGCCGGCCAGCTCTCCTCGTTCGAGGCGGAGTTCTGCGCCGCGATGGACGACGACGTGAACGCCGCCAAGGGCCTCGGTCTGGTTTTCGACCGCGTGCGCGACCTCAACCGCGCCCTCGACGCCGGCGACCGCACGACGGCGGCCATGGTCCGCGGCGAGCTCGGTCGGGTCGGCAGCGCGCTGGGCATGCTCGTGACCCTGCCGTCGGAGTACCTGGCCGCGCGCCAGACCCGTGGCCGCGAGCGTGCCGGGCTCACCGCCGCCCAGATCGAGGCGGCCATCGCCGAGCGCAACGCAGCCCGCAAGCGACGGGACTTTCGTGAGGCGGATGCCATCAGGACACGCCTCCAGGAACAAGGTATACTACTCGAGGACACCCCCCAGGGCACGGTCTGGAAGGCAGGCTGATCCTCCCGGGGCGGCGGAGGTGGGAGATGGAGGCGGTGGCGATGATGCGGTGGGTGGCGGCGGTGGCGATCCTCCTCGGGGCGGCGACGCTCTCTCCGGCCCAGGAGATCTACCAGTGGCGCGACAAGGCCGGGAACGCGCACTTCTCGAACGTCCCGACTCACGAGAGCGCGCCCACCGGGCTGCGTGACGAGCCGGGGGCCGCCGGCGAGGACGGCGGCGCCCTGGGTGGCGAGGGCGCCGCGGTGCCGGCTCCGAGCGAGGAGGACACTGCCTATGCGAGCGACGCGTCCAACCGTCGCTCGTCGCTCGAGCGCCAGCTCCGGGCCGCCGAGCGCCAAGTGAAGGACATCGACACCAAGATCGCCAACCTGGCCCGGGCGCGTACCCGGAACGCCCAGGGCAGCGCCGCCACCGGCGGAGTCGGCACGTCGGCCGCTGGAGCTCAGTCCGACGAGGAGCTCGCCCTCGCCGACGAGCGCGCCAAGGCCACCAAGCAGGTCGAGACGCTGCGAGGCAGCTACGATCAGCTCCACCACGAGGTTCCCGCCACAATTGGGTCCACCCCGGGACGGTGGACTAAC
>JACXTT010014841.1_pt1 | contig 10159 bp, 10 predicted proteins | sample 9270951 | NCBI WGS metagenome assembly JACXTT01 (sample SAMN15532306, study PRJNA645909) | rock metagenome | isolation source: weathered quartz diorite | place: Puerto Rico | collected 2017-06-21
GGAGCGGAGGCGGGCGCGTCCCGGGAGCGGGTCCGTGTGGGGTTGGGGTGGGCGGCCCGGCGGCGAAAGGCGGGCTGCGGCGGCCGAAGAAACGCTTGCGCCAGCATTTTCTCACCGACCGCCATTACCTCGGGCGCATCGTCGACGCGATCGGCGCGAAACGCGAGAACCATGTCGTCGAGATCGGACCCGGCACCGGCATCCTCACAGCCGAGCTCGCGTCTCGCGTCGAGCGCCTGCATGTGGTCGAGATCGACCGCGACCTCGCCGCGGCGCTCGAAGGCCGCTTCGCGAACGTCGTCGTCCACAACGCCGACGCGCTCGAGTTCGATTTCACGCGCCTGCCGCAGCCGCTGCGCGTCGTCGGCAACCTGCCGTACAACGTCTCCTCGCCGATCCTCTTCCGCATGGCGCAGATCGCGCCGCGGTTGCACGACTGCATCTTTCTCCTGCAGCGCGAAGTCGTCGAGCGCATGGTCGCCGCGCCCGCCACGCCCGACTACGGCCGGCTCTCGGTGATGCTGCAGTACCGCTTCGCCATGGCGCTCGCGCTGCACGTGCCCGCGGGCGCCTTCACTCCGCCGCCGAAAGTCGAGTCGGCACTGGTGCGCATGCGTCCCCTCGGTGCCGATCGGGTCGCGGCGCGCGACGAGCTCTCCTTCGCACGCATCGTCGCGAGCGCGTTCGCTCAGCGCCGCAAGACGCTGCGTAATGCGCTCAAGCCTTTCGTTGATGCCGAAGTATTCGCACGCGCCGGGATCGACCCGCAGCGTCGCGGCGAGACGCTCTCGGTGGCGGAATTCGTCGCGCTCGCCGACGCCGCCGCCCCCGACTGAAGCGCTCGGGGGCGGAGCCTAGCGAGCGCGATCGCGCAGGCGCACCGCGCCCGCATAGAAGAGAAACATCGCGGCGACCTGGATCACGTGATATAGGTCGTTGTGGTTGAAATGAGGATGCGGATCGAAGCCGCTCGCCTGCGCCGCCGCGGCGATCGCGGAGACGGCGACTGCCGCGAGCATCCAGGGCGATGCCCGATCGCGACGCGCGAGAGCCCAGGCATGGAGCGCCGCGACCAGCGCCATCGCAAACGCGGTGTCGACCACGACGAAGATGTAGGCGTCGTGGAAGAGCATCCAGAGCGCGTACGCGGCGAACGTGAGCGCGGCGGTCCACTGCAACGCCCCGCGAGCGCGCGCGGAGGTCACGGTCGCCGCCGATCCGGCGATCATCGCCGCCGCGCCGACGCCGATGGCGAGCACCGTCGCCTTCCACGCGACCCAGACCGCCGCGGCCGGCAGGGCCGCCCGAAAGCCGTGATAGCTGCCGCCGAGGAAGGCACCGGCGGCGAGCGCGCCCAGAGCGATCGCCCAGAGCTTGCGCGAGGTCTCGCCTTCGCGCCTGCGAGCGAGGCGCCACGCGAGCGCGGCCGTCACCGCGCCGAGCACGTAGTCGGAGACGAGCGTGCTGATCTCGGCGTTCATGCGGCAGCGCGCTCGGCGACGATGACGATCTCGCCGCGCGCGAGCGCAAGACGCGCGAGCCCGGCCGGCGCGAGATAGAGCCGACACAGGATCCCGGCATCGGCCACGTCCAGGACACGAAACCCGTGGCGCTCCAGAAAAGCGGGCGCGTCCTCGCGTCTCAGGCTCGAACGGAACGGCTCGCTCCAGCGCGCGAGCAGCCGGCGCACGAGCGGCGTGGCGTTGTGGAACGCGGAGCGGCCGTCGGCGGTCGGCTCCATCACCGTGAAGACGACGCGCGCCGGCCCGCGCTGGGTGGAGGCGACCGCGTCGAAGAGTGCGCTGACTTGCGCGTCCGTCAGATACATCAGCAATCCCTCGACGATCCACGTCGTCGCCGCATCCGCGCGATACGCGGCCGCGCGAGCGAGCGCCTCGCCGAGCGGCACGCGCGCCAGGTCCGCCGCGGTGAAGTGGACGTTGGCCGCGCCGCCGCCGCGAGCCGCCGCGACCGTTTTCACCGCCTGGGTGGCCGGATGATCGATCTCGACGAAACGCACGGCCGGCACCTCGGGCGCGAGGCGCAGCGCGAGCGTATCGAACCCCGCGCCCACGACGACGACCTGCTCATGCTTCGCGGCGAGCGCGGCGCGCACGGCGCTCTCGATCCAGCGCTTGCGCACCATGAAGTGCAGCAGGAGCCCGGGAATGGTCGCGCGCTCGGCGAGGCGGCCGACCCAGCGCAGAGCCGGATGCGACAGCGCGCGCACCACCGCGAGCAGCCCGAGCGCATCCAGGCAGAGCGCGCACCAGCGCGCGGCATCGACGGGCACGAGGCCGCGCACCAGCCGATCGCGGGAGAGGAAAACCGTCGCCGCGGCGATCAGGATCGCGGTGGAGCTGGGACGGTCCTCGCGCACGCGGCCGTCAGGCTCCGAACATCGCGCGGTAGTGCCGGTACCACTCGCTCTGGAAGAGCTCGCCCGGGTCGTGCTTGCGTTTGAGCGCGAGGAACTCGCGCATCTGCGGGAAGCACGCCTCGACCTGCGCGCGCGTCGCGTAGCGGTTGTACGTCGGATAGTAGCTGCCGCCATAGCGAAGCCCGGTGTCGATCAGGCGCCGGAACGCCTCCGCCGCGCGGGCGATGCCTTCGGGCGTGTGCGCGACGTGCAGGTTGAAGATCACGCAGGCGTACGGTTTCTTCGCCCAGGCGAGGAAGCTGTCGCGGTCCTGCTCGATGAGGCGGATGGTGCCGTAGATGATCTCGGTCGCGTTGCGCCGCGCGTCCTCGCGCACGTCCGCCATGAAGCGCTCGAGCGAGCCGCGCTCGCAATAGATCTCCGTGATCGCCTCGGTCGCCGGCGCAGAGCGCGTGCGCTGGTCCACCACACGGTGATAGCCGTCGGGGTAGATGCTCATCTGGTGCTCGTCGGACCAGTAGAGCTGCCCGTTCGTCGTGAGGTAGTACCCGGCGTAGCGCTTGAACGCTTCCGCCTTGTCGGCGTGGGCGAGATACAGCAGGTCGATCCAGTCGCTCTCCCTGAGCTCCCTGCGCGCTTCCGGCATCGCGGTCGCGCCGTCCACGGCGCGGTAGCAGGAGAACACGCCGCGCTTGAGGAACGTGTCGGAGTCGCGATCGATGGAGTACTGGAAATCGCCGTAGAGGAAGCCGTCGCGGATGCGCCGGTCGAATGCGTCGGGCAGGCCGTCGATGTCGCGCACTTCCACCACGCGCTGCACCTTGCGGCGCGGCACGAGCCGCAGCGTCACTGAGTAGATGAAACCGAAGAGGCCGTAGCCGCCGTTCACGAGCCGGAAGAGCTCGGGATTGTCGCGGCGGCTGCATTCGACGAGCTCGCCGGCAGCGTTGACGATGCGCAGCGACTCGACGTCGCCGACGAAGGGCGGCAGGGTGAGGCCCCGCCCGTGCGCGTTCGCCGAGACGCAACCGCCCATCGTCAGGCGATCGGCGCCCGTCTGCTTCTGCGCGAACGTCCATGGCTTCGGGCTTCCGCGTTGGCGTTCGGTGAGCTCCGCGAAGAGCCCGGGCCACTGCACGCCCGCTTCGACCTCGACGAGCCCGCGCGTGGCATCGAACGACAGGACGCGATCGAGCTGGCGGATGTCGACAAGGACGCCGTCGGTGGCGAAGGCCTGGCCGCCCATGGCGTGCCGGCCACCCGCGATGCACACCGCGCGACCCTCGCCGCGCGCCGCCTTGAGGGCGGCGCGCACCTCGTCGAGCGTGCGCGGCTCGACGACGCGATTCACGCGCGTGGCATTGAGCTGCGAATGCACGTCGTTCACGACGACGCCTTGATCCTCGGCGCAAATCGCCACGGGCGGCCACGCCGCTGCGGCGCCGGCGAGCTTGAGGAACGAGCGGCGGTCGATCATGAGCGCTGGATGAACTCGATCTTGTAGCCGTCCGGGTCCTCGACGAAGGCGATGACGCTTCCGCCGAACTTCATCGGCCCCGGCTCGCGTGTCACCTTGCCGCCTTTCGCCTTGACGGCGTCGCACGCCTTGTACACGTCGGGAAACGCGAGCGCGATGTGCCCGAAGCCGTTGCCGAGGTCGTATTTCTTCGTCTCCCAGTTGTGCGTGAGCTCGATCACGGCGTGCTCGGCTTCGTCGCCGTAGCCCACGAACGCGAGCGTGAAGCGCCCGTCGGGATAGTCCTTGCGGCGCAGCAGCTTCATGCCGAGCACGTCGGTGTAGAAAACGATCGAGCGGTCGAGGTCGCCGACGCGGATCATCGTGTGGAGGACGCGCATGCCGGGCTCCTGGAAGGTGCGTCAGAACGTGCGATACACGTGATCGTTCGCGCAGAGCTCGTCGCGCAGGCGCTCGTAGCCGGGGCACTGCCGCGCGACTTCCGCCCAGAACGCGCGCGAATGGTTCATGTGCCTCAGGTGCGCGAGCTCGTGGCAGATCACGTAATCGACCAGGCGCACCGACGCCTTCATGAGGCGCCAGGCGAGGCGGATCTCCCGGCGCGAGTTGCAGCTGCCCCAGCGCGACTGCGCCGAGGAGACGACGACGCGAGGCGGCGGCAGTCCCGCGGCGCCGGCGAGGCTGCGCGCGCGCTCCGACAGGTACTCACGGGCCGCGTGCCGGTACCAGCGGATGACGGCATCGCGCGCGCTCGACGGATCGCCGGAGCGCATGGTGACGCGCAGCTCGCCGTCCGTGCGCACGGCGCGCGCGCGCGATCCTTCGGCGAGCCGCAGCACGAGCGCGCCGCCGAGAAACGGCAGGCGCGCGCCGTCGATCCATTCGATCGGGACCGGGCGCCGCTTGCTCCACTCGGCGATCTTGCGCAGCACCCAGCGCTCGCTTTCGCGCACGAGCGACTCGACGCTGGCGAGCGGCATCGTCACCGGGGCGCTCACCGTGAGCCCGCTCTCGTCGACCTTGAGGCCCACACCGCGGCGCCCGCGCCGGCGCACGAGCACGTAGTCGACGGGCCCGTCGCCGAGAGCCATGCGGCGCGTATCGCGCGAGACGAGGTCACGCCACGGCATAGCGCTCCGGCGAGATGCGCTTCATCTCGCCCTCGATCCAGTCCTCGAGCTCGCCGTTGATCGAGACGGGGTCCTTGCCTTCGGTGCGGATGAGGGGGCCGATCACGACCTTCACGGTACCCGGATATTTCTTGAACGCATAGCGTCCCCACACTTCGCCGGCGTTGTGCGCGATCGGCAGGATCGGGGTCGCGGTGCGGCACGCGAGGAGCGCACCGCCGATGCCGTAGCGCCCGCGCTTGCCCGGCGCGATGCGCGTGCCCTCCGGGAAGATCGTCACCCAGAATCCCTGCTCGAGGCGTCGCGCGCCTTTTTCGACGATCTGGTCGCGCGCGGTCTTGCCGCTCGAGCGATCGATCGCGATGCAGCGCACCGCCATCAGCCCCCAGCCGACGAAGGGCAGCCACAGGAGCTCCTTCTTCACGATCCAGCACTGCGGCGGGAGCGTGCCCTCGAGGAAGAGCGTCTCCCACGCCGACTGGTGCTTCGCCATCACGACGACGGGGAAATCGGGCACGTGCTCCCAGCCTTCGACGACGTAGCGAATGCCGCAGGTCCATTCGACCCACGCGAGGACGGTGCGGCAGTAGAGCGCGGCGAGGCGCGAGGCGCCGAACGCGCTGAAGAGGCCGGCGAGCGGCACGAGGATGCCGAACACGGCCGTGACCGCGACGGCGCCGAGGAGGAACAGCGCCGAGCGAAGCGTCGTCGTCATGAATGCGCGATGAGGTGGCGGCTCGCGTCGGCGAGATCGTCGAAGACCAGCGTCTTTTTCGGCAGCCCGCCCTTTTCGCGCGTCGCGCGTCCCTTGCCGGTGAGCACGAGCACGGGCTGCGCGCCGACGCTTTCCGCGGCCTGCAGGTCCTTCATGCTGTCGCCGATGCACGGCACGCCTTTCAGCTCCGTGTGGAAGCGCGCGGCGATCTCCTCGAGCATGCCGGTGCGCGGCTTCCTGCAGCCGCACTGCTCGACCTCGGTGTGGGGACAGAAGAAGAGCGCGTCGATGCGCCCGCCCTGCCGGAAGACGAGCTCCATCATCTTGTCGTTGATGGCGTTGAGCGTGGCCATGTCGAAGAGACCCCGCCCGATGCCCGACTGGTTGGTCGCGACCGCCACGCGGTAGCCGTTCTGGTTGAGCCGCGCGATCGCCTCGATCGAGCCGGGAATCGGGCGCCACTCCGCCGGCGACTTGATGTAGTGGTCGCTGTCGAAGTTGATGACGCCGTCGCGGTCGAGGATCGCGAGCTTCATGCAGCCGTCATGACGCGAGCTTGGAAATGTCGGCGACGCGGTTCATCTCAAACTCGAGCTCGTAGAGCAGGCTCAGGCGCTTGTGGCGCACGTGCGGATCGTCGGCCATGACCATGACCGCGTCGAAGAACGCGTCCACCGGCGTCTTGAGCATCGCGAAGCTCTTCAGGTAATCGGTGTAGTTGCCCTTCTCGAACAGCGGCGCCGCCTTCGACGAAGCCTGCCGCAGCGCGTGGTAGAGATCGCGCTCCTGGCGCTCGGGGAAATTGTCGCCGTCGACGAACCCGGGCTTTTCCCCCTTCTGGTGCGCCTGCTTGAGGATGTTGGAGATGCGCTTGTTCGCCGCGGCGAGGCTCGCCGACTCGGGCAGCGTGGCGAACTCGCGCACCGCCTCGAGCTTCCTCGGCAGGAGGTCGAGCCGGTCCGGCCGCGATTCCGCGCTGTCGATTTCCATGACCGCGGCGACCTCGTTCGCGCCGTATCCGCGCTCGCGCATGAGGTTCGCCGCGCGCTCGCGCACGAATTCGCGCACGCTGCGGATCAGGGCGTCGATCGTGTCGGCGGGAATGTGCAGCACCTCCGCGGATTTCTTCAGGAGCGGCGTGAGCTCCATCGTGAGCGCCGGCTGCGTCTCCATGAGGATGCGCACGATGCCGAGCGCGGCGCGCCGCAGCGCGAACGGATCCTTGTCGCCGGTCGGCGCCGCCCCGATCGAGAACATGCCGGCGAGCGCGTCGAGGCGGTCGGCGAGCGCGACCGCGATGCTCGTGTCGCCGACCGGAAGCGCGTCGCCCGAGAAGCGCGGCAGGTAGTGCTGCTCGATCGCGCGCGCGACCGATTTCTCCTCGCCGTCGGCCTCGGCGTAGTAGCGGCCGATGATGCCCTGGAGCTCGGGGAATTCGCCCACCATCAGCGTGACGAGGTCGGCCTTCGCGAGGAACGCGGCGCGGTCGGCCCATTCGCGTCCGGCCTTCCCGCGCGGCAGGCTCTCCTGGATCGCGACCGCGAGCTTGCGCAGGCGCTCGACGCGTTCGAGCTGCGTGCCGAGCTTGTTGTGGTAGACGATGGAGCCCAGCTGCGCGACGCGGTCGGCGAGCTTCGTCTTCTTGTCCGTATCGAAGAAGAAGCGCGCGTCGGCGAGCCGCGGGCGGATCACGCGCTCGTTGCCCGAGACGATCGCCGTGGCGTCGTCGAGGCGCATGTTGGAGACGATCATGAAGCGCGGCAGGAGCTTTCCGTCCCTGCCCGCCAGCGGAAAGTACTTCTGGTTCTGCTGCATCGTGAGGACGAGGCATTCCTGCGGCACCGAGAGGAACTCCTCGTCGAAGGCGCCGAGGTACACGGCCGGCCGCTCGACGAGCGCGGTGACCTCGTCGAGGAGCGCGTCGGGCGGCTCGAAGCGGTCGGTCACCTGCGCGCTCTTCTCGCGCAGCTGCGAGGCGATCGCCGCGCGGCGCGTGGCGAAGTCCGCGATCACCGCGCCTTCGTCCTCGAGCCTCCCCTCGTATTCGTCGGCATGCGCAAGCGCGATGTCGCGCGCTCCCTGGAAACGATGGCCGTGCGTCGTGCGCCCCGCCGCGAGGCCGAGCGCCTTCACGGCGACGACGTCGGCGCCGTGGAGCGCGACCAGGCCGTGCGCGGGGCGTACGAACTGCACCGTGGTCTCGCCGTCGGCGAGCTGGTAGCTCATCACCTTCGGGATCGGCAGCGCCGCGATCGCCTCGTCGAGCGCCTGCTGCAACGCCCGATCGAGCGGCATCGCCGGCGTCATCGAGTCGACGTAGAGCACCTCGGCCTTGCCCTCGACGCGGCGGCGAAGCGACTGCGGATCGGTGCCCGCGAGGCCGACCGCTTCGAGCTTCTTCAGGAGCGCGGGTGTGGGCCTGCCTTCCGCATCGAGGCCGACCGCGCTCGGCATGAGCTTCACGGCGACGGGCCGCGACTGCGATTCCTTCTTCACCTGCGTGATCCGGGCCGCGAGCCGCCGCGGCGTGGCGAACGCGTGCGTCGTCGTGCCGTCGGCGAGGAGCTCGCGCCTGGCGAGACCTTTCGCCACCGCGGCCGCGAACGCCTCGCCCAGGCGGCCGAGCGCCCTGGGCGGAAGCTCCTCGCAGAAGACCTCGACCAGCAGCGGCGCCGTCGTCATGCGGCCCGTTTCGCGGCCATCGGGAAGCCGAGCCGTTCGCGCGACTCGTAGTAGCTCTGCGCCACGGATTTCGCCAGGTTGCGGATGCGGCCGATGTATCCGGCGCGCTCGGTGACGGAGATCGCGCCGCGCGCATCGAGGAGATTGAACGCGTGTGCGGCCTTGAGCACCTGCTCGTAGGCGGGGAGCGCGAGCTGCGCCTCCATGAGCTTCTTCGCCGCGCCCTCGAAGTCGGCGAAGTGGCGGAAGAGCGCGGCGGCGTCCGAGTGCTCGAAGTTGTAGGTCGACTGCTCGACTTCGTTCTGGTGGTAGACGTCGCGATACGTGAGTCCCTGCGTCCACACGACGTCGAAGACGTTCTCCACGCCCTGCAGGTACATCGCGAGGCGCTCGAGCCCGTAGGTGATCTCTCCCGTGATGGGCTTGCAGTCGAGACCGCCGACCTGCTGGAAGTAGGTGAACTGGGTGATCTCCATGCCGTTCATCCACACTTCCCAGCCGAGACCCCACGCGCCGAGCGTCGGGTTCTCCCAGTCGTCCTCGACGAAGCGCACGTCGTTCTTCCTGAGGTCGAAGCCGACCGCCTCGAGCGAGCCGAGATAGAGGTCGAGGATGTCGGGCGGCGAGGGCTTCAGGACCACCTGGAACTGGTAGTAGTGCTGCAGCCGGTTCGGGTTCTCGCCGTAGCGGCCGTCCTTCGGCCGGCGCGACGGCTGCACGTAGGCCGCGCGCCAGGGCTCCGGGCCGAGCGCGCGCAGGAACGTCGCCGTGTGCGACGTGCCCGCGCCGACCTCCATGTCGTAGGGCTGCAGGATGGCGCAGCCCTGCTTGTCCCAGTATCCCTGCAGGGCGAGGACGAGGCCCTGGAAAGTGCGCATCGACGCGAACGAGTGAAAAGCGTGATTATAGGGTCCGTGAGCTCGACCGCCGTCCCGCCGCCCGCGCCCTGGAGGACCTGCCTCGACATCGAGGGCCAGAGCGCCGAGCACTATCACGATCAACTCAACCGGCCGCTCCTGGAATTCATCGACGGCGCGCCGAAGTGCGCGCTCGACCTGGGCTGCGCGATGGGACATTTCGGCGCGGAGCTCAAGGAGCGCTTTCCCGGCGTCGAGGTGATCGGCATCGACGCCAATCGCGCCGCCGCGGCGGTCGCCGCGACGCGCATCGATCGGGTGATCTGCGATCGCCTGGACAACCTCGACTTCGCCGCGCACGGCCTGGGAAATGTCGATGCGATCATCGCCGCCGACATCCTCGAGCACGTGCCGAACCCGTGGCGGCTCCTCGAGCGCCTGCGCTCGGTGCTCGCGCCCGACGGACAGTTGCTGGCGAGCATTCCCAACGTGCGCAACCTCGTGCTCCTGTCGGAGCTCGTCCAGGACGGACGCTGGTCCTACCGCCCCGAGGGGCTCCTCGACATCACGCACCTGCGCTTCTTCACGCTCTTCGAGATGCGCCGCATGTTCGAGGACACGGGCTATCGCACGGAGAAGTTCGGCGCCACCATCACCCGCGCGCTCGCCGCCACGTACCAGAAGCATCGCGAAGACGCCTCCGCGACGATCCAGCTCGGGCGTCTCACCCTCGGCGGCGTCACCGCGGAGGAGCTGCTCGAGCTCTGCACGGAGCAGTTCCTCTTCCGGGTAAGACCGGCGCAACCGTCAGCGGCGGCGGGCTAGCAGGGCGAAAAACGCAACGGCCGCGAGCGAGAGCGCGACAGCGGGCCAGTCGCCCGCGTACGCGTAAGGCGTCATGCCGGCGCGCGGCACGAT
>JACXTT010014842.1_pt1 | contig 10158 bp, 7 predicted proteins | sample 9270951 | NCBI WGS metagenome assembly JACXTT01 (sample SAMN15532306, study PRJNA645909) | rock metagenome | isolation source: weathered quartz diorite | place: Puerto Rico | collected 2017-06-21
GGGGGGTGAACAACCGGTTGGTGGGAGGTATTGATAGCGACGACGAATACGCCATGCAAAGAGCATTAAACCTGAAAAAGGCAAAAGGCAAAGCACAGGCCAATTTGGGCAAGCTCGCCGTGATAGACGGCAATCTTGATCTAGCAAGACAGGAGTTTGAAATGTCCCTGGCTCTTCATGAATCTATTGGGTACTCCATTGGCGCCACGGCTACCCGGAACGCAATGCTGCGCCTAAATCAAGCGGAAACCGGCACCTAGGACATCATGGCATGCATCTTATATCGATATGGCTCATCGTGTTGGTCCCTGCTGGATATACAGCTAAAAGGGATTTTTCCACCAAACGTACAGCAATCCCACAAGCAGCGAAGCACTGGTTTGGGCGCTACCAATTTCCCTAAGTAGGCGTTGTTTATCACTTTCCGATAAACGAAGGTGTCCGGAGGCCAAAGCCAATCCAAACTCCAGCGCAGCCTCTCCGTAACTTGCTGTGCAATTCAGGAAGACCTTCTCAAGAAATTCCCGCATAGTTTCACTTAGCTCTGGCGACCTCGAATAGTCAAGCTCGTGAGGCAAAGAGGCGCGCAAAAGGCTGGCCTGAAGTGTGCCGTCGTTAAACCTAAGGAAATTTTCAGCGTCCAACACCACTGTCTCATGGAGCGACGATGACAGTCTAGCGCTTGGTGTTTCAAACTCTCGAGCGTGCTGTAAGGCGCTGCTCATCGCCAAGTAGCTGACTGCTGCATGATCGCAAGCATCTCTGTCACCTTGAGTTGAACTCCAGTACACAAACCCGTCAGTGAGCACTAGAGTTTTCTGCGCCGCAGTAGGCAAAAAAGGATCCTCGTTACTCTCCAACATGCGTCCTAACTCGCTCAATGAAGGCTCGACAACTTGCTTGGACCAAGGTGACTGTGGATCGAACGCTATATGATCGATTTCTTGCATGATTCCGGTTATGCGAGAAATTGCAGAGGTGGCGGGCTCAACTCCTGTAGGTAGAACTTCCCAACTCGAAAGAAGATATGGGCGTTTCTTCGAGCCCGACTGCACAAGAAATTGCGACAATCGCTTCCATGACTCCTGGGTGCTGGGCAGTGCCACTCCGGTAAGAAAATGCCGGCTAGCCTTCGGAGCGACTTCTCGCAAATCTCTGGCAAGAGTTCGTAATGTATGGCCATCGCCGACCACAGGAGCACAAACCACCAGGCCTGTACAAACCTCCACGCGTAGAGTGCCTACGTCCGACCGATCCAGTACGGCCACCTTACGACCACTGATACTTTCAATTTCCGCCGCGCAGTAGGCAGCCATCCGCCGCGCCCCTTCTCCAGCGACATGAATTACGTGGCTAACACTAATGGGCGTCTTAAGGCGAAGCTCCTCAGATATCCAGCTTCGGAATTTGGGATTGTCTGAGACCTTCCCCTCGTTTAGACTAATCAGGTCCTTAGCGTTGCTGCCATCCTCGCGCTGCCAGTTCAACCCACATGAATCTTTTCCGCTGAAGTTAGCCAATACGGCCTTTAGCGCTTCAGGGGCATGCGAAATTGTCAGCGTCAAAGTACGAGGCTTCTTTCCAGTTGCTGCAAAATACTCGCCAGCGAGCTCAATTATGGCCTCCCCACCTTGAACCTTCGGCAGGCTCTTTAAGGGATGGAATCCCTCGCGCGAATAAATAACGACGCCGCATCGGTCGTTATCCGACATGTCTAATATTGTGATGATGGCATCCTGCGGGGTACCCTCATCAACAAGCCCGTGTGCCATTCCCCCTGTAGTTGAGGCGCTAATCAAAACCGCTTCATCTTTTTCGATGACCTTGTAGAGGCTGTTCACTCCCTGGTGTGAGTGAAAATTCTGGATACTCCATTCAAGCTTCTGTCCTCCACTGTCAAAGGCAATATCTGAGATTGCCCGCGCAATTGGATATATACCCATCGTGTCGATGTGGATAGTCTTGGTGACGCACAAACGCTCCCAAGCTTTTACTAAAACCACCAAAGCGACAAAATACGCGTCAACCTCTTCTTTGAGCAACTCGCTCGTAAGTAAAAAATATTTTGTTTCGCGCTTAGACGGATGTTTGAATACATGCCCAGGAGGTGCCTCTTGATATGCACCGCTGCTGTCGACCATTTGAGAAAGGCCGACTGATAGGATACTTTTAAAAATGAGGTTGAAGTCGCATTTTGATTGTCCGTCTTTAAAAATTTTTTGAAAATCCCCATTGGAAAACTTCCAGATAGAAAGCTCTTTCAAATATTCCATGCGTCTAGAGTGGCCTCTTTGGAACAACCCATTTGCAACCAATGAATTTGATTCCCACGCGACTTTGATGCTCTCAGCTTGAGCTCCAAATGAGACCAGTGCTACCACGTCAGGCAGAGTAGCCCGAGTTTTAATTGCATTCTGCAACTCATCATCAACAACACTCAGGTCAATTGCACTCCGACCGAAGAAGACTGTTAGCACTTCGATTAATTCGCCAGTTTTTCCGCAAGTGGCGAGGCAGCGAAACGAAAGGCTTCTCTTCATGATGCCCGCCGTGGGAGTGGAATGAATACACTAATCAGAGTGCCAGCAACCCGCAAAAGCTCACTCTTTTCTTCGTACCAATCTTCAAAATTTTCACAAACGTCATCTAGCTCGTCTCCTGGCGCGAAGCTCCGAAATATTGCTTGTCGGCCTGAACGAATCCTGACAAAACCATTCGCCTGGGAGACTTGAGTAAGTACAGCTTCAAGGCCGCCGCCAGTTCCATGTTCCTTCTTCGAGCTGACACGCAATCGAAGACACTCTCGTAGCGCGAATCTCTCCTCTTCGAAAGAAAGTTCAAAAACCTCCTTGCCCGTAAGCCGCGCAGCCATTCCGGGACCTGAATCTAGAAAGCTGAAGCAGACCCCAGCAACCTTCCTATCACCGGGCTGCGAGGCCGCATGTCGAGCCCAATATCGTCGAAGACTAGCGTTCGCAGTTAAATCGTTTTGTGACTCCTCCTCGGCAAAGGACAGCCAACTAGCACTGACAAGTTCAACGTGGCGTCGATATGCTTTGCCGTTTGCATCCTCTGTCGCATGTTCCTGCATGTTCTCGACGAGTTCATGCGTCAACGTTGCAAGCGCAGAAACCGTTGCCTCGTCTATAGCCAATGTCTGAAGGCTTGCTGCACGCACTGCAAGCGCACGCACAGTTCCTTTTAGCTCAACTTTGTCGCGTATGTCCCTAGGAGAAGGACCACTGAAGAGAGGCTTGACATATTGCCTTCTTGCCCCGCTAACGACAAGTAGATCTACAGTTCGTCCTTTCATTAGCTGATCAAAGCGCCCCTGATAGGCTGCTTCCATTCTCTCCGTGGCAGGCCCCAAAGCCAACGCTCGTGGCACTTCCTCGCCATTCACAATCACGCCACCGGCCAGCGCCATAGCCGCAATACCAACCGAATATCCGCAAGCTTCATTTACCACGCCGTCGGCGGACACACCGGTATTGCTTAAAAGGTGGATATTTGCTTTTGGGCTTAGACGGGCCCAAGTAAGTATTAATTGAAGAAACGCTGCGTCACGAAGAGCACCTCTTCGCTTATCTAGAGCCGTGGCGAATACGCCGATGTCCTGGTCTCGGTGCGCATGCACGGAAGACATCGCTGTTTCGAAGTCTTCTAGCGAGTCAATTCCTGCAAGGCGGAAGCCTGGAGATTGGGGCATGCTGAACTCAATGGACCATAGAAGCAATATTGCAACGGCAATCGTAGCTTATATCAGGCTTTGAATATACAGCGATATATGCTTCGGTTGCACCTCAACAGCACAGATAGCTCACGTCTTTGCGCAAGGCAGAGTCTTTTATTTGGGGCACGAAACGGCTTCAATCTTTGTCCCTAAGGCGCCACCTTCCCCCACTCCTGCTCATAAGTACTAACCAACACCTGATTCGACAACCGGTTCACCTCCGCCGGCACCCGCGCCATATCGTTCGGAAAATCAAACAACAACGGCAAAGTCTTAAGGCTCAAAAACCGCAGCCCATCCGGCAGCGTCACCGGAAAATGCCAAGGCCGGTGGCTCGCGATGATGTAGCCCCACTCGCCAAAGCTGGGCACGTTGGCGTGGTACGGCGTGGCGATCAGGCCTACCGATTCGATGGTGCTGGCCACGGTCCAATAGCTTTGGCGCGCCACCAGGGGTGATGTAGTCTGTATCACCGCATAGCCACTGGCCGACAGGCGCTGTTTGAGCAGCGCATAGAAGCTGTTGGTGTACAACTTGCCGATGGAGAAGTTGGTGGGGTCGGGAAAGTCGACAACGATGACATCAAACATGTCCAGCTCACCCGCAGCGCGCACCGAATCTGCGCTGGTATCGGCTTCCGGCCCACCACGCAGCCATTGAAACGCGTCCGTGTTGACAATGTGCAGCTTGGGCGAGCTAAGCGACCCGGCGTTCAGCTTGGACATGGCCGGGTCGTTGGCAAACAACTTCGTCATGTTCGGGTCCAGCTCCACCAGTGTGACGCTTTCCACGCTGGGGTATTTCAAAATCTCGCGCACGGCCATGCCGTCGCCGCCGCCCAGCACGGCCACCTTGCGCGGCGCGCCAAAGGCGGCCATGACTGGGTGCACCAGGGCTTCGTGGTAGCGGTATTCGTCGCGTTCGGCAAATTGCAGGTTGCCGTTGAGAAACAGTTTGTGGCCGGTGCGCCCGTCCGTCACCACAATGCGCTGGTAGGGTGACGATGCGGCCAGCACGATGTGCTCGTGGTAGAACTTGTCTTCGGCCAGCGTGGTCACCTGCTCTGCCGCCGCAAAGCCTGCGGCCAGTGCCAGCACGGTCAGCACACAGGCTGCGGCGTGGGCGCGCCAGTTGCGCAGTTCATGGCGAAACACCCACAGCGTCCAGAACGCTACCGCCGCGTTCAGCAGGCCAAACAGCAGGCCCGTGCGTATCAGACCCAGTTGCGGCACCAGGATCAGCGGGAAGGCCACCGACACGGCCAGTGCGCCCAGGTAGTCAAAGGTCAGCACTTGCGAGACCAGGTCTTTGAGCGCCACTTCGCGCTTCAAGATACGCATGACCAGTGGAATCTCCAGCCCGACCAGGATGCCAACCACGGCCACCATGGCATACAGCAGAAAGCGGAAGGCGCCGGGTATATAGGCGTTGGACAGAAACAGCAGCGCTGGCAAGCTGCCGCCGGCAATGGCCACCAGCAATTCGATGCGCAAGAAATGCGCCGGTAGCTGGCGCTCAAAAAAGCGTGACAGCCACGAGCCCACGCCCATGGCAAACAGGTAGCTGCCGATTACCGTGGAAAACTGCAATATGGAGTCGCCCAGCAGGTACGAGGCCAGGGCGCCAGCGGCCAATTCGTACAGCAGGCCGCAGGCGGCCACGACAAACACGCTGGCCAGCAGCGTGACTTCTAACGGCCGGTGTGGGCGATCAACAGAAACTTTGTGCAAAAACAGCCAAGGAAGAAAATATTAATGAATGGCCGCCGCCACAATGACGCTGATGCCCAGGCACATGGCCGCCACCACCAGGGCCAGGGCCACGTTTTGCTTCTCGACGATTTCGCCCCACAGGTCATAGGGCGTGATCTTGTCGATGATGATGAAGCACACCCAGAACACGGCGACACCCAGCAGCGCAAACACCAACGAGGCGATGACGGCGCCCGGTTTCAACATCTCAAAGTCCATAGGAACCTCCGATAAGAATGGGATGCATCACTTGTGACCTCCTCCGCCAGAAAAACCGCCAAACGAGCCGCCCGAGCTGCGAGAGCTGGATGACGAGGAACAATTCTCCACTGTTGGATCGCAGCTGGAGCAGCGCGATAGCAGCGCCAGCAGGATGATGGTAACGAATACGATGATGAGGATGGCGCCCATGCCCATGCCGCGTGCGGCGCTGAAGGGGGCTGCATCGCGCTTGAACAGGTTGGTGTTGCCGTCCATCTTGAAGGCCTTGGCAACCACGTCGCTGGCCAGCATGTCACCATAGGACCAGACGACCTCGGTGTCGCTCTTCTCGGACGACAGCAGCTTCTTGCCGCTGGCAAAGTCCTGGTTATAGGTCTTCTGGCCGCGCTGCACCTTCCAATAGAACTCGCCGACCACGTAAAAGGTCTCGGCGTTGTAGCTGTATTTCAGGGGGTAGTTGACGCCCTTGTAGGTGGCCGAGTTGGCGCTGGGCTGGCTGGGCGCGCCGGTGGCGGGGCGCACCAGGCTCCAGCCTTCTTCGGAGTCCACCAAAAACACGAAGCCGCGCTTTTGGTTGTACAGCAGGTATTCGCTCCAGCCAAACTGCTCGTCGTCCCCCGGCGCCACGCCCATGCGGTGCTGAAAACCCACCACCTGCCATGCAACGCCCTGCAGTGTGCCGATGGTGCCCAGCGGTATCAAGGGCTGAACGGGCTCGCCCTGGATGGCGGACTTCAGCTCCCCGCCTATACCCTGGCTCAGGTCGATCAGGCTGTTGCAGCTGCCGCAGGTGATGCTCTTGCTGGTGGCCAGCGTTACCGTAACCGGTGCGCCGCAGTGCGGGCAGTTGAACTGGCGGCCTTTTTCTTCCTTGACCGACTCGTCTTTCAGGCCCTTGAGGGCCAGGTCGTCCAACAATATGGACGTGCCCTGCGACACGGTGGGCGGCGTGCCGGTGTAGTCGATGCTGATGACCTCGCCGCTGGCGCTGCGCAGCTCCACCACGTCAAAAGGCTGGCCCAGCGGCGGCAGCTTGGGCAGCTCACCCTGCGCGCTGATAAGCACGGCCGACACATTGCTGGCCACGCTGAAGGGCTTGCCGTTGACGCCCACCTGCTTGCCCACCACATAGCGGTCGGCCGGCGGCATGTTGCGCTGCTGGGTGTTGGGCTGGGTGAAGACGTAGGCGCCGTTGTCTTCGGCCAGCCAGCCGGACTCGCCGTCGTCGAACATGGCGTTCCACTCGGCCCAGGTGCCCTCGGCCGTCTTGTATTGCAGCCGCCCGATCAGCGTGAAGTTGCGATTGTTGAACTTGCCGGTGGCAAACAGCTGCAGCGGGCTGTGGTCGTCAAACAGCTCGGCCATCTTGCCGATGCGCGACAACACGTCGCCCTGGCGCACGACCGTGCTTTGGCAAAAGCCGCAGACGGCATGGGTGGATTGGGCCGAGCGAAACTCCACCGGCGCACCGCAGCCCGGGCAGGGCGCGGTGTACCGGCGCTGTGCGCTTGTGTCAGACGTGGCCACAGAGCGGGCTGTCCGCGTGGGTGGTGCTTAGGCCAGCTTTTTCAGCAGTTCTGCCTTCTTGGCGTCAAACTCTTCGGGCGTCAAAATGCCCTTGGCCTTCAGGTCGCCCAGCTTTTCCAGTGTGGCGATGATGTCGTCAGGCTTGAGGGCCGGTGCCGCAGCCGCGGCTGCCTGCGCAGCGGCTGCTGCCGCATTGGCGTTTTGGCCTTGCAGACCGGCCTGCAGGTTCTGCGCCAGCACCTGGCCCAGGGCCACGCCGGCACCCAGGCCCATGGCGTCGCCCGCAATGCCACCGCCGCCACCGGCGCCCTGGGCAAACTGCGGAATGGCCTGTGCCGTCTGGTACTGCATGAACTTGCCCATGTCGTTGCCAACCATGCCCATGCCAATTTTCTGGTCCAGAATCTTTTGCAACTCTTCGGGCAGCGAGACGCTCTGCACCGTCATGTTTTCAAGCTTCAGGCCCAGCTTGGCCATTTCGGGCGTCAGCTGCGTGGTCAGCGCCTTGGCAAACTCGATCTGGTTAGAGGCCAGGTCCAGGAACGGAATGCCGCTGGCGGCAATCGCGTTGCTGATGTTCTGCAGCACCAGGCCGCGCAACTGGCCGTCCAGGTCGCCCACGCCGTACAACTCACGCGTACCCGAGATTTCCGTGTGGAACAGCTTGGGGTCAACGATGCGGTAAGCGTAGTTACCAAAGGCGCGCAGGCGCACGGCACCGAAGTCCTTGTCGCGGATGGTGATGGGCTGGGGCGTGCCCCACTTCTGGTCGATCTGTTGGCGTGTGCTGAAGAAATACACATCGCTCTTGAAGGGGGACTCAAACAGCTTGTCCCAGTTCTTCAGGTAGGTCAGAACCGGCAGGGTCTGCGTGGTCAAGCGGTGGGTACCGGGGCCAAACACGTCGGCCACCTGGCCTTCGTTGACGAACACGGCCATCTGGGACTCGCGCACCACCAGCTGCCCGCCGTTTTGAATTTCCTTGTCCGCCATGGGGAAGCGGTAGGCCAGCGTGCCGTCACCTTCTTCGGTCCACTGGATGATGTCAATAAACTGTTTCTTGATGAAATCCATTAGGGACATGGTGTGAGTCTCCTCAAAAGTGAAAGCCTAGAACCGACGGCAATCATACACAGCCCGCAAGACGGTGTGTTTCCTCAATTTTTGTATGGGATATGCTGGCGCCATGAGCCTGCTTTTTTCGCCCCTTCACCTCTCCTCGCCGCGTGGCGGTTTGACGCTGCCCAACCGCATCGCGGTGGCCCCCATGTGCCAGTATGCCGCCGACAATGGCGAAGCCACCGACTGGCATTTGATGCACTGGGGCAATTTGCTCAACAGTGGCGCTGCCATGTTCACCATAGAAGCCACCGCCGTGGTGCCCGAGGGGCGCATCACCCCTGCCTGCCTGGGCCTGTGGGACGACCGCACCGAAGCCGCACTGGCCAGCACCCTGGCGCGCGCCCGCAAGCTGGCGCCGCCGACCACCGTTTGTATTCAGCTGGCCCATGCCGGGCGCAAGGCCTCCAGCGCCTTGCCCTGGGCCGGCGCGCAGTTGCTGCCCGCGGCACAGGGTGGCTGGGAGACCTTTGGCCCGTCCGCACTGCCCCAACTGCCGACCGAGCCACCGCCGACCGAAATGACGCGTGCCCACATGGACCACGTGCGCGACGCCTTTGTGGCCGCTGCCCAGCGTGCGGCACGGATGGGCATTGAGGCTATTGAGCTGCACGGCGCCCATGGGTACTTGTTGCATGAGTTCTTGTCGCCTATTGCCAACCAGCGCACCGACGCCTACGGCGGCAGCTTTGACAACCGCATCCGCTTCCCGCTGGAAGTGTTTGCCGCCGTGCGCCAGGCTTTTGATGGTGTGCTGGGCATGCGCATATCCGCCAGCGACTGGGTGGATGGCGCTTGGGACGTGGCCCAGAGTGCGGAGTTCTCCAAGCACCTGAAGGCCTTGGGCTGTGATTTCATGCATGTGTCGTCGGGCGGCGTATCGCCCACGCAAAAGATTGCGCTGGGCGCCAACTACCAGGTGCCGTTTGCCCGTGCTGTGCGCGCTGCCAGCGGCCTGCCCACGTTTGCCGTGGGCTTGATCACCGATGCGCTTCAGGCGGAGGCCATTTTGCAGGCGGGCGATGCCGACGTGATTGCCATGGCACGCGCCTTTTTGTATGAGCCGCGCTGGGGCTGGCATGCGGCCGCCGCCTTGGGTGGCCAGGTGCAGGCCCAACCCAATTACTGGCGCTGCCTGCCGCGCGAGGCACAGGCGGTGTTTGGCAAAGTGTCGGTGGGGGCACGATGAGCGCCACCGCCATGCTGCTAGCAGCCGGGCGTGGTGAGCGCATGCGCCCGCTGACCGACACAACCCCCAAACCGCTGCTGCCCGTGCGCGGCAAGCCGCTGATGCAGTGGCCGCTAGAAGCCCTGGCGCGCGGCGGTGTGCACCGGGTGGTGGTCAACACCGCGTGGCTGGGCGAACAGATTCCGGCGCAGTTTGGTAATGTGTTTGCCGGGTCCGTGCCGGGTGGCGAAGGCTTGCAGATGGGCTATTCCCACGAAGGGCTGGACTTTGGCGGGGCCTTGGAAACCGGCGGCGGCATCGCCCGCGCGCTGCCGCTGCTGGATGAGGTCTTCTGGGTGCTGGCTGGTGACGTGTTTGCGCCCGAGTTTGTATTTGGCCCGGACGCCATGCAGCGCTTTGTAGACAGTGGCTTTTTGGCCCATTTGTGGCTGGTGCCCAACCCGCCGCACAACCCACGCGGCGACTTTGGCCTGCAACAGGGCCTGGCGTTGAACCTGCCCGCTACCGACCCTGCGCCACGCTACACCTATAGCACCATAGGCTTGTTTCGCAAGGCCTTGTTTGCGCCACCCTGGTGCAGCATTCCCAGTGGCAACCCGGAGGGGGTCAAGGTCTCG
>JACXTT010014843.1_pt1 | contig 10157 bp, 11 predicted proteins | sample 9270951 | NCBI WGS metagenome assembly JACXTT01 (sample SAMN15532306, study PRJNA645909) | rock metagenome | isolation source: weathered quartz diorite | place: Puerto Rico | collected 2017-06-21
TCAGCCCGGACCCACCGGACGTCGATCCGGCGAAGCCGTCGCGGCCGGTGTCAGGAACGGCCCCGCACTCGGGCCGCGAAGGGCGTACCCTGAACCGACGACGATTCCCCCACTCCCGGCGACCCTCGACGTGCCCAGTCGGCTCACGCCTGGACGCAACCCTCGTTAAGTACGGGTTTTTCCGTCCGGTCACCCTGGCCCTGGCGTTGCTCCCCTCGGGGCTGAGCTGATCGGACGACCCCCGAGGAGGCTGGCGATGAGACGCACGAGCCTGGCGAGGTTCCCGGCTTGGAGCTCGGCCGCGGTCCTGCTGTTCTCACTGGGCTGCGCCGCACGGACACCGCACGGGGCGCCGATCGCCGCAACGAGAACCGGCGCGATAGGTATCGCGGTGGGGCGGTACGCGCCGCCCGTCGTCTATCACGCGCCACCGGCCGGACGGAGCGCCGGTGCGTGACAGGGAGCAGCGGCCGGCTTCGCGGACGCCTTGGGCTCGGGACAGCCCTTGGCGATCTTCGTCGCGCCCCTCCTACCGCCGGACGTACTCGTACCTCGGCGGGGTCCATCGGTTCCGTGAGTGGGCCAAAGACGACGCATCGTAAGCGTGCTCTTCTGCACGGCACCGGCCGCCGCAGGCTGTGGGCGGTGAGCGATGAGAGCGACAGGATCCCGAAGCAGACGGTGCGTCGGGGTGACAGTGGTAGCCGTGGCGCTGGGGCTCTCGCTCGCCGGTTGCGGCAGCGGGCCCCGGTTCTACGTCGGTCCAACCGTGCCCGCCGCCAGCCAGGAGGAGCTGAAGCCGCGGCCTGATCGCGGTCAGCTCTACCTCACCGTCGCCGCCCGGGGGTCGGTAGCCAACGAGTACCTGGCGACACGAGCGGCCGCGGCGGCGCTGCTCCGATCCGGTCAGTTCTCGGAGTTCGTGCCTTCCCCTGAAGGGGTAGACCAGCTCGCGATCGTGATCGTGAACAAGGTCGGTCCGGGAGATCTCGGCGGGGCGTTCGTCGGGGGAATGGTGACCGGGCTCACCTACGGTGCGATCGGCGTACGGGTCAAGAACCGCTACGTCTTTACCGCCACTTACACATCCGCGGCAGGAGAGCTGATCCGGAAGGAGTATCGTAGCGCGATCTACATGACGATCAACCGGTCGGGTCCCAAGGGCAGCGTCGAGGTATCTCAGGGCGACGCGTTCGAGCAGATGGTCGAGGGGTTCGTCCTCGGGCTCCTGCGCGACCTCCGAGCCGAGCAGCGGCTCTGAAGCGCGAGTGCTGGAGCCGGCGGAGCGTATCACCCGAGGTGGTGCCGGGAGGGGGAGTTGAACCCCCACGGGCGCAAGGCCCGCCGGCCAGATTTTGAGTGGCGTGGTGGTGGCTCTCGAATCTGCTCTCATCGTGCGCCACCCCACGGGAATCGTCGAGTTGGCACCTCCGGTCGTGGCTCGAATCACAGATTAACCTTGGATGGGCGTGGATGGAACACGGCAAGATTCCGGCAAAGGGGCCGACGGGGAGCCAGGGTGACACGTGCTAGGCTGCAGCCTAGGTACTCGACCGAACTGGCCCGCCGATACCGGACCGTTCACTCCGGACCAGATGGGATCGGATCGGTGGGGAGGGGAGCTGATGCCAATGCAGAAACGGCCCCGCCCGAAGCACCCTAGCCTCATCCGTCATGCGGAGGAGCGGGGGGCGAGCCTGCAGAACCGGCTCGCCGACACCATCACCACGTTTGCTGGGTCGATGGGGTTTGTCTACATCCACGTCGTCTGGTTCGTTTTGTGGCTGAGATTCGAGCCTTTCAAGGACGTCTTTCCCTATGGCCTGCTCACGATGGTCGTGTCCCTCGAAGCCATCTTCCTCAGTACTTTCGTCATGATCAGTCAGAACCGCGCTGACGAGAAGCGGCAACTGCTGGCTGATCACCAGTGGGAGCTCATCCAAGCCGAGGAGAAGCAGAACGAGCGACTCCTGGAGATGTCAACTCGCTTGCTGACCTTGACGACTGAGGTGCATACCCTCACGGCAGAGGTTCATCAATCGGTGAAGCGGCCTTCGATGTGACCTCGGGGAGGCGCGCACGCTCCGCGGCCGACCTGGGCCCGACCTCCTGTGCATCTTCCACCTGGCAAGGCGCCTTCGAATGCCGTGCCCGGACGAGATGTACAGTCGCTGAACCCTGGGTAGAACGCTTGACACGACGCGGGTAGCAGCCTAGAGTCAGCTACGCCTCTCGATCGAAGTGTCGCCGCCCCCTGGGGTCTACGGCGGGCTCGACTCTTAGGGCGTCTCCTGCGGAAGCCGTGAGAACGACATCTTGTCTGGCGCGTCGCCGGAGGGAGGCTCAGATGAACGCGACAGGATGGGCCAACGCACTGTTCCTCACCCTATGTCTCAGCGCGACTGCTGCCGGAGCCCAGACGGTGAGCGTGGGAGCCCTCCGGGGTCCGGTGCCTTCCGACGCAACCATAGGCGCGCTCAGAGGGTCTATTTCGACGGATACAACGACAGTCGGCGCGCAGGCAGGACCGCTGCCCGTGGGGGCAACGATTGGTGCAAGGCAGGGGTCAGTTCCAGCCGGTGCGACGACCGGAACGTTCGCCTCTCCTGGCGCGGCGATCACGGGGGCGCTCCAGGGTTCCATACCGCCCGGAGCGACCACCGGTGGGTTTGCTGGAGCCCTCCCGTCCAACGCGACGTTCCGCATGCCGACTCCTGAAGATGTGGCGCGGACGCAGGAGTCGCTCGCCAGGATGCACCTGACCGACCGCAGCTACCGAGACGCGGAATTGCTCCTTCGCCGCTCCCTGAGCATCCGCGAGGAAGCCCTCGGACCCCAGAGCCCTGAGGTGGCGGAGGCGATGGAGAGCGATGCTCGCTTGTTGCACCGGTACAACCGGACAGACGCGGCAGTGGAGTTTGAAGACCGGGCGCGGGCGATTCGCGAGAGGCTCAAGAGCCCCACTCAGGCTGAGTAGCGGGATGCCTGGTTGGTTCCGGGGCTATCAAGGGTGCGTGGCGGACTGTCCCAGTGAGGCGGACTCTACGACCGGCTTGTGACGAGTGCGGAGCTGCGCGCGCAGGCGCGTCACCACGGGCACTTCGAGGACAGCGCGACCCCGAAATGACGATGGATGATCACGCCGGCAACCAGCCTGTCGATCCTCGCGGCGGTGGCAGACTCCACTCCATCCACTCCCGGCGAGTGACCAGGAATCCCGGACACTAGTCCAACGGCTCGACGATCCTAGCCCACCGTCTGCCGCCTTCCTCGTCGTATGTGATCTTTATCGTGCGGTTGCTCCGGAACGCATCGAGGGGCACGCGAGGATCGACCCAGATCTCAGTCCCGTCCGTCAGCACCACCTGTCGCTCAATGCAGTCGATCAGGAGCACTTTGCCACGCGTCCTCCGTCTCTGCGTCGCCATTGGTCTCCCTCAACGGCCCCGGGGGGACATTCCTTACCAGGGTGTTCAGTGCCAGAGCCGTGCCAATTCCAACGCCGCGCAAGGATTCGCGTCCTCACCTCAGATCGGACTGGCCGTGTAAGGTTGCGCGTGTAGAACTTGCCTAGGAATGGGCGAGACAGACTCCGGAGAAATGCTCCGAGGGCCAGAGCTAGGGATGCAGGGGATCAGCGCGCCCGTCGAGTCTTAGTCCTTCGCGCGGCGCCAAACCACGTCGCCCGAGCGCCGCGCCGGAGGGCCGGTCGGTTTGGTGGTTGGAGTGTAGCGGGCCGCCGGCGCCGGTCGATGGATGGCCGGCACGAGCCCGGGTGGGTGCGTTGGTGGCCGAAGGGATGCTGTACGACCCGAAGCGAGGTGCCATCGCGCCCCGGCGGCTCGAGGTCGAGGAGGGCGGGTCCGAGGCGGATCTTTCCGGGGGGGCGAGCCGGACGCGCGCTTTGTGCCTTCAGGCCGAGGCCATCACGGGCCCCATCGCGGCCTGAGCCGTTACCTCTTAGCCGAGAAAAACTCCTTAATGTTCTCGCCGCTGAACTTGGCCCCTTCCACGATGGTGAGGCCGATGCCCGTGAACATTTCCCTGAACCCTGGACCGACCTGACCCCGGCCGATCTGCTTGGCGCCCCGCTCGACCCGTTTGGTCGCCTGGTCCACCTTGGTCTTATCGGCGGCGGCGGCGGTCCCGCAGGACAGAGCGAGGGCCGCGAGGAATCCAGGACCGATCCACACCCAGCGACGTCTCCGTGTCACGACGCACCTTCATCCGTGCGCTTGACGCACACCGATGCTGCTGGAGCAAGACTCGTGCCGAGGGCCTCGGCACGGGGGGTTTGGCTGAACCGATCTCCTCGCGTCCTGCATTCCCCACTTCCCGATGCTGAAGGAGGCAGCTCCCCGGAAGAGTTTCTTCGAGGCGGACCAGCTGGAGGCGGTCTGCCGGCGGCTACCGCTGGATCTTCAGCCGGTGGTCCGTTACGCCTACGTCATCCGGTGCGCGTGCCGTCCGAGGTCCTACCACTCACGTGGGCGCAGGTCTCGTTTGAGGGTCGTGGAGCAGTCCGACTCGACCCGGGCGTCGCAGAGAGCGACGAGGCGCGGGTCTTCCGCCGCACTCAGGAACTACGGCGCGTGTTGCGGGAGCAGAAGGCGCGGACCGAGGCTGTCCAACGGCAGACCGGACGGATCATACCCTACGTTTTCCATCGGCGCGGTGAGCCGATTAACGCGCGCGTGGAGGACCGTCTTGAAGGACGCCGGACTGGCCCGGCATCCCCATGATCTTCGCCGGACGGCTGTCGCAACTTGGTCAGAGCAGGCGTGCCAGAGCGGGTGGCGATGATGTGGACAGGCCACAAGACCCGGGCCGTCTTCGAGCGTTACAACATCGTGAACGAGGGGGACCTTCAGGAAAGGCATCTGCTTGCGACTGGGCCGGCTCCTGCAGCCGGCCTGGGTGCGCGTTAGACACGGGTCCGGTTCGCCGCTCCCTGTTGCGCCGCGGACCCGGACCGCGCGTCCCATGAAAGCCGTACGATACGCGGTGGCCACCATCTTGCCAAGGGGCTACTGGCTCAGGTTGGCACCATCGGGATACCATGGCGCCGCGCGAGACTGATCGCGTCGCAGCCCCCAACGGAGGAGGCCCCATGAACATCATCCTGATGATCCTCATTGGACTCATCGTTGGGGTCTTGGCCGGCCGTGTGGTGAGCGGGCACGGGTATGGGGTGGTCGGGGACATTGTCGTCGGCGTAGTGGGCGCACTCGTGGGCGGGTGGGTCTCCGCCACGGTCTTCGGCGTCGTCGCGTGGGGTCTGCTCGGAAGCCTGGTCACTGCGTTCGCCGGGGCGGTCATCCTGCTGTGGCTGATTCGCCTGGTCGCGCCAGCGCGTCCCTAAGCCGCAGCGGGCGGGCAGGATTCGGTGCGGTGCTGCTCGGTGCTCTCGCGCTGTCCGCGTGCGCCACGCCCGTGCGCTACACGGACCCGCCGCTCGGAAGCTACGACAACACGACGGACTACCGCATCGACGACCAGGACGGCGGCTTCACCGTGACCATCTACTACTCTCGATACCAATTCATTCCCGAGAGTGCGGCCGTCGCGGTTGCCTGCAAGAGTGCGCTGACCGCCATCGCCCATGAGATCGTCGGGAAGCGTGGGAAGGTCGTTCGTCCCATCAATGAGCGCACACGCTGTCGACGGGACGAAAACGGGTTCACGGGCATCACGTCGTGTTCGGCCACCGTGCCGGTGGAGTGCGCGAGCTGACGAGGCCCGCTCCGTGAGTGCGCCGTCCGAACAGTACACGGTCGTGGAGAGCTACCTCGCCGCGCACTCGAAGCACACCACGTCACGACGGTGGTGAGGTCGGACGATGGGAGCACATGTCCCTGAGGCTCAAGGATCTGGCACTTGGGGATCGCGTGAGGCGGCAGCGGAGTGGCGGCGAGGAGCGGCCGCACGGCTGGCGGCCTTGGGGCCGGCCACCGAGATGATGCTTGACCTAGCTGGTGTTAAGACCGGCAGCCGGGTGCTGGACGTGGGGGCAGGCGCTGGAGACTCCGCATTGATGGCCGCCCAACGCACCCGTCCAACCGGACACGTCTTGGCGACCGACATCTCGGCGAGCATGCTGGAGATCGCCGTAGAATCTGCAGGGCACGAACGCTTGACAAACCTCAGTACACGGGTCGCTGACGCCCAACATCTGGACCTCGCGTCCGATTCCTTCGACGCCGCGATTTCTCGGAACTGCCTGATGCTGATCCCCGATTATGAGCGGGCACTCACCGAGATCCGGCGGGTTCTCACGCCGGGTGGCAGGTTCGCCGCGATCGTCTACTCTACCCCTGACCGCTGCCCGTACTTCTCAGTCCCCCACTCCATCGCGTTTCGTGTGGGCCGTCTGACATCGCCACAGTTAGAGGAATTCGGGGAGTTCCGGCTGGGCGCCCCAGGCCGTCTCCAGGATGTCTTCTCTTTGGCCGGCTTCCACGACGTGGCTGTCCACACCGTTTCGACCCGCCGTCGCTTTCCGTCCCTCTCCGACGCCATGCAGTTCGCGAGGGGGCCATTGCCGTTGCGCGAGCTCATGCTTAGGCTGAGCCCGAGCGAACAGGCTCAGGCTTGGACCGAGATCGAGCGCGCCCTCGCGCAGTTTGTCGGTCCGAGCGGTTACGACTCGCCGTGTGAGGTGCTGATCGGGGTGGGAATGAAATAAACTGGTAAACCCCATGCAACCCGAGACGCGCTACACCAAGAGCGGTGACGTGCACATTGCCTACCAGGTGACGGGCGAGGGCTCCGTTCAACTGGTCTTCGTGCCCGGGTTCGTGTCTCACGTGGAGGCTACCTGGCAGTCCCCGGGCCGCGCGAAGTTCTTTCGCCGCCTCGCGTCGTTCTCCCGGTTGATCCTTTTCGACAAGCGGGGCACGGGACTCTCGGACCGCACCTCGCAAATCTTTACGCTTGAACAGCGGATGGACGATGTGCGCGCCGTCATGGACGCGGTGGGGTGGGAGCGTGCGGCGCTCTTCGGCATCTCCGAAGGCGGGCCGATGTCGATCCTCTTCACGGCGACCTACCCTGAACGGACCACCGCCCTGGCCATGTACGGCGCCTACGCCAAGCGGGCGTGGACGGCGGATCACTCCTCGGGATGGCGGGACGAGGAGTGGGCTGCGCTGTTCGCGAACATCGAGGCCCACTGGGGGACCCCGGGCGGTCTGGACCTGAGTATCTGGGCACCGAGCATTGCCCGCGACGAGCGGGCTCGGGAAGAGATGGCGGCGTACCTGCGGGCGGCCGCGAGCCCAGGGGCGGTGCGGGCGGTGATGCAGATGAACCGCGAGATTGACGTCCGAACTGTGCTACCGACCGTCCGCGTTCCCACGCTGATTGTCCATCGCACCGGCGACCGGAACATCCGCATCGAGCAAGCCCGCTACATGGCCCAGCGAATCCCGGGTGCGAGGCTCGTCGAGCTACCGGGTGACGATCACGTACCCTGGGTTGGCGACAGCGACGCCATCCTAGACGAGGTCGAGGAGTTTCTGACAGGGACGCGTCACAGTCTCGAGGCAGACCGGGTGCTGGCGACGGTGCTGTTCACGGACATTGTGGGCGCGACTCAGAAGGCGGCGGACCTCGGGGACCGGAGGTGGCGCGAGCTGTTGGAGGAGCATCACGGTGTCGTGCGCCGGGAACTCGGGCGTTTCCGGGGTCGCGAGATCGACACAACGGGAGACGGGTTCCTGGCCGCGTTCGACGGCCCAGCCCGCGCGGTCCTCTGTGCCTGCGCGGCTGTCGATGCTGTGAGACCCCTCGGCCTCTCCGTCCGTGCCGGCCTGCACACGGGGGAGTGCGAGGTGATCGGCGGTAAGCTCAGCGGCATCGCGGTGCACACCGGGGCACGAGTGGCCGCGTTGGCCGCACCGGAAGAGATTCTTGTCTCCAGCACCGTAAAGGACTTGGTAGCGGGGTCCGGGCTTCGCTTCCGGGAACGTGGCGTCCACGTCCTTCGGGGCGTGCCCGGCGAATGGCACCTCTTCGCCGTGGAGAGACTGGCGCAGTAGGCTCCTCGTTCCGCGCGGTGAGTCCGTCAAACCTGGCGGGCATGAAGGCGAAGCCGTACTGCTCGACCCGGGCCAAGTGGCAACAGCGGGACGGTGAGCTGCCAGGACGCCTCATGGCGACTGGTCCCATGGGTTCGGGCGGCCCCGATCGAGGCGAAGAAGACCGGGTTCTAGGGCGTTGCGATAGGACGATCTCAGCAGAACCCGATCAGGGAGCGGCGCGCGTCTGGCCGGCCGCGAGCACGCCTTCAGAGTACCGTCCTACCGTTCGGAATGGCAGGAGCTTGCTGTTCAACATATCATGTCACCGAGACGCTCGGCGCGTTCGAATCGGAGAGCTTCCGGTCTTGCTCAAATTGATCCCTGGCCGCCTGGATGGCGGGCGGCATCGCGACCCGATCGGCGCCCGCTCGTTGAATTCCCTTGAGCGCTCAACAGATCTCAAGGACCGGCGCTTCCTGACGTACTGCGATGACCTCGGCCACCACGGGCACATTTACGGGCACAGTCGGTGGATAACAGAATCGGCTTGTTCCACCGGTCCGCATAAGCTCGCGTAGATTGGTGCCGGGAGGGGGAATCGAACCCCCACGGGCGCGAGGCCCACCAGATTTTGAGTCTGGCGCGTCTTCCAGTTCCGCCATCCCGGCGCGGGCGAGACGAGTGTACAAGGCCCGGGGCCATCTTGACAACGCGGCGCGCGTCACGATAGCCTTATCGGTCACGGGGCTGTAGCTCAGCTGGGAGAGCACGAGGCTGGCAGTCTCGGGGTCAGGGGTTCGACTCCCCTCAGCTCCACCACCATAAGGGATACCTCTCGCGGCAGGCGATACCACGTAAGAACCGCCTGCCGCGTGAGCTTATCCACCCGGATCTGCACCAGGAAGCTCCGCACCACGGCCCGCCGCTGTTCCATCGTCCCGGCGGCGAGGATCTCCCGGAAGCGTGCCAAGGCCGCGAGGAGGCCTTCCACGATCACTCCAAGGCCGTCGGTGCCCACCGGCGCCATGCGCACCGTAGCCTCGGCGAGCTGGCCCGCCAGCCGGCTCCGCTCGTCCTCCAGGGCCACGATCGTCCGGCGCACCGTTGGCAGATCCTCTGGGCCGGCCGCCAGCGCGCCGACGAGCCGCTCGAGCTTCCGGTCGGCCTCCTGCAGCCTAGCGGTGAGCCCCGGGATGATCGACGCCCGCCCAGGCTCAGGGGCGAGCAACTCGGTCACGCGCTTCCGAAGCCGACCGGGGTCGAGGATGCGGGCCAGTCGCTTCTGGATTCCGTCTAGCACCGCGTCCTCGAGGTAGGAGAGGGGGATGCGGAGCCCGTCGCACACGCTGGGGCCAGAGTCGTGGTAGCCACCGCAGACGAAGTACGCGATCTCGTGCCCCCGGGCCTGCTTGTGGGCGCGGAAGGACTTCCCACAGTGTCCGCACCTGACGAGGCCGCTCAACAAGTACGGCCGCCACCAGGGTCGGCCGATGCCAAACCGTCGCGTCCCGTGCTTCGCCTGCGCCGCTCGCCACAGCGCCTCCGGGACGATCGCCGGGACGGCGCCGGGGACCTCGATGCGCTCCGCCTCCGGACGCGGGACCTTCCCGCGCTTCTTCCCGATCTCCGAGTACTTCGCCTTCCCGTAGACGAGCACGCCCCGGTAGAGCGGATTCCTGAGCACGTTCCAGACGGTGCCCTTCGTCCACGCCGCGACCCCCACGCGCCGGAAAGATGCCGCGGCAGGGACGCCCTGGGCGTTGAGCCGCTGGGCGATGGCGAACAGGCCGAGCTCCTCGGTCACGTACCAGCCGTAGATGTCGCGGACCACCTGGGCGGCGAGCGGTTCCGGCTCGAGGACGACCGTCTCGCTCTTCGCCTTCCACCGGCCGGGCTTCAGGGGCCGGATCCCCCCGCCGGCCTCCCGGACGACACGCCGGAAGCCGTAGGGCGGGACGCCCCCCGTCCAGTGTCCGAGCGCCGCGTGCGCGCGGAGCCCACGACTGACCACCTGCGAGAGCTTGTGACTGTACTCGTGCGCCATCGCGCGCTTCAAGCCCTTGACGAGGTAGCCGCTGAGGGAGCGGTCGTTGACCCCGGGCTCATGGGTGTAGACGACGGTCACCCCGGCCTGGC
>JACXTT010014844.1_pt1 | contig 10157 bp, 10 predicted proteins | sample 9270951 | NCBI WGS metagenome assembly JACXTT01 (sample SAMN15532306, study PRJNA645909) | rock metagenome | isolation source: weathered quartz diorite | place: Puerto Rico | collected 2017-06-21
AGGATTCCTCGACTCGACTCTCGTTCTCAACGCTCTGTGGCCTGAAAGTCGTCTAATTCGGTCAATCACAACGAGCATTCGTTCTTGTTCTCTTCGAGATGGCGACCTTCCGTTTATCCGTAGATGATCAGCTTTGAGATCTCGGTCGAATGAGACCGTGGTGACGGTCGGGAGAGCTTTCATGCAAACCGAGATGCTATCGTGAAATGGCAGTCTCAGTTTTACGTTTCTCAATCCGTGATATTTCACGAGACCTTGTATTGCGTAGGCTCGAGCGGTGGCTTTCATCAGGCATCAGATGATGCCCGTAGTCCGGGCGACTTTCTCAGCGGCCGCCTCCGCTACACCGCTTTCCCCGAGAATTGTGTATCGCTCTGGACGAAGACTGTGGGCCATGGTCAAAGCTTTGACGATCTGCTCTGAGGTGACATTAAGTTCCTTCGCTGTTGCCGGAGCTCCAATCTCCTTCAGGAACGACTTAATCGACTCCCAATTTCCCCCTTGGAGATAAGCGCACAGTATAGCGCCGACCCCTGCTCTTTCCCCGTGGAGGCTTGTCTCTCCAGCAACCAGATCTAGTGCGTGACTAAACAGGTGTTCAGCACCACTGCAGGGTCGCGAACTTCCGGCGATACTCATCGAAACACCACAGCTTATCAGTGCCTCAACTACTGTTCGGATTCCCTCGATGTCACGCTTTATGATGTCTTTCGCATTCTTGGTGACTAGCTCGGCACTCATCAAAGCTAGGTCCGCCGCATAATCTCCGTAGTATTCATTCTTCAGCTTGTGCGCGAGTTGCCAGTCCTTGACCGCTGTGAACTTTGCGACGATGTCGCCGCACCCCGCGGCTAGGAGGTTGTAGGGTGACTCCATGATAACATCAATGTCTGCAAGTATCGCGACTGGCGCTTGGGCTCGTATCGAATAGGGTCTCGTCCCTCCCTTGATAGAGGCGTAGGGGCTTGCGATCCCATCGTGGCTTGCTGCTGTCGGGATGCTCATGAACGGAACTCTTGATTTTGCCGATGCGAGTTTCGCTAGATCGATGTCCTTGCCTCCGCCAACGCCGAGCACGATTGAGGCTTTCGCTCGCTTGATGGTTTCTAGGATTTGTCCAACAACTTGCTCGGTAGAATCCTTGACGATGATGTGGTCGACATGAACTCCGCTTCTTGCAACTGATTTTGCAACAGGTTCGCCGGCCAACGGATAGGTTATGGATCCTGACACTATCAGAGCCGTGCCTTTGAACCCGAGCCTTGTGCAAACCTCTCCAGTTCGGTCAAGTACATTTTTCCCTACTATGACTTCACGTGGAAGTTGCATGTAGTGGACTGACTCATCGGCTTCCAAAGTTATCACGGGACCAATAGAACAACGAAAGTCGAGGCAAGCACAAGCAGTTCCAGAACATAGAATTGTCTGGCGATTCGTCGCGCAATTCTGCCTACGAAGCCCGTAATCTCCTGAAATGACTCGGTTCCGAGAATGCCCACATCGAGCGTGAACTTCGAGAATCCGGCTTTCGAACTATCGATTCCTGCTAGGGCCTTTTGCACCGTTGCTCGCGCTTTCTGCGTTAGTAGTTGCAGGTCAAGGTGGGCGCCAACTGGATAGTAACCGAGTCGCGACCGAGCAAGTCCTGTCACTAGGTGAGTGTCGGTAGTCATGATTTCTCCGTCTGAAATCCCGATACCTCTAAGATCCTCCAAGATGGCTTCCCTTACCCCAGTTAACATGTTATTTCCATCAATAGTCAGATAAGCCACAGCTTGGCTTCCATTCTGAACGACAAGAGTAGAGAGTCCTCCCGGACCTATCCCATCCTCAAGGCTAAATTCTGCCAGACTGTCTGATGATGACCCGACTCTGAATTCGGATTTTTGGACTACGGACAATTGCTCCAGCACTTTGATTGATGCGCGAACCAATTTCTGAGCTTGGTCGGAGGTTATAGAGGTTTGATGAGACAGACTGTTGTGAGCATCAGCTATGACAGTCACCAATCCAAGCGTTTGCGCCGCCCTGTCAATATCAATGGCTACTCTCGCCGGGAGATCTTCCATGTCAGTCGGTGATAGCGTCAGAGTCAGAAACGCAATGTTTCCGAATAATTGACCAGACGCCTGAGCCTCATCTACCTTCGTTCGGACCATAGGAGTGGAATCAACGATTGAAGTTTGGCGAGGATAGTTCTCCACTACCTTCTCGATGACCCGATCCACGTCCGTTCGAGAGACAATATTGAGTTGGTGGTTCGAGATCCCATGGGGGACTTCAGCAGTCCCTCCTACGGACTTTTCGATTGTGGCTTTTAGGCGAGATGGAAGGCCTGCACTCCCGAGGTCACGGTATGGACCTGGGTGAAAATTAGAAGCCACTATGCACCCAATACTCCCTTTAGGACCAGAAAATGAAAGCACCGACCCTTCAATCGTTCCTCTTGTCCCTAGCGCGCTAAGGCGGATCTCTAGCGAGCTGGGATCCGACCTCAGCCAGTGTTTCAGGAATGCTCGGAAGAGGGTTAGTGGGGAATCACGAACCTGGTGTGAACCTGATTCCTCAACGCTCCGAACTATTCGCCAGATTCCTGTAATGGTAATTCCTGTTCCAAGAACGAAGGCGAAGATTCCTCGAACCAGCAAGGCACTGTTGATATCCGTGACGCTGGGGTTAAAACCGAGTATTGAAAGCGCGATGATCGAGAGACTCGGTGGGAGGGCGGAGGCCACCATCTTCCTCCATTCTGGAATTGATAAGATCGAATTGATGGTAAGAAACCTGATCGGCAATGAAATGGTAATCAGGAGATATAGGGGATCTTGCCATAGCATTGAGTTGGATAGCAGATTCCCTATGATGGCCGAAAAGGGCAAGCAAATTACTAGCAGCAGCCAAGAAATAATCTCCATTCCCATGAGCCTTCGAAAGTCCAACACATCGTCTTGTCGGAGAATCGTGTAAGCAACAAGTGCTTCTCCTAGAATGCTCGGGAATACCACTACACTTAGTGGGAGAATCAAGGTTGCTCCCAAGTTTTCTCCGTTTAGCGGCAGAGAGATTATCGAAGATAGGATTGCTATTGTCGCGAAGCCAGAGACTACTTCGATCGTTCCAGGGAAACCTACTCTTCGAATGAAGTTGAAAGCTCCGACTGTGCCATCGACCCCGCGATTTTCATGCCGGGTCACTCTCAATTCACTTTGGACGTTTTACTGCCGAGAGGATACTTTTGATTGGATTCGGGCCCTCTCTCTCCAGAAGTGTCCCCGTTACGATAGCAGAGGCTCCTGCCAGAGCCAGAGCCCGAGCTTGGTCAGCTGTTCTTATTCCTCCTCCAACAATTACCGGGATGTCGAGTGCCGAAACTACTTGTTCAACCATCGTGTTGTCGACCGGGCGGTCCGCGCCACTTCCTGCTTCTAGGTAGACAAAGTGCATGCCGAGATACTGAGCCGCAAGACAGTAAGAGACAGCATCCTCAGGTTTCGAATAGGGTACTCTGTCGGCCTGTCCAACCAAGCTGACCGCGGTTTCCGAATCCCCGACAACAAGATACCCGAGGGAAATTGGTTCCAGTTTGAACCTCTTGACAATTGGGGCACCCTTCACTTGGGAACGAATCAAGAATCGGGGCGTCGAAGAGTTGAGCAGTGACATGAAAAAAATTGCATCCGCGAAACGGCTTACTCCGCCAGGACCATTTGGGAAGAGGATTACTGGGAGGCTCGTCACTCCTTTGATCCTACGAACAGTAGCATCCAGTTGATCAACGGACCCGACGGTCGATCCTCCAACCATTATCGCCGTTGTACCTGAGCCCTCCAACTCCGTTAGAGAGCTCGCCAGTCGGTCCGTAAATCTCTCGGGGTCAATAAGTGAGAGATGAATGCAGCCACGATCATCAATTGCTCGGTTTAGGGTTGATTCTACTGGACCCATCGTGAGCGTCCCTAGCCCGTTAAGAGTTGGTAGGCGACTTTCATGGCGAGGAGAGGGTGGCGTGCTAGGAGACCGACGGCTCGAGTTGGGCTCACTCCGTTCGCCATGTCGACCAAATCCTGTCCCTCCAGAAGGCCTGTTATGATGTTGAGCTCAGGGTCCGAAAATCGTTCAAAGGAGTCTAAGGCTTTCAGACTGTTGGCTATTCGATCGGCCCAGATTCTATCGAATCTGTCACGGTACCGTTTGAGATGTTCAGATCCTGTCGTCCCGTTCAAAGCCGCAGACGCAGCCTCCTCGCCCGCAATCTTCCCGGCGACTAGCCCGGTGTGAATTCCGGCTCCGGTGAGCGGGATAACCTGTCCCGCAGCGTCCCCGCAAAGCATCATGTTGTCATCAACGTAATTGGCAACCTCTCCACCAACAGGGACCGGTGCTGCAAGGGTGCTCTCTATTTTGGCAGACCCGAGTGCTCTTTCGTGATTTTCAACGAATTTATCGAGGAGAAGTTTGGCTCCCGAACCCTTGATCCCGATTCCGACGTTGGCCTCACCCTTCCCTTTAGGGAAGACCCAGACGTATCCGGATGGTGCTTTTTCGTGACCCACGTAAATCTCTAACTTTGACTCGTCTTCGACTTTGCAGTTAGTCATCGAGTATTGCATTGCTGTGATTGTTTGATAGTCTCTTCGAGGGAAGAAACGTCTCGCGAGTATCGATCCACTTCCGTCGCACCCAACAACTACTTTAGCGCTTATTGTCTCGAATCCGGTCTCCGACTTGCAAGCGATTTCAACACCCTTGTTGCGACGCTCGACGTTTTCGACCGGACTCTTATACCAGATCTCAGCGCCAGCATCTCTTGCCCTTCCGGCCAACACCCCCAGAAATGCTGGCTTGTCAAGGATGTAGCCTTCGCCGCCTACGTTCACCCTCTTAGTTTCATCCGGTGCATAGAGGACCGCTCCTGAAATTTCGTTCGCGACAAAATCGGCTGATGGTCTCACCTCAGCGTCATGTAGGACTTCCGATAGGACGCCTTCAGCGCATACTTTCTTTCCTGGAGAAGCATCTCGTTCCAGTAACACCGTCTTAGCATTTGACTCGGCTGATTTCCATGCCGCCATTACACCGGCAGGTCCTGCGCCAATTACCGCTACATCGTACGCTCTCATCGTCTACCCCTCTTCACCCAAACGACTCATATTATCTGCTAGATCAGTCTGCTTCTGGGCTGAAACCGTTTCGATCTCAAATGGGTTCTTGAGCAATCTTGACTTCGGAGTCCTCTTATCCGACATGGACGAATCTGAAATACTTAGTGTTCGCGTTTCTGAGTCTACGCGGTGCAGGAACCAGAGAGAGTACATGGACAATCCAAAGGCTGTTGTAACAATCTTTGTTGCGAAGACTAGGTTGAGCGGGCTTCTCAGGTCGAAGATGCTCGCTACTTGATCTGGGTTGCATGGGAAGGGCTTGCAATTTGTCGTCAAGACCTCCAACGCAAGCCACACCATGAAGTTATAGAAGATTTCGTAGAAGGAAGCGAAAGCGACGAGAGCTGTTCCAAGAAAGAGTAAGTTCCTGACTCGTGGAGATAATTTGAGAAAATGACTCTTGTTTGATTCCAGTCCAGCGGCCCAGTAGACGAAGCTGAAATATGCGAACCATGTGATCGGTTTCGCGTAGAAATACGGGAAGATGCTGGGGTCAGGCCACTCCGATTGGACAAATTGAATGCCTACTTGAGGATTCGTCGTTGCCTGTAATCCGTAAAACACGATGAAGGCCATCGCAGCCAACCCGGCGCTCCAAGAGACTACTGACCATGGGCGTCGATCAATGAACGAACGTAGCTCCTCAATTCGGGCGGGACGCGGCTTCCCACAGGTCATAGGAAACCTGCCAGCATGAGGTTACGGAGCCTTTAGGCTTTCGCAAAATAAGAAAGGGGTTGGGAGAAGAATCTTCTCCCATCCAATGTCATCCTACTGGACGACTTCACCGGAAGCAAAACGGTTCGATACCCGAGTGATCTTAACTTTGATGTGATCTCCGGGTTTCGTATTTGGCACGAACACTACGAGACCTTCAATTCGGGCAATTCCTTCTCCACGTCGGCTGATCTCTTTTATGTCGACGTCGTATTCCTTGCCCTCTTCGACTGGTTTCGGCCCGAATCTGTTCGCTCCTCCACCGCCATAGCCTCTCCTCTCATAACCCATAGCATCTTCCACCTCCGTTCTTCGTTTCTTCCATTCGGTTTGCTACGGGAGAAAGCAGCAGTCGTCGTTACTAACGGCCACCGGACGTTCTCCGGCCAGTCAACCCGATGACGAAAAATTGCGTACTTCAGAATATAAACATGCTTTCATAATGCCTCTGCGAGAAACGTAATTTGATGCTGACTCTTAGTTTGTATACTTCCTGAGACGACTTCGCCGATCATGCCCCACTCCGTCCAGATACTGCCGTTGACTGGACTCCCGCTTCTTCAGCCTGGCGATGACCTGTCGAAACTGATTGTTGCATCTGCAGCCAAACAGAAGTGGGGGATCAAAGAGGCGGACGTTCTTGTCATCGGTCAAAAAGCCGTGTCAAAGATTGAGGGTCGACTGGTTAGTATTTCATCGGTTCATCCGTCCACCAGGGCGCGACTTGTGGCGAGGAAGACTGGGCGTCGCCCTGAATTCGTTCAGATAGTGCTCAATGATTCGAGAAGAATTGTCAGGGCTGACAAGACTGCTCTGATTGTCACTACAAAGCATGGATGGACTTGTCTGAACGCAGGAGTAGACAAATCAAACGTCAAGGGGGACCTGAACTATGCTCTACTTCCGGTTAACCCGGATGCGTCAGCTAGGAGGATTAGGGAAAGGATCAAGCAGCTTACAGGAAAGCAGATCGGTGTCATCATAACCGACACTCATAGCAGGCCTTTCAGACTGGGACAGGTTGAGGAGACTATTGGTATTGCTGGGTTTTCACCTCACGCAGATTATAGAGGCCAGAAGGATCTGTTCGGGTATCAGCTCCGATTCAAGAACGTGGCGATCGCAGATGAAATAGCCGGGGCTGCTGAGCTGGTTATGGGGCAGGGGCGAGAAGCTACGCCCGCGGCTCTGGTTAGAGGTCTAAGTCGAGTGCGGCTCAGAAAAAACGCGAAAAGTTCAGACCTGACGGGACCCGCTGGCGACGATCTGTTCAAGGGAACCCTTTGAAGAGACGCGGCTCTGGAACGAAACCCAGCAGGAACCTTGATCGAGTCAAAGTAATCTATTCGGAATCAAGATGGCAACTCCTAACGACCCTTAGAAACCGAGCACTTTCAGTACTCAATGCGCTCGGTTCGTGGGGGCAAATCTCGCGTGTACACGGGAGCGTGGCACGTGGAGATGTGGATGCGAAGAGCGACGTTGACATCTTAGTTCCCACGAACGCGAGTGTGCAATTAATAGAAGCTTCTCTGGAAAACGGAAGTCTCACAGTTTTCTCCAGAGAACTTGCCCAAGCTACTCCCTCGCACTCACCGAAAGCTCATCTCTTCTTGGATCCAGAGCAATTAACCTCCGTCACTGTTCCCTTGACCCCATTTCGATCCCTTGAGACCGAGTTCTATTCGTTTGGAGGAGTCCTCTCATCATATCAGATCGACCAGGACACGCGTTCCCCGGGATGCACGAAAAAACTTCTATTGATCGAGCCAACTCTCGACGGGCACTTTGAATCAGCAATTCTGGATCAAGAAGCCCGAACAGCTAAACTTCTCGGCATCAACATTGCGATCGTAAAGGAGCGAGTTCGAGTCCTGACGAGAAGAGATACAATCGGTAGAACGGGCATGTACCTCAAGATTCCTTTGAGAGACGGAGAGTCTTTTGACGAGATCCTGCAACAACGAGCTGACTCGGATCCAGCCCTAAGGCGGACGCTGCGGAACAGACATTGAAAGGATAATATGAAGCCGGGTGAGGCAGTGCCTAAACCCGTGAACTTCGAGAGAGGATACTTCTGAGTTCAATACTGGACCCCTACATTCCTCTTCTCTTCTACCTGGCCGTCTGGGTTCTAATCTACCTCCTCGGTCGCTTGCTAAACGCCGACAAACACGGAATAGTTGCGAAACCCTACTATCTCATGCTGAAAACGGTCGTGTTCAACAGCTGGCTCGAAAAGATAGGAAGCCGATTCCGTCGAGGATGGCTAACCTTCTTTGACATCGGAGCAGCGGTCGGGCTTGGTCTCCTAGTCTTTGTAATTTACAGCTTCATAAACAACGCAGTCGGGTTATTCCGACATAGCTCAAGCGCGGGACCAACTTATCTTATCATTCCTCTTCCAGGACTAACCATAGGCTGGGACATTTTCCCCTACATATTGCTCGCAATAGCCGTCCTTCTGATCCCTCACGAGGTTGCACACGGAATAGCAAGCGTCCTCGACCGAGTCCCCCTGAAATCCTCGGGCGTCTTCATGGCAGTGTTCTTGCCTGGAGGATTCGTCGAGATCGACGAGGAGAACTTGGCGAAACAAAAACCGCGAACAAAGCTCAGAGTCTTCGCCGCTGGGTCATTCACCAATGTAGCGACATGGGCTCTTGTGCTGCTGCTATTGGTAGCGCTGTACCAGCCTGCTCCAACCGGAGTTCTAGTTACAGGATTCACAAACGGCAGTCCAGCACAAGCCCAAGGACTACCACAATGGGCCGTAATTACCCAGGTTAACAATACCGCAACCCCGGACGCCCAGCACTTGGGGCAATACCTCTCAACCTTGAGACCCGGCACGACCGTGTCAGTGCACTTGAACGACCCATCCCAGACAATCAGTGTAACGACTGGACATTCTGATACCAACTCGAGTAGGGCAATTCTTGGAGTAGTAACTGCAAACTATGTTCCTCTAAGATACCAATTCTTGCCTGTAACCTCATCATATCAGCTCCTCACCGCGTTTGGCTGGATGCAACTGATCCTCTTAGGAGTTGCACTCGTCAACATGCTTCCACTGTTTCCCTTCGACGGGGATAGGTACCTAGACACTTTGCTAGGGGTTCTCGGAGTCAGGAACACTCGCAACATGCGCATAGTCGCAAGCGTTGTCTCCCTCGGTCTCCTGAGTTCTAACATTGTTCTGTCCTATCTCTTGTTCGGCACAATATTCCCGTGAGTGCCAATGCCTCTCAGTTCTTGCAGTGTCTGTAAACAGAACCCTGGTTACTTCCGACGCAAGTACGAAGGAGTCACTCTTTGCAAGAGTTGTTTTGCGGAATCGATCGAGCGAAAAGTTCGCAGAACCATTAGCCAATGGAACATGCTGAGTCCGAATGATCACGTGGCCGTTGCCGTCTCTGGTGGAAAAGATAGTCTCTCTCTCCTGATGATCCTTAGCAAGCTGGTCAAGCGTTTTCCCCACACGCGAATTACCGCGGTCACAGTTGATGAGGGCATTGAAGGATATCGAGAAGAGGCTGTGGAACTCGCGACTAGATACGCCGAAGAACTGGGCTTCAACCACGAGATTGTCTCTTTCAGAGACCTTTTTGGAAGCGGTCTCGACGACTTCTTGAAAGCCAAACAAGAAAGATTGACTGCATGTTCGTATTGCGGGGTCTTTCGACGAAAGGCGATTAACGTGGCGGCCAAGAAAGTTGGGGCCACAAAGATAGCGACCGCGCACAACCTGGACGACATTGTACAAACCTACATGCTAAACCTGCTTCAGGGAGATGCGGAGCGATTCATTCGCTTTAGTCCTGTCCTAAGAGACCCTCGTGGAATGTTTCTTACAAGGATAAAGCCCCTCGCTGAGATTCCTGAAAAAGAAGTCGTAATGTACGGCTATGTTCGGAACTTGCAGTTTCAGACCGCATCTTGTCCCTACATGACTGAGGCCTTGAGGAACGAGCTTCGGACTATCCTGAACAAGTTGGAGCTTGCTCACCCTGGCGTCTCGTTCTCTGCATATCGGGCGATGCTTAGACTTCGAGCTCTCTCTGAACCAAGACTGCCTGCTTCTGAGCTACATCTCTGTAAGTCCTGCGGTGAGCCGACCCCCTTTGAGACATGCGAGGCGTGCAAGATGCAAGGGATTGGACCTGTAAAGCTGGAAATCTCTCGCTAGGACGATGGTTTCAGAATTGGAAACAGTTCAGTTAGCACTCGATAAGTGAAACCCCAAATCACCTTTCCGTTCACGACAAAGGAGTCGAC
>JACXTT010014845.1_pt1 | contig 10156 bp, 9 predicted proteins | sample 9270951 | NCBI WGS metagenome assembly JACXTT01 (sample SAMN15532306, study PRJNA645909) | rock metagenome | isolation source: weathered quartz diorite | place: Puerto Rico | collected 2017-06-21
AAGATCGAGCGGCCGGAGGGCGATTTCGCCCGCGGCTACGACGCGCTCGCCAACGGGCAGTCGAGCTATTTCGTCTGGCTCAACCGCGGCAAGGAATCCGTCGTGATGGATCTCACGAAGGACGACGACAAGGCGCTCCTCGAAAGGATGCTCGCCAGGGCCGACGTGTTCATCCAGAATCTGAAGCCCGGCGCGGTGGCAAAGCTCGGCTTCGCGATCGAGCGGCTGCGCCGCGATTATCCGAAGCTGATCGTCTGCTCGGTGTCGGGCTACGGCGAGAGCGGGCCCTACGCGCAGCGCAAGGCCTACGACATGCTGATCCAGGCCGAGGCCGGCGTCGCCTCCGTCACCGGCGGGCCGGAGGCGCCGTCGCGGGTCGGCGTCTCGGTCTGCGATATTGCTTCGGGCATGAACGCCTACGAGGCGATCCTCGAAGCGCTGATTGCGCGCGGCCGCACGGGGGAGGGCACTGCGATCTCGGTGTCGATGTTCGACGCCATGGCCGACTGGATGACGGTGCCGCTCCTGCAGCACGAGGGCGGCTCGCCGCCCAAGCGCATCGGCCTCGCCCACACCTCGATCTCGCCCTACGGCGTGTTCAAGACCCGGGACGGCGCCGACATCCTGATCTCGATCCAGAGCGACCGCGAATGGCGGATTCTTGCGGAGAAGGTGCTGGGTGACAAGGCGCTCGCCACAGATCCGAATTTCGCCACCAACATCGAGCGGGTGAAGCGCCGCGCGGAAACCGACGGCAGGGTTGCGGCGGCCTTCGGCGCGCTCGATGTCGAGCCGTTGCAGGAGAAGCTTGCGGCGGCCGATATTGCCTTCGGGCGCGTCAACGGCCCCGGCGAGCTCGCGCATCATCCGCATCTGCGGCGCATTGAAGTTGGCTCGCCGAACGGGCCGCTGTCCTATCCGGCGCCGCCGGCGCAGCGCCAGGGCGAGGAGCGGCGCTATCGCCCGATCCCGGCGGTCGGCGAGCACTCGGCGAAAATAAGAGCCGAGTTCAAGGGCTAGTGATCAATCCATCGCGTGGACTTCCGGCGCGCCGCCGGCGGGCTTGGCCCGCGCCTTGCCGATCGCCAGCGCCAGCGGCAATGCCACCAGCGTCAGCATCATCAGGAGCTTGAAGGTGTTGTCGTAGGAGATGATCGTCGCCTGCTGCGTCACCATCATATCAAGCAGCGCACGGCCCTGGTCGGTCGCGGTGTTGAGCATCGGGCCGGCCTGCTGCAGTGCGTCGTTGAACGGCGTGACATGCTCGGTCAGCCGGGCGTGCATCACCGTCGTCGTGCTGGTCAGGTTTGCGATCACCATGGAGATGCCGACCGAGCTGCCGATGTTGCGAACCAGAGTGAGCATCGCCGTGCCGCTGGTGCGCAAATGGCTCGGTAACGTCGTGAAGGCCACGGTCGACAGCGGCACGAATACGAGGCCAAGCCCCGAGCCCTGGATCACGCCCAGCACCACAATGGTCGTCGCCGAGGTGTCGGTGGTGAAACCGATCATCTCGTAGAGCGTGACCGCCGAGATCGCGAGGCCGATGCCCACGAGAGTGCGCGCCTCGACGAATTTCATCAGCCGGCCGACCATCATCATCGAAATGAGCGTGCCGACGCCGCGGGCGCCGAGCAGGAACCCTGCCGTCATGATCGGATAGCCGAGCAGGTTCTGCATGAACGGGGTGATCAGCGCCATCACGCCGAACAGCACCACGCCGATCACCGACATGAACAGGCATGCCGCCGCGAAGTTGCGATCCTTGAACATCTCGAAGCGCACGAAGGGCTGATCGGTGGTCAGCGAATGGGCAAAGAAGAAGTAGAAGCCCGCCGCAGAGACAATGGTCTCGATGACGATCTCAGCCGCGCCGTACCAGCCGACCTGTTCGCCACGGTCCAGCAGCAATTGAAGCGCGCCGATGCCGATGGCAAGCGAGACAAAGCCGAACCAGTCGAAGCGCAGATGCTCCTGCTTCTGGGTCTCATCCATGAACGCCAGGAGGCCGAGCACCGTGACGATGCCGACCGGCAGGTTGATCAGGAACACCCAGTGCCAGGAATACTGATCGGTGAGGAAGCCGCCCAAGGTCGGCCCCATGATCGGGCCGAGCATCACGCCCATGCCCCAGATCGCCATGGCCTGGCCGCGCTGCGCCGGCGGATAGGCGTCAAGCATCACCGATTGCGAAAGCGGCACCAGCGCCGCGCCGAACGCGCCTTGCAGGAGCCGGGCCGTCACCATGGCGCCGATGTCCTGCGACATGGCGCACAGAAGCGAGGCGACCGTGAAGCCCGCCGAGCAGATCACGAACAGGCGCTTTCGCCCGAACCGGTCCGACATCCAGCCGATCGGTGCCGTCATGATCGCCGAGGCGACGATGTAGGAGGTCAGCACCCAGTTGATCTGGTCGAGGGAGGCCGACAGGCTTCCTTGCATATAGGGCAGCGCAACATTCGCCACCGTTGTGTCGAGCGCCTGCATGATGGTGGCGGTCATGGCGCAGACCGTCAGCATCGTGCGTCGCGTCGATGGCGACAGATTGGTGGCGAGCCGGATCATTGCTTCGCGGCGTGTTGCTGCTCTTGTGTGGCGGCGGCACGCGGCGCGGCCGGCGATTTGGTGTCGATATCGACGGTGACGCTCATGCCGGCGCGAAGGCCCTGGAGCGCGGGATCTCGGTCGAGCTGGATGCGCACCGGCACGCGCTGCACCACCTTGACCCAGTTGCCGCTGGCGTTCTGTGCCGGCAGGATCGAGAACTGCGAGCCGGTGCCGGGGCTGACAGCCACGACGGTGCCCCAGAACGTGCGATCGGGGAACGTGTCGACGATCACTTGGGCGCGCTGGCCGATCTTCAGGTTGGTGATGTCGGTTTCCTTCGGGTTGGCATCGACCCACGGCGCGTTGTCGTCGACCACCGAGAACACCGGCGTGCCGGCCATCACGAAGCGGCCGAGCTGGATGTTGTCGACCTGCGTGGCGGTGCCGTCGATCGGCGCGCGAAGCAAGGTATGGTTGAGGTCGCGCTGCGCCTGATCGAGCGCGGCCTGGGCCTGCTGATAGGCCGGGAACTTGTCGGGCGGCAGGTTCGGATCGCCGAGCAGCTGGTTGAGCGTGCTGTTGCGCTGCTGGATTGCGAGCTGCGATTGCAGCTGCGCGGTCACGAGCGCTGCCACGGCGGTGTCGAGGTCGGCCTGCGAGCCGGCATTGGTCTTGGCGAGCTGCGACTTCCTATCGACGTCGCGCTGCTTGAGCTCGATGGCCTGCGTCGACAGCTCGACCAGCTTGGTGAGCGATTGCAGGTTGACGATCAGGTTGGCGTGGTCGGCGCGTGCGGTCGCGAGCTTGGCCTGCGCCTGCGTCAGCGCGAGCTGAAACGGCTGCGGATCGATCTCGAACAATTCGTCGCCGGCCTTCACGTGTTGGCCTTCGCGTACCATGACGCGATTGACCTTGCCGGAGATGTCCGGGGTGATCAGCACCTTCTGGGCGCCGACATAGGCGTTGTCGGTGGAGATGTAGCGGCCGGAGCCGAGATAGATGAAGGCGCCGATCGCCACCGCGATCACCGGCACCACGATCAGCAGCATTGTGCGCAGGCGCTTGCGCGAGAATCTTTTCTGCGGCGCCTTGGCAGCGCCGGATTTGGCGTCGGCCACCGGCGGCGCTTCGGACACGACTTTCAAATTGGGCTCAGCCATAGCGCTTCACGTCCTGCGGGCTCTTTCCCGCGATTGCCTTCCTCAAGTTTTCGCGGGCGATGCCGAGCTGCGACAGCACGGCGTCGATCGCCTGTGGATCGAGGCCGGCCAGCACCTCTTCGGCGACCTCCTCGACCTGTTTGGAAATCCGCGCGATCAGCGGCCGGGCCGCCGGCGTCAGGAAAAGAAGCTTGGCGCGGCGGTCGGCGGGGTCCGGCCGGCGCTCGATCAGGCCGCTGTCGCAGAGCCGGTCGACCAGCCGGGTCAGCGTGATCGGCTGGATTTCGAGGAACTCGGCGAGATCGGACTGATTGGCCCCCTCGTATCGCTCGAGCTTCAGCAGGACGGCCCATTGGGCCCGGGTCATACCGAACTGGCGGGCTTTCTGGTCGGCATAGGTCCGCAACAGACGGCCTGCGTCGCTGATCAGAAAGAGGACTTCTCGGTTTTTGCTGCGTTGCGTCATGGTGTGCAGCGATAATATAAGCCTGCTTACTATTGCTGCAAGAAGGCTGGCGGGACGCAGCCATGCGGGAAGTTTTGGAGCCAAGCCCTGCCGGATGACGGCCGCGCTGCGGTCGGGCAGTGTGCGCGGCGACACGGTCTGCGGGTGCGCAAAGAGATTTGGGAGGAGTCGGAATGGAAATCGGATTCATCGGCCTCGGCAACATGGGCGGCCCGATGAGCCGGCGCCTGGTCGAGGCCGGCCACAAGCTCACGGTGTTCGACACCCGCAAGGAGGCAATGGACCAGCTCGTGGCGCTCGGCGCGCAGGCGGCAACGTCGCCTGCTGACGTGGCGAGCCGCGTCGAGACCGTGATGACGAGCCTTCCTTCGCTCGACATCGGTATGAAGGTCGTTAACGGCGAGAACGGGCTCACCCGCGGCAATCGCGTGCGCCGCTATATTGACCTCTCCACCACCGGCTCACGGGCCGCGATCAAGACCGCCGAGATTTTGAAAGCCCGCAACATCGTGCAGATCGACTCGCCGGTGAGCGGCGGCGTCGCCGGCGCCGAGAAGGGCACGCTCGCCGTCATGGTGTCTGGCCCAACGGACGAGGTGGAACTGGTGCGCCCGGCGCTCGAAGTGTTCGGCAAGGTGTTCTATTGCGGCGACAAGCCCGGCATGGGGCAGAGCATGAAGCTCGCCAACAACTTTCTGTCGGCCACCGGCATGGCGGCAAGCTCGGAAGCGATCGCGATGGGTGTGAAAGCGGGCCTCGATCCGAGCCTGATGTGCGACGTGATCAATGCCGGCAGCGGCATGAACACCGCGACCACGCAGAAATTTCCGCGCTCGGTGCTGCCCGGCACCTTCGACTATGGCTTCGGCATGGCGCTGATGGTGAAGGACGTGCGGCTGTTCCTCGCCGAGGCCGAGGACTACGGCATCCCCCTTGAGGTTGCAAAAGCCGTTGGCAGCATGTGGGAGGCCGCCATGAAAGAGAACGGCGAGCAGTCGGATTTCACTGAGCTCGCCAAGACCGTCGAGAAGCGCGCCGGCGTCAAGATGCGCGCCGCGAAGAAATTCTGAACGAGGTCCGTATGAGCGACGATATCTGGGAGGTTTTTGCCGTCCGCTATGCCGAGCATCAGCGCAAGGCCGCGGAGAACTACATCGGCGGCGATCCGCACGACGTGTTGCAGCCGCTCGACTACTTTGTCTGGGTCATCCGCAACGGCAAGCGCACCTTCGTGGTCGACACCGGCTTCGACCAGCCGGTCGGCACCAAGCGCGGCCGCACCGTCATCACGCCAGTCGGCGAAGCGCTGAAGCGCTTCGGCGTCGATCCCGACAAGGTCGAGGACGTCATCATCAGCCACATGCATTACGACCACTGCGGCAATGTCGACCTGTTCCCGCGCGCCCGCTACCACCTGCAGGACAAGGAGATGCATTACTGCACCGGCCGCTGCATGTGCCACAGGCAGCTCCGCTTCTCCTATGAAGAGGACTACGTAGTGTCGATGGTGCGCAAGCTGTTCGCCGGCCGCGTCACGTTTCATGACGGGGTGAGCGAATTGGCGCCCGGCATCACGCTGCACCACATCGGCGGCCACGCCATGGGGTTGCAGAGCATCCGGGTGAAAACCAAGCGCGGCACCGTCATGCTCGCGGCCGACGCGGTGCATCTCTATCCGCATCTCGACGAAGCGCGGATTTTCCCGACCACCTACAATCTCGGCGAGGTGCTGGAGGGCTACGAGACGCTCAAGCGCCTTGCTTCGTCACGACATCACATCGTGCCGGGTCACGATCCGGCGGTGATGAAGCTTTATCCCGCGGTGTCATCGGCGCTGGCGGGCCTGGTCGTGCGTCTCGACGTCGATCCGAAGGTTTAGCGCGTCGCGCAATAGCTCTCTCCGCCCTCGTCCTGAGGAGGCGCGGAGCGCCGTCTCGAAGGATAGGGCGGCCACGATGGCAGCCTCGTGCTTCGAGACGCATTGCTTCGCAATGCTCCTCAGCATGAGGCCGGGAAAGAGGTGCGCTCGGCGCCGCTCAAGTGAGTCCGTGCTCGCGAAACGCTTTGGCGTGGTGCTCGGCTGATTCCTTCGAGAAGCAGCAGAACACCACGTGTTCAAGCTCGCGCTCTGCGGCATTGAGTTCCGACACGACCGTCTCGACCGCGATGTTGGCAGCACGATCGGCCGGAAAGCCGTAGACGCCGGTCGAAATCGCCGGAAACGCGATCGATCGCAGCTTCCGCTTGAACGCCAGAGCGAGCGCGGTGCGGTAGCACGACGCCAAGAGCTCGTCCTCGCCGCTGTCGCCGCCGTGCCACACCGGCCCGACCGCGTGGATCACGTGGCCCGCCGGCAGCTTGTAGCCGCGCGTGATCTTGGCCGAGCCGGTCTCGCAGCCGCCCAGCGTCCGGCATTCGGCCTTGAGCTCCGGTCCCGCGGCACGATGGATCGCGCCATCGACCCCGCCACCGCCCAAGAGCGACGTGTTGGCGGCATTGACGATGGCGTCAACCGCCAGCGTTGTGATGTCGGCCACGACGACGTCAAGCCTAGTGGTCTCAACCGTTGCGGAGAGAAGCGGCGATGCCATCGCGGCAGTCTAGCACCACCGCGTCGCCCGTGCCGGAGTTACTTCGTCCGCCGGTCGACGCCTGCCGGCATGGCGTCGTCATGCTCGGCGCGCATCTGCTCGCGCAGGTCGATGGTGCTGCGTACGCCGATGTCGTCGAAATGCTGCTCAAGGAACCGCCGCCCGGCGCGCTGGCCGGCACGGTGCAGCATCTCGAAGAAATCAAAGTCGGTGTTGAGCCGGCTCGAGGCCGTGAGCTTCTTGCCGATGAAGCCCAGGTCAATGCGATGCACGTTGATGCGGCGGTATTGGCCCGGTCCGGTGCCGCGCTTCAGCGCACCGTCGTCGATGAGCCGCCGCACGAACTCGATGGCGCGATACTCCGCGATCAGCGAGGCGTTGAAGGTGACCTCATTGACGCGGTTCATGATCTCCTGGGCCGAATGCGGCTCGGTCGCCCGCACCACGGGGTTGATCTGCACCACCACCACGTCCTCGGTCTCGGTGGTGCGGAAGAACGGATAGATCGGCGGATTGGACGTGTAGCCGCCGTCCCAGTAGGGCACGCCGTCGATCTCGACCGCGCGAAACACGTAGGGCAGCGCGGCCGAGGCCATCACAGCGTCGGCGTTGATCTTGTCGCGCGGAAACACCCGAAGGCGCCCCGTGTGGACATTGGTCGCAGCGATGAACAGCGGCATGCTGCTTCGCTTCACCGCGTCGAAATCGACGAAGCGGACGATCAGGTCCCTCAGCGGATTGATGTTGAGCGGATTGAGGTCGTAGGGCGACAGCATCCGCGACATGGCGTCGAACCAGGGCTGGAATGGCGTCACCGCGATCGGGATCAGCGAGAACAGCCGCTCCGAGATGGCGCGGTTGAGCTTCGACATGTCGCCGTCGCGGCTCGCCGCGCGCCAGAAGTCGGCGAGGCGCTTTCGCGCCTCCTCGTGGCCGCCGCGGGCAAGACCGTCTGCGACCATCACGGCGTTGACCGCGCCCGCCGAGGTGCCGGACAGGCCCTCGATCTCGATGCGCTCGTCTTTCAAGAGCTCGTCGAGCACGCCCCAGGTGAAGGCGCCATGGGCGCCGCCGCCTTGCAGCGCAAGGTTGATCTTCTTCTTGCCACCATTCCCCTTCGGCGACCTTTTGAATGCGCCGGGGCGGCGGAAGGCCCGGGTGATCAAGTTCATCAGGCGGCGGTCCACCCGCCGTCGATCGAAAGGTTGGCGCCGGTGATCGATGCCGCGGCATCGCTCGTCAGATAGAGCGCGAGCGAGGCGACCTGCTCGACCGTGACGAACTCCTTGGTCGGCTGCGCGGCCAAGAGCACGTCGCGCTTGACCTGCTCCTCGGTCATGTTGCGCGCCTTCATGGTGTCCGGAATTTGTTTCGCGACCAAGGGAGTCCAGACATAGCCCGGCGAGATGCAGTTGCAGGTGATGCCGAAGGTCGCGAGCTCGAGCGCCACCGTCTTGGTCAGGCCCGCGATGCCGTGCTTCGCCGACACGTAGGCGACCTTGAACGGCGAGGCGACCAGCGAATGCGCCGACGCGGTCTGGATGATGCGGCCCCACTTCCTGGCCTTCATGCCGGGCACCGCGGCGCGGATGGCATGGAACGCCGACGACATGTTGATGCCGATGATCTGATCCCACTTCTCCGGCGGGAACTCCTCGATCGGCGCGACATGCTGGATGCCGGCGTTGTTGACGAGGACGTCGCAGGAGCCGAGCTCACTCTCCGCGAGCTTGATCATGCCGGCGATCTCGGCCGGCTTGGTCATGTCGGCGGGGGAGTACAGCGCCTTGACGCCGAACTCCTTTTCGATGCCGGAGCGCTCCCTCTCGATGTCGTCGGCGGGGCCGAAACCGTTGATCACGACATTGGCGCCGTCCTTGGCGAAGGCGCGGGCGATCCCCAGGCCGATCCCGGAGGTGGAACCGGTCACGACTGCGTTTTTCCCTTTAAGCATTTGATGAACCTTGCGAAATTTTGAGTTGGCCGCCCCCAATGGCGGTTCCGGGACGTTCCGGGAGTGATTGCAGGAGGAAGGTGGCCATTCGATTGTTGCAATGCAATAACAAAGTGGCCCGCATGGCAGCGGCGCGGCGCCTTCTTTCGCGCAATCCAGGCGCTGCGGTTACACTTAAAGCGCGGCGAATTCCGCCGCCCGACCTTATGTCTTCGGCATGGCGCAACCGGTCTTCCACGGCCCCGACCACGATCACGAACGCTGCACCGCGGATGCGCTGGCGCATGCCGAGGCGCTGTGCGCGCAACGCTCGCAGCGACTGACGCCGATCCGCCGTCAGGTGCTCGAGGTGCTGCTCGGCAGCCACAAGCCGCTCGGCGCCTATGAGATCATGGATCGCGCCGCGGCAAGTGGCGGCAGGCTCGCGCCGAGCGGAAACAGGCCGGCGCCGATCACGATCTACCGCGCGCTCGACTTTCTCCGCGACAACGGCCTCGTGCACCGGATCGAGAGCCGCAACGCCTTCGTCGCCTGCGTCAACAACCACGCCGCGGGCGATCTCGTGGTGTTTCTCATTTGCGAGCATTGCGGCGCGGTCGGCGAAGCGCTGTCTGCCGCCGTCGCCGGCGAGCTCAAGAGCGCGGCGCGCGCCGCGGGATTTGCGCCGAAAGCGCCGGTGATCGAGATCTCCGGCGTCTGCGCGCACTGCCAGCAGCACGAACCCGCCGGCTGATCTCTGCAATGAATTCTCTCGTGCTTCGCCATACGGGTGGTCACGCGCAGTGCCTGCTGCGTGCCCCCTCCCTGTCCCTCCCCCAGCGAACGGGCGTTTACGCCCGTCTTCGACGGGCTATGCGGGGGAGGGGACGCTATGGCGTCGGCGCAGGCAAACGCCAAGCACTGTGCGAGCTGAACGCACCGCGCGTCCTCGCATGACCTCCACACCCGCAAGCCACACGCGGCCGCTCGATGCCGCCAGCATGGCGCTCACGGTGTTGCTCTGCCTCACCTGGGGATTCAACCAGCCGATCATCAAGCTCGCGATTTTCGACGGCGTGCCGCCGCTCATCCAATGTGCGATCCGCTCGGCGCTCGGCATGCTCATTGTGCTCGGCATCATGCGCGCCCGCGGCCTGCCGGTGCTCAAGCGCGACGGCACATTGACAGCAGGCGTGGTCGCCGGAATTCTGTTCGGCCTCGAATTCCTGCTGATCTATCGCGGGCTCGTCTACACCGCGGCGTCGCGCGCCACGCTGTTCATTTATCTCGCGCCGTTCTTCGTCGTGCTCGGGTCGCGCTGGCTGTTTCCGGGGGACCGCTTCGGCATCATGCAATGGGCCGGACTGGTGCTGGCGTTCGTCGGTATGATCGTTGCCTTCGGCGTGCCGGCGCCGGCGTCCTCGCCGCACCAGCTGATCGGCGACCTGATGATGGCGGG
>JACXTT010014846.1_pt1 | contig 10155 bp, 7 predicted proteins | sample 9270951 | NCBI WGS metagenome assembly JACXTT01 (sample SAMN15532306, study PRJNA645909) | rock metagenome | isolation source: weathered quartz diorite | place: Puerto Rico | collected 2017-06-21
AAGGAATTCTTTGCCGACGGCGTGAAGGACGAAGTCTTACCAGACCGGGCCAGGATGGCCGACCTAAAGGTCATCAGCCGTACTTCAGTGATGCATTACAAGAGTGGAGTGGCGCGCAATCTTCGTGAAATCGGTGACCAACTCGGCGTCGTCAATGTGGTGGAAGGAAGTGTTCAGCGCTCAGGCAATCGGGTGCGCGTCAATGCGCAGTTGGTCGATGCGCGTACCGACCAACACCTGTGGGCGCAGACTTATGATCGTGATCTGGCCGATGTGTTTGCCATCCAGAGCGAAATCGCCAAAGCCATTGCCGACCAGTTGCAGGCAAAACTTTCGCCAAGTGAAAAGAGCGCCATCGAACGCGCCCCGACGAGCGACCTCACCGCGTTCGATCTCTACACACGCGCCAAGAATCTTATTCTGAGGTTAGGCAGCATTAGTAACGAGAAAATAGGCAGCCTCCAGGCGATTGATCTGCTGAACCAGGCTATCGCACGGGATCCATCGTTTTTTGATGCCTACTGCCAACTGGCCTGGGTTCATGATGGACTTTACATCCTCGGCTATGACCCTTCTCCCGCGCGGCTGGCACTGGCAGACGCGGCGGTCGAAGCAGCGGCTCGGCTTCGTCCGGACGCCGGTGAAACGCATCTCGCACGCGCGCAGAATCTTTACCAGGGCCACCGCGATTACGACAGCGCTTTAACCGAACTAGAAGTTGCCCGGAAAACTCTGCCCAATGATTCCCGCGTATTCTTTTGGAAAGGTTTAATCGAGAGGCGTCAGGGGCGCTGGGAAGAGTCCACACGAGACCTTGAGCACGGGATTCAACTCGACCCTCGCAACTATTTCCTGCTCGATGAAACCGCGCAGAGTTATCTAGCCCTCCGACGCTACGAGGAAGAAAAAGCGACCTATGATCGCATCTTGTCGTTCGAGCCCGACGATGCCGTTGCAAAGGCGGCGCAGGCAGTGGCGGAATTCAATTCCAAGGCTGATACCCGGCCTTTGCATCAACTCGTCGACTCAATCAAAGCCGCGAATCCGGAGGCGGTATCGAAGATTGCCAGTGCATTGCTTCTTTGCGCATTGGCTGAACGCGATCCAACCGCCGCAAAGGCTGCGTTGATCGCCTTGGGCGAAAACACGAGCGACTTGGCTTCGACCGATAACGTTAATTTTAACCCTCCATTCATCGAGGGGCTTATCGCTCGTTTGACGAAAGACGAGGACAAAGCGCGCTCGGCTTTCACTGCTGCACACACGGCGCAGGAGGAAATCATCCGGTCTCAACCAAATTATAGCCAGGGACGGTGCGTGCTTGGTTTGATCAATGCCGCTCTCGGGCGGAGGGAAGAAGCGCTGCGGGAAGGCCGGCGCGCGGTTGAGCTTCTTCCCTTGGAAAAAGATGCACTGGATGGCGCAGCCCTGGTTAAATATCTGGCGATGATCGCTGCCTGGGTTGGCGACAAGGATCTCGCCTGCGAACAGCTTGCCATTGCCGTCCGCATTCCGAGCGGCGTCACTTATGGTCAATTAAAACTGCTGCCGTTTTGGGATCCGCTGCGCGGCGATCCGCGCTTTGAGAAACTCGTTGAAGAAGCGAAAAAACCAGTCGCGGTGGAAGCAAGACGTGATTAATGATCGGTGATGTGTGATCTGTAGAAGTTGCCTCGGATCACTGTTCACGGATCACCGATCACATCGTGTTTCACGAATTAAGTTTCGCTAAGACTTCCGGATCGCGCACATCGGCCCATTCCCCGATCAGCTCGAGCCCTTTCACCTTTTTACCTGATTGAGCGAGATCGCGAATCGCGTCGGTCAATTCATATTCGCCGCGTGGTGATGGCTTCAGTTTGGCGGCGAACTCGAAAATGCTCGGCCGAAAGGCATAAAGCCCGGCGTTATAGAAAGGAGCAGGTCCGTCCGAGATCGCGCTCCAGCTTTCTGATTTTTCGCGAAGATCGACCAGTTCGAACTTCTCATTGAGAACAACCGCGCCGCCCTTGCTCACGTCTTCGCCGCGCGTGACGGTAATGATTGCCTCAACATCATCCGGAAGATCGATGACGCGTTTATAATTCTCCGGATCTAGCAGGATATCCCCGTAGCCGAGGACAAATGGTGTATCGCCAGCGAAATTGCGCGCAAGATTAACCACCCTTCCCGTGCCATCCTGCACGGCCTGGGTCGCGTACTGGAGGTTGATTTTGTAACGCGAGCCGTCGCCGAAAAAGTTTTGCACGCTTTCAGCGCGATAACCGACAATGATCAAGAATTCGCGGACGCCCGCGTCGCGTAATCCTTCCACGATATATTGCAAAACCGGTTTGCCGCGGACTTCGATCATCGGCTTGGGAAGATCAATTGTGAGCTCACGCATGCGTTTGCCGCGTCCGGCCGCGAGCAATACTGCTTTATCAATCTTCGTCATCAACGGTCATTAGCACGATCCATTCAGGTCGTCGATTGGTGAGCGCGGGCACGTTCTGGGGGGCGCACGCGCCTCGCGTGCGGGCGATGGCGCCCTCGCCATCGCGAACTTTGCCTTCGTATAACTAAAAACCTTGGAGCGACCGCTTCAGAAAAGTTCGTTGCGACGAGGGCGTCGCAACCAGCACGCGAGGCGCGTGCGCTACCTATTTAAATTGAAATTCTCCCGCTGCTCAATCACAGTCCTCGCCGATGGCAGCCTTGCAATTCCTGAGTAAATACCGCGAGACTGGTCTGCTCTTGGTTCGTGCCACTCTCGGTTTGATCTTCATCATCTTGATTGCGCCCGTTTTGTGGAATGGACCGGGAAGCTGGGAACACTTTGGCAGCGCGATGCGTCATCTCGATTTTCACGCGCATTATAAGTTCTGGGGATTTCTCGGCGCGCTTCTCGGTTGCGCCGGCGGTATTCTGATGGTCCTCGGTTTATTTTTTCGCATTGGTGTCCTGTTCGTCCTCGCTGTAACGGTGGTTCACTTGGTCGCGCTTTGGGACAGCCATGGCGATTTTCACTCACGTATTCCGGCGCTGGAGATGGCGATCTTACTTTTGAGTCTGCTTTTCATCGGCCCGGGAAAGTACAGCGTGGATAAGAATTAGTGATCGGTGATCTGTGATCGGTGAACGGAAGCGCCCGATTACCGATCACTGTTCACGGATCACTTTTCCTTGGGTGGCCCGATCAACAAAGCCGGCAGATTAGCCTGCTTAATCATCTCGCTGACTTTTGTTAAATCGTCCGATTTGATTTGCTGCCACCTCTTCAACTGCGCATCGAGCTGGCCACTGAGCGTTTGAAAGACATCCAGCTGTGACTTCGTCGGCGCGCTATCGTTGCCCTCAATAATGTGGCTAAACGCATCGAAGCGCTCGTTCAACATGCTCGGAAAGGCGAGGTTGGCTTCGGAACCTTTCATGTTTACCTGAATGAGTTGTTGCTCGGCGTCGAACATTTTGTGCTCCAGCTCGTCCGCCGCATTCAGCGCCGGCTTCAACCGCTCATTTTCATCAAAGCGGGTATGAAGATTTTTGATTTGCGATTTTAGGTCGCGGATTTCATTTACTGCCTGGTGGAGTTGCGAAATGCGGTCGTTGACCTGCATCGATAAGCTGAATTGTTTCTGAACTGCTGCTTCTGCGCCCTTCGTCCGCGGATCGATCACAAGTTTCAATGGAACGGTTTGTGATTTTCCGGCGGCGGTGAGTTTCACCTGGTAATCGCCCGGAGTGGCAAGCGGACCCTGGGGCCCGGTGTCCGAATAAAACGCGTCCGGAACTTGGACGGGATCGTTGTAGCGAAGGTCCCACGCAAATCTGTTCATTCCCTCGTTTGCGGGAATGGTTTTCACCCGCTCCACCCGGTCCGGCCATTCCGGTGGCTGCTCCGCTTCCTTCTTTTCTTTACTGGACAAGTGCCTGACGACTTTCCCGTGGCTATCGATGATATCGAGGGTGACCTCGTCTTTCGGCGCGGTCTTGAAATAATAATCGATGATCGCCCCGGGAGGGGGATTGTCGCCAGCGGGCTGGTGTTTATCGATTTCCTCCGGGTAATGCAGCCGTAGTGCGGTTTGCGGTTGATAAACAATCATCTCGGCCGCCGTGGACTGTGCGTTTGCCTGGCGCAATGGCGTTACGTCGTCCAGTACCCAGAACGATCGGCCGTGCGTTGCCACGACCAGATCATCGTCCTTCACCACCAGATCGTGAATCGGCGACCGCGGGAGATTTAACTGCAACGGCTGCCAGTGTGTGCCGTCATCAAACGAAACGTAAACGCCGCGCTCAGTTCCCGCATAAAGCAATCCGTGCTTTTTTGGATCTTCCCGCACCCCATGCACGTATGCACCGTCCGGGATCCCGTTGACGATTGAACTCCACGTCTTTCCGAGATCAGTTGTTTTGAAAATGTAGGGCTTAAAGTCGTCCAGCTTGTGTCGATCCACTGCGGCGCAAGCAGTTTTCCCGTCGTGCGGCGATGCTTCGATGAGATCAACCGTGCTCCACTCCGGCATTTTGGGAGTGACGTTGCTCCAATGTCCGCCGTCGTCAGCACTAACGTGGATCAGACCATCGTCGGTTCCTGCCCAAAGTGTTCCCTTGGCAGCCGGCGATTCTGCCAGCGCGAAAACCGTGTCGTAATATTCAACCGAAGTGATGTCATGCGTAAGCGGCCCGCCACTCGGCTGTTGTTTCGATTTGTCGTTGCGCGTGAGGTCGTCGCTGATTTTGGCCCAGCTTTGTCCATGGTCGGTTGATTTAAAAACGCATTCCGCTGCGGTATAGAGAACGTCCGGATTGTGGGGCGATAGCATGAGTGGTGTAACCCATTGGAAACGATACGGGACATCGTTAGCGCCATGACCGGAATGGTCCAGGGGCATCGGACTGATGTCCTGCACTTCCTCTCTGTTCCTGTCGTAACGAACCGCAAAGCCTTCGTTGTTTGAGTAAATGATGTGCCAGTCGCGCGGGTCGGGGACCACAAAGCCGCATTCACCGCCGCCCGCCTCAAACCAGTTTTGTCGGCCGATAACGCCGGAATCAGTGCGACTGGCAATCCCGACATTGGAATTGTCCTGTTGTGCGCCATAGATGTGATATGGAAAGGCGTTATCCACCGCGACGTGATAAAATTGCGCGGTTGGCTGGTTGTATTCCGTTGTCCAGGTTTTTCCACCGTCCGTCGTGATCGCGGCGCCGCCGTCACTGACATTGGCAATTCGATTCGGATTTTCCGGATCAATCCATAATCCGTGGTGATCGCCATGTCGGCCGGGCAGGAGCGTGAAATTTTTCCCACCATCAACCGAGCGAAACAACCCGGTGTTTAACAGATAGACCGTGTCCACGGTTTTTGGGTCGGCGTAAACTTTGCTGAAATACCAGGCCCGCTGGCGAAAACGACCATCGTCGTTCACGCGCGTCCAATGTTCTCCGGCATCGTCCGAGCGATAGAGCCCCCCTTCTTTCGCTTCGATGATGGCGTAAATGCGATTTGGATCGGCACCGGAAACGGCGACTCCGATCTTGCCCAAAATTCCATCGGGCAAACCATTTCCCTCGATGTGTTTCCAGGTGACGCCGTTGTCCTCCGATCGATACAGCCCGCTGCCGGGACCGCCGCTCGAGAAGAACCACGGTTGCCGCCGCGCTTGCCAGAGTGCGGCAAAGACGATGTTGGGATTATGCGGATCAAACACGACATCGATACCGCCGGTGTTTTCGTCCTTACTCAAAACTTTTGTCCAGGTTTTGCCGCCGTCGGTCGTCCGGAAAATTCCGCGCTCTTGATTTGGGCCAAAGGCATGTCCGAGGGCCGCGACCAGAACGACTTCCGGATTTCTGGGATCGAGTATCAACGCGCCGATTTGCCGGGAATCTTTCAGTCCAACATTTTTCCACGTCTTGCCGGCGTCGAGCGATTTGTAAATTCCGGTGCCGTAGGTGGTATTCCCGCGAATGGCGCCTTCGCCCGTGCCTGCATAGATGACATTGTGATCCGATGCCGCCACCGCCATCGCGCCGATGGATGAAATGTCTTGCTGATCAAAGAGTGGCGTCCAGTTTGCGCCGCCGTCCACCGTTTTCCAAACGCCGCCTGCCACCGCACCAAAGTAATAAGTGTCTGGCTCGCCGACGACGCCTTCGATTGCCAAGGCGCGGCCGCCGCGAAACGGCCCGATTTGCCGCCATTGCATTCCGTTAAACAATTTTTCGTTAATCATTCCAGCCGGAGTCGCGGTTGGGGACGCGGTGCCCGCGTGGGTGGGACTCGGCGTTGGACTGGCCACTCCGCCGCGGCGTTCGCCTGGCTCGACCGCAAATAAATTTAACGCGAGAAAGACCGGAACGATCGAAGGAATGCGAACAAATGAACGGAAGATCATTCGCCTAACGTGTAAAGCTTGCCGTCGCCTTCAACTAGAATCGTCGCCGCGATGTGCGGCCCTTGAGAGATTGCATCCAGTGGTTCAGCAGTTCCGCCGATGGGCCTAAGCCACCGGGTCTATCACTATCGATCATCAGCTGGCGGGCATCCCACGCGCTCCCACGCGATAGATCGCACCTTCGAACTCGATCCGCTGCGGTCGCGCCACAGGCAAAGTTTACCAATCCGCGCGCACGATAATATCAAATATTTTGAAGATTCGACCCCACTTCTCACTTCTAACTAAAGACTCTGCAAAGACTTTGGCTGCCCAGATGACCGAATCCCGCGTTGCCCTTGTTTCTTCTGTTAAAAAGAATCGTTAAAACCTTAAAGCGGGACGTTGCTCGCCGGCTACGTCGCAAAAAATCCTATCGGCGCTCGATCTTGGTTTTGTAAGGCAGCGGCCGCTGGCGCAAGCCGGCCACGGCCTCAAAATCAGGGTCTTTGTGCACCAGCTCGGCGTCCGCTTCCATTGCCTGAATGGCGATGATTGAGTCGGCGGTGGACAATTTCACGCTCGTGCGCAACAATCCCGCCTCGAGCCATTGCTCGTCGGTCGCGACCTCGATTCTTACCGGCAGTTCCCGAAAGAGCCGAATGTCTTCCCGCGCGGTCGCTTCGTCGTAGTCGCGGCAGACGCTGTGGGCGATTTCCGACAAGCTGATCTGCGCAAGGCGGACATCGCGACGCCCTTTGCCGGCTTCGGCCAGAAGTGTGCGCACGGCGTCGCAGCCAGGCTCGCTCAGGAACAGAGCCAGGACGGCGCTGCTATCGAGCCAGCTTACGCTCTTCGCGTTCACGGTCGTGGCGACGTTGCTTCAACAGCCCGGCCACCAGGTCGGGCCCGCCCTTGTGAATGCCGGTCAGTTTCTCCAGCACCTTCTCCGGTATTGGCCGGCCGATCAGCTTTCCTTCCGCCGCCTCCCAACCAATGCGGGTGCCGGGCTTCAAGGCAAGACGGTCACAAACCTCTTTTGGAATCGAGATCTGGCGCTTTGCTGATAGCGTCGTCTTCATACCCATGAAACTATGGTAAAGCGAAGGCGGTGTCAATTTTGTCGCATACGCAATCCGAGCAAAGATAGGGGTCGTAGCTAACTATCGACACTGTTGAGCAAAGAACTTTACAGTTTACGGGGTCAGTCCTCACTTTTGACACTGGAAACATTTACCTTGTGTGATTGAGAAGATTGGACACGTGTGTCCATGATCCCATTTCTAAGCGCCGGGCTATCCACTTCAAGCTCATCGTGGTTTGTGAGCGCAGATCTCTCGCAAGCGCGACCTTTTTGGGGTCGCCCTTACGACGGGCACGCAGTTCGGTTTTTGTCCAGCCGAGCTGTTTCAGCCGCGCCGAGACGATGGCCTCCGCCCTCTGCTCGTCCGTTTGGCTTCGCTCCCGTGCATGATGGTGCTCGCTCATTGAACCTGGCATCCGGTCAAGTAGGCGCGCGATAAAATCCTTCGCGCCAAAAGACCAGCCCCGACGAATTTGCTCCGCGGTCGGATCATTGGGTTCAACGCGGCGGTGCTCCATTCTTCGAGCAAATTCCAACCGAGAGCGCTGGCTCTCTTTAATCAGTCCGTGTTCGCCGAACAATCGGTCACAACGCAGCCAAGGCTCCCGTTTTTGTCTCCCTCGCAAGTAACTTGGATAACTGCTCCATCGGTACTTTTGCAATCGGTCCCGCTTCCTCACTAAGTGGGCTCGCACCGGATTTAAGTGCACGTAGTCGCATACCGCGCGCAAATAACCAGGCCTCGCTCCATCAACCAAGAGCGACTTGTAACGCCCGGCAAAGAGGTGCCCGCTCAATTTGTGTCGCCGGTTAAAACGCATCGTGTATGTGCCCAGCAGCCATTTCATCCCCTCCACCAGATTTGGCCGCGGCGTCTCCACCACTAGATGGAAATGATTGCTCATTAAACAGTAAGCATGCACCTGCCAACCGGTCTTGCCACACGCGGTCCCGAGCGTTTCAAGAAAGCGCTTGCGATCCAAATGATCGCGAAAGATTTCCTCGCGCCGGTCCCCACGGCTCATCAAATGATAGATTGCGCCTTCGTACTGAATTCGCAGCTGGCGCGGCATCAGCCAAGCGATATCAACTCAGTGATACTGTGTCAATAGTGAGGACTGACCCCTGCTGGCTCCCCAACCAATTTTCGCCAAATGTACACTGCAATTTTGGCAGCATGTGAGATATTTTGGCAAGGCCATCGAAATAAGAAGTCAGATTCAGGACCCGAGAAGTAGCGCGGAAAGGAGCAGCATTCAATGTGTCCCGATGTAACGCGTCGAAAATTTTTGGCCGCAGTCTCCGCAGGTGCCGCTGCCGTCGTAACCGGAGGATTGCCGAAGCTTCTGACAGCCGCATCGACTAACAATCCTACGTTTCGAGTTGGAGGCGATCTTACGGTCAATCGACTCGGCTTTGGCGCGATGCGCATTATTACGAACGAAGAGATTTGGGGTTGGCCGACCGATCGCGAGAACGCAAAAAAGGTCTTGCGGCGCGCGGTCGAGCTGGGCGTGAATCTCATCGATACTGCGGATGCTTACGGTCCGGAAACAGACGAACTGCTCATCGCTCAAGCGCTTCATCCGTATCCGAAGGATTTGTTGATCGCGACCAAAGGTGGTCTGACTCGGCCCAGTCCTGGAGAGTGGGTGGAGAACGGTCGACCAGAATATTTGTCCCAATGTGTCGATGAAAGTCTAAAACGACTGAAACTCGAACGGATCGATCTGTATCAATTGCATTCAGTCGATCCGAAGGTGCCGATCGAAGAATCGCTCGGCGCGCTCAAAGCGTCGCAGGACGCCGGCAAAATCCGCCACGTTGGATTATCGAACGTTACGAGACAGCAAATCGAGCGAGCGCAAAAGGTCTTACCCATTGTCAGTATCCAGAATCGATACAACATCGCATACCGCGACTCAGAGAGCGTGCTTAGCTACTGTGAGAACGAACAGATAGGATTCTTGCCGTGGGCTCCGGTTGGCGGGCGTGGGAAACGCTCATTGATCAAGCCCGGGAATCCACTCGAGGCCGAAGCGAAACGGCACAACGTCACTCTCACCCAGCTTGCGCTGGCCTGGTTGCTGCAGAAATCACCGGTCATGCTGCCCATTCCGGGCACGTCATCTGTTGCACACCTGGAGCAAAATATGGCCGCAGCCAAGCTTCAGTTAGCGCCAGACGAGTGGAAGAGAATTGAATCCTTAGCCAGAGCCGTTTGAAAAAAACGGGATCACCCGCTTAACACCACACATCTAACCATCGCTCCAGCCGACAGCGAGCCGGCGCGATTCCCTTTTTTGATGATTAAAACACTTCAACAGACAGCCATGTGCGCTCTCGCTCGCCGCGGCTGAGCTCTAGCTCGTTAGATGGCGAAATCCTTTAGGTAGGGAGGATGCCATGATTTCCAACGGGGCATCTTTTCTTTTTACGTTCTGGAATTCAGGAACTTGCCGTTAAATAATGGAGACGAGGTATGGATCTGCAGACGCTGGCAAATCTGGCGCAAGTGGTTAGTGCTCTCGCAGTTGTCGCAGCGATCGTGTTTGGACTCATTCAGGTTCGGCAGTTTCGAGTGCAGCGGCGTGATACGGCCGCAGTTGAACTCGTGCGTTCGTTTTTGGACGCACAATTCGCAGAAGCTCTCCGGGTCATCAATTCTTTGCCTAACAACGCCAAAGCCGAGCAACTGCGCGCTGG
>JACXTT010014847.1_pt1 | contig 10155 bp, 8 predicted proteins | sample 9270951 | NCBI WGS metagenome assembly JACXTT01 (sample SAMN15532306, study PRJNA645909) | rock metagenome | isolation source: weathered quartz diorite | place: Puerto Rico | collected 2017-06-21
GGGGGTGGTGGTACGCGACCGTGCCCAGGGGCGCGGGCGACCGGCGCGGCGGGGGGATCCGGCCGGTGGCGGTGTTGATCGCGGTGGGGCCTCACTTCTTGCACCTTCCGTGGTGGTCGACCGCACTGATCTGCCTGCTGTGGTTCTGGCGTGCATGGCTGACGATCACGCGGCAGCCTCCCCTGGGGCGGATCGCAATGGTGCCGTTGCTGGCGACGGCCACGGCGCTCGTCTGGCTCGAGCACGGCTCGCTCGTCGGTTACAACGCGGGTGTCAACCTGCTGGTGCTGCTCATTGCGCTGAAGCTGCTCGAGCTGCGCACGCGGCGAGACCTGAACCTGGTCGTCTTCCTGACGTTTTTCGTGCAGGTCACGCTGTTCCTGTACAACCAGGGTCTGCTCGTCGCGTTGTTGTCCATCTGCACGACCCTGCTGCTGTTCTTCGTCCTGCTGAGCATCAACCTGGCCGAAACCGATCTGACACCCGGGCGCAAGTCCAGGTTGGTGCTGAACATCTTCGCGACGTCGCTGCCGCTCGCTCTGGCGCTGTTTCTGCTGTTCCCCAGACTGCAGGCGCCGTTATTCGCGTTCGCCGGGTCCGAAATGGCCTCGTCGACGGGCTTGTCCGATTCGATGTCACCCGGCGCGATCAACCGGCTGATCGAATCGGACGCCGTGGCGTTGCGGGCGCAGTTCAGCGGGCCCGTGCCCCTTCAAGAGCGTCTGTACTGGAGGGGGCCGGTGCTCGGCCATTTCGATGGGCGCACGTGGTCGAGCCGCGACAGCAGGGCTTTGCTCCCCGTGGACCCAACGCAGGTGCGGATCGATCCGGCGAGTGCAATCGAGTACACGGTCACCATGGAGCCAACGCACCGGAACTGGGTGCTGGCGCTGGAGTTGCCGGCTTTCATCGAAAGCAGCGAATTTCGCACGTTTCTGTCCGACGAGTTTCAGCCGCTGGCTGACGCCACCCTCAGGGACCGCGTGCGATACCAGGTCCGCAGTTACCCGGTGTTCCGGGTCGGGCCGCTCGAGGCGACCGCAGACTTGTCGCAGTGGCTTCAGCTGCCGCCTAATTACAACCCTAGAACGCTTCAATTCGCAGCCGACCTGCGAAACCAGATCGTCGATCCGTCGGAGCGCGATTCGCACGCGCGCGATCAGGCGCTGATCAACGCCGTGCTCAATCACTTCCGGCGCGGCGGGTATCACTACACGCTTCGGCCACCGCTGCTCGGACGCGATTCGATCGATGAGTTCCTGTTTCAGACGCGGCTCGGGTTTTGCGAGCATTACGCGTCCGCATTCGTGGTGCTGATGCGAGCGGTCGGAATTCCGGCTCGCGTGGTGACCGGTTATCAGGGTGGCGAGCTCAACCCGGTCGACGGCAACTTGACGGTGCGCCAATCGGACGCCCACGCCTGGACTGAGGTGTGGCTGCCAGGGCAAGGCTGGAAGCGCATCGACCCCACGGCGGTGGTCTCGCCGGTCCGCATCGAGCGAGGCGAGGCCGAGTTGGCCAGCCAGTACGGCCTTTCTCGCTTCGGGCGCCCCGGCAGTCTGCTGGGTTGGATCGGCACCTGGAGAATGAACTGGGAGGCGATCCAGAACCTGTGGAACCAGGCCGTGCTGAACTACACAGCGGAGCGCCAGCGTTCGCTGTTTTCGCAGCTCGGTATGGAGCCTTCGTGGCGCAACCTGTCGATCACGTTTGCCGTAACTATCACCGCCCTGCTCGCGGCGCTGGCGGCTTTGTCGCTGAGGCATCGCGAGCTACGCGACCCGCTGGCCGAGCTGGTGGCTCAGCTTCGCGCCAAGCTCATCTTCGCCGGCCTGAAATCCCCGCCCAGCGAAGGCCTGAGCGATCTGAAACGCCGGCTGGCACCCCGGTTGCGAGCGGAGCAGGCCGAGGAAGCCGCTGCGCTGCTGCAAGCGCTGGAAGATGCCCGTTACCAGCGCTCCGCCGCTGCGCTGAGGCCGGCCGAGTTGCGCCGGCTTCGGGCGCGCGTCAGGCGCTTTCGCCCGCAGTTGATCGACCCTCACCCCTGCCCTTCTCCCGCAAGCGGGAGAGGGGAGATCTAGCAGATGAGGGCGGTCTACTCGGCGTCCGGTTGAGCCGATGGTTGGGCTCGAGCAAATGCGTCAAGCTCCATGCACCGATCGGCGATCGCGTTCAGAGTCGGAGCCTTGGCCAGATCGCAACCGAAACGCTTTGCATTGAAGATTTGCGGCACGATCGCCAGATCGGCGATCGTCACCTGGTCGCCGAGTGCAAAGCGACCGCTGCGACCGCCTGATACCACGATCCGCTCGAGCTGCCCGAGGCCTAGCTCGACCCAGTGCCGGTACCACGCGTCTTTGTCCTGCTCCGAGACGCCCAGCTCGCGCACCAGGTAGCGCAGCACGCGCAGGTTGTTCAGAGGATGAATATCGCAGGCGATCGTCAACGCGATCGCCCGCACGTATGCCCTTGAAAGCGGATCGGACGGCAGCAGCGGGGGCTCCCGATACCGCTCGTCCAGATATTCGATGATGGCCAGCGACTGAAACAGCACCTGGCCGCCGTCGTCGAGCGCCGGAATCAGCGACAGAGGGTTGGTCCGCACGTATTGCTCCGTAAATTGCTCGCCGCCACCTTTGAGCAGGTGTACCGGAACGACCTCGTGCGGCACGCCTTTCAGGTTCAGCGCGATGCGGACGCGAAACGCCGCCGAGGAGCGGAAATAGCTGTACAGCTTGATCATCGCTCGGCGATCTGCAGGTGAATGACCCCGATGGCGTCGATTCCGGCCTCGACGCGGTCCCCCGGAACCAACTTGCCGACGCCAGCCGGTGTACCGGTAAAGATCAGGTCCCCAGGGGTCAGCTCGAAGAATCCGGACAGCTGCGAAATCGTTTCCTCCACGCTCCAGATCATCTGGGACAGCGTCCCCTGCTGTCGGATGGTGCCATTGACATTGAGCCAGATCCGCTGGGTGCCGAGCGTGCCGACCCGGCTCGCCGGGCGAATCGCGCCCAGCGGCGCCGACCGGTCGAAGCCCTTACTGACGTCCCAAGGACGCCCCTGGCGCTTCGCATCGGCCTGCAGATCACGCCGCGTCAGATCGATTCCCACCGCGTAGCCCCAGACCATTCGTGCCGCCTGCTCGACCGAGACCCGATATCCGCCTGCGCCTATCGCAACGACCAGCTCGACCTCGTGCTGCAGGTCCGCCGTCCGATCCGGGTACCGGATCACAATCGGGCCGGGGGCTGCGCACAACACCGCATCGGCCGGCTTGCAGAAAAAGAATGGCGCATCGCGCCCGCTTGCCCCCATTTCGCGGGCGTGCTCCTCGTAGTTGCGACCGACACAGTAGATTCGGTGCACGGGCAGTGCGTCCGAGCCATCGCCCACCGGAACGAACGGCTGGGGTTGCGCCGGAAAACAGAAGTTCGCCATGTGACTGATCCGGTGAGGACAATGTCGTCCGATAGTTTAGGGGGTTGGCGCTGCACCGCGCCAGCCGAAGCGTCGCGGTTCGCGTAAAGTTCCGGCATGGGCAATCAACCACCTGTTCAAGTGGTCGAGCACGCACCGCAGCCGGCGCAGCAGCACGAGCACGGTGCGCCCACCCGCCCCTCGCAGCCGTCGCTCTCGTGCGTAGTTCCCGCTCACAACGAAGCAGCCAATCTGCCGATCTTGCTGGAAAAGCTCACCCACGAGCTTGGGCAGATGTCGCCCAGTTGGGAGATCGTCGTCGTCGACGACGGCAGCCGCGACGAAACCCTGGTTGCCTTGTTGCCGTGGTTCACACGGCCCGGCGTCGTGTGCCTGCAGCTGTCGCGCAACTTCGGCAAGGAGGCAGCGCTCGGCGCCGGACTGGACTATGCGCGCGGTGACGTCGTGTTCACGCTCGATGCCGATCTGCAGCACCCGGTCGAGCTGCTGCCCCAGATGCTCCAGGCGTGGCGCGAGGGTGCGGACATGGTGTACGCGGTACGCCGCGACCGCAGCGACGAATCGGCCGTCAAGCGCATCGGCACGCGGATGTTCTACGCGTTGATGAAGCTCGGCTCCTCGATCGAGATTCCGCCCAACGCCGGCGACTTTCGGCTGCTCGACCGCTGCGTGGTGGACGCCGTGTGCAGCCTACCCGAGCGCACGCGGTTCATGAAGGGCCTGTACGCCTGGGTCGGATTCCGTTCGCGCTCGATCGATTTCGATCCACCTGCCCGCTTTCGGGGGCGCAGCGGTTTCGGACTGCGGGCACTGCTGTCGCTCGCCGCCTCGGGCATCACGGCGTTTTCCAATCTGCCGCTGCGGCTGGGCAGCGCGCTGGGCACCGTGCTGGCAGTGATCGCGATCGGATACGGTATCTGGGTCGTGATCGAGCATTTCACGCAGGGACACGACGTGCCCGGCTGGGCCACGATTGTGGCCGGACTGATGTTCTTCAGCGGAATCCAGTTGCTGACGATCGGAATCCTGGGCGAATACCTTGGGCGTGTGTACGACGAGGTCAAACGGCGGCCGCGCTATCTGATCGCGCGCCGCCTCGGACGCAGTCCGTTCGACCCGCCGGCGCCGCCTAGATGAACCAGGACGCGGCCGCGCCCCGCCCTGCGCGCCGATGGGTCGTCTGCGCCGACGACTTCGCGCTGGACCGCGGCGCCATCGAGGCGACGCTCGCCTTGATCAAACTCGGGCGAGTCACAGCGACCAGCGTGCTGGTCGATTCACCGAACTGGCACGCGGCAGCGTCGGAGCTTAAGGCAGTTAGCGACAGCGCGGATGTCGGATTGCACCTGAACCTGACGGAGTCTCTGGGCACCGGCTCCTCGAGGTGGCGCCTGCCGTCGCTGTTGGTCCAGTCGACACTTCGGCTGCTGCCGCGCTGGCGGGTGCGCAATCTGGTCGACCGGCAGCTCGACGCCTTCGCCGACTCTTTCGGACGCCTGCCGGACTTCGTCGATGGACACCACCACGTTCATCAGCTGCCTGTCGTGCGCGAAGTGCTGATCGAGTCCTTGCTAGCGCGCGAACCCAAGTCGCTGCCGTGGCTTCGAATCTGTCTGCCGGCGGACCAGGACGACGGTTACAAAGCCCGCTTCATCGGAATGCTGGGCGCTCCATCGTTGCTCGAGCTGGCCCGGCTTCAGGGGTTTCCGACCAGCAAGTGCCTGGTTGGGGTCTACGGCTTCGACCTGCGGCGCGAGGCGTATCTGGCCAAGGTTCGAAAGTGGCTCGAGTCCAGCCCCGACGGCACCGTATTCATGTGCCACCCATCGAGCAAGCCGTCCGCGAAGGACCCGATCGGCGCAGCCCGGCGCATGGAGCTCGGCGTGCTCGCTGGCCAGTCGTATGTGGATGCCATCGTGCGCGCCAGTGTTACCGCTGTGCGCGGCACGGCGATTTTCAAGCCCCGGACTGACCGCCAAGCCGCGTGAGCGGTGTCTGCAACCATTTGCCGAACAGACCCAGCCGGAGCCACGCGTCCAGCCCGAGCCCGGAGCCGCTCGGCAACAACGAATTGCTGGGGTCGATGGCCAGGCGATGAAACAGGCCGGCCAGCCCGGTTTGCGCCGGATCGGCGACCGGAATCCAACGCCCTGACCGACCCGACTGCGGCAGAGCCAGTTGGCGAACATACCCGAGGCGCTCCATTTCGAGCAGCAGCGCGCCGACCTCCTCCTCGGGGCTGCGGACCCGCAGCGCAAGCTCGAGCGTGGAAAGTTCCCCGATCGAACCTCCGGCGCGCGCTTCCAGCAGCAGCTTCAGCAGGCCAGTTGCGGTAACAAAGCGATTACCGGCCAGCGTCTCGTCTGCGAAGCGCGTCGCGCGCAGGCCGGAAACCGTCGCCGCGATTGCGGCACCGAACAGCACCGTGAACCAGGAGAAATAGACCCACAGCAGGAACACCGGCACCACCGCGAACGCTCCGTAGACGGTCAGGGTGCTGCCGTGCGACACGTAGGAAGCGAAACTTCGACTCAGCAGTTCCGCCAGCACGCTGGCGACGACCCCCCCGGTCAGTGCGTCGCGCCAGTCGACGCGCCGGTTCGGCACGATGATGTAAAGCGCCGTGAATGCCACGCAGCTGAACACGATCGGGGCGGCCGCCAGCGCCGAACGAATCGCAGGCGGCAATTGATGCATCAGCCCGAACGAAATCGAAGTGACCATCGAAGTCAGGGTCAGGCTGGCGGCGATCAGCACCGGACCCGCGCTGATAAGCGCCCAGTAGATGAGGATGCGTTGCACCAGCGCCCGTCGTATGCGGACCAACCAGATGTCGTTCAGCGCATGGTCAACGGTCATCACCATCGTCAGCGCGGTCACCGCAAACACCGCCAATCCGGCCGCTCCGACCCGGCTGGCCTTCGCCGCGAACTCGTTCAGGTAACGCAGAATCGTGGTGCCAAAGGGATCCGGCAGCAGGCCCCGGAGCAGGTTCTTTTCCAGCGTCTCGCGAAGATCCGCGAACTGCGGGAAGACGGTAAACAACGCCAGCGCGACTGCCAGCAGAGGAACCAAGGACAGCACCGAGGAGAAGGTCAGGCTGCCGGCAACTTGCGGCAACCGCGCCTGGTTCGCGCGTCGCGCCGCAAACGACAGGACTGCCCGCGCGCGGTCGAGCCACGGACGCAGCACTCGCGCCCAGGGCGCAAGCAGTCCCGCCCGGCGTTGTTTCGGATCGTCGATGACTCGTTTGCGCGCCATTTTTTTGATCGCTGATCGGGAGCGAACGCTCAATATAATCTGCGCAGTGGACCGATTACCGCCCTCTTATCGGCGCCCGATCCTGAGTACGAGCCCTCACCCGCCCCCGTTGCGCGTGTCCACTTCGACATTCATCGCACAGCTGGTCGAGGCCGTCGGCCCACGCAACGTGCTGGTCGAACCCGCAGATATGGCCCCTTTTCTTACGGATTGGCGCCGTCGCTTCACAGGGCGCGCCGACGCGATCGTGCTGCCGGCGACGACGGGCGAGACCGCCGCCGTGGTGCTTGCGTGCGCGCGCCATGCGGCTGCGATCGTTACGCAAGGAGGCAATACGGGTCTGTCGGGCGGCGCGACGCCCTCCCCGGAAGGCCGCTCGGTCGTATTGAGCACACGGCGGATGAACCGGATTCTCGAGGTCGATCCTGAAAACGACACGATCACGGTGCAGGCCGGCTGTACGCTGCAGGCGGTACAGGGCGGCGCGCGAGACGCGGGGCGCCTGTTTCCGCTGAGCTTGGCAGCGCAAGGCAGTTGCACGATCGGAGGCAATCTGGCCACCAACGCCGGCGGCACGCAGGTGCTGCGGTACGGCAACACGCGCGAGCTCGCACTCGGGTTGGAGGTCGTGCTGCCGAACGGGAACGTGTGGGACGGGTTGCGCGGGCTGCGCAAAGACAATTCGGGTTACGACCTCAAGCAGCTGTTCATCGGATCCGAAGGCACGCTGGGCGTGATTACGGCAGCCACGCTGAGGTTGTTCGCGTTGCCCCGATCGCGCCTGACCGCATTGGCAGGCTTGGAGTCGATCGAAGCAGCGATCGGGTTGCTGCAGCGGATGCGCTCGGTCGCCGGCCCGACTTTGACGGCGTTCGAGCTGATGTCGCGCGAGAGTCTGCAACCGGTGGCCGGCGTGCTCGGTTTGAAGCGTTTTCCATTCGAGCCGCTGACGCCTTGGACCGTGCTGCTGGAGGTGTCCGATCACGAAGACGAACCGCATGCCCGATCGCTGCTGGAGACGGGACTGGACCCGGACGCCGGCGCGCCGGTCATCGAGGCTGTGCTGAGCCGCTCGCTGGCCGAATCCGAGCAACTGTGGCGGCTGCGCGAGACGATCCCGGAGGCCCAGGCGCGCGGCGGCGGAAACGTCAAGCACGACATCTCATTGCCGCTTCGCCGCATCAGCGACTTCGTCCACGCTGCCAACGAGCGCCTGGCGCGGCAGTTCGACTGGGCCCACCCGCTCGTTTTTGGGCATTTGGGGGACGGCAACCTGCATTACAACGTCGGGTGCCGCGCGGGCGTATCGCCGCAAATGGCGTTCGACCACGAAAGGGCCCTGAATGAAATTGTCTACGACGCCGTAGCCGAGTGTCGCGGGTCGTTCAGCGCCGAGCACGGGCTAGGCCAGCTCAAACGCGAGGCGGCCGCGCGGTACAAGTCGGCCACCGAGCTGGCGCTAATGCGTTCGATCAAACTCGCGTTCGACCCCGACGGACGGATGAACCCCGGCAAATTGCTTTGAGTATCGACCCAACCCGTCTACACTCGGTTCCCTGCAATGACGATGCGTACCTGCCTGATCATTCTGCTCGTAGGAGCCGGCGTCGGAACCCTGTGCGGTGCCGCTCCGATCAATCGTTGTGAATTCTCCGATGGTCGGGTCATCTATTCGGATGAACCGTGCCCGGCGGGTACGCAGAGGAGCCGGACCGTCGACGAAAAGCCCGCGGTCGAAGTGATCAAGGCGCCGGTCCATGAGCGCGGTCAGAGCGCGAAAAGCGCCGGCAGCGTGCGCCGCAGCGAGCTGACCGAGCCCGGAGCCGAGGGCCATGACCCGGAGGCGGCCTCCGAACTGCGCAAGATGAAGGTGGCCGAGTGCGACGACCTGGTTCGCCGGATCGAGTACGCGCAGCATGACCTGAATGCCGCGGCCCAGAGCGAACGGGCATCGGCCGAGCTTTCGCTCAGAAGGCTGCAGGCAGAGCACGAAAACAAGTGCGGCGTGCCGCACCACTAGTCAACGCGCGAGCCGCCTACTGACCGGCTGAATCAGCCGCGCGGGCAGCCGCGACCTGCAGCGCGTCCCGACCGTGCTGCTCAAGAAACAGCGCATCCGACAACAAGCGCCGCCACGTACGCGCCCCGCGCTGACCGTGCAACAGCCCCAGCATCGGGCGCGCCACCGCGCGAATCGGCACGCCTGCGCCGGCAACGCCGTCCAGGTACTGGCTCATCGCGGCGACCACCTCAACAACGCCGGCAGGAGCCCCTTCGGGTCCGAATAGCGCGCGTTCCAATTGAACCAGAAGCCAAGGCGATTGATAGACAGCCCGCCCCAGCATGACGCCGTCGATCTGCTGCAGCTCGCTCAACACGAGATCGGCTGCGTCCAACCCACCGTTCAGCACAAACGTGCAGTCCGGAAAATCGCCCTTGAGCCGGCGCACGGCCTCGTAGCGAAGCGGCGGCACCTCGCGATTTTCCTTCGGGCTCAGCCCTGTCAGCCACGCGCTGCGGGCGTGCACGATGAAGGTCGAACAGCCGGCCGCGCGCACGGCACCCACGAAGTCGCGCACGAAGCCGTAATCGTCGCGCCGATCGATTCCGATCCGATGCTTGACCGTGATATCGATCGAAACGGCGTCGCGCATCGCCTTCACACAGTCGGCCACGGTCGCAGGCTCTGCCATCAGGCACGCGCCGAAGGCTCCCTGCTGCACGCGATCGGAAGGACAGCCGCAATTCAGATTGATCTCGAGGTAGCCCCAGCGCTGCCCCAAGCGCGCGCCGTGTGCCAGTTCGGCCGGGTCGGAGCCGCCCAGCTGCAGCGCAACGGGGTTTTCGGAGCGATGAAAGTCCAGGTGCCGGGCCACATCGCCGTGAATCAGCGCGCCGGTCGTGACCATCTCGGTGTAAAGGCGCGCGTGCCGGCTCAGCACTCGATGAAAGTAGCGGCAATGCCGGTCGGTCCAGTCCATCATCGGCGCCACGCACAGGCGCCAATGCGACGGACTGGAGGACGCCTCGATGCGCGGGTTCAGCGCTTGATCCAGCAGTGCCGACATGGCTGCAGTTTATTCGAGCGTTTGCTGCACTAAACCCTCGCCTCCGACTCCTCTGCCCCTGCGCGGGAGAGAGGAGTCCTCGTGCCGGCTTACGCCTGACGGGTGCGCCAACCTTGATGATAGGTCTCACGCGCCTCGCGCGCATAAGGAACCGGCGCCACCTTCACTCGGACGTCGATCGGCTTGTGTCGCTCGACAGTCGTCTTCCGGGTACCGCCGCCCTCCTCGCCCCACACGAGCGTCAGCTCGTCGCCGACGTTGACCTCTGGATCGACAATTCCCAGCGACAGGCCAACACGCTCGTTTTAACTGTAGCCGGCGAACCTCGAGGAGCCAACCGGCCGGGCGGCCCTGAAGCCCTTGTTCCACAATCAAGGAAGGTAGG
>JACXTT010014848.1_pt1 | contig 10155 bp, 8 predicted proteins | sample 9270951 | NCBI WGS metagenome assembly JACXTT01 (sample SAMN15532306, study PRJNA645909) | rock metagenome | isolation source: weathered quartz diorite | place: Puerto Rico | collected 2017-06-21
AACCCGTGCGCGACTGGACCACCATGGACATGCGCATCGGCATGGCGCACTTCTTCACCATGCGCTGCCGGGTCGACCTGGCCGGGATGCCGCCGGAGCGCGCCAGCCTGGCGGCGGGCGGGTACACCGGAAGGGGGCCGTGGCTGGGCTTAAGTCCGAACACCCCGCAGAAGCTGGCGGGAATGCGCACCGAGCCACCGATATCCGTGCCAACGTGGATCGGGCCATAGCCGGCCGCCGCGGCGGCGCCGGCGCCGGAGCTGGAGCCGCCCGTGTTGCGCTCCAGGTTCCAGGGGTTGCGCGTCAGCGGATGGAAGCTGGAAGGCGCCGCCCCAAGGAAGCCGAAGTCCGGCATGGTGGTCTTGCCGACCACGATGGCGCCGGCTTCCAGCAGGCGCGCCGCGGCGGGGGCATCGGCGGGTGCCGGTGCCAGCACGGTGGCGGCGCTGCCGTGCGGCACCGGCGTGCCGCGCGTGGCGATGTTCTCCTTCAGCGTGACCGGCACGCCGTCGAGAAAGCCGTTCGGGGTGCCGGCCAGCCAGCGCGCCTCGGCGGCGCGCGCGGCGGCGAGTGCCTGCTCGGCGTGCACCACGTACATCGCGCGGATGCCGGGCTCCCAGCGTTCGATGCGGTCCAGCACCGACTCCACGACGTCGACGGGGGAGAGCGCGCGCTGGCGATAGTTCTTGAGCAGGTCGGCGGCGCTAAGTGCGTAAAGCGGAGTGTTCATGGTCTTCTCCGGGGTAGGTGCGGCGATGGGGAATCGGTTGATGGCGGCGTTACTGCACACCGAACTGGTAATGGCGTCCCGGCGCGGCGGCCAGCAGCGCGCGGGTGTAGTCCTGGCGCGGCGACAGCACCACGTCGCGCGTGGAGCCTTGCTCGACCACGCGGCCCTTGTGCATGACGACCAGGCGGTCGCATACCTGGCTGGCCACGCGCAAGTCGTGGGTGATGAAGAGGATGCCGATGGCAAGCCGCTGCTGGATATCGTCCAGCAGCTTCAGGATCTGCGCCTGTACCGAGACGTCCAGTGCCGAGACCGCTTCATCGGCGATCAGCACGCGCGGCTCGCACGCCAGCGCGCGGGCGATGCAGATGCGCTGGCGTTGGCCACCGGAGAACTCGCTGGGGTAGCGGTGCAGCGCGTCAGGCCGCAGCCGCACCAGCTCCATCAGGGACTCGGCGCGTTGCCACGCCTGCGCGGGCGTCGCGCCGAAATTGACCGCGCCTTCGACGATGGACTGGCCCACGGTGCGGCGCGGATTGAGCGAGCGGTTGGGGTCCTGGAACACCACCTGCACCATGCGCCGGAACGCGGACAGTTGCGCGCGGCGCGGCAGTTGCTGCACCGCTTCGGGCAGGACCTGAATATTGCCCGCGGACGGTTCGATCAGCCGCGCGATGCAGCGCGCCACCGTGGACTTGCCCGAGCCGGACTCGCCCACGATGCCGACGGTCTCGCCCGCCCGCACCTGCAATGACACATCGGTGGCCGCCTCGACCACCCGGCGCCGGCCCGGCCAGGCGCCCGAGACATAGGTCTTGCCGATGCCGCTGGCGTCGAGCAGCAGCGGCCGCTGCGCTACCGACGGGCGCTGTGCGGGCTCCAGTCCCGGCACGGCATTGAGCAGCATGCGGGTGTAGTCCGCCTCGGGCTGGCGCAAGACCCGGTCTTTCGGCCCGCTTTCCACCTGGCGGCCGAGTTGCAGCACCACCACCTGGTCAGCTATGTCGGCGACCACGCCGAAGTCGTGCGTGATGAACAGCACCGCGGTCTGGTTCTCGTGCTGCAGTTCGCGCACCAGTGCCAGGATCTCGGCCTGCGTGGTCACGTCCAGCGCGGTGGTGGGCTCGTCGCAGACCAGCAGGGCCGGGCGCAGGATCAGCGCCATGGCGATGACGATGCGCTGGCGCTGTCCGCCGGACAGCTGGTGCGGATAGGCGTCATAGATCCGCTCGGGATCCGGCAGCCGCACGCGCGCAAAGATCGACAGCACGCGTTCGCGCCGCTGCGCGGCGCCCAGGCTGGTGTGCTGCGCCAGCATTTCTTCGACTTGCCGGCCGCAGCGCATGACCGGGTTCAGCGCGGTCATGGGTTCCTGGAACACCATGGCCACGCCGGTGCCGCGCAGTTCGCGCCGGCGCGCGGCAGAGGCCGCCAGCAGGTCTTCGCCGGCCAGGGCGATGCCGCCCCCAGAGACCTTCAGGCCCTCGGGCAGCAGACCCATCACCGCGCGCGCGACCACGGACTTGCCTGAGCCCGATTCGCCCAGCAGGCAGACCACTTCGCCGGGCATGACGTCGAAAGAAATCCCCTGGACCGCATGCGGCCGGTCGGCGCCGGGCGGCAGGTCGATGCGCAGGTCGCGCACGCGCAGGCAGGGCGTGGCCGAGGCCGAGGCTGCGGTCGTGTTCTTTGGCATCATCAGGCGCTCCGCTTGCTGAACTTGGGGTCAAGGGTGTCGCGCAGGCCGTCGCCGAGCATGTTGACGGCCAGCACCGTTACCGCCAGGAAGGCGCCGGGCAGCAGCACGCTGTGCGGATGCGAGGTGAAATGGGCGCGCCCCTCGGCCATGATGTTTCCCCAGGTGGGGATGTCGGTGGGCAGGCCGATGCCGAGGAACGACATCACCGCCTCCACCAGCATCGCGCCGGCGCAGATAAAGGTGCCCTGCACCAGCAGCGGCGCGATGGTGTTCGGCAGGATGTGGCGCAGCATCAGTTTCCAGGTCGGCGTATCGAGCGCGATGGCGGCCTCGACATAGGGCTCTTCACGGACCGACAGCACCACCGATCTGACCAGGCGCGCCACGCGAGGCGTGTCGGGCACGGTCATGGCCACGATCACCGTCAGCAGGCTGGGCCGCCACGCCGCCACCAGCACAATGGCGAAGAGGATGCCGGGAATGGCCATCATGCCGTCCATCACGCGCATGATGAGGCCATCCAGCCAGCGCACATAGCCGGATACCAGTCCGACCACCAGCCCCAGCAGCACCGAGGCCAGCGCCACCGACACCCCGACCGCCAGCGAGACCCGCGCGCCATACAGCGTACGGCTCCAGATGTCGCGGCCCAGGCTGTCGGTGCCCAGCGGGAACAGGCGTTCGAAGGCGTCGCCGGCCAGCGTCACGATCTCGGCGCGCGTGAAGGGGGGCAGCTGGCTGCTGGCGGGGTCCATGGTGTTGGGGTCGATGGTGTAGAGCCAGGGCGCGGCCACGGCAAGGAACAGCATCAGGCCGAGGATGGCGCCGCCGGCGCGCACGGCACCGTTGGCCAGCACCGCGCGCAGACGCGAGTGACGAGCGCCGGTGCCGGGCGGGGCGGTTTCGATGGCAGTGGTGAGTGAGGTCATGGGGCCGGGTTTCCGTAGGAGATCTCAGTAGCGAATGCGGGGATCGAGCAGCAGATAGCTCGCGTCCACCAGCAGGTTGATGACCACGTACGAGACCGAGAAGAACAGCGTGATGCCCTGGATCAGCGGGTAATCGCGCGAGAGCACGGCATCCACCGTGAGCTGGCCGACACCGGGAATGGCGTAGATGCTCTCGGTCACGACCACGCCGCCGATCAGGCCGGCCACGCTCAGCCCGATCACGGTGGCGATCGGCACCGCGGCATTGGCCAGCGCATGGCGCGTCAGCATGCGCCACTCGGAAATGCCCTTGGCGCGCGCGGTCTGCACGAAGTCCTCGGTCAGCGCTTCGGACACGGCGGCGCGGGTCACGCGCGCCACCAGCGCACACGACATCACCGACAGCGTGACGCAAGGCAGGGCCAGGTTGCGCAGCCATGGCCAGATGCCATCGGCCAGGCGGCTGTAGCCTTGCGACGGCAGCCAGCCAAGGTGCAGCGAGAACACCCAGATCATCACGTAGCCGGCGACGAAGATCGGCACCGAGAAGCCCAGCACGGAGCCGCCCATCACCAGGCGGTCGAGCCAGCGGCCGCGCCGGTAGGCCGCCAGCGTGCCCAGCGGCACCGCCGTCAGCACGGTCAGCACGATGGTCAGCGCCGCCACCGAGAGCGTGGGCTCCAGCCGCTGCGCGATCAGGGTGGTCACGGGCAGCTTGTAGAAGAAGGAATAGCCCAGGTCGCCGCCCAGCACGTGGCCGAGCCAGCCGATGAACTGGCGCGGCAGCGCCTCGTTCAGCCCCAACTGGGCGCGGATGCGGGCGATGTCTTCCACGCTGGCGGCATCGCCGGCAATGGCCGCGGCCGGGTCGCCGGGCGTGAGCCGCAGCAGCAGGAAGACGATGACAGCCACCACCGCCAGCACTGGCACGGTGGCCAGGCTGCGGCGGACCAGGAAATTCATCATGGCACTACCTCGTTGGGGGAAAGGGAGGTCAGCAGGCTGGCGACACGGCTGCCGGGACCGCTGGTGGCGATCCCGCGCGAGGGCGGGGCCGCGGGCGCTGCGGCGGGCTATTGCTTGCGCACGTTCCAGTACAGCACTGCCGGTGCCGGCAGCAGGCCGCTGATTGCGCCACTGCGCACCACGGTGGGCGCCTTGCCTTCGCCGACGGGCGCCAGAATGCCGCTTTCGATGGCGCGCAGCTGGATCTTCGTGGCAATGTCCTTGCGCTGCGCGGCGTCCGCGGTTTCGATGAAGCGGGTCTTGAGGGTTTCCAGCTCGGCGTCTTCCGGCCAGCCGAAGTAGCCGCGGTCGCCGTTGCCGGTCAGCGGGCTGTAGGTGATGGGGCTGCTGGCGTCGACGCCGCCCCAAAAGGTGATGTAGGCATTCCAGCCGCCTTTCTCGGGCGGTTCCTTCCTGGTGCGGCGCGTGATCAGGGTGCTCCAGTCGGTGGCCTGGACATCGACATTGAAGCCCACCTGCTTGAGCAGCTGGCCGTAGACCACCGGCAGGCGGCTCAGCGCGGGGGCATCGCCCGGCAGCATGATCACCACTGGCTTGCCGTCATAGCCGGACTCCTTGAGCAGCTTGCGCGCCTGTTCGAACTGCGGCTTGCCGGTGAAGAAGCCGGTCTGGTCGCTGGCATAGGGGGAGCCGCACAGGTAGATCGAGGCGCACGGCTTGTAGAAGTCGCGGTAGGTGGCCTGCGCGCGCAGCATCGCTTCCTGGTTGATCGCCAGCATCGCGGCCTTGCGCACCCTGGCGTCATTGAACGGCGGCACCTTGTGGTTGTAGATCACGGTGAAGGGGCCGGCGGGCATGATGTCGAACATCTGCACCCGCTTGTCGGTGCGCAGTTGCGGATAGTGCGATGCCGGCACGACTTCGAGGATATCCACTTCGCCGTTGAGCAGCGCGTTCACCTGGGTCTGCGTATCGCGCAGGAACACCCATTCGACGCGGTCGACGTGCACGGCCTTGCCGCCGGCCAGGCCGGACGGCGCATCCTTGCGCGGCACATAGTCGGGATTGCGGCGGTAGACCACGCGGTCGCCCGGCCGGAAGTCCTCCTTCTTCAGCGTGAAGGGGCCGGAGCCGGTCAGGTCGTCGATCTGCTTGTCGGCAGGCGTTTCGGCGACCCGTTTCGGCATGATGAACGGCACCAGCGGGCTGGGCTTGCCCAGCGCATCCAGCACCGCGCCGAAGGGCTGGCGGAAGGTCATGCGCACCGTGGCCGGGCCTTCGGCCGTGATGCTGGCCATGGCGTCATACATGCGCTGGCCCAGCACGTCGCGCTTGCCCCAGCGCGCCAGCGAGGCGATCACGTCCTGCGCGGTGACCGGGGTGCCGTCATGGAACCTGAGCCCTGGCCGCAGCGTGAAGGTCCAGGTCTTGTTGTCGGCGCTGGTGGTGGTCTTGTCCACCATCTGCGGCCGGATCACGCCCTTCTCGTCCATGCCGAACAGGGTGTCGTAGATCATGAGGCCATGGTTGCGCGTGATGTTCGCAGTGGTCCAGACCGGGTCCAGGATCTTCAGGTCGGACGACGGCACGGTGCGCAGCACGGTCTCGGCGATTGCACTGCCGGCGGACATGCATGCCAGGGCGCACAACGCGACGGCACTGGCACGGCGAAGCGGTATTGCAGACGTCATGGTCATCATCTCTCGGGGGCAGGGTGGGGTGGCAAAGATGGCGGTCAGGGTGTGGTGGTGCCGCGCTCGCGCAGCTTCTGGAGATACCGCTCGAAGGACTCGCGCGAAGCGGCCTCGGCTTCGATCAGCTTGACCAGCGTGGCGCGCAGCGCGTCGATCTCGGCCGGCGTCAGGCAGTGCAGGAAGCCCGATTCCAGCTCGATGCCGAGCGGCTCGGCGCGCCGCACCAGGTCCACGCCAGCCTCCGTCAGGAAAAGGCACACCTGACGCGCGTCTTCCGCGCTGATCTCCCGCTGCACCAGGTCGCGCTTGACCAGCGCGCCGACCAGCTTGGACGCCAGCGTCTTCTCGATTGCCGACTGCTGCACCAGCTGGCCCATGGTGATGCCGGGCGCCGATCCGATCATCCGCAGCAGGCGGATATCCCGCAGCGACACCCCCAGCTTTTCTTCATACACGCGCGAGCCGCGTTCGCGCGTGCGTTCGGCGGCCATGTCGAGCAGGATGTTGATGTAGTCGGATTTGAGCCGGAGGGCGCGTGGCATGGATAGATGAAAAATTCTATAGTTGAAAATTTCAACAAATAATAGTGACCGGCGCGGGAGCTAGGCCATGAGGGATTTCCCGGGGTAGGGCAATGCGGCGCTGCGCCATGCCTGACAGGACTTGACCCGCGCCGCGCGGGAATCACGCCAGGCGGGGTGCTGGCCTAGACTGCGTTGGCATCCCTCACGGACCGCACTCCCGCGGGCACCACAGAAGGGAGCCAGGACAGGAGACACACCGATGCAACACCGTTCCGCACGGCTGCGCGCAGCCGCAGCCGCCATGCTGCTGGCGGCCATCCCGGCGGCAGTCTGCGCCGCCGATCCCGCCTCTGCCGAGCCCTATCCTTCGCGCCCGCTGACAATCGTGGTGCCGTCGGTGGCGGGCAATGTGAACGATGCCGTGGCGCGGCTGATCGGGCAGGAGCTGACCAGGAGCTGGGGCCAGCCGGTCATCGTCGACAACAAGCCTGGCGCGGGCACCACCACGGGCACCAAGTACGTCGCCCGCGCGGCAAAGGACGGTTACACCGCGCTGTTGACCTTCACCGCGCACGTGCAGAACCCGTCGCTGTACCGGGGTATCGGCTATGACCCGCTCGCGGACTTCACGCCGGTCAGCGAGGTGGCGATCTCGTCCACCATCCTGGCGGTGTCGCCGGACTTGCCGGCGCGCACGCTGCCGGAGGTGGTGGCGCTGCTCAAGGCCAATCCCGGCAAGTATCCGTACGGGTCGTATGGCGCGGGCACGACCGGCCATATCCTGGGTGAGTTGCTCAAGCGCGAGGCCGGGCTGCAGATGGAGCACGTCGCCTACAAGGGCGGCGCGCCGCTGGCCACCGACCTGGCGGCCGGCCATGTGAAGCTGGGCTTTATTGCCGTGGGCACGGCCATGCCGCTGCTGCAGGGCGGCAAGCTGGTGCCGGTGGCGATCGCTGGCGCGGAGCGTTCGGCGCTGCTGCCCAAGGTGCCGACCTTCCGGGAGGCCGGCTACAAGGGCTTCGAGCCCGATGCGTGGATGGGCCTGCTGTTCCCCGCCGGCGTGCCGAAAGCACGGGTCGATGCCTTGTCGCGCGAGGTCGCGCGCATCGTGCGCCTGCCGGAAATCGCGAAGAAGATGCAGGACCTGAACCTGGTGCCGATCGGCAGCACGCCGGAAGCCTTCGCCACGGTGATGAAGAACGACCGCGACAAATGGAGCCGCATCATCAGCGATGTCGGCATCACGCTCGAATGACAGGAGTGCCGATGCAAGAGAACGATTACCTGGGGCTGGTCTGCTCCCGCTGGTGCCACTGGAGCGAGCTGGCACTGCAACGCCTCCCGCGCCAGCCGCTGGCGCCGGGCCAGGTACGCATCCGCGTGCGGCATGCCGGCGTGGGCTTTGCGCTGAGCCTGTTTGTGTCCGGCAAGTACCAGCGCAAGCCGCCGCTGCCGTTCACGCCCGGCACCGAGGCCGCGGGCGAGATCATCGAGGTGGCGCCTGATGTCACGCGGCTGCACCCGGGCCAGCGCGTGGCCGCGGCGCTGGACTGGGGCGGCTTTGCCGAGGAAGCGGTGGCCATGGCCGACACGGTCTATGCGGTGCCTGACGGGCTGGAGCTGGCGCATGCGGCGGCGCTGCCCGTCACCTATGGCACGGTCTGGGCGGCGCTGGCGTGGCGCGCCGCGCTGCAGCCGGGCGAAACCATGCTGGTCCATGGCGCCAGCGGCGCGCTGGGCACGGCCGCGGTACAGGTGGGCCGGCTGATGGGCGCGCGCGTGATCGCCACCGCCAGCACCGAGGCCAAGCGCGAGGCGGCGCTGCGCAACGGCGCCGCGCATGCGCTGCCGTCCGACGCGGCCACGCTGGTGGCGGCGGTCAAGGCGCTGTGCCCCGCGGGCGGTGCCGACGTGGTGTTCGATCCGGTCGGCGGCGATCTCTTCGACGCCTCGCTGCGCTGCGCGGCGCCGGGCGCTCGGCTGCTGTCGATCGGCTATGCCAGCGGGCGCATCCCGGAGGTGCCGGCCAACCTGCTGCTGGTGAAGAACCTGAGCCTGATCGGCTTCAACTACGGCTACTACATCGGCTGGGGCCTGACCGACGAGCGCCGGCGCTTTGCGCAGCCGGTGCAGGCGATGGTGGCCGAGATCATGCGGGCGGCAGCCAGCGGCAAGCTGGCGCCGCCCGTGTTGCAGCACTTCCCGCTGAGCGATTGGCTCAACGCCGTCGACACCACGATGTCGCGCCGCGCCATCGGCAAGGTCATGCTGGATATCTGAACGGAGAGAACGACATGCACCATGCACAAGCGGCAACGGACGATGCCATGTTCGACGGCCTGACCGTGCTCGACCTGAGCCAGGGCATCGCCGGCCCGTACTGCGGCCTGATCCTGCGCCAGCAGGGCGCGCGCGTGATCAAGGTGGAGCCGCCGGGCGGCGACTGGTCGCGGCAGATGGGGCGCATCCGCGCCGGCCAGACCGCGATTGCGGTCGCCTGCAACGCGGGCAAGGAGAGCGTGCTGCTGGACGCGCGCAGCGGCAGCGGCCGGGCCGCCATCGCCAGGCTGGCGCAGCAGGCCGACGTGGTGATCCAGAACTTCCGCCCCGGCGTGGCCGAGCGCATGGGCGTTGGCTACGAGGCACTGGCCGCGCGCAACCCGGCGCTGGTCTATGTCTCGATCTCGGGCTACGGCCATGCCGGCCCGATGGCGAACATGCCGGCGGTGGACACCACCATGCAGGCCTTCAGCGGCCTGATGCAGCTGAACCGCGACAGCGCCGGCCAGCCGCGCCGCATCGCCTTCTACATGGTCGACCTGAGCACCGGGCTCTATGCGGCGCAGCATGCGTCGGCAGCGCTGTACAAGGCCGCGCGCGACGGCCGCGGCCGGCACGTGCGGCTGTCGCTGCTGGAGACCAGTGCCGCGCTGCAGTCCTACCTGATGGTGGATGACGCCATGTTCCCCGATGCGGAGCTGGCCGTGGCCAATGCGCCCACCGGGCTGTTCGATGCGGCCGATGGCCGGCTGTACCTCAGCATGCTCAACGACGCCATGTTCGTGCGGCTGGCAACGCTGCTGGGTTTCGACGACTGGCTGGCCGATCCGGCGCTGCACACCAGCGCCGGCCGTTTGCCGCGCGCGGCGGAGCTGGGCCGGCGCGTGGCACAGGCCATTGCCGCACAGCCGCTGGCGCACTGGGAGGCGCTGCTGACCGAGCACGATGTGCTGTTCGCGCGCGTGGGCCATGCACGGGACCTGCTGGAGAGCGCGCAATGCGCGCAGGCGGGCGTGTTCGGCCGACTGCCGCTGGCAGGGATCGGCGAAGTGCCGTGGGCCAACCTGCCAGGCATGGCAGGATCGGAACGGCCGGCAGGGAATGCGCCGGCCCTGGGCCAGCATACCGAAGCGGTGCTTGCGGAGTTCGGTATCGGCACCTGAAACCGGCGCCGGAAAAGAAAAACGGACGGTGCGCAATGCGTACCGTCCGTGTTCCGTTGTGCGTTGGTAGGCTCGATTGGACTCGAACCAACGACCCCCACCATGTCAAGGTGGTGCTCTAACCAGCTGAGCTACGAGCCTAGCGAAGGCGCGAATTATAGAGACGCCTT
>JACXTT010014849.1_pt1 | contig 10155 bp, 11 predicted proteins | sample 9270951 | NCBI WGS metagenome assembly JACXTT01 (sample SAMN15532306, study PRJNA645909) | rock metagenome | isolation source: weathered quartz diorite | place: Puerto Rico | collected 2017-06-21
CATCATCGCGGTGCGCCAGCCGTAGTCGGTGATCATGAAGCGCACAAGCGGGCCTATCGTCGAGGAGCCGAGGCTCAAGCCCGCCGACACCAGTGCGACCGCGAGGCTCCGGTGCTGGGTGAACCAGCGAACCGTCGTCGCGATCAGCGGGGTGTAGAAGCTGCCCGCCGCGAAGCCCACGATCACCCCGAACAGGATCTGGAACTGCAAGAGGGTCGTCGCCTGGCTTGCACCGACCAGCCCGAGCCCGAGCAGCACGCCGCCCAGCAGCACGACGACGCGCGTGCCGACCCGATCGGAGAGCGCGCCCCACGCGAACGAGCCGACGCCCATCGCGAGCCAATTGAGCAGGGCCGCCGTCGAGATCCCGGTGCGCGACCAGCCCATCGTCGTCGAGATCGGGGGAAGGAAGACGCTCAGCGAGAGCATCGCCCCGCCCCCGATGCAGGTCACCACGATGCCCAGCCCGACGATCACCCAGCCGTAGGAACGCGCCATTGTCTAATGTCCTCGCGAAGTGGCTGCCTCAGGTCCTCGCCCGGTAGCCGGGCCCCCGACAAGATAGCAGCGCCTCGGTCTTCGTGCGCATGGAAACCTCCTCTACCGTCTGGTGTTCTTCTTCTGGAGCTCCTCGCGCAGGGCCTCCTCGCGCGCGGCCTCTTCGGGGGGAAACAGGTCGGCGGGAAAATCGGAGGCCTCGAACACCTGACGCACCTCGATCTCCCCGTCGGTGAACGGCACGCGTGAGGCCCACTGAACCGCCTCGGCCTTGGATTTCGCCTGGATCATCCAGAATCCGGAGACCAGCTCCTCTGTTGACCCGAAGGGGCCCTCGGTCACGGTGGGCTTGCCGCCCTTGAACTTGACGCGGGAGCCCTTCGAGCTCGCCTGGAGTCCCTCGCCCGCCAGCATGACGCCCGCCCACACCATCTCCTCGTTGAACTTGCCCATTGAGGCGAGGAGCTCCTTGCTGGGGAGCACTCCCGCCTCCGAGTCCCTGCTCGCCTTGACCAACAGCATGAATCGCATCCCGGGCCTCCTTGCTGATGTTGCTTCTGCCCGGTAGTCGAACGGGACGGGCGTGGATCGACAGGCCCAAGGCCGCCGGCCGGCCCGGGACGCTAGCCGCTCTCTCGACGACCGGCCGAGGTGTACGATGCGAGCACGCGCCCCTCCCGGGTCGCCTGCGCCGATGGCCGACTCGCTGCTCCAGAACCTGGTCCGACAGTGGCTGCTTGACCACGCAGGCCAGGTTGACTTCGCCGAATGCCTCGCGAGCGCCCTGGGCCAGGCGGGGCCTCCCGGCGTCGTCAACGCTCCGTCGATCGGCCTGGCCCTGGAGGAGCTGGCGCATCAACCGCAGACCTTCTGGGCGGGTGCCTGCCTCTGCGGGCGGCCGGGTCTTCGATACGGCTGGTAGGCTCAGGCCCCTTCGTCGATCACGATCCGGTCCCACCCCCGCGTGAAGTCAACGCCGAACACCCCCTGGGCCTCCCGCATGTCGTCCGCAGTCACCTGCAACTTCACGCGGTAGACGCCGGGCGGGAGGATGATCACGCCCGACGGGCTCGGGGGCGCGAAGAACCGGAGCTGCTCCGGCGCCGAGGCGAGCGCGAAGCACAGGTCCAGCGGGCGCGGCTGTCCCGCTTCCAGGTCACGCGCCTCGAAGTCGGGCTCGCGCGCCCACTTGAGGAACAGGGGCGCGAGGAACTCCGGCGCGGGAGAGGTGGATCCGTCGGCCTGGCGCACGCCCACCTCGAGGACCCGCCCTCGACAGTTCCGCGCGGGTGTGGGGCCGGCGTTCCGGACCATGACGTGGCAGAAGTACCCCGACGCGCCGGCGTCCGCTACCTCGCGAGTCTGGTAGGTCGAGGCCGCGTCGAAGTAGACCTCGAGCCGCGGCCGAAAGACCGAGCCGATCGTGCGACGGATCACGTTTCTCACGAGACGACAGGGTACACGTGAGCGGGCGGCCCTCGCAATAAGACCCGTCAGCTCGCGGGGGATTCCCGCGTCTTGGTGATCTCGACGATCGAAGCGGGGCCGGTCGGGTCCGGCTGCACCTCGAGCTGGCGCTCGTGGAACGGGCGGAGGGTCGCCCGGTGGCCCACGCTGAACACGGTCGTCCCACCGAGCCGCTCCCGCAGCAGGCGATACAGCCGCTCCTCGGTGGCCTCGTCGACCGCGGAGGTGGCCTCGTCGAGGAAGAGCCACTCCGGCTTCTGGACCAGGGCCCGGGCGAAGGCGATGCGCTGCTGCTCACCCGGCGAGAGTTGAAGCGCCCAGTGGCCGGCCTCGTCGAGGCGCGCGGCGAGCTTGGAGAGGCCCACCGCGTCCAGCGCCTCGCGCAGCGTCGCGTCGTCCACCACTTCGGGCGGCGTCGGGTAGCTCACCACGCGGCGGAGCGTGCCGATCGGCAGGTACGGCCGCTGCGGGAGGAAGAGAACGCGCGCCTTGGGCGCCTGGCGGATCTCGCCGCGCCCGAACGGCCAGATGCCCGCGATGGCCCGGAAGAGCGTGCTCTTGCCGGATCCGGAGGCGCCGCCCAGGAGCAGGTGCTCACCGCGACGCAGCGAAAGGTTCACGCTGCTGATGAGCGGCTTGCCGTCGGGCAGGTGCAGGTCCACGTCGGTCACGGTAAGCTCGCTGTCGTCGCCCTCGGCGAGGCGGAGGCCGCCGCCTCGCGTGGTCTCGCGGTGCACGCGCGCCAGCATGCGCTCGAAGCCGGCGAGCCGCTCGACCACCGAGCACCACGCCGCGATTTCCTTGTACGACACCACGAAGAAGCTCAGCGCGTCCTGCACCTGGTTGAACGCGCCGACCGTCTGCATGAGCCCGCCGAGGCCGAGCTCGCCGGCGAAGTAGCGCGGCGCCGCCACGATCGACGGCACGATCCACGCGCCTTGCGAGTAGCCCGACGTGAAGGTGGTGAGCCGCTTCTGCCGGCGCATGATCCCCCACCAGTTGCGCACGACCGACTCGAAGAGCCCGCGGAAGCCGTGTAGCTCGTCGATCTCACCGCGGTAGAGGGCCACGCCTTCGGTGTTCTCGCGGAAGCGCACCAGGCTGAACCGGAAGTCCGCCTCGTAGCGCTGCTTGTCGTAGTTCAGGCGGACGAGCGGGCGACCGATCCAGTCGGTGAGCCACGTGCCGCCCACCGCGTAGAGGATGGACACCCACACCATGTACCCGGGCAGGACGATGAAGCGCCCGTTGCCGAGATCGACGTCGAGCGTGCCGGAGAGCGTCCACAAGATCGCCACGAAGGTGGCGAGGGTCACCACCGCGCGGAGCCCGCCGATGAAGAGCGCCAGCGTATGCGAGATGAGGAGCTGGACGTCCTCCGCGATCCGCTGGTCGGGGTTGTCGGTCTCCCGGGCCATGAGCTGCATGCGGTAGTACACGCGATCGGCCAGCCAGGCGCGGAGGTACCGGTCGGTGAGCCACCGGCGCCAGCGGATCTCGAGCATCTGGTTGAGATAGAGCTGGTACACCGCCAGGACGATGAAGGCCCCCACCAGCCAAGCCACCCGGAGCAACTGCTGGCGGAACAACTGGGAATTTTTTTCCTGGAGGGCGTTGAAGAAGTCGTTATTCCAGCGGTTCAGGAGCACGCTGAGATAGACCATGCCCAGCGTGAGCAGGATCACCACCAGCAGCAGCCCCAGGGCGGGCCAGCGGTCTTCCGAAACCCAGAACGGCCGGATCATGCGCCATGCGTCGGGCAGGGTCCGGCGAAGACGGCCTATTGCAGGATCGGGGGCACCATCGGGGACGCGGGACTGGGCGCTGTCGGGATCGCGTCCCGCGGGTCCGCCGCCCACTAGAGCTCCATCGGGAGCAAGGAGCGGAGCCTCATTCTACGGATGCTACAACTGTTCCCCGGCCGAGACCACCACGCCGCGCGGTGGTAGAGTCTGAACGATGCACCGCGTCCTGCGCCTCCTGGCCCTGGCGGTGACGATCTACGGCTGCGCGAGCCACTCGCTCGTGCCGCCGGAGCAGGCCGCCGCGATCAAGCGCCGCGAGCAGGCGCTGGCGCCGCACTCCGCGGCCATCCAGGACGCGATCCGCCAATCCGGCCGCGCCGGCGCGCTGGCCTTCCTCGACTCGGGCGACAGCCGACTGGTCACCCTGCCCGGCGACACGCCGCTCGACGCGTGGGCGCGATCCACCCCGAGCGACCGCACGTCGGCGCCGGCGGTGATCACGTTCGTGCACCGCGCCGACGTGGCCAAGGAGCCGGAGCCCGTCACCTCGAGCTTCCTGCAGGAGCAGGAGCGCATCCGCAGCACGTTCGCCACGATCGACGGCGAGATCCAGAAGCTTTCCGAGGCGGTCGCGGCGGCCCGGCGCGATGCGCAGACGTCGATCGACGGGGTCCGGCAGGAGACGCAGAAGGCCCTCGACGGCATGGCCGAGGACCTGACCACCGCGCGGAAGTTCATGCTGCAGGTCGCCCAGCTCGGGTATCTCAACCAGGAGATGAACGCGGAGAACGCGAACGCGATCCGCAAGGCCGCGGCCGCGAGTCAGGAAGCGAGCGCCAACTCCGCCAAGCTCGCGGAGAGCATGCGCCAGCTCTCGGACCATCTCGCCGCCCAGCTCAAGGATCTGGCAACGCGGCTCGATGCGATCCAGAACCGGATCAGCAACCTCAAATGAGCCTCCGCCGACGCGATCTCTCCGTCACCTTGACTCTCCTGGCCTTCGCCCTCGGGCCGACGCCGGCCTGGGCGGCGGACAGCGAGTGGCAGGCGGCCGAGAAGACGACGCGGGATCGCGTGGCGGAGCTTTCCGCGGCGCTGCCGAACGAGAATCCGGGCAAGATGCTGGCCACGATGGCCGAGCACGCCGGGACCGACCGCCGCGCCCTGGCCAAGCTGTCCCGCGCGCAGGACGAATACGTGAAGCGCACGATGGCTGAGTGGCACGACGGGCCTGCGCGTAAAGCGCTGCAGGACGCCACGGTCCAGCTCCAGCGGAACGCGGAGCGCGCGAGCGCCGAGCTGCGGGCGGCGATCGAAGGCGTCGACTCCGCGGCCATCTACCTGATGCACTCCGGCGTGATCGGCAAGGTCAGCCGCCTCGACGCCGCCGCGAAGGAAGCGGGCACGCGCCTCGCGGCCCGCTGGCAGCAAGAGCGGGCCATGCGCGAGCGGGAGAAGGAACAACGCGAGAGAGAAGCCGGCGAGCGGGCGCGGGACCAGCGTCGCAACTGAGCCGCTGAGCCGCACCCCTGCCGCTGAAAGGATCGATAGCCATGCCTTACCTTCCGGATCTGTCGGACCCTCGGTTTCTGGACGAAGTCGGCTGGTTCCTCTACCACGAGAAGTATCGGCGCGACGGCTTCGGCGGCTCCTACGACGCCGAGCGCCTGGCCTACTCGCGTCTGCTGCGGGACGAGGTCGCGGCGTACCTGGGCCGGCCCGCGCACTGGTTCGAGGACCGCACGGTGGTGAGCATCGGCACCGGGTGCACCGGCGATCTCGCCACCTTCCCGGCGCGCGTCAAGGTCGCCATCGACCCACTCCTCTACGTCTACCAGCAGCTCAACATGCTGGTGGCCGACGAGGTCGGCGCTCCCACGCTCTACCTGGCCCTGGGCGCCGAGAATCTGCCGCTGCTCGATCGCTTCTCCGACGTCGTGGTCTGCCGCAACGCGCTCGATCACATGCCCGATCCGCGCGTGGGCTTGAACGAGATGTGGCGCATCCTCGCCGATGACGGCGCGCTGTTCGTCAGCGTCGACATCGGGGGCGAGCCCACGCCCGACGAGCCGACCGTGTTCTCGGTCGAGAGCCTCCAGAAGCTCCTCCGCGAGCGATTCGAGGTCGTGAAATTCACCGACAGCCATCGCCCGCACAGCGTGGGCCGCTCGGGCAACGCTCGCCTGCTCGCGCGGAAGGTCCCCGACTCGCGGCGCCCGCTCGACAAGGCGCAGGTGCTGAGGGCCTACGAGGAGCGCCTGCCCTAGCGGGTGCCGGGTCCGGCGCCGGTCCTCGGCAATGAGCACGGGTCCGACTCTCGTCGTCCTCGGCATGATGGGCCGCATGCCCGTCGCCGGCGTGACCTGGCAAGTACTCCAATACCTGGAGGGCTTCCGCCGGCTCGGCTTCGCCACCCACTATGTAGAAGACACCGGCGAGTGGACCTACGACCCTGACCTGAACACGATCAGCGAGGATCCCTCGTACGCGGTGCGCTCGATCGGCTCGCTGATGACCCAATACGGATTCGCCAGGCACTGGGCCTATCGCGCCCCGGACGGCCGCGTGTTCGGCCTCTCCGCCGCCGAGCTCCGCGCGCTCTTCGAGCAGGCCCACGTACTGGTCAACCTGACCGGCGCTACCGTTCTGCGTGAGGAGCATCTCCGCGTGCCGGTCCGCGTGTACCTCGAGACCGACCCGGTGCTGCCCCAAATCTCGATCGCCAAGGGCGACCGGTTCAACATCGCGATGCTGAGCGCGCACACTCACTATTTCACCTACGGCGAGAACCTCGGCCAGCCCGACTGCGGCGTGCCGACCACGCGCTTCGCCTACCGCCCGACGCGCCAGCCGATCGTCCTCGACTGGTGGTCAACCGACGGCAAGCCTCCGGGCGACGCGTTCACCACCGTGGCGAGCTGGCGCCAGGCCGGCAAGGACCTGGAGTGGAACGGTGAGACCTACACGTGGAGCAAGCACCACGAGTTCCTGAAGATCCTCGACCTGCCCCGCCGGATCTCGCAGCCCGTCGAGCTGGCCCTCGCGGTGAGAGGCCAGCCGGGCACCGACGGCGCCGCCTGGGTGCCCCGCGACCAGGAGGATGTCGACGCCATCCGCCTGCTGAGGGAGCACGGCTGGCGCGTCACCGACGCGATGCCCCTCTCGCGCGAGATCGCCCCTTACCGCGACTACATCCTGGCCTCTCGCGGCGAGCTCACCGTCGCCAAGGACCAGAACGTCCGCCTCCGCAGCGGCTGGTTCAGCGACCGCAGCGCCTCCTACCTCGCCGCCGGCCGCCCCGTCATCACCCAGGACACCGCGTTCGGCAAGTTCATCCCCACCGGCGAGGGCCTGTTCGCGTTCCGTGACGTCGACGACATCGTGGCCGCGTTCGAGGCGATCGGTGCCGACTACTTGCGCCACGCGGGGGCAGCGCACGACATCGCGGAGGGCTACTTCAAGGCCGAGACCGTGCTGGCGAAGCTGGTGGAGCACTGCGGCGTGTCGACTCGTTGATAACCTTCGCAAGGCGCGCGGCTGCTGCAACGATCGTGTCGGGTCTAAATCCGCTGAAGCCGAGCATGAGTCCGGCGCGGGGCGCAGCCTGCCGATACATCGGATGAATGGCTCGGACCACCACCCCACACTGACGGGCCGCGTCCTGGATCGCGACGTCTGAACGACGACGCTCAAGGAAAGCGATGAGGTGCATGCCCTGGTCCGGCACGTCCACGGTGACCCGGTCTCCAGCGCGCCGCCTCAGTTCCGCCACCAACGCATCACGCTGATCCCGATACTGCAGGCGCGTGCGCCGAAGATGCCCCGCGAAGTGTCCCTGCCGCATGAACTCGGCGACGATCGTTTGCTCGGTGCTCGACGGCTGGCGATCGATCAAGTACCGCGCGTTGACGAACGCGCGGAGAAGCACGGGCGGCACGACCATGTACCCGAGCCGTAAGCCGGGAAACAGCGCCTTGTTCAACGTGCCAATGTATATCGTTCGCTCGGCATCATCGAGACCTTGTAGCGAGGCGAGCGGCCGCCCAGAGTACCGAAACTCGCTCGCGTAGTCGTCCTCGATGATCCACGCGCCCGCTTCTCGGGCCCACGCGAGCAAGGCCAATCGCCGCGGCATCGAGAGTGCCACGCCGAGCGGGAATTGATGTGAGGCGGTGACGACTGCCGCGCGCGCCTTGGGGGCGCGTCGCACGCCCGCCTCCACATCGATCCCCTGCGCATCGACCGGAATGGGCCGGACATTCATCCCAGCCGTCGCGAGCGCCTGGTACGTCACCGGATAGCACGGATCCTCGACCCAGACCTCGCTATCGCGCTCAAGAAGGACACGAATCGCGAGATCGATGGCCGCCTGCGTGCCGCCGGTGACGAGGATCTGTTCGGGCTCGCACCGCACCGCCCGCGCCGCCTTCAGGTACTCGCAGATCGTCTGCCGCAAATGCGGGAGCCCCTGAGGATCCGAATAACCGAGATGGATCGGCCCGAGCGAGCGAACCGTCTCGAGAGTCAGTTTTCTCCAGGCCTCAACGGTGCGCTCATCGACGAGCGTCCGGCCCATGTTGAACGGGGCCGCATCCGCCTCGGCCGGAAACCTGAGAATTCGGTCCAAGGCCCGGAATCTAGTGGATCTGGGTGGAGGTCCGGCGGCGCGCCCGACTCGGACCGACGGCGATCGCCCGATCGTCGCTGGAAGATCCGCCGAGATGAACGTGCCGGATCGTGCCTTCCCAGCGATGTAGCCCTCGGCGAGTAGTTGCTCATACGCGAAGACCACTGACGCCCGCGCGACCCCAAGTCGACTCGCGAGCTCGCGGGTGGAGGGTAGCCGCAGTCCCCGAGACAATCTCCCTGACACGATGGCAGAACGGATCTGGAGATAGATCTGCCGGAACAGCGGCGTCGCGCTCCCGCGATCCACGTCCCATGTGTGAAGATCCGCCCACCGGGCAGTACGCATTGCGGTCTCCTCAACTGGTCTGCCTGAACTACCCAATCTGGACCTTTTGGCCAGCCCACCAGGAGAGTACCGTCGAGACGTGACGGAACACAATCAGGAGGGGGAAGCTTCATGAGTCGGGCGCCCCAGATGCGCCGCTTGGATCGGATCATGGATGACGCCCGCGCCCACGCGATGCTGGCCGGCAGCTTCTGCGGCCGGCTCGGGACGGTCGGGGCAGACGGCTGGCCCTACGTCGTGCCGTTGCTCTACGTGTGGATGGATCAGAAGGTCTACATTCATCGCACGAGTGCGCGAGGGCACCTCGCTGATAACCTCGACGCGAATCCACGGGTGTGCTTCGAGGTCGACGCGCCCGACGAGGTGTTCGCGTACGGACGATATCAGTGCGATACCGGCCTTGCCTACTCCAGCGTGATCGCCTTCGGTACCATGCGCGTCGTCAGCGATCCCGACTACAAGACACGGTTCTGTGTCGAGTTGATGCGCAAGTATGCCGATCCGGGCTGGAACCGACCGAAGGACTTCTTTCCACGGCTGAACGAGATTGCGGTGTACGCCATGACGATCGAACGTCTCACCGGGAAGGAACAGGTCTTGCCGGAACGATCGCAGCGATGGCCCGCACTCGACAGAACGAAGTCGCCGAAGGCGGTACCACCGACCTAGGGTTCTCGATGGTCGCCGGTGTAACGCCCATTTCGATCTCGAGGGAGGTGGAGGCGGCCGTTCTCGCGCTGAACAATGCCCACGCCGTCGAGCTTTCATGGCTGGAAGACGAACAGTTGAGGACGCTGCTGAGCCAGGCGTTTATGCCCGGCGGATCGGCAGCTTGGATGCGTTTCTCATCGTCGTCGCTCCGCACGCGCGTGGACGCGGTTTGGCACGCCGGCTTTACGCCGATCTCTTCGACTTGGCACGCCGCGCGGGTCATGAGCTCGTCGTGTGCGAGGTGAATATCAACCCGCCGAATCCGGGGTCGGACGCACTGCATGCCACGCTCGGGTTTGCAGAGGTCGGCCAAGCCACGATCCGCGACGGAAGCAAGACGGTACGCTATCTCGGCCGCGCGCTCGGGATTCGCTCAGGACAGAACTTCTAGGCCTGCTGGATGGAACAGTCAGCGTGCCCTCAGCAGGCTGCGGGCACCTCGGTCGAGGTGCCCGCGAACCTACTGATTCGATTGGTGGGCCGTCAAGGACTCGAACCTTGGACCCGCTGATTAAGAGCGCTAGTCAGCGGGTCCAACGGGATCACGCGGATGAAGTAAACATGCAAAAGCTCGAACTTTGGCCTGACGCCGAGTAGCACCGAGTGCGTCCGTTTTCATCCCCGTTGGGCACCGATTTGGCACCGATTTCTGCTGGGCAAGACCCGCACAGAAGCAATCAGCGGGTCCCGATGGGTTGCCCGATCGGTGCCAAATCCATCCCCAACTAGCTTGAGTTTGGTTGTGCCTGAAGCAGCCGC
>JACXTT010014850.1_pt1 | contig 10154 bp, 8 predicted proteins | sample 9270951 | NCBI WGS metagenome assembly JACXTT01 (sample SAMN15532306, study PRJNA645909) | rock metagenome | isolation source: weathered quartz diorite | place: Puerto Rico | collected 2017-06-21
ACGGATTCGGTAGCTCGTCGACCTGCCGGCGCGCGGCCGCGAAGTGCGCATCCGCCTCGTCCCACAGGCCTGCCGCGGAAGCGGCCATGCCCGCTACTCGCTGCGCCAGCGTCATGTCGAACAGGTTTGCTACCGGCAGTTGCTCGACGCGCGCCGCCACCAGTGGGTACAGCGACGCGGCTTCGTCGTCGAGGCTTACGATGGCGCAGCCCTGCGCGGCCGCGTTGAGCATCATGATCTGCCCGGCAGTTCCCTGGTCATCTCTCGCGGGGAAGAGCGTCAGAGCTTCCGCCAGTGATCTTCGACACGCGTCGAGGTCTCCCGCCATCGCGCGGTTCACGAATCTCGCCGCCCACCCGAGGCCGCTCCACGCCGAGGCGGGTTCCAGCCTGATCGCGTCCTCGGCGTACGGGAGGGCCCCGTCGAGGTCGCCGCGCAAGGTGAGGATCGTGGCGATCCACGCGTGGGACATGTAGATCCACGGCGAGCGGATGGCGGCGAAGCGCTCGAGATCGGCGCGCGCGGAGCCTTCGAGATCGGCGAGCGTGGCTCCTTCGTGCGCCCACGCGAGCGCGATGGCGCGGTGCGCGAGGCACTCCCCGCCGCGATGCCCGAGCTTCGCTCCGATGGCGACGGCCTCCTCAGCGCAGGTTCGCGCCTCCGCGAGGTGGCCGAAGTAACCGAGGGGGTACGACGTCCACGAGAGCGCGTCGACGAGGTTCCACGGATCCTCGGCCCGCCGGAGATGTTCGATTGCGGCGCGACCGCACGCGATCGCATCGTCGCCGCGAGCGTTCGACCAGTACGACATCGTCTGGCACCACTCGATGCTGCCGAGGGCGCGGTCGTCGCGTACCTCCTCAGCCACAGCGAGCGCCTCGGCGAACTGCGCTTCGGCCGCTTCGAGCGAGCCACCCAGGCCCAGCAGCGCCGCAATCGAGCCCAGCAGCCGGGCACGCGTCTGGCTCGGTTGCGCGCCGACTATCTCGACGCCTCGGGCATAGGTCGTGAAGGCGTCCGCGAACTGGCTCAACCAGATGCGCTGATACCCGATCTCCCAACACAGGCGAGCGGCCGTCTCCTTCTGTCCGGTTCGCTCGTACACCGGGAGGATGCTCTCCCAGATCGCGATGCACTGCTCGAAGTCGCCGAGCGCGCGCACGGTCCAGCCCTTGCGCTCCAGGAGCGTCGCCCGTCGTGCTTCATCGGCGTCGTCGACGAGCGACAGCGCGTCGTCGACCGCGCGCAGCGCCTCTTCGAACGCCGCGGCCTCGAGCGCGCGATCCGCGGTGAGCTCGAGGTAACGCAGGGTGCGCTCGGTGTCGGCGCCCGCGCCCGCCTGCAGCAAGTGGTTTGCGAGCTCCGACGGGCGGGTCTCGCCGCAGGTCGGGTCGGTCCTTTCGATCGCATTCGCGACCGCGAGGTGCAGGCGTTGCCGGCGCAAGAGCGAGAGGCCCGACAGCAGGGTCTGCCGTATCAGCTCGTGCGCGAACGTGTAGTGCACTTCACCGCCGCGCGACTCGGGCACGATCACCCGGGCCGCCTCGGCTTCCTCGACGATGTCGACCAGCCGATCGGTGTCGGTGTCGACGATCTCCTCGAGCAGCGAGAACGGGAAGCCCCGGCCTACGACCGCGCCGGCGGCCAGCACCTTCTGCGCATCGGGTCCGAGCCGCTCGAGTCGTCGCCCCACGACGAGACGCACGCTCTCGGGCACGTCGAGCTCGTCGACCTCGATGTCGGTGCGGAACTCGCCGGTGTCGTCGAAGACGCGGCCCTCCTCCACGAGGTGCCGGAAGACCTCCTCCACGAAGAAGGGATTGCCCTCGGTCTCGTCGAACACGACGTCGACGAGCACGTCGGGCGCCGATCTCCCCGCGAGCGCCTCGAGCATCGTGGCAACGGTGTCGCGGTCGAAGCGCTTCACCGACACACGCTCGACAACGCGCGCACGTACCAGCCGTTCGAGCGTCGCTGCCAACGGCCGCGCGACGTCGAGCTCGACGTCGCGATAGGTCCCGACTCCGAGCACGCGCAGCGCAGGCATGAGGGCCGCCATGTGCTCGATCAGGAGCAGCGTCGGCTCGTCGGCCCAGTGCACGTCGTCCATCACGAGCATCAGCGGGAACCGATTCGACCCCCGGGCGATGAACGAGCCGACCGCGTTGAAGAAATAGCGGCGCTGCTGCTCGGGCGGGAGGTCGAGCGGCTCGCGGATGTCGGGAAAGCGGCGGCGGAGCTCGGGCACCATGCGCGCGACCTCGGACGCGTCGTCGCCCATGTCATCACGGACGATCTCGGGCGGCATGATCGCGAGCGCCTGCTCGAGCATCTCGACGAAGGGCGAGTAGGGAACCGTGCCTTCCGACTCGTAGCAACGGCCGAACACCGCGAGCGCCCCGCGCTGCTCGGCCTCCCGAATCAGCTGCCGGACCAGCGTCGTCTTGCCCACGCCGGGCTCGCCGCCGACCAGCACGAGCCCGCCCCGGCCGTCGAGCGCGGCCACCAGGCGGGCGCGTAGGCCCGACATCTCTGCGTCGCGTCCCACGAACACGTCGCGTGGTACCTGCGTTGTCTCCCGCACCCACACGACCTCCCAGAGCCGCCACGGCTCGGGAAAGCCCTTGAGCTGGTGCTCGCCGGTGTCGCGGAACGAGACGTCGGGGACCGTGCCCGCGAGCTGTCGGGTCACGTCCGATATCAGGATCTGTCCGCCGATCGCTTCCGCGCAGACTCGCGCCGCGGCGTGCACCGCCTCGCCCGAGAGCTGTCCGTCTTGCCACGCGACCTCGCCGGTGTTGAGGCCGATGCGGACGCGTAGCGAGCGGCCGACGCGTGCGAGATTGAAGGAGTCGAGGGCGCGCTGGATGCCGATCGCGCATGCGAGCGCCCGGCGGGTCGACACGAAGACCGCAAGGAAACCGTCTCCGAGCGCGGCCTTCTGGTCGTGGCCCTTGTGCTCGTCGATCTGCCGTCGGATCAGCGCGTCGTGCTCGTGGAAGAGCTCATCGGTCTCCGCATCACCGAGTGACGTACGGAGCGCGGTCGAGCCCTCGATGTCGGTGAACATCAGCGTGACCGGCCCCTCGGGCAGGCCCGACAGACCCATCGATGCCCCGAAGCGCTGCTCGGACTACGGGCTCGTGAGGATCGGGTCGCGGAGGTCGAGGAACGCCATGTCGCCGAACAGCGCCATGTACTGCTCCGACTGTTCCGAGAACTGCTCCGACTTCTCGCCCTTGCGCGCGTCGCCCTCGTTCGTGAAGTAGGCCACGTCGACGAACTTCCCGCCGTCGAGCCACGCGCGGATCGACCCGATCAGATCGGGCCGCGCGGCGTGGAGCTCGTCGAGCATCTCGGGCGTCTCGAACGCCTCGGCCTTGGCGCGGTCGCTGACCGAGCCCTCCATCACCTGCACGAAGCCCGCCTTGTCGGAGCCGCCGTCGAACAACAACGCGACATCGTTCGACTCGCGGAAGGTAGGCGTGCCCTCGAGGCACTTCTCGAACTCGGCCCACCAGGCGCTCTGTTCCGGCCGGTCGGAGTTGGCGCGCGCCGCCGCCGCGTCGGAGAACCGGACAAAGGCGAGGAACCGGTTGTCGTCGGCGACGCCGACCGTGCTGCCGAGGAATCCCTTCGCGCCCGGCATCACGTCCTTCCGCCAGCGGGCGTCGAGGCGGCGGACCTCGTCGGCGTCCTTCACCCGGCCGTTGATGATCTGTACGAACATGCTCGCTCCTCTCGTCGTGGTCGAGCGGCGCTTCCGACGATACGACGGTCCTGGCCCGGGGTCACGCGGGGCGTTTCGGTGGCAGGATGCGGGCATGACGACCGAACGCATGGAAGTGCAACGGACGATCGCCGCCGAGCCGGCCGAGATCTTCGGCGTCCTCCGCGATCCGCACGGCCACGTCAGCATCGACAGCTCCGGCATGTTGATGGACGCGACCGGGGAACCCGCCAACGCCGTGGGCGACACCTTCACGGTCCACATGGACCGCGAGGCGCTCAACGACTTCCCGTTGGGGAAGTACGACGTGACGATCGTCATCACGAAGTTCGAGCCCGACCGTGAGATCGCCTGGACGATCGAGGGCGTGATCAAGCCTCCGATCCGGCACGTCTACGGCTACACCCTCGAACCCACCGAGGGTGGAACGCTCGTGACGTCGTACTACGACTGGTCGAACGTCAACGAGGACATGAAGGCGATCTTCCCGATCATCCCCGAGAGCGCGCTGCGGGCGACCCTCGGGATCCTCGACCGCACGGTCGCCCGCGGCGGCCCGCGGCCGGCGGCGTAGGGCGGGTCAGGCCGATCGGCGCTGCTTCGAGCGCTGGGCCCGGTGCGGCGCGGGCGCGTCGCGGTCGGAGGCGGCGGCGACGCCGCTCTTGAGCCGGCCGAGCACCAGCGTCCACGCGCTCTCGACGAACGTCGCGTGCTCGGGCGCGTTCAGGAGCTGGTGCACCTCGACGTGCGTACCCTTGTCGAGCGCGCTGAAGCGCATGTAGCCGATCATCTCGCCGCCCGGGATCGGAACGTTTTCGTCGTCGAAGTCCCAGCGGAGCGCGATGAGGTTCGGCGGGTCGGCCTGCTCGTACCTGCCTTCGACGCGCGTCCCCCACTCGAGCGTGCAGGAGAACCGCCCGTTGTGGATCTCCACCGGCACACCCATCCACCGCGAATAGAGCTCCGGGTCGGTGCACGCAGTGAAGGTCGTCTGCTGGTCGGTCTCGACGTCGACGTGCGCGACGATCGCGGTACGCACCTCCGCGCGCGCGAGCGCGGTCTCGGGAATGTCGTCGGCCGGCATCCACTTCGTCGATCCCGCCAGCGCGGACTGGAGGTTGCGGAGCACGTCCTGCCGCGCGCGGTAGCGGCGGAAGTTCGCCTGCGCGGTCATCGTCACCAGTCCGGCTTCGCGGAGCACCGCGAGGTGCTGCGACACGGTCGGCGCGGTCACATCGAACGCAGACGCGATCTCGCCGGCCGGGAGCTCGCGGTCCCAGATCAGGGCGAGGATCTCGCGACGCACCGGCGAGGTGAGGGCGGCGAGCACCCGCTGCACGTCTGCCATGGGGTTCCCGAGGGTAGCGGCGCCTGGCGCCGTGATTCGGCAGTCCTCTATTTTGACATGCGCCGAAATAGCGAGCTGGAACGTGAGGAGACTCCGATGGCGAAGTACGTACTGGCCTACAGGGGCGGCTCGGTGCCCGAGTCCGAAGCGGAGCAGCAAGCGGTCATGGACGCGTGGATGGGCTGGTTCGGCTCGCTCGGCGCCGCGGTCGTCGACGGTGGGAACCCGTTCGGACCGGCGAAGACGATCGCAAGCAACGGCTCGGTGAGCGACGGCGGTGGCGCGGCGCTCACCGGCTACTCGATCATCGACGCGTCCGGGCTCGACGACGCCGCCGCCAAGGCGAAAGGCTGCCCGGTGCTCGCGGCCGGCGGCACGGTCGACGTCTACGAAGCGATGGAGATGTGATGCTCGATGGCTGACCTCATGCCGATGGTGCACGCAGAGCGGCGGTCGCTCGCCGGCTTTCTCGACACACTCACGCCGGAGCAATGGTCGGCACCCACGTGGTGCGACCAGTGGAATGTGCAGGAGCTGGTCGGCCATCTCACGGCCGCGGGCAGCATCACCGCACCCCACTTCTTCGCCGGGTTGATCAAGAACGGGTTCAACTTCGGCAAGTTCACCGACGGTGACCTGCGCCAGTACGCGGGCGGCACACCGGCCGACACGCGTTCGCGCTATGAGTCGATCGTCGACAGCAACCGCAAGCCGCCCGGGCCTGCCTACGTCGCGCTGGGCGAGGTGATGGTGCACGGCGAGGACATTCGCCGGCCCCTCGGCGCGAGCGGTGAGCACCCCGCCGAGCACCTCACGACGCTGGCGGAGATGTACAAGAAGACCGGTCCGCCGCTGCGTGCGAAGAAGCGGCTCGAAGGCCTGAGCATGCGCGCCACCGACGTCGAATGGTCGACCGGCTCCGGTCCCGAGGTCCGCGGGCCGTGCATGTCGCTGATCCTCGCGATGGTCGGCCGCGCGGGCGCGCTCGCCGACTGCGAAGGCGACGGCGTAGAGACGCTGCGGTCGCGCGCCAAGCTCGAGTAGCGCGACGCGCTATTCGGACATGATCGGCTTGTTCGGCCACTCGTGGAACGTTCGGCGGTGGCGCGCGACCTCGTCGAGGATCGCGTCGATGTACACGAGCTTGCGGATCATGTACGACCGCGACTCCTTCGGGTCGAGGTAGAGGTTGTAGAGCCGGCCGTACGGGTAGCGCTGCACGGTCCCGGTGAACCCGCCGGGGTTCAGCACGTCGGTGTCGTCGTCGGTGATCGACGCGGTCATGTACTTGTACTCGCCGACGCGGATCGCGGAGTACGTGACCGTGAGCCAGTAGTGCTGGTACTTGCGGTTCGACACGACCTCGCCCTCGTCGGCCGGAGCGAGCAGGAACGACGTCTGGTCGACCGAGTCGACGAACCGGTCGGCCGGCACGCGGTCGCCGCAACCGGCGAGCGTCGTGCACGTGGCGAACAGGTCGAGCAGGTGCACGAGGCCGTCGCTCACGCGGCCCGGTTCGACCATGCCCGGCCACGACACCACCGCGGGCACGCGCACGCCGCCCTCCCACGTCGAGCCCTTCGCGCACCGGAACGGCGTGAACGCGGAGTCGGGCCACGTCTCCATCTCGGGCCCGTTGTCCGAGGAGATGATCACGAGCGTGTTCTCGAGCTGACCGGTACGCGCGAGCGCGTCGATCAGCCGCCCGCAGATGTCGTCGAGCTCCACGAGCGCGTCCTTGTACGGATGCTTCGCGGGAGAGCGGCCCAGGAAGTCGGGGTGGGGGTAGTTGTCGAAGTGCGCGCCGCGCGTGCAGTGGTAGAGGAACCACGGCCGTTCGTTGCCGGCCATTCGCTCGATGAATTGCTCCGAGTAGGCGCACCACTTGTCGTCGAGCAGCGAGAGGACGGGGATCGTCACCTCGTCGACCGCTTCGAGGTCGCTGCCGCGCGTCGCGTGCACGAAGCTCTTGTTGAACGCGATGTTCTGCACCCAGTCGGTGCGCGCTTCGCTGTAGACGACCTCGGGGAAGAAGTACGGGTCGCGCCACTCGGTGTACATGTCGGACACCGAGAGGAACCCGTAGAAGTCGTCGAAGCCGACGTTCTGGGGCTGGCTCACCGCGTTCTCCCCCATGTGCCACTTGCCGACGGCCTGGGTCGCGTAGCCCGCGTCCGACAGCAGCTGGGGGAGCACGATTTCCCCCTGGAGCCCGCCCGGCATCCCGTACATCGGGGGAATCAGGAGCCCGTGCCGCATCGGCAGGCGGCCCGTCATGATCGACGCGCGCGTCGGGGTGCACGACGGCTCGCTGTAGCACGACGTGAGCAGTAGCCCCTCCCGCGCGAGCTTGTCGATGTTGGGCGTCGGCGCACCGACCGCGATGCCGCCGCCGTAGCAGCCGAAGTCGCCCCAGCCGACGTCGTCCATCAGGATGACCATGACGTTGGGACGGCGTCCGGTCCGCGCGATGAACTCGTCGAGCTTGGTGGTCGCGCGACGTTCGCGTTCGGTCAGCACGAAGCGCGGCTCGCGGTTGTCCGCGGGTGCCTCGGTTGCGCCGGTCACGGGGTCAATCGTCGGCTCGGGCGCTGTCCTGGTACGTCCCATGTTCTCCGCTCTTGGCGCTTCGCACCGGGCCGCTAGGCCCCGCACACTCGACCCCATGCGAACCAAAGGTTCGCATGGGGACCCCCGAACTGCTCGGCGGAATCGTTTGGGGTCCCCGGCCGAAGCTCTGCTTCGGCTGGGGTTCGATACCCGCCTCGCGACGTTCACTCGCGCCGGATCGTACGATGATGCCGTGGACGAGTTCGACGTGGTGATCGTGGGGGCCGGCTTCGCCGGGATGTACATGCTGCACCGCGTGCGCGGGCTCGGGATGACCGCGCGCCTGTTCGAGACCGCCGGTGGGGTCGGCGGCACCTGGTACTGGAACCGTTACCCCGGCGCGCGCTGCGACGTCGAGAGCATGCAGTACTCGTACCAGTTCTCCGACGAGCTCCAGCACGACTGGGACTGGACGGAGCGCTACGCGACGCAGCCGGAGATCCTCGCGTACGCCAACCACGTCGCCGACCGCTTCGACCTGTGGCGCGACATGCAGTTCGATACACGAGTGGAGGGCGCGTCCTGGGACGACGCCACCGCGCGGTGGGTCGTTTCCACCGATCCGGGCGGCGAGTGCTCCGCCCGCTTCCTGATCATGGCGACCGGCTGCCTGTCGTGCGCGAACACACCCGACTTCCCCGGCCGGGATTCGTTCCGGGGCGCCACGTACCACACGGGTCGGTGGCCGCACGAGGGCGTCGACTTCACGGGCCTGCGCGTCGGCGTGATCGGCACCGGATCCTCGGCGATCCAGTCGATCCCGATCATCGCGACCCAGGCCGCGCAGCTCACGGTGTTCCAACGCACCGCGAGCTACTCGGTGCCGGCTGCCAATCGGCTGCTCACCGCCGACGAGGTGCGCGAGGTCAAGGAGGACTACGCCGGGTTCCGGGCGTTCAACAGCCTCATGCCGACCGCGATCGGCTCCAAGCTCCCGATCCCCGAGGACTCGGCACTCGCCCTCCCGACCGAGGAACGCGACCGCGTGTTCGAGCAGCGGTGGGTAGAGGGTGGGCTCCCGTTCCTCGGCGCGTTCATCGATCTGCTGTTCAGCCCCGAGGCCAACGACACCGCGGCGGAGTTCGTGCGCGGCAAGATCCGCGAGATCGTGGACGACCCGAGGGTCGCCGAGTTGCTGTCGCCCAAGACGGTGATCGGATGCAAGCGGTTGTGCGTCGACACGGGCTACTTCGCGACGTTCAACCGACCCAACGTCGAGCTGGTCGACGTCAGCGAGACCCCGATCACTGAGATCACGCCGAACGGGTTGCGGGTCGCCGAACGCGAGTTCGAGCTCGATGCGATCGTCTACGCGACCGGCTTCGACGCGATGACCGGCGCGCTGCTCACCATCGACGTGCGGGGCCGCGACGGACGCTCGCTGCGCGACGCATGGGCGGCCGGTCCGCGCACGTATCTCGGGCTCGGCACGGTCGGCTTCCCGAACTTCTTCACGATCTCGGGCCCGGGCAGCCCCTCGGTGCTCACCAACATGATCGTGTCGATCGAGCAGCACGTCGAGTGGATCGCCGACTGCATCGAATACCTGAGCGAGAACGGGTTCGATCGCATCGAGGCCACCCAGGACGCGCAGGACGCCTGGGTCGACCACGTGAACGCGATCGCCGACTTCACGCTCTTTCCGTCGTGCAACTCGTGGTATCTCGGCGCCAACGTGCCCGGGAAGCCGCGGGTGTTCATGCCGCTGCTCGGATTCCCGCCCTACGTCGAGAAGTGCAACGAGGTTGCGGCGAAGGGCTATGAGGGGTTCGCGCTCGCGGGCTCCAGCGCGTCCTGACGTTCGGCGTCGGCCGGGCGGCACAGGGCGTGGATCGCGATCGTTGCCCCGATGACGATGCAGACGTCGCCGATGCTGAACACGTTGTGCAGGGGCCACGAGCGCGGGATGGCGAAGATGTCGCCGAGGACCAGGAGCTTGGGGTGCGCCACGACCCCGGAGTTGACGAAGCCAGTGGTCTTGACCGCCTCCCCCGCGGCGCGCAGCGCCCTGAGTGACGCCGGCATCTGCCCGCCGTTGGCTGTGATCGCCGCGACGTTGCACAGGGCGCCCATCGCGATCACCGCCATCCCGGGGATTCGCCGGTTCATCATGAGGAACGCGGCGGCCAGCCCGTAGGAGAACAGGTGGAGGGCCCGGTGCAGGATCGGGTCGCCGCTCGGCAGGATCGACACGATCACCACCTGGATGGCGAGCGAGGCGACGATCACGGGGACGGCGCGGAGCTCGACGTCGGCGAGCCGCGAGAGCTTCCCCCCCGTCAGCGGCACGGTCAGCACCGCCAGCGCCACGAACACCACGATGAACACGGCCGGCCGCGCCTCCCGGGTAGACGAAACGGTCCAGCTGTATCGGCAGATCCGTCCACTCTTGTGACCGAATTCGCCCTTCTCAATGCGCTACGTGAGGCTTTTCGGGAGGATGCGGCCGACGGCGTGAGCCTCTAG
>JACXTT010014851.1_pt1 | contig 10154 bp, 12 predicted proteins | sample 9270951 | NCBI WGS metagenome assembly JACXTT01 (sample SAMN15532306, study PRJNA645909) | rock metagenome | isolation source: weathered quartz diorite | place: Puerto Rico | collected 2017-06-21
GGCCATGGCACAGTATTTTTCCATCCACGTGAATAATCCCCAGCCGCGCCTGATCCGACGGGCAGTGGAAATCGTGCGCGACGGAGGATTGATGGTGTATCCCACCGACTCCTGCTATGCGCTCGGCTGTCATATCGGCGACAAGACCGCGATGGAGCGCATCCGGCGTATCCGCGGGGTCGACGAGCATCATCAGTTCACTCTCGTATGCCGGGATCTTTCGGAACTGGGTCAGTATGCAGTTGTTGACAACGCGCAGTACCGCAGTCTCAAGGCAGCGACGCCGGGAAGCTATACCTTCATTCTCAAGGCCACGCGCGAGGTGCCGAAACGCCTGCTCAATCCCCGGCGCAAGACCATCGGACTGCGTGTGCCGGATCACGCGGTGGTTCGGGCCCTGCTCGAGGAGATGCGCGAGCCGATACTGAGTTCGACGCTGATACTTCCGGGCGATGAAACACCGCTCAACGACGGCGAGGAAATCCGTGGCCGCCTCGAGCACGACGTGGATCTGATCCTTGACGGCGGTCCCTGCGGCGTGGAAGCAACAACGGTGGTGGATCTCACCGAACAGGCGCCGGTAATCGTGAGGCAGGGCAAGGGATCCGTGGCGCCTTTCGGGGTCAATGCATGACCGAATTCGAAAGCATCGTTCGCCTTATCACGCTGTACGCGATACCGGGGATTTTCGCGATCACGCTGCACGAGGCGGCGCACGGCTACGCGGCCAGGCACTTCGGTGATCTGACCGCGTACGAGGCGGGGCGGATTACGCTCAACCCGATCCGTCACATCGACCCGATCGGCACCATATTGATACCGGCGCTGATTCTGATCGCGAGCGGCGGCAAGTATGCGTTCGGCTGGGCCAGGCCTGTGCCGGTGAATTTCAGCAGGTTGCGCAATCCGAAGCGCGACATGCTTTGGGTCGCCGCGGCGGGCCCGGGCGCGAACCTCTTGATGGCGGTCATGTGGGCGCTGGCAATCAAGCTCTCACAAGGCATGCCTCAGAATTACTTCACCGAGCCCCTTATTCTCATGGCGCGCGGCGGGATCATTATCAACGTGGTGCTCATGGTGTTGAATCTCCTGCCACTGCCGCCGCTCGACGGCGGGCGCATCGCGGTGAGCCTGCTGCCGCGCGCGGCAGCCTATCGCTTCGCAATGGTCGAGCCCTATGGAATGATCATCCTGTTGGTGCTCATGTTTCTCGGCGTGCTCGGCACCGTCATGATGCCGTTCGTCGGCGCCTTCATCGGAGGACTGGCGGCAATTTTCGATATCGGCTGGATTTTCGGGGTTCGTTAGAGGGAAAAATGTTTGTCGACCGAGTGCTATCAGGAATGCGACCGACCGGGAGCCTGCATCTCGGTCACTACCACGGCGTGCTGAAGAACTGGGTGAAGTTGCAGCACGAATTCCAATGCCTGTTCTTCGTGGCCGATTGGCATGCGCTCACAACGCATTACGAGGCGCCGGAAGTGATCGAGCAGAACGTCTGGGACATGCTGGTCGACTGGCTTGCGGCCGGGGTGGACCCGTCGCAGGCGACGCTGTTCATCCAGTCGCGAATACCGGAGCACGCTGAACTGCATCTGCTGTTGTCGATGATCACGCCGCTCGGCTGGCTCGAGCGCGTCCCCTCTTACAAGGACCAGCAGGAGAAGCTTACCGAGAAGGATCTTGGCACCTATGGTTTCCTCGGTTATCCGCTGCTGCAAAGCGCCGACATCCTGATCTACCGCGCCAATCGTGTGCCGGTCGGCGAGGACCAGGTTCCGCACATCGAGTTCACCCGCGAAATCGCGCGCCGCTTCAATCACGTCTACGGCCGCGAGTCCGGATTCGAGCAGAAAGCCGAAGCAGCAATCAAGAAGCTTGGGGTCAAGCGCGGCAAGCTCTACCGGGAATTGCGCAGCCGTTACCAGGAGCAGGGCGACGAAGAAGCGCTGGCGGCCGCCAAGGCGTTGCTGGAAGGGGCCGCCAATCTGTCGATGGGCGACCGCGAGCGTCTCTTCGGATTCCTGGAAGGCGGCGGAAAGATGATCCTGTCCGAGCCGCAGGCATTGCTCACCGAGGCCTCGAAGATGCCGGGGCTGGACGGGCAGAAGATGTCAAAGTCCTACAACAACAGCATCACGCTGCGCGAGCCTGCCGAAAGCGTCGCCAAGAAGATCCGTACCATGCCGACCGACCCGGCGCGTGTGCACCGGTCCGATCCGGGTGATCCGGACAAATGCCCGGTATGGGAGTTCCACAAGGTGTATTCAGACGAAGCCACCAGGGACTGGGTGCAGAAAGGCTGCCGCACTGCCGGCATCGGTTGCCTGGAGTGCAAGCAGCCGGTGATCGAAGCAGTGCTCAAGGAACAGGAGCCGATGCGCGAGCGTGCCAGGGCCTATCTCGACGATCCGACGCTGGTACGCAATATCATCGCCGATGGCTGCGATCGGGCCCGCAAGCTTGCCAGCGAGACCATTCGCGAGGTGCGCCAGGCGATGGGATTGAATTATTCGTGAGGCATGAAACGTGAGCTCGGAGGCGCGAGGCGCGACTACGCCTGCGTACCGCCCTGCGGACGAGAAAACTCCACATCGCGGCAGGTGTTGTTCGCGTTCCCAATCTCTTTGTCCCACGGCATCTCGCTTGCAGTTCCGGCCGGGCCTACGCCCTTAACCTGCTTAAGTGCAGGTTAGCCTGCACTGCAAACTCGGTGCCTCACATTTTTTGGCGCAGCAACCGTTGTTGTTCGCGTTTCCAGTCCTTTTCGCGTTCGGTATCTCGTTTGTCATGCTGTTTTTTCCCTTTGGCAAGCCCGATTTCCAGCTTGACCCGGCCGCGGATGTAGTGCAGATCAAGCGGCACCAGCGTGTAGCCGGCGCGCTCCACCTTGCCGATCAGTTTGCGAATCTCCTCGGCGTGCAGCAACAGTTTGCGGGTGCGGGTAGGATCGGCCTGAACATGAGTGGAGGCCGCCGAAAGCGGGCTGATGTGGCAGCCGATCAGAAACATCTCGGCGTTTTTCACCACTACATACGCTTCTTTGAGCTGCACGCCACCCGCGCGGATTGCCTTGACCTCCCAGCCCTCCAGCGCCAAACCGGCCTCGAACCGCTCTTCGATGAAATAATCATGGAAGGCCTTCCTGTTCTGAACGATGCTCATTTCCGGGTGGGAATTTGAAGACGCGGTGCTTTTATTGCGGCGATCGTGTATTTTACCAGCCCCTCTCGAGCACGCTCTCTGCCAATTTCAAATGGCGCTAGTGGAAAAATCCGTGCTGGTCGAGTATTCCGCGCCGCAGATGCATGCGCTTGTGGAGGATGTCGCCCGGTACCCCGAGTTCCTTCCCTGGTGCGGCGGCACCGAAGTTATCAACCGCGAAGGCGAAATCACCCGCGCTGCAATCCGGATCGACTATCGCGGCATCAGGCAGCGCTTTTCCACGGAGAACCTGTCACAGCCGCCGCAATTGATCGAAATGAAACTGGTGGACGGACCGTTCCGCCAACTTGATGGCAGCTGGCGTTTCAAGCCGCTGGGCGAGCAAGCTTGCAAGATCGAGTTCCGGCTTCATTACGAATTCTCCAGCAGGTTGCTGGAGAAACTCGTCGGGCCTGTGTTTCACTATATCGCCAACACCTTCGTCGAAGCCTTTGTCAAACGCGCGCAGCAACTCTACGGCAAGCGATGAAAGTCGTCGTTCAGGTAGTTTACGCGCTGCCCGGGACGCAGGAAATTGTGGAAGTCGAGCTGGAAGAGGGTGCGCCGGTGGAGGATGCAATCCATGCCTCCGGAATCCCCGCGCGCCACCCGGAAATCGATTTGAAAACGCAGCGGATCGGGGTGTGGGGCCGGCCGGTCACGCTGGCCACCGGTGTGCGCGACTGCGACCGGGTCGAGATTTACCGGGCACTGAGCGCCGATCCGAAGCAGGCAAGACGCCGTCGCGCCGCCGCGGAAAGCAGCCGGAATCGACGCCGTTAAGGTTCTGGCGAGACCGGACCGTTCAAATTCACGGGCCTATTTGCACCAGGATTCCACCACCTGTTTTGCGCGCGCAGTTTCCTGCTCGATCTCAGCGTCGCTCAGGTACACGGTCTCGCCGTTTTGGCCGTAACGCGTCATACGTGCGCCGCTCTGCGCGTGCGCTAGCTGGGCCCTGGCCTGTTCGCAATTCTTCTTCTTTTCTGCTGACTCCTTTGCCGCTTTCTTCTCCGCAGCTTCGCGTTCCGCGGCTTCCACGCGGCGCTGATTGAATTCCGCATCCTGTTCTGCAACACTTTTCGGTGCCGCTGCAGGCGTTCCCGCCGTCTCCGGGGCTGCGGTTCGCGGCGCCGGGCTGCGGGGCTTGACCGTAACCGGCTGTTTGACGTCCGGCGGCGGGGGCTGATCCGAGTAATGCACCTTGCCCTGCTCATCGGTCCACTTGTACAACTCGCCGAGCGCCGGTATAGCCAGCAGGCAGCCGCAGGCAAGCGTCGTCAGCAGACCGGCGGTCATAGGAAATCTTGGCATGAATTCTCCTTCATCTAGATGCGAAACGGTGGGTAGCGCTTCTGCGCGATTGCGAGCTCCGAGTGCTCCTTTGCGACGCGCGCCTGCGCGACCGCAGCCGCAAGGTCTCCGTCCTCGAAAGCGCGCCGCGCGCTGCGCAACGCCTCAGCCGCGGTGGTCCAGAGCATGTGCTGGGCTGCGGCACGGCTGACTGCCCGCTCGGCCTGCGCGATCGCGGCCCGGGCGACTTCCGCGTCAACTGTCTTCGCGCCAGCGGCCGCAACACCCGATGCGCACGCCGGTGCCGCGATTCCGAAGACCGCAACGATGCAAGCCGCCATGTACATTAAACGCGAATACTGCCCCATTTGTTTACAACCCACCATGTCGTTACAGTTAACTTCGTCGCCGTCAAACATATCCGCTCACGCTGTCCGGGTCAACGAAAAACCTCCCACAGAGTCCCGCATTTACCATGCAAAAGTCGATCGGTATAATGGCGTCTTTGTGAAGGATCAAAAGTATGCGAGTCCTGCATAAGGCCCTCACCTTTGACGATGTACTGCTGGTTCCCGCCCATTCCACCGTTCTTCCCCGCGACGTCAGTCTCACGACGCGGCTGACTAAAAGCATCTCGCTGAACATCCCGCTGGTTTCCGCGGCCATGGATACGGTCACTGAAGCCAGGCTCGCCATCGCCATCGCACAGGAGGGCGGCATCGGCATGCTGCACAAGAACCTGCCGCCCAAGGCACAGGCCGTCGAGGTGGCGAAAGTGAAGCGCTTCGAGAGCGGCGTGGTGAAAGACCCGATCACGATCTCGCAGGACATGACGGTGCGTGACGTGCTGAATCTGATCCGCCAGCACAAGATCTCCGGACTACCTGTCGTGGATGCCTCCAGAGTGGTTGGCATCGTCACCAACCGCGACCTGCGTTTCGAGAGCAATCTCGATCAGCCGGTGAAGAACATCATGACCCCGCGCGAGCGGCTGGTAACGGTCAAGGAAGGCGTGAGCAGCGAGGACGCCAAGCGCCTGTTGCACCAGCACCGCCTGGAAAGGGTGCTGGTGGTGAACGGAAACTTCGAGTTGCGCGGGTTGATCACCGTGAAGGATATCCTCAAGTCCTCCGAGCATCCGTACGCCAGCAAGGATCATCTCGGAAGGCTACGCGTCGGGGCTGCGGCCGGCGTGGGCGAGGGCACCGGCGAGCTCGTGGACGCGGTGATCGAAGCCGGCGTGGACGTGCTGGTGGTGGATACCGCGCATGGCCACTCGCAAGGCGTGCTGGACCGGGTGCGCTGGATCAAGCGCAAGTTTCCCGGCGCCCAGGTCATCGCTGGCAATATCGCAACGGCCGCCGCCGCCAAGGCACTGGTGGACCAAGGCGCGGACGGCGTAAAAGTTGGGATCGGCCCGGGTTCGATCTGCACCACGCGTATCGTCGCAGGGGTGGGCGTGCCCCAGATTACCGCGATCAACAACGTCGCGACCGGGCTGAAAGGCGCTGACATACCGATGATCGCCGACGGCGGCATCCGTTATTCGGGCGACATCGCCAAGGCGATCTCGGCGGGGGCCGATTCGGTCATGCTCGGCGGACTGTTCGCCGGTACCGAAGAAGCGCCCGGCGAGATCGAACTGTTCCAGGGGCGCTCGTACAAGTCGTACCGTGGTATGGGGTCGCTGGGCGCAATGCAACAGGGCTCCAGCGACCGCTATTTCCAGGACGATGAGGACAGCGCGGACAAGCTGGTGCCCGAGGGCGTGGAAGGCCGCGTACCCTACAAGGGCAGCGTTGTTCAGGTGATGCACCAGCTGATGGGAGGGTTGCGTTCGGCGATGGGGTACCTCGGTTGCTCGACCATTCGCGAAGTCAGGGATCGGGCCGAGTTCGTGGAAATCACCAGTGCAGGCGTGCGCGAATCCCATGTCCATGACGTGCAGATCGTCAAGGAAGCGCCCAACTACCACGTCGATTAAGCGCAAGCTACAGTGCATGAGCAGCAAGGCGGGCATAGTGCTGCGGCTCCCGGTTCGTCTCGTCCCTCGCCCCTCGTTCCTCGTCGCTATCTCATGACCCACGACAAGATCCTCATCCTTGATTTCGGCGCGCAGTACGCGCAGCTGATCGCACGCCGTGTCCGCGAGGCGGGCGTGTACTGCGAACTGCATCCCTTCGACGTCAGCGACCGCTTCATTCGCGACTTCAATCCGCGCGGCATCATTCTTTCGGGAGGACCGAGGTCCGTTACCGAAGAGGAAACGCCGCGCGCCCCACAGGTGGTTTTCGAGCTGGGCGTTCCGGTGCTGGGCATCTGTTATGGCATGCAGACCATGGCGGCACAACTTGGAGGCACGGTGGAAAACGGCATGGTGCGCGAATTCGGCTACGCGCAGGTACGTGCCCGCGGCCACTCCAGGTTGTTCGACGGCATCCAGGACCGCGCCAACGGCGAGGGACACGGTTTGCTGGATGTGTGGATGAGCCACGGCGACAAGGTTACCGCGCTGCCACCGGGTTTCAAGGTCATCGCATCCAACGAGACCACGCCGATCGCCGGCATGGCCGACGAATCGCGCCGCCTCTATGCCGTGCAATTCCACCCGGAAGTCACGCACACAACGCAGGGCAGGGCCATCTACAACCGCTTTGTCCGCGACATCTGTGCGGCCAAGCCCGACTGGAACATGCCCGACTACATCGCCGAAGCGGTCGCGAAAATCCATGCGGCCGTGGGCAAGGAAGAGGTCATCCTGGGGCTGTCCGGCGGGGTCGATTCCTCGGTCGCGGCGGCGCTGATCCACCGTGCCATCGGCGAACAGTTAACCTGCGTGTTCGTCGATACCGGCCTGTTGCGGCTCAACGAGGTCGCGCAGGTGGTGGAAACCTTCGCCGACCACATGCACATGAAAGTGGTTCACGTTGACGCGTCGGACCAGTTCCTCGAGCAACTGGCGGGAGTCACCGATCCCGAGGCCAAACGCAAGATCATCGGGCGCGAATTCGTTAACGTATTCCAGCGCGAGGCGGCGAGACTGCCGCAGGTCAAGTGGCTGGCCCAGGGCACGATCTACCCGGACGTGATCGAATCGGCCGGCGCCAAGACCAAGAAGGCGCACAGCATCAAGTCGCACCACAACGTCGGGGGCCTGCCGGACACGCTGCACCTGAAACTGCTGGAACCGCTGCGAGATCTGTTCAAGGACGAAGTGCGTGAACTCGGTGTGGCGCTGGGATTGCCGCACACGATGGTCTATCGCCATCCTTTCCCGGGTCCGGGGCTGGGGGTGCGCATCCTGGGCGAGGTCAAGCGGGAGTACGCCGACCTGCTGCGCCGCGCCGACGCTATTTTCATCGAGGAGTTGCGCGCCGCCGTCGACGCGGACGGGAGTAGCTGGTACGACCGCACTTCGCAGGCATTCGCGGTGTTCCTGCCGGTGAGATCGGTCGGTGTAATGGGCGACGGCCGCACCTACGAGTACGTGGTGGCGTTGCGGGCGGTCCAGACCCAGGATTTCATGACCGCGCACTGGGCCGAGTTGCCACACGCGCTGTTGTCCAAGGTGTCCAACCGCATCATCAACGAGATTCGCGGCATCAACCGGGTGGTGTACGACATATCCGGCAAGCCGCCCGCCACCATCGAGTGGGAATGACCCGGCTGGGTCAGCCCCTCAATACTTGAACTTGTTTCTCGGGTATATTTCCTAAGTATAGGATTTTTAAATATGCCTGATGAGGATTTTATGCGTATGGCGCTGGCGCTTGCGGAACAGGCGCGAGGCGCGGGAGAGGTGCCGGTCGGAGCCGTGCTGGTGCGGGACGGCGTGGTCATCGGCGGCGGCTTCAATTCCCCGATCGGCCGGCACGATCCCTCGGCGCATGCGGAAATCCTGGCGCTGCGTGCAGCGGCGGCAGCGCTGGGTAATTACCGGCTCAGCGAATGCACGCTCTATGTCACGCTCGAGCCCTGCGTCATGTGCTCGGGGGCGATCCTGCATGCGCGCATCGGCCGGGTGGTCTACGGGGCGCCGGACCCGAAGACCGGCGCCTGCGGCAGCGTGTTAGATCTGTTTGCCGAAGGCAGGCTCAATCACCACACCGCGGTGGAGGGCGGCATGCTCGCTGAGGAATGCGGCCGCCTGCTGAAGAGCTTCTTTCAGGAGCGCAGAGGGGCAAACGGACAGTGAAATCCATCATCGTGCAGGTGCCTGCGCAGACGCTGGAATTGGTCGACGGCGGCAGCCTGTTGCGGCGCTACGCGGTTTCGACCTCTGACAGGGGCACCGGGGAAAAGAACGGCAGTTTCTGCACGCCGCGCGGCCAGCATCTGGTGCGCGCCAGAATCGGCGCTGGTGCCCCGCTAAATACCGTATTCGTCAAACGTCGCCCCACCGGCGAGATGTATACCCCGGAGCTCGCGGCGCGCTTTCCCGGGCGCGACTGGATTCTCACCCGCATCCTTTGGCTGTCCGGGTGTGAGCCCGGCTTCAACCGCCTGGGCGAGGTGGATACCATGCGCCGCTACATCTACATCCACGGCAGCCCGGATTCGGCAGTGATGGGCAGCCCCGGCTCTATCGGCTGCATCCGCATGCACAACCGCGACATCGTTGAATTATTCGATCTCATCGAACCCGGAACCCCGGTCGATATACTCGATCTGCGACCGGTGTGATGGCAGCCTTAGTAGTTGCCGGGACACCCCGCAGCACTATGCGCTGCCGGACCCAACCCAACCAACAAGGAGAAACAACCAATGCGGCTGAAGGACAAGGTTTGCATCATCACCGGATCGGCGCGGGGAATCGGCCACGCCACCGCCCTCAAGTTTGCCAGGGAAGGGGCCAGGGTGGTGGTTTGCGACCTCGACGGCAAAGGCGTGGACGCGGTCGTGGCGGAGATCGAAAGCGGCGGCGGCGAGGCGATCGGGTTCGTGGTCAACGTGGTCGACAGGGCCAGCATCGCCGCCATGGTGAAGGGCGTGATGGCCCGTTACGGCCGCATCGACACGCTGGTGAACAACGCCGGAATCGTCGAGGACGCGCAGTTCCGGAAAATGTCTGACGAGCAGTTCGACCGCGTTATCGATGTCAACCTGAAGGGCACGTATAACTGCGCCCGCGCGGTCGTGGACGTGATGCTGGCGCAGACCTCGGGGGTGATCCTGAATGCCTCGTCCGTCGTCGGCCTGTACGGCAACTTCGGCCAGACCAACTACGCGGCGAGCAAGTTCGGCGTGATCGGCATGGCCAAGACCTGGGCGCGCGAACTGGGTCGCAAGGGCATTCGTGCCAACGCCGTGTGTCCCGGTTTCGTCGAAACCCCGATCCTGAAGACCATCCCCGAAAAGGTGATGCGGGCATTGGTCGAGCGCGTTCCGCTGGGTCGCCTGGCGAAACCTGAGGAAATCGCCAATACCTACGCCTTCCTGGCCTCCGACGAGGCCAGTTACATCAACGGCGCGGTGATCGAAGTGGGCGGCGGCGCCACGATCTAACCGCAACCTTGCAGGCCTGCCCGACCGCGACGGTTCAAGGTCGAGCATCAACTCAGGGTCCGTGTCGCAGACGGGGACGGCCACCGGGCCGGGTTACGCCGGTTGCCCGAACAAGGCCTCGTCCGCGGGCAGGGCGGGCCTGACGCGTGGCC
>JACXTT010014852.1_pt1 | contig 10154 bp, 8 predicted proteins | sample 9270951 | NCBI WGS metagenome assembly JACXTT01 (sample SAMN15532306, study PRJNA645909) | rock metagenome | isolation source: weathered quartz diorite | place: Puerto Rico | collected 2017-06-21
AGGACGTCCGGACTCGCGCACACAGCGAGCCAGTTCGTTGTTCTTTTACCGCCGGGGGAACAGAACCGGCACGGCTAGACGCACCAGACGCACCGGGGAGAGCAGCGAACAGGAATTGGGAGGCTCGCATGAGAGCAGCAATCTGGATCGTCGCTGCCGCTGCAGCCGCGCTCGGATGCAAGGTCGTGACATCACCCGACGGCGGGGGCGTCGCCGCGGACCTGCTCGTCGGCAACAACTTCTACAAGAGCGCACACAACGGGTCCCAGAACGCGGCGGTGGACACCGTCGCGGTCGGCGATACCGTCGTGTGGAAGTGGAGCAGCGCTGGATCGCACCAGATTCAGTCGACCGGCGTCGGTGGCACGATCTTCAAGAACAGCGTCGTGATCTCGGCCGCGAATTCCATGTACTCCGCGGTGTTCAAGAACCCGGGGACGTACCCCTACCAGTGCGGCGTGCATGGGGCGGCCATGACCGGAGTGATCGTCGTTCAGTAGCGATGGACATCCTCGCTGCCGTCGGCAACACCTCGATCGTGCGCCTACGCCGCGTCGTGCCGCCCGAATGCGCCGACGTGCTCGTGAAACTCGAGTGGGAAAACCCCACCGGCAGCATGAAGGATCGCATGGCGCTCGCGGTGATTGCGCGCCCCGAAGCGGACGGCCGGCTGAACCGCGGCGATACCGTCGTCGAATACACCGGCGGCAGCACGGGCGCGTCGCTCGCCCTGGTGTGTGCGGCGAAAGGGTACCGCCTCCACATCGTGACGTCCGACGCCTTCAGCCAGGAGAAGCTCGACCAGATGGCGGCGCTCGGTGCTCAGCTGACGCTCGTGCCGAGTGAGGGCGGCCGTACCACGAAGAAACTGATCCTCGCCATGGTCGAGACCGCGCGCCGCCTGAGCCTCGAGCCGCACACCTACTGGATCGACCAGCTCACCAACCACGACAGCATCGCCGGTTACTTCCCGCTCGGCGAAGAAATCTGGAACCAGACCGGGGGCAAAGTCGACGCCTTCGTCCAGAGCGTGGGAACGGCGGCCTCGTCGCGCGGCGTCGCCACGGCCCTGAAGGGCCACAATCCTGCCGTGCAGCTCATTTGTGTCGAACCCGCGGAGTCGGCGGTGCTCTCGGGTGGACAGCCGGGACCACACAAGATCGAAGGTGTGGGGATCGGCTACCTCCCGCCGCTCTGGGAGCCGTCGCTCGTCGATGCGATCGAGCCCGTCGCGACGGCCGACGCCAAAGCGATGGCGCGCCGCCTGGCCCGGGAGGAAGCGCTCTTCGCCGGCACGTCGTCCGGCGCGAACGTGATCGCGGCGCTCCGCGTCGCCGAACGGCTTGGGCCCGGCAAGACGGTCGTGACCCTGATGGCCGACTCGGGGCTCAAGTACCTGAGCACGGACGTGTTTGCAAGATCTTGACCGTCGTCCGGGTTGCCGCCTTCCACAAGAGACGTAATGTGAAGCTCCATGTCCTCGTTCACGCTGTCCGTCAACGGCAGCACGCGGACGGTCGACGTCGCTCCCGATACGCCGCTGCTCTGGGTGCTGCGCGACACGCTGGACATGCGCGGCACGAAATTCGGCTGCGGTCGCGGATTCTGCGGGGCGTGCACCGTGCACCTCGACGGCGTCGCCACGCGCTCCTGTCAGACGCCGGTCGCGAGCGCCACGGGCCACGCCATCACGACGATCGAAGGTCTCGGGCCCGTCGCGCTGCATCCCCTGCAACAAGCCTGGATTGACGAAGACGTCCCGCAGTGCGGCTACTGCCAGGCGGGACAACTGATGACGGCGTCGGCCCTTTTGGCGAAGAACCCGCATCCGACGGACGCTGAGATCGTCGCGGCGATGTCGGGGAATCCCTGCCGCTGCGCCACCTACGTACGAATCCGCCGCGCCGTCCGTCGCGCGTCGACCGCCATGGCGGGACGGACGCCGTGACCGCCCGCACGATCAGCCGGCGCAGATTCTTCGCCGTCTCGGGGACCGTCGCCGGCGGGTTGATCGTCGCCTGGTCCATTCCCGGCTGTGCCAGCGCCGGGTCGCGCCGCGCGTTCAAACCGAGCGGCTTCGTCCAGATCGATCCCGACGGCCAGATCACGATCACGGCGAAGAACCCGGACATGGGGCAGGGAGTGAAAACGTCGCTCCCGATGTACGTCGCCGAAGAGCTCGACGCCGACTGGGCGAGCGTGCGCGTCGTGCAGGCGGATCTCAATCGCGATCTCTACGGCGGACAAGGATCGGGCGGCAGCGACAACACTCCGTCCGAGTGGCAGCGTCTGCACGAAGCGGGAGCGATCGCTCGCGCGCTGCTCGTCACCGCCGCCGCTCGCGCGTGGGGTGTCGACGCCGGCAGTTGCGAAACGGAGCCCGGGTTCGTGGTGCATCGCGCGTCGGGCAAGCGCGCGGGTTACGGGTCGCTCGCCCTCGATGCGGCGCGCCTGCCCGTGCCCGCGCAGACGCCGCCGCTCAAGGACCCGTCGACATACCGCTTGATCGGAACCAGAGTCGGCGGCGTCGACGTGCCGGCGATCGTGCGCGGCACGCCGCTCTACGGCACAGACGTCCGCATCCCCGGGATGCTGCACGCGGCGATCGAGCGCTGCCCGGTACACGGCGGTCGGCCGGCGCACGTCGACGCCGCACGCGCCCGTGCCGTCCCGGGTGTGCGTCAGGTCGTGACGCTCACGGGACTCGAGAACCCCACGCACCTGCGGCCGGGCGTCGCCGTCGTCGCGGATTCGACGTGGGCGGCGGAGCAGGGTCGCAAGGTGCTTGCCGTGACGTGGGACGAAGGCTCGGGTGCGGCGGAGAGCAGCGAGCATCTGCTCCAACAGTTTCGTGAGCTCGAGGCCGGCGGCGGTCTCAAGACAATCCGCGCCGCCGGCGACGTCGACCGTGCCTGGCGCGTCGCCACGACGAAAATCGATCTGACGTTCCAGCAGCCGCTGCTGGCGCACGCGACGCTCGAGCCGCAGAACTGCACGGCGCACGTGCACGATGGCCGGTGCGAGATCTGGGGGCCGCTGCAGATGCCGACCAGCGGGGCGCCGGTGATCGCGGCCGCCGTCGGCATGCCGGTGGAAGCGGTGACGATTCACATCACGCGGCTGGGTGGTGGCTTCGGGCGCCGCCTCCTGTCGGACTACGCGGCCGAGGCCGCGGTCGTCTCGAAGCTCGCCGGTGCGCCGGTGCAGGTGATCTGGTCGCGCGAAGACGACATGCGTCACGACTACTACCGTCCCGCCGGCTTCCATCACGTGCGCGCCGGTCTCGATGCCCACAGCCGGTTGACGGTCTGGCACCACCGGCTGGTCACGCTGTCGCGCAACCGCTACCGCAAGTCGACGAACGGTCCGGAAATGACCGAGATCTACGGATTGCTCGTGCCGCAAAGCACCGATCCCAAGGACACCTACGATCCCGACCTCGTCCCCACGCGCATCCCCAATTGCCGGCTCGAGTACGGGGACTTCGCGACGACGGTGCCGACCGGTGCCTGGCGCGCGCCGGCGCACAACTTCAACGCGTTCGTGATCGAGAGCGTGCTCGACGAGCTGGCACACCGCGGCAAGGTTGATCCCGTGATGCTACGGGCCGGGTACTTAGGAGATGTTTCGGTCATACCGAAAACCGACGACGCTGCAGTTCCCTACGATCCTCGTCGCGAACAGAACGTCCTGCGCCTCGCCCTCGAGAAGGCGGGCTGGCAGCGTCCGCTCGCGACGCGGTGGGGCCGCGGCTGGGCCGTGCACTACACCTTCGGCTCGTACGCGGCGGTCGTGGCGGAGGTGTCGGTCGACGGCAATCGTCTCGCGGTCGAGCGACTCGTCGTGGCACTCGACGTCGGCCTGCCCGTCAATCCGCTCACCCTCGAGGCGCAGACGCAGGGCGGGGCGCTCGACGGGCTCTCGGCGGCGCTGTTCGGTGAAATCACGATCGATCACGGCCAGACGGTGCAGTCGAGCTTCGACGGCTATCGCCTGCTGCGCAACGCCGAAGCGCCGGACGTCGAAGTCCACATCACGCCGAGCCGCGAGAAGCCGATGGGCTACGGCGAAATCGCGTTACCGCCGGTCGCGCCCGCCGTCGCCAACGCGATCTTCAATGCGGCAGGGCGTCGGATCACTCGCCTCCCGCTGGTGTCCGCGGGCCTGGAGATCGCCGCTCCGCAGAGTTACGGCTTGTAACCCCCTAAGGGGCGGTACTTTCCGAGGGGCCTGCAATACCCCCTGTACGCCCGTCGTTCCTTACCATAGCATTGCTAACTCCCTTTCCCCCGGAGAGTTACCTCTCGCGGCTCCAACCGTCTTTATGCAATGGCCGTCCGGACCCTGCAGCCGAACATCGAACGACCGTTGCATCGACCGCTCGGCGGTTCCGATGTGACGGTCATCGTTCCTGCCTTCAACGAAGCAGAAAGCATCGCCAGCACCATCGAGAGTCTCCAGTCCCAGACGAGCCCGCCGCGTGAAATCATCGTCGTCGACGACTGCTCGAGCGACGGCACCGGCAACGTGGCGCGCGCGCTGGGCGTCACCGTCATCCGGCCGCCGAAGAACAGCGGATCGAAGGCCGGGGCGCAAACGTTCGCGCTGCGCCACGTCCATACCGCGCTCACAGTCGCTGTCGATGCCGATACGGTGCTCCAGCCCGATGCCCTCGAGCGGCTGCTCCCCGCCTTCGAGAAGCCGGGCGTGGCGGCGGCATGCGGATTCGTCCTCCCGCAGCGGGTGCAGAGCCTGTGGGAGCGCGGGCGCTACGTCGAATACCTGTTCGCCTTCACCTACTACAAGCAGGTGCAGGAGTGCTATGGACGGCCATTGATCTCGTCCGGCTGCTTCTCGATGTATCGCACGGCGCTGTTGCGCGTGCATGGCGGCTGGTCGAATCGCACGATGGCCGAGGACATGGATCTCACCTGGAGCCTCTATCAGGGCGGCAACGAGGTGCGCTTCGTTCCGGAAGCGGTGTGCTATCCGATCGAGCCGCGCACCTTCAAGCTCATGGGCCAGCAGCTGCGCCGCTGGTCGCACGGCTTCATCCAGAACGTCCGTCTGCATTGGCGTGGGTTGCTGGCGGTGCCGTACCTGCGCTCCGCCGTCGCCGTGGCGTTCTGGGACGCGACGATCGCCGCCGCGCTGTACCTCGTGCTGTTGCCCATCCTCGCGATCGTGCTGCGGACGCCCTGGGTGCTGCTCGGCTATGTGATCGACGCCCCCGCCGTGCTCGTGCCGGTGGTCGTCGGTGCCGCGAAGCGGCGTGAGATCGGCCGCGCCCTTGCCAGTATCCCCGCGTTCTTCGTGCTGCGCACCGTGAACGCCCTGTTCTTCCTGCGGGCGGCCGGCGCCGAGTTCGTTCTGGGCCGCACGCTGCACGTGTACGAGAAGGGACACTGACGATGACGCCGGGCATTCCGGGAACGGGTATCGGCGGCCTCTTCTATCTGTTGAGCGCCGCGGCGCTGCCGCTGCGCGAGGCATACCGCCGCGTGTGGAAGGGTGTGGCCACAGCGCGGTGGCGCGTGATCGCGCTGCAGCAGCTGCTCGCCGCGGGCATCCTCGGCGGGATGTGGACCACGGGGTGGCTGGTCGGCGAGCTGCTCAGCACGGCGCGCACGCGCATCGTGGCCGGTCCGTCGGCGGCCTCGCACAACGTGTGGCGCACGGCAACCTTCGCGCTCTCCCTCGCCACTCTCATCGTCGTGGTGTGCACCGTCGAGCTGATCGGGTTGTGGGTCCGGCGGCGCGCCCGCCGGCTGGCACCGCCCGAGATGGCGCAACCGACCCCGATGGTGCGGGTGCCGCGTCGCATCGCCGCGGCTGGGGGCCGCGGGCGCTGGCTTTTCCTCTTGCTGGCTGCGGAGCTGGTCTCCGCCGCCAATCCTCCACGAGCGGTGTCGCAGGCGAAGAGCGCGGGGGCGGCGGTCGCCCTCGCCCGGGCCGAGTCGGCCTACAACTCGGGGGACGCCGAGGCTGCCATCGACGCCTACACCGCGGTGCTGGCCATCGATCCGCTGAATTCGCGCGCCACCTACCGCCTGGCGGACCTACAGCGCCGCAAACCCGCACGCGCCCTGCCGTTGTTTCGTCGCTACGTCGCGCTCGAGCCAAAAGATCTCTGGGGGTACCTCGCGGTCGCCGACATGCTGTCGCAGCTGGGGCGATCCGCCGAGGCGCTGCGCTGGTCGGACGAGGCGTTGCGGCGAGATCCGACCGAGCGCGACGCGGTGATGGGGAAGGCGCGCGTCCTGGCGCGGGCACGGCGCACCGACGAGGGCGTGGCGGCGTATCGCGCCTGGCTGGTCATGCATCCCAGAGACGCGGAAGCGTGGCAGGAGCTGTCGCGTGAGCTGGTGCGCGCCGGCCGCCCGGGCGAAGCGGCGGATGCCCTCGCGCGCTCGCAGGCGCTGGCTCCCAATCCGAAGATCGCCCACCGTCTCGCCATTGTTCGTGGAATAGCCGCACCGGCGTTCACGCCGCGGGTCGCCGGCAGCCACGACTCCGATGGCAACACGGTCTGGCGCTTCGGCGGAGCGCTCGAGCTCGGCGCCATCGGGCCGGCACGCTTCGGAATCGAGGGGAGTCGTTCCCATGTCGGTGACGGCGCAACCGGTGCCGACCTCGATGCCCTCGCGCTGCGCACCACCTGGCAGCCCATTGCGACGCTCAAGATGGATGCGACCGGTGGGGGCGTCCGCATCGAACCGATTCGGGGCATCCCCGGTTCGAGTGCCGCGCTGGAACCGACCGGGTTGGTGCGGGCGCGCTGGCGTGCCCCGGCGTCGCGCCTCGGGCTCGACGTCCGCGCCGAACGTGGCGTGGTCGACGCGAGCCCGTTGCTCGTGGCGAATCATGTGATCCGTACCCAGTACAGTGGATTGTTCGCCGTTCCGGTCGTTGGGCCGGTGACACTGCGCGCCATCGGCAAGGCGGCGACGTTGAGCGACTCCTTCGAAGTCAATCACAAGACGACGCTCAGCGGTGTGCTGGCCGTTGCCGCTACACCGTCCGCCGAGCTGTCCGCGCAGTTCCACCAGATTCACTACGCTCATCCGAGTGTCTCGGGGTACTTCGCGCCGTGGCAATTGCAGGTTGCTGAGGCGGGGACGTACATCGAGATCGAAACGCCCGGATCCGTGGTCCTGGCGCTCGATGGCGGCGCGGGGGTGCAGCGGGTCGCGCAGCAGCGCGGCAAATTCGGACCGTGGACGGTGGCGTTTCGCCTCTACGCGATGCTCGACGCGCCGCTCGCACCCGGTCGCGATTTCCGGCTGGAGCTCGAGAGCGAAGACTCGCAGGTGGCGATTGCCGCGGCGCCGAGCGGTCAGTGGCGCTACGGATCGGTGATCGCGTCGCTGCGCTGGGCGATCTGAAATACGGAGGGCCGCGGGCGAACGGCCCCGCGGCCCTCCTGGCAATCCTCCCGCTAGACCGCCGCCGGCTCCGGTACGCGACTCCATTCCGCGACCGCCTGATCGACCGTGCGCAGCTGCCGCACGGGATCGGTCGCGTACCACGCCTTGAAGTATTCGAGTCCGGCGCGGTGGGCCTCGTCGGTGAACGCCTGCAGCGCGTCCGTCACCCACACGAGGTCGTAGCCACGCTGGAACGCGTCGCCCGAGGTATGGCGGGCGCAACAGTCGGTGTGGAGCCCCGTCACGTAGAGCCGTTTGATGCCGCGCCGCTCGAGCTCGCGCTCGAACGTCGGCGTCAGGAACGGGCTGTAGGTCTGTTTCCCGATGACGACGTCGCCCGGTTGCGGCGCGACCCCCGGCACGATCTCGGCGTTCCAGGTGCCAGCCATGGAATGGGGCGGCCACTTGCGCAGCTCGCTGTCCGTCGGCGTGTGCGCGTCGGTCGCGTAGACGACGGTGACACCGGCGCGCCGTGCCGCGTCGAGCAGCCGCGCCAGCGGACGCACGATCTGCTGCGCCCGTGTCTGGTACTCGGGTCCCCCGGCGTCGGCGATGACGCCGCCCGCGAACACAAAATCGTTCGCCATGTCGATGACGACTACGGCACTGGTCTGGGCGTCGGGGTGCGTTGCGTTGGTCATACGATACGCTCCCATTGGTTGGAGACTCACGCACCGGGGGGCCGATTGGGCAACGCCTCGATCCGGCGGAGATGCCGGACCGCTCCCGGTGCGGGGCGCGCCTGCGCGCCGCCGGGGAATATAGCAACGCGCTTGCCGCGCCTTGCGTAGACAGGGGAACTACGGAGGAGGTCGTATGCGGAACGCGTTTGTAACACTTTGCATCGGGCTCGCGCTCGGGGCAGCGGCAGTCGCCGGAGCGCAATCGCCCGGGGGTGAGGGTGGGGGAGGCGGAGGTGGGGGAGGCGGGTTCGCCGCTCGTCGCATGCAGCGTCTGCTGCAGGGCATCACGCTGACGGCCGCACAACAGGCGAAGGTCGATTCGATCACCGCCAGGTACCGCGCGCAGATGCCGCCGTTCACCCCTGGGTCGCCGCCGGATTCGACCACGCGCGCGAAGATGCGGTCGCTGATGGGCAATCAGGACGAAGAGATCCGCGCCCTGCTCACGCCCGATCAGCAGAAAGTGTGGGACCAGAACGTCACCGAGATGCGAAACCGCATGCAGCAGCGCGCCCCGGGGAACCGCTGACACGAGATGGGCTTCCGGTTGTAAGTTGAAAAATGCTTACCCTCGTCCTGCTACTGGCCGCGGCGCAGCCCGATTCGGTGACTGCGCTGCGGTCGGCGCAGCGTGCCCAGCAGGCCTTCGAATCGCGCCGTGGGTTTCTCGCCCCGCGCACGCTGGGGACTCGCGCCAGCAGCGGCGACTGCGACGAGAAGATCGGCCGGTTTTGCTACTGGTACAGCGATGACCGCGTGCCCCTGCCGCGTGAGCCCGACGAAATCAAGATCGCGCGCCGGCACTTGCTCGACCTGCTCGATTCTGCGGCAGCGCAGCTTCCCGGCGACTGGTGGATCGCCGGCCAGCGCGTGCGCTATCTCGTCGAGAGCGACCGGTTTGTCGAGGCCTACGCGGCGGCGCACGCCTGCCGCGCCGAGCCGTGGTGGTGTGAGGCTCTCGAGGGATTCGCACGACACGCGGCGGGCGATGACGTCGCGGCCGATACGGCCTATGCCGCGGCCCTGGCAGACATGCCCGACGACCTGCGTTGCCGCTGGACCGATCTCACCTGGTTGCTCGACGGCAGTCTCCGCCATCGGTTCAGCCGGCTCGACTGTGCTTCGCGCGCCGCCTTCTCGGCGCGCCTCTGGTGGCTTGCGCAGCCACTGCTCTCCCGGCCGGGCAACGACCGGCGGGTCGAACATTTCGCCCGGCTCACGATGGTGCGGATGCTCGAGCGCGCCGGATCGCCGTGGGCGTCCGCGCTGGCAAACGACCTGCGGGAGCTGACGCTGCGCTACGGGTGGCCGGTGGCGTGGAGTCAGGAGCCGGGCGACGAAGTGAACGATGCCCGTGATGTGACCGGCCACGAGCGCATCCCGGCGTTTCACTTTTTCCCCGACCTGGAGCCCACCGACGATCCTCGCGTAGCGGCCTGGTCGCTCCAGCCGCTGCGCCCGCACGAACGCTATGCTCCGCTGTACGCGTCGACCTTCGAAACGCTCGCGCCCGATTTCGCCGTCTTCCGCCGCCCCGACTCCACGGTGCTCGTCGTGGCATTCGATTTGACGCGAGACTCGGTGTGGCAGGGCGCGCCCCCGCAGCTCGTCGCCGTGCTCGCGGCCGACGAGCGCACCGCTCCCGTCGTCGCACGCGACGAACGCGCGACGCTGCGCGGCGTGCTCGTTGCCGTGGCGCCGTGGTCCGCTGCCCTCGCTGGATTCGAAGTCACTCGGGAACCGCTGCACCGCGCGGGGCGAGCACGCGTCGCGCCCGCGCCGCGGGATTCAGGAATGGTGCAGCCGTCGGACCCTCTGGTGTTCGACCCGGTGGACCACGTTGGCTCGCCGCCGCCGCAACCCCCCCTGGTGCCGCCCCTCGTCCCGGTGTGCCCCCGGGCATCCACGTACCCCGCCATGCGATGGCGACCCGGGTCGAGGCTCGCGACATCGAGGGCGATCGCTCGGCCGACGACGCCGCGCCGGGGCTGGGCGACCTCGCGCCAGGCGAGACTCGTCCGGCGCCGCTTCCCCAGGCCGATCC
>JACXTT010014853.1_pt1 | contig 10153 bp, 10 predicted proteins | sample 9270951 | NCBI WGS metagenome assembly JACXTT01 (sample SAMN15532306, study PRJNA645909) | rock metagenome | isolation source: weathered quartz diorite | place: Puerto Rico | collected 2017-06-21
GAGCCCAAGACTCCGACTCTACTTCGCGGGTGGTGTCAGCACTCGCCCCCAACAGGAAGCAAGCGTGCAGGAACGTCACTCGCGGTTTTCTTGCTGCCGCCCCGTTTCCTCGATCATAGTGGGCTATTGACAAACTGCCCCCACACTCAGACAGCATCGCCTTGGCCCCATTGTCAATTTTAGAGCAAAACTGTGTCTGAACCAAAATCACTTTCGTATTGATAACCCTTCTACATACAGGGCAGAGCACCCACGGATACCCAACTCTGTCCGCTCCGGACGCTGGCTTGTATGAGCTACTGGCACTGAGGGCGCTTCATCCGCTCCTTCCGTAGGGAAGTTCTCTGTCTACCATGCACGAGAGCCAAGCGGGGACGAGATATGTCAGATCTCTGCCATCCGACTATGATGAACTGACCATTCTAACATACTTCCCTTCATCACGACCCGTGTGACGCGACGGAACTCACTGCTCTGTAGGAGCACACGTCAGAAAACCGCAGACAGCCATCGAGACGCCACTAACCCGAGTTTTGGGCCAGGATTCTCCTTTTCCCTCTATCGATGGAGTGGTGCATGAACACGTGCGTGCAGACAACCGTCCTGGCTCACTGCCGTGTGGGGATTGCCCTGGTGTTCGGCAGCCTCTGCGTAGGAGGAGTATCCGCGGATGGGCTATTCCTTGCGTTGCCGAGCCCACACCTCAATCCCAGGATCTCTGTGTCTCTTCTCTGCTTGCTCCGCCATACAACCGAACTGCTCCAGATCGTTCAGCGAGGACGTGTCACTTTTTGTCGCCGAAGGTCACAGACGAACTGCCAGGGTTGAGATCTGTGATCTCGAACACGTTTTGAAGAGCGGTGGCCTTACCGCCTCATTCTCAGGAAACGGCCATCGCGTGGTCACGCACCCCTTGAGGATCATACGGATTGCCATCCCCCATTTTCGCACCCCATGGTAATATCGCTCCTCCTTCGTCTTCCCAGAGTCAGCTGCTCACTGGTTAGGCAGTGTGCCAAGGGGAAGCGCCATGGCGTCGTCAGACCGTCCTTGACTGAACGTTCCAAAATTAGTACGGTTGCCCCGTTAGTTTTGTTGTGCCGGAGGGAGTCGTATGATTGACCTCTACACCGCGTCCACGCTCAATGGTTGGAAAGTCTCTGTGTTCCTGGAAGAGGTGGGCCTGCCCTCCACTGTTCAGCGCATCGACCTGAGCAAAGGCGAGCAGAAAAAACCTGCGTTTCTGGCTCTCTGTCCGAACGTCCGCATTCCGGCCATGGTCGACCGTGACAATAGCGATTTCGCTGTCTTCGCAAGCGGCGCTATCCTGCTATGCCTCGCGCACAAGACTGGCCACCTATTGCCGAAAGATGAAAAAGGGGAGTCGTACGTCACGCAGTGGCTGATGTTCCAAATGGTCGGTATCGGACCGATGATGGGTCAAGCCCATGTGCTCTATCGCTACTTCCTAGAAAAGCTGCGGGCGGCTATCCAGCGCTATCACAACGAATGCCGGCGGCTGTTTGCAGTGCTGGAGGGGCAGCTCACGGGCCGTGCATTTCTGGGCGACGACTATAGCATCGCTGCTATCGCCAACTGGTGCTGGGTGCGCATCTCCGAGTGGAGCGGTGTCAAGCTGGATGGCTTGCCTCAGCTGCAGGCCTGGCTTGCCCGGATAGCAGCGCGCCCGGCGTGCCAACGCGGCATCGCGGCGCCGGAGTTGCTGGTCTTCACAGAACCCATTGCCGCTACAGAGTTGGTGCATGCGGCGCAGCAATTTGTCATCCGGTAAGACCAACCTACGACGATGAGGGGAGGACATTATGCTCCAGTACCACAGCTTTGAGAACATCATCACCCATCCCGGTTTGCGCATCGTGCTGGTCAAAGGTATGCCGAGTCCGTGGGGGCAGGCCGCCAAAACCCTCTTCGAAATGAAAGGCCTCGACTATGTCGCTGCCCCATGGCTGGTAGGGGAACCCAACACCGACATCGTGGCCTGGGGTGGCGAATCCAGCGCCCCTATGGTGGCCTGGGCGCAGGAAAAGCCGATTCATCGATGGATTGACATTCTCTATCTCGCTGAGCGACTTGCGCCCCAACCTGCACTGATTCCAACCGACGCCATGCAGCGCGCGTTAATGATCGGCTTGTCGCACGAAATCTGCGGGGAAATGGGGATCGGGTGGAACCGACGCCTCCAGCTCTTTGCGCCGGCGTATGCCTCTGGCAGCCCACCGGCGGGCATCAGCCGGATGGGAGGCAAATATGGCTATAACGAAAGCGACGCTACAAGCGCCGGTGCACGCACGGCTGCATCGCTCACAGCGCTGACAACACAACTCAAATCGCAGTATGCGCGCGGCGCGCGCTATTTCGTGGGCGACACCGTAAGCGCACTGGACATTTACTGGACGGCCTTTGCCACGCTGCTCGACCCGTTGCCACAAGAACAGTGCCCCATGCCTGAGGCGTGGCGCCCAGGCTTCGTCGCCACCGATCCAGTGATCAAAGCGGCCCTGGACCCCGTGCTGCTGGAACATCGCGCACGCATCTTTCGTGAGCACTTCCGTGATCCCATGGAGTTATAGTCAGGCTCCGCTCTCGCCTGCTGCCCCGCGTGTCATATTGGCTCCATGAGGAGCCCAGAGGTTTCGGGTCCAGCGGTGGCACCGCATGGTATGAGCCGCCGCTGGACAGACATGGCGGTGGCGATCGGAGCCCTAGCCCGTGCAACTTGACGGGAGACAGCCGAAGTACAAGGACAGGAGGCTACTGAAGCGAGGACCGAACATTCCAGCGTCTGGACACGAGCCTATGAGTTGAAAGCGTCATGGTTGTTCGCCAATTCTGGGGCACGTTGCCGGGAAGGATGTGTGGCCAGAGCAAAGCGACGACCTTTGTTCACATCCGTGAAACACAGGAAGGTGTGGTGTTGAGTCCCCTAGTGCACGGATCTTGGGTGCAGGCCTGTTTCTTGCCAGGCGCCGGTTCCTAGAGGTGCTCACCACACAGGTCTGACAGGGGGCATGCGACAAACGCCGTTGTGGTCGCCTGGTCCGCTCTGAACGGACACGCCCCGCATCGTCAGTGAAAAAGATGGGAGGAGAGAGCATTGAAGAGGCATCGAAGCGTTTGGCTGCTCATTACGTGGTATGTTGGATTCCTAGTGGGTACAGGAGGTGAAGGATTGAGTCCCGCCCAAGCCCCCGTTTCTCAAGACACTCTCGCCCCATCGGCGCCAGCGGAACTCAGGATGTGGCTTGGCAAGACTACTCCATCTCGGACGCTCCCACCCGGATCGTATCCTGTGGATCAGCTGTTCGACATGCTGCCTCCGTATGCTCCTCAGTTGTTCACCGCCGAAGTGTCCGGTGGGACGCCCCCGGCGCTCGACGTCGTCGCCTCCCGGGTCTTTGAGGTTCCGGTCGCCGACCGCCCTCATCAGTTGGCCGCGAATGGCGACCTCGATGATACGACGCGGTGTGGGCGCGAACTGCCCTTTCCCGGCCTCTCGCCGACCGATGCCCGCGCCGGACTCAAAGCGGTGTGGAACCTGTTATGTCGAAATCGAGGAGGAAGCTTTGAGTATATCGCGCATCGCCTGCGAGGATCCGGTCCGAATCCGCATCGGACCCTCGTCATCAATGGCCGGTATGGCTTCGGTCCGCAGGGGGTGGGCTTCCACGCGCTAATGTTCTCCCCGGACGAGCTCAAGGGTAACCAAATTATGGGCTGGGCTCCGTGGACGCGGACCCAAGCGGAGACTATTTTTATGTACGCGATTGAGCAGCGACGCGCGCGCCAGAGGGCGAACGCCCGCGGTGAGCTCATGGCCGGGACGCATTTCACCCTTGAGCATGGATTCGGCTGGGAAGGACAGTACTATTTTTATGACTGGGTGATGCTCGGCGAACGTCCGGTGTTGACGGTGCTCGACAGCCGCCATGCCTCTCCTCAGTATTTACCGCCGAACCGCTGGTTTCCCGATGACGAGTGGATGGTGCGCCCGGCCTTCCTGGTGGTGGGGAAACGCGCCCACAACCTCGCAGGGTCGGGGTATGTGGCGCTGTGGCTCGATACGGCCACGTTCGAGCCGTTGTGGACGGCATTTTATACCGACGCAGGGATCGTCCAGAGTTTCACGGGGCTCACGTTGAAGTGGAGTGCGGCGTACCAGCGCCACGTGATGCTCGGCGAGAGTACGGTCGAATTGGCTGTCGACGGCGTCCCGGTGGGGGGGACGGTCTTCGAGGCCCCTTTTTGTAGTATTCTGCACTATCCGGAGAGACACGTCGACGCTTCGGCCTTTAGTGGGCAACACCTAGGCACGACAGACTTCGTCTGGGGAGTGCGCCCGGCCGGATGTGAGTAACGCGCTGGCGGCGGCGCCTACCACGATCAGGCGCTGGGTCCAGTGCTATGGCCCAGCGTTTGAGAGGCACGGGCAGCGGTACGAGTACCCGGTTGGGACTTCGTTTGGAGTAACAACAGATAACTCGGTGACATATCCGGCGGACAGATCATCAGCTCTGGAAAAAGAGAACAGTAGGAAGGATGATCCGATGAGCAACGTGGTCGAGGGAAGCGAGCAGGAAAACCTCCCGGCTGATTTTCCAGGCAGAATGGTGGAAGTTCCTCACGAGGTCACGCATCTCGTATTCGGCATCTTCGGGGTGCAATCTCGACAGCCGAGCGCCAATGGGATGTTCATTGATGCGCTACGCGCCCATTGTCGTCGTCCCTCTGGTCCCACCCTTATCGAACGTGCCCATTATGTCGATCCGCAAGGGTATGCGTGCGATGTCCTCTTGGCGTATTGGCTCGACCGTGAGGCGTACCAGGCGTGGATGACGCAACCGGCAATAGCTGACTGGTGGACAGGGCTGCCGCGCGATCCGAGCAGTGACGTCGGGTACTGGCGCGAAGTGCTCATGACGCCGAAAGAACGGTTCGAGTTCGCTGGCGGGAATGATCACAAGGCCGCGTCGGCTCGGTTCTTGCCCCTCGTGCCCACCCGGAAAGTCGGCTATTGGGGAGCCTATCGCGACCGCTTGCCAGCCTCGGCGTATGACCACTTCGACAGCCCCTCTGCTGCGCTGCCCGCTCCCCGACTCCGGGAGACCAGAGGCAAGCGCCTCCGTGTCGAAGTGCCCGAGAACATCTGTTTTATCCGCGAAGGACAGGGCTGGAGTGCCTGTGGCCCCGAAGAGCGAACAATCTGGAGCGACAAAATGGAGTGGGTTGTCAGCCAATGGATCGCCTTTCTAAGAGAGAATTCCCTGCAGACCGGCTGCATCAGTATGCGTGACTGTCGCAAGCAACAGGTCACGACAGGAGCCGAACTCGAACAGCGCTCCCAATTGGGGTTCTTGTTATCGCTCGGGCACATCAAACATGCGGCGCGCACCCAACCGACCCATCTGGCGGTGCGTAACCTGTTGATCCAGATATACAAGGACGCGCCCTTTACCCCCCAGCTCCATCTGTGGGTCGAGGTGCATATTCTCCCCAAAGGCGCTCTGGAGACCGAGTACCTGAACTGCCATCCCCATACTGGTTTCTTGCCGTATTTTGAAACGTGTACAGTGTGAGCTGATACCGGCGGCGTGCATCTCTGCGCCCCGTCCGTGGATAGTTATGATGCACGGCCACACCACCGCGCATGAAAATCAGGTTCCACCGGCAAATGTTGCTGGCCAGCGGCGGTGAGTACAGGTCGCTCGAAGTTGGTGCTCTGGCAAGCTCGCATATGAGTCTGGCCTGAGAGTTTCTTAAGGCGCGACCGACTGTGATTCCTTCTAAAGGGGAGCACGCATCAGAGATTCTCCCTTATGAGACTCTCCTCTCGCCGTGAGGAAGAAGAGGCGACACATGGACATACGGTATCGATGCGGTGGTAGGCTGGATGTGCATACCAAAACGGTGGTGGCCTGTTTGCTCAAAGACGACCGAAAGGAGACGCGGACTTTCTCCACCATGACGGATGACATACTGGCCTTGACGGACTGGTTAGGAACAGAGGGCTGCACGCACGTAGCGATCGAGCGCACAAGGATCTATTGGCGGCCAATTTCAACCTCCTGGAAGAGTTTGCGAAGGTATCTGGGGCTCCGCCAAAAAATGCTTTTGCAATGGTCATTACTTGGTGTGATGATCAGTGTTTCCGAGAAATTTGACGATTTTTGTCACTACCCATGTTCCCGAGCATCGTACAAATGCTTTAGCACCAAGCAACTTCACAAACTCCCTAGTTTTTCCTTCAAGACCTTGAGTGCTGTTTTGTTGGCGTTTCTGATGGTCTCCATGGTTGGCGGCGCGACGCTGATATCGCCGAGCTCCGCCAGCACGACGTGCACATCGTCGTGTCCCTCGACCTGCTTCATCTGGTCTAACCAACGCCGCACGTTAGGGAAGGGCTCGAAATCGTACACGTTGGTAAAGCCGGGCTGCAGCTGCCCGATTTCCACGTACGCGGCAAAGTCGGCCAGCGTGAGTTGTGCGCCTGTGACGTAGCGGGATTCCGCAAGCCAACTGGACTCGAGTACGTGTAGTGCGTTCGTCAGGGTCGCTCGCGCAGCCAGTTGAGTCGTTTCCGGAATATCCAGATCCTTGCGGATCTTCGGGGCAACCAACCCGATGGAGGCGTCGCGGACATTGCGGTGGTGGTAATGCAGGTACCAGTCCACTTTAGCTCGCAGCCGATGGTCTGCTGGGTAGACGTCGGTCCATCCATACTTATTACTTAAATAACACATGATGGCGTGCGCCTCGCCAAGGACAAAGCCGGTGTCCGGTTCTTCGATTGTCGGAATGGTCCCGCCAGGATTTTTGGCGAGATAGGCCGCATTTCGGCTCCCAGTTTCCCCTTTTGAGCCCGGGTTAATCAACACCATTTCAAACGGCGTACGCTTATACAGCATCAGCCACATGACCGCGCGTACCGGTTGTGAAAATGGGACGCCATAGAGAATGATAGTCTGCATTGTATTACTCATCCGATCCCCCTCACTGCACTACGCTCTTTCTCTGCCCATGGTTCGCCCAGTCATGCCGCCACTTGCGCCAGCCGTTTCAGCGTTGAGCTGGTTAATCAGGCCTGTGGCGCGGAGGATACCAATTTGCAGCATCTTGGGCGAGCACCGTATGTCTCTCAATACGTCCCGGGAAAGATATCTGGCAACCGCGATCTTGTCCCGTATTGCCTCGACCTCACCGAGCACGAGACGTTCGACCTCGGCAGCGCACCTCGCGCCACCACTCCAGAAACCCGTCAGTATTGCCTCACTTCCTTTACCACTTTTCAGCCCACGGCCGCAGGACAACCTCGAAAGCCCAGGTCGACCAGTGTTGCCGGAGGGTGTCGAACACTAAGCCTGCGTCGGCTTCAGTGAGAACTTTACAGAAAATGTCCTTCCTCCGTCCGTCGATGTTGTGCACCATGAGCCGAGGACGTCCGAGCTCCTCGGTCACCGTGCAAAACAGATCCGCCACCGCCTCAGGCTTCCGCGCGTTGTACGCAGAGCTACGCACACCATGTTCGCGTTCCAGTTGCTTGAGGACCGGTTCACCCGGAGTGCGCACGGCGACGGGGGCCTGCACGCCCTCGTGAGAAAACAGGCTCGCGCAACTCGCGCTGATTTCTGGCCCTCCCCCAACGATCAGGGCCACCTCAGTTGTCATACTCTTCTCCTCTCAGCTCTATGGAACAGAACACCATGTTTCTCCTGTCCTATCCATCTTCTGTTTCCTCCTCCTTCGGACGGTGATTGTGGTCCGCACTGTACTATCTTGTCGCCGCCGGGTCAGTCCTGCAACGCCGGACGAATTTTCTCCTCCAGAATCTCGAGATTATGCCGGTATTCTGTCACACTCGCATACCCCTGCGTATGGACAAGATGCGTCACCCCAACGTCGAGAAACTGCCGGGCATACGCCACGGCTTGAGACGGATCCTCGATGGGTAGCGTCTTCATGGCAATGACTTCGAGTGGTGGGCGTCCTGCTTCGGCACTCATCTCGTGTAAACGTTCAATGCCGGATTTCAGGTCTGCCGGCTCAACGCCAGCAGGAATCCAACCATCACCAAAACGCACGGCGCGACGCAGGGCATGCGGGGGAGCGCCGCCCACGTAGATCGGGGGACGGGCGGGCCGTGGTTGGAAGAGGATCTTTTGTCCGTTTACTTCGACAATATCGTTGTCAAAGCAACGGTGGAGAAAAGCCAGCGTGTCGTCAGTCATTTGGCCTTTGCGTTTTGGATCAAGCCCGAGAGCGCGAAATTCGGCTGCCATCCAGCCTGTTCCGACCCCCAGGCGCAAGCGTCCACCTGACAGTTCCTGGATCGTCGCGACCAACTTCGCGGTTGGCAGCGCTGGACGAAAGGGCACATTAATCACCCCACTGCCCAGACCAATGCGTTCCGTTGCCGCAGCCAGAAACGCGAGCATGGCGAGTGGTTCTAAGGTTCGGCCTGGGGTAACAACTTGCGGCATGACTGGAGGGGCGTCGAGTGACGAAGTCAACCGTTCGTTGATCCAGACGGTATCGAGTCCAGTCTCATCAACCGCTCGGGCACAGGCGAGTAAGACGTCGCGCGTGGAATAGGGACCCCAATTTCTGATGTTGATACTCAGTTTCATGATACACCTCCTCTGCCTGCCCTCTCGCTCCATGGGCAGGGCAAAATTAGCCTGCATAAGGCAATCTCGGTGTTTGAGCAAGACCCGAAAATTCGCGGAGCCAGCGTCAGCGTCAGAGTGCAGCCGGATCACATCCCTCAACAAACACCGCTGCTCCATCCTCCGTCAGCTCGTTGATCCGTAGGTTCTCCACCGGTTGATCCTCTAGGGAATTGCACCAAGCTTCCGCTTCCATCATGCCTTGCACGGCGTGCACATGAATCCGTTTCGAACACCCGAACGCGCTGCATGTTAATCTCCGTACGGTCTTTCTCTATCTAGGGTTGGGGGAACTCCGTCAGGGCAGGACCCTGAGCGACGTTTTTTCACGGTTGCTCTCGGAACCCCGCATTCCCCTGCGCTGCATCTAGACTCCTCGCAACAGGATTTTCATTCCAAGAGCTCGCCAGAGACCGTAGCGCGTCCTACGTCGTCGGTTGCTCGTGCATTCAACTACGTGTTCTGGGCGCGAACGGGCCCATCGAAATCACTAGTGCTGTGTCGCTCGATGAGCCGCTCTGCCTCGGGTCCCCAGGACTTATTCACGCGTCGGCCGCGTTGCACCGCGGGGCGGGCTTCAATGGCCTGCACCCATCGGAGTACATGGGTGTACGTGCCTACGTCGAGAAACTCAGTGGCTTCATAGATATTGTGGGCGACTAACCCGCCGTACCAGGCGTAGTTCGCCATGTCGGCGATCGTGTACTCGTCCCCACACAGATACTGCCGCTCGCTCAGTTGGCGATTCAACACATCTAACAGGCGTTTCACCTCCATGGTGTAGCGATCGATACAGTACTCGATCTTCTCCGGGGCGTAGGCATAAAAATGGCCGAACCCGCCACCGATGTACGGAGCGCTTCCCATCTGCCAGAACAACCAGGATAGACATTCCGCCCGTGCGGACAGGGCTGTCGGCAGAAAGGCGCCAAATTTCTCCGCCAGATAGACGAGGATCGCCCCGGACTCAAAGACGCGGGTCGGGGGAGTGGTGCTCCGGTCCAGGAGCGCGGGGATTTTGGAATTGGGGTTAATGGCTACAAACCCACTGCCGAATTGCTCGCCCTTCATGATGTCGATCAAGTAGGCATCGTACTCGGCTTCTGTGATGCCCAGTTCGAGCAGTTCTTCCAGCAGGATGGTGACCTTGACGCCATTGGGCGTGGCCAGCGAATACAGCTGCAGGGCGTGCTCGCCGACCGGGAGTGCGTGCTCATGCGTTGCCCCCGCTATGGGTCGGTTGATGTTCGCAAACCGCCCGCCACTGGCTTTGTTCCACTGCCAGACTTTCGGTGGGGTATAAGTACTGTTGGCTGTCATGTCTCCTCCTTCTCACACAGCATACGGTCTACGCCAGGGAAATTGCGCTTCAAGTGCTGGAAAAACCGAGGAGTTGGGCCAGGTAGGAAAGATGCCAGCCAGCGCGTTTCCGTTTGACTTTCAGGGAACTCTTCCCGGTATCGCCCCGTAAT
>JACXTT010014854.1_pt1 | contig 10152 bp, 8 predicted proteins | sample 9270951 | NCBI WGS metagenome assembly JACXTT01 (sample SAMN15532306, study PRJNA645909) | rock metagenome | isolation source: weathered quartz diorite | place: Puerto Rico | collected 2017-06-21
GGCGCCCTGCTCGCCGGGGTGCTCGGCGCCTGGCTCGCGACCCGCATCGTCGACGCGATCGGCGTCGCGCGCATCCGGGCGATCGATCGCGGCATCCTGATCGCGTTCCGCCAACCGGACGACCTCGCGATCCCGATCGGACCCGTGTGGCTGCTCGATGCCGCGCGCGAGCTGAGCTCGCTCGGCAGCGCGACCGTGCTCGTCTTCGTGATCTTCAGCGTCGGCGGCTACCTGCTGCTGCAGAAGCGCCACGCCATGCTCGGCTTCGTGCTGTTCTCGACGTTCGGCGGGATGGCGCTCACCACCGTGCTGAAGGGATGGTTCGGAAGGTCGCGCCCGAGCGTGGTGCCGCATCTCGTCGCGGTGCACTCGATGAGCTTTCCGAGCGGCCATTCGCTGCTCTCCGCCGTCGTCTACCTGACGCTCGGCGTGCTGATCGCGGAGGTCACCGTCGATCGCGTGACCCGCGTCTATTTCGTGACCCTGGCGGCACTGCTCACCGGACTGATCGGCATCACCCGCGTCTATCTCGGCGTGCATTACCCGACCGACGTGCTCGGCGGCTGGATGCTCGGGCTCATCTGGGCGCTCGGATGCGGCCTCGCGGCGCGGGAGCTGCAGCGCCGGCACGTGATCCAGCCCGTCCCCGAGCCCGTCGATCAACGGGTCTCGCGCTCGATGCCGACGACCTGACCGCGATCGACTGTCACCCGCGTCGGCGGGCTCCAGTTGCGACCGAGATCGTGGCTGGCTTCGATCTCGACCGCCCCGGCGAAGCCGTCGCCGACGGGCGCGCGCGTCTCGCCCGACTCGCTCCACGGGGCGTTCGGAGCGCGTACCCGATAGCGCGCGACCGATCCGTCGGTCACGGCGGATTCGACCGCGAGATCGACGAAACGGAGGTCGCCGCCCTTCAGCTCGAAGCGATCGAGGGGGGCGACGTGCCGCACGTCGAAGTAGGCGCGTGCGACGCGGTCGCGGCGGTCGACGAGGATCTGCGTCAGCAGCCGCTCGGCGCGCGCGTCCGTCCATTCGCCCTGATGCACGGCCGTGGCGATGTCCTGGTCGCGGAGCGAGGCCACGAGCTTCGCACCCCAGAACGTGTCCCGCTCCGTCGCCTGCACGAACGCGGGGTTCGCGTAGCTCGGCTTCCACTCGCGCGGCTCGAAGGTCGCGCTCTCGAAGTAGCCGAGTGCCGGATGCGTCAGCGGAAGATCCTGCCAGACCGGGGGCACCGTCCACAGCGTGAGCGCGCGCCCGAGCACCTTCGAGGGATCGAACAGGTACTCGTGTCCGAGCTTCGGGTCCTTCCAGTCGACGTTGCCGGCGCCGAGCGCGCTCGAGAAATCGAGCACGTAGTGGACGACGTGGCCGGCGGCGCCTTTCTCCGCCGAATCCGGCACGAAGCTGTCGTAGAAGTTGCCGCGGCGGGCGTCGGTGTAATTCAGGAATGCGGCCGGCACGCGCAGGCCGCGGACCTCGCGCCGGTCCTCGTGGGGAACCGTGTCGTTGGGGTCGTCGCCGCGGACGCCGACGAGCGGCGGCGAGCCGAGCGGAGTGCCGTCGATGAACCGGCTCGCGATCGCGCGCACCCGTCCATCGGCGAGATGGTAGGCGAGCGCGAGATCGCGCTCGACCCGCTCGTGCTTCAGCGGGACCTTCGCGCCGTTCTCGTCCTTCACCCAAGCATCCGGCGCGATCTCGAAGCGGTCGTGCCGCAGGTACACGAGATCGTACTGCGGCACGTGCCAGCCGAGCGCCCAGAGCAACCGCGAACAGACGATCTCGGCTCCGGTCGCGACCTCGGGATAATCGCGGGGGTCGAACTTCACGATGTAGCGGTCGCCCTTCGCGTCGCGCACCACGTAGCCGGGCGTCATGCCGAGCGCCTTACCGGAGAGGATCGTGATCGGCCCCTCCCCCGCCGGCGGCTTTCCGTAGGACGCGCCGCGCGCGAGCGCGGCTTCGCCGACGCGCGTTCGTGCGTTGCGGTTCGTGAACCACGTCGAGTCGGGCACCTCGTCGAGCGCGTTCGCGTTGGCGGCCTCGCGTGGACCGACGAGGTACGTCCACTCGCCGAGCGTGTGACCGAGGCGCGCGAGATCGAAGATCCCGCCGAGCGGACGCAGCGCCATGTTGTGGACGCCGTCCCACCAGATGTAGTCGCCGTCGTGATCCTCCGCCGGCCGTGCGATCGGCAGGTCGTCGTTGTCCTTCCAGAGGACTCCCGGCGGACGCTCCGCCGCGGCGCCCACCGCGGACAGCAGCGCGAGCGCCGCAGCCGTTCGGGCGATGCGGCTCACGAGGTCGGGTCGGCCTCGGACGTACCGCGGAACGGAGCCCCGAGCACGCGCTCGATGCGCTCGGGGACGTCGTTCCGCTCCGCCCAGAAGAGGCCGTGCTGCAGCGGCCAGACGAGCACCTGGACCGCGTCGTAGGGCAGGGCCAGCGCGGACCTCCAGAGCGGTCGATCTTCGCGAACCCAGCGCTGGTCGCGGACCTCCGCCGGCGACAGAGCGGTGCTCGCGGCCGCGGCTCCGAGGTCGGCGAGTAGCACCCACGCGGCGATTCCCGAAGCGGCTCGTCCCGCGGCTCTGCGGAGTCTCGTGCGCACGCGACCGATCCTCGTTCGTCCATCCGGAGCCGTCGGGAGCACCCGCCGGCTCGACGCTCACCGAACTTAACCACCGTCGCGGCGCGGAGGTTTCGCGGCTTCCCCGGCGCGCCGGATCGGCAGAACCTGGGTTCCTGGACGAGGCATGAGCACACCGAGGACACCGCAGAGCCGCATTCTCGAGGCTCGCGGCCCCTCCGCCGGGGCCGTCGAGGGCGCGCTGCTGTCGCCGCTCGACCGCGTGCTGACGATCTTCGCCGACATCCAGCCCGGCGAGGGGCGCGCGGGCTTCGCCATGCTCGGCAGCGTCTTCCTACTGCTGACCTCGATCTACTTCCTGAAGCCGGCGCGCGATGGGCTGCTCGCGGTCTCCGGAGTGAGCGGGCTCTCCGACATGGAGCTCAAGGCGTACTCGAGCTTCGGACAGAGCCTGCTGCTGCTCGCGGTGATCCCGATCTACGCCCGCTTCTCCACGCGGCTCACGCGGAGCCAGCTCGCGCACGCGCTCACCTGGTTCTTCGTCTCGAATCTGGTGCTCTTCTGGGCGCTCAAGCCGGGCATGGTCGTCGGCCACATCCCGTACCTCGGCCTCGTCTTCTATCTCTGGTTCGGCGTCTTCAACCTGCTGAGCATCGTGCAGTTCTGGTCGTTCGCCGCGGATCTCTACACGGAGGAGACCGGCAATCGACTGTTCCCGGCGATCGCGGTCGGCGCGACCGCAGGGTCGGCGGCGGGCTCTTGGCTCGCGCAGTGGCTGCTCCACTTCGGCATCGTCTCGACCTACTCGCTGCTGCTCGCCGCGGCGGTCGCGCTCATCGGCTCGCTCGCGCTGCTGCGCTTCGCCGAACGCACGGGAGCGGTGCCGCGCGCGAGCGAAGTGTTCTCCCCGGAGCCGGAGCCGTCGCAGCGCGGCGCCTTCCGGCTCGTGCTCGACAACCGCTATCTGCTCGCGACCGCGGTCGTCGTGCTGCTGACGAACTGGGTGAAGACGAACAGCGACAACCTGCTGTTCGGCATCGTCCAGGAAGTCGTCTCGGGAGAGGCGCAGGCGCGCGGCATCGCCACGTCGGTCGGGCTCGATCGCTTCACGGCCGACCAGACGACCGCGTTCTACGCGAACTTCTTCTTCTGGGTGAACGGCATCGCGCTCGTGCTGCAGGGCCTGGCCGCTTCGCGGCTGCTCAAGTACGGCGGTTTCGCGGCCCTCTTCCTGGCGCTGCCGCTGGTCACGGTCGTCTCCTATCCGCTGCTCGCGACGATCCCGATCCTCGCCTACTTCCGGCTCGGCAAGATCGCCGAGGACGCCACCAGCTATTCGCTGCAGAACACCGCCACACAGGTGCTCTGGCTGCCGACCACCCGCGAGATGAAGTACCAGGGGAAAGCCGCGATCGACACGCTCTTCGTGCGCATCGGCGACGGGCTCGCCGCGCTGACCACGTTCGTCGGCATGCAGCTCTTCGTGCTGCCCGCACGTGCGTTCTTCGCGCTGAACGCGTCGCTCTCGATCGTCTGGCTCGTGGTCGCCGTGGTCGTCGTCCGCGAGAACGCCCGTCTGACCGCCGAGAACGAGACCGAGGCCGCGAGCGCTTCGGCCGCCTGACTCGCCCGCAACCGCTGCGAACGTCGTCGCGTTCAATCCTGGTACCGACCTCGCCGGACGCCGCCCCGCGCTTCCGGACGCTTCCACCACGAGCTCGCCACCGCCTCGCGGCCACGATGTCCATGCGCATTCGTACGTTGACCCTCGCACTGACGATCGCTGCTCTGCTCGCCACGGGCGGCGCGCGCGCCGAAGACGATTTGCAAAAGGGTCACCAGAAGAGCGTCGACGCGGCGAAGGACGCCGCCGGCGCGGTCAAGGAGGGTGCGGAGAAGGCAGCGGAAGGGGCGAAGCAGGCGGTCGAGAACCCCGCCGAGGCCGCGAAGAACGCGGGCGAGGCGGCGAAGGAGAAGGGGAAGCAGGTCGTGCTGTCGTTCGGACACGACATGCACGACTACCCCGAGCGCGTCTGGCGCGACCTGACGGCGATCCCGTCGTGGCACTCGGCGATCGTGCTCGGCGCCGGCGCCGGCCTCGCGGCGACCTCGAACGCGTTCTGGGACGACGACGTGCGGCGCAGCACGCGCGACGATCCTGAGCGCTTCGGCCACGCCGAGAACAGCACGCTCGACGTGGTCGCGGATCCCGTGATGCTCTTCGCCGGCTCGAGCGCGCTCTACGGCACGAGCCTGTTCTTCGAGAGCCCGCGCCTGCACGATTTCTCGCTCGACATGATGAGCGCGCTCACGATCGATCTGCCGGTCGTGTTCGCGATGAAGAAGGCGTTCCACACGCGACGGCCGAACGGGGATCCCGACGGCTTCCCGTCGGGCCACGTCACCGGCGCGGTGACGCTCGGCACGCTGCTCGCCGAGCACTTCGGCCTCTACCCCGGGATCGCCGGCTACGTCTTCTCCGGGTTCGTCGCCTGGCACCGCATCGACTATCGCAAGCACGACCTGAGCGACGTGCTGTTCGGGGCGGCGCTCGGCTACGTCGTCGGCCGCGCGGTCGGTGAGGAAGACGAGGAGCTGCCGCTGATCCACGCCCATCTCGTCTCGGACTCGATGCACATCCAGACCGTTCGCGGGACCGTGTCCGTTCCCGAGATGGAGCTCGCTTGGACGTTCTGATGGACCACCGCCCCGCCCGGCTCTCTACCGTGGAGCGTGCCCTCGCGCTCTTCACGGAGATGCGCCCCGGCGAGGGCGCGACCAGCCTGTGGATGCTGCTCAGCGTGTTCCTGATCCTCGCGGCCTATTACTTCGTGAAGCCGGCACGCGACGGGCTGCTCGCGGTGTCGCCCGCGGGCGGTCTTTCCGAGACCGAGCTCAAGGCCTACTCGAGCTTCGGACAGAGCCTGCTCCTGCTGCTCGCACTGCCGCTCTACGATCGCCTCGCCAAGCGCGTCGAGCGCCGGCGCCTGATCACGCTCGTGACGTGGTTCTTCGCTTCGAACCTGGTCGCGTTCTGGGCGCTCCAGCCGGGCTTCCTGATCTCGGAGATCGCCTCGCTCGGAATCGTCTTCTATCTCTGGGTCGGCGTCTTCAACGTGTTCGTGATCGCCCAGTTCTGGGCCTTCGCGGCCGACCTCTACGACGACGAGGCCGGCCAGCGGCAGTTCCCGCTGATCGCCATCGGCGCGACCGCCGGCGCGGCCGCGGGCGCATGGATCGCCAAGCAGCTCGTGAACGGCATCGGCACGTACGGCCTGTTGCTCGTCGCGGCGGCGGTGCTCGTCTCGTCGCTGGCGACGGTCCGCCGCGCCGAGGCGCTCGGCGCCGAGGGCGACGGCCGCTCCGCCCCCGAGCTGTCTGCCCCGCCGGATTCCGAGACGCGCGGCGGCTTCACGCTCGTCTTCCGCCACGAATACCTGCTCGCCACGGCGCTCATGATCCTGGTCCTCAACTGGGTCAACTCGAACGGCGAGAACTTCCTGTTCGGAGCCGTGGAGCGCCAGGTGCACGCCTCGGCCGCGGCGCAGGGTCTCACCGGCGAGGCCGCGAACACGTTCGTGCGCGACCGGACGACCGGGTTCTACGGGGATCTCTTCTTCTGGGTGAACCTGGTCGCGCTGCTGCTGCAGACGCTCGTCGCTTCGCGCGTGCTGCGCTACGGCGGCTTCGCGGCGATCCTGTTCTGCCTGCCGGTGATCTCGCTTTTGTCCTACACGGCGATGGCGCTGCTGCCGACGCTGGCCGTCATCCGCGTGATGAAGATCGCCGAGAACGCGGCCGACTACTCGCTGAACAACACGGCGAAGCAGGTGCTCTGGCTGCCGACCACCGCGGACATGAAGTACCGCGCGAAGGCCGTGATCGACTCGCTGTTCGTGCGCGCCGGAGACGGCGCGGCGGCGCTCACGGCGTTCGTCGCGACCAACCTCTTCGTATTCCCGACCCGGGCGCTGTTCGCGCTGAACGCCGTGATCGTGGTCCTCTGGCTCGCACTCGCGCGTGTGGTCGCGCGCGAGCATGCACGGCGCTCGGCGGCCGTGGAGCCCGCCCATGCATCGCCCTGAGCGCATCGGCGGGGCTCTCCTGCTCGCCGCGCTGCTCGCGCTGGCGCAGGGCCGCTCGGCAGCGGCGTCGCCGCAGAGCTGGGTCTCCGACGCGTGGATCACGGCGCGCGCGAAGATCGCGCTCCTCACCACGCGGGACCTCGGCGGTACCGGCCTCTCGGTCGACACCGTCGAAGGCCACGTCAGCCTCTCGGGAGAGGTCCGGTCCACGAAGGAGAAGAAGCTCGCGGAGGACGTGGTGCGGCCGATCGAAGGCGTGCAGAACGTCCGGAACCTGCTCCGTGTGGTCGCGTCGGCGGCGACGCCGCCCGCGCCGCCGCCGGACGACCGCGTGCGGGCCGACGTGTCGGCCGCGCTCGCCAAGGACCGCGAGCTCGCCGGTACGCAGATCACGGTCGTCTCGGTGAAGAACGGTCTCGTGGCGCTCGCCGGCACCGCGCGGAGCTCCCGCGAGCTGCTGCGCGCGATCGAGATCACGCAGCGCGTGAACGGCGTCCGCCACGTGCAGAGCACGGTCGCGACGGTAAAGGCCGATGCGTCGCTCGAGATCTGGAACCGTCACGAGCTCCGCCAGGACGGTCCCGGCGTGCTCGATGCCGCGGCCGACCTCTGGACCACGACGCAGACGCGCCTCGCGTTGATCGCCGACTCGCGCGTCCCGGGGCTCGACGTGAGCGTCGACTGCCGCGACGGACGGGTCACGCTGTTCGGGGCGGTCGCGACCAAGGAGGCGAAGCAGGCGGCTGGCGAGGACGCCGCGTCCGTCGCGGGAGCGGATCACGTCAAGAACGACGTGCAGGTGGTGCCCGAATCGAAGCGCGCGGTCGTTGCTGCGCGCGACGACGCGATCGCCCGCGCGGTCACCGACGCGATCTACGAGCGGCCCGAGATGAAGCGCGCCTCGATCGCGGTCGACGTGAAGAACGGCGTGGTCCGGCTCTCGGGATCCGTGCCGAGCGAGCAGCACCGCCTGTTCGCCGCGACCGCGGCGCGCGGCGTCGCCGGCGTGCGCTCCGTCGAGCAGGACGTGACCGTGACGCGCATCACCGAAGACCCGGCGACACCCGCGAAGCCGGCGGCGTGAGCGTCGTCGTCGCTCGGCATCGAAAGAGATCCACCGATCCCGCGGTCTCCCCTTGTCTCCGCGCGCGGCGCGGTAGATGACCGCTTCGGAGGGTCCCGACATGGCCGAACATTCGATCCGCGTCCTCGATTCGTCGATGAGCTACGTCGAGATGGGCGCCGGTACGCCGATCGTCTTCCTGCACGGCAACCCAGTCTCGTCGTACCTCTGGCGAAACGTCATGCCCGCGTTCGCGGCGACGAATCGATGCCTGGCGCCCGACCTGATCGGCATGGGCAAGTCCGGCAAGCCCGACCTCGACTACTCGTTCGCGGATCACGCCCGCTACCTCGACGCTTGGTTCGACGCGCTGAAGATCGATCAGGTCACGCTGGTGATCCACGACTGGGGCTCGGCGCTCGGCATCCACTGGGCGAAGCGCAACCCCGGGCGCGTCACCGGCATCGCGATGTCGGAAGCGATCATCCGCGAGTGGGAATGGAGCGAGTGGTCGGACGACTTCGCGAACCTGTTCCGGGCGTTCCGCACGCCGGGCGTCGGCGAGAAGCTGATCCTCGAAGAGAACGTGTTCATCGAGAAGGTGCTGCCGGGGGCGACGATCCGGAAGCTGACCGACGAGGAGATGAACGTCTACCGCGCGCCCTACCCCGACGCGCGCTCGCGCCGGCCGATGCTCGCCTGGCCGCGCCAGCTCCCGTTCAAGGGTGAGGTCCCCGCGATCTCGAAGATGATCGCCGAGAACCTCGCCTACCTGACGACCAGCGACACGCCGAAGCTGCTGCTCACGTTCGAGCCTGGCATCCTGATCACACCGGCGGTCGCGGAGTGGGCCGGGAAGACGCTGAAGAACGTCGAGGTGAAGAAGATCGGGCCGGGCCTCCACTACGTGCAGGAGGACCACCCCGACGCCATCGCCGCGGCCGTGCGCGACTGGCGCGCACGCACGGGACAGAAGTAGCTCAGGCGACGCGCGCGACGCGGGTGCGCGACGAACGCCTGCTCGTGACCGCGTCCTCGGCGAGGAATGTCTCGACGATGGGGCCGACCTCGGCCGCGTGCGTCATCAGGAACAGGTGGCCGCCGTTGCGCACCACGTAGAGCCGTCCCTGCGGCAGCAGGCGCGCGAGGATCCTGCCGTTCGGCAGCGGCACGATCGGATCGTCGTCGGCCGCGAGCACGAGCGCGGGACGATCGATCTTCCGCAGGAACGGCAGGCTCGACCACCCGCTCGGCGCCAAGAGCTGCCACACGTAGCCGCGTATCGTCGGCGGTTTGATGAAGCGCAGATGGCCGTGCTGCCGCAGCAGCTCCGGATTGGTGCGCGCCGCACCGCCGTAGAGGATCGGCGCGACCTTCCAGAAGTACTCGGTCGAGTAGTAGCGGCGCGGCGTCGCCAGTGCCCACAGCGCCTCGGCCTTGCCGGGAACGCTGATCACGCCCGGCGTGGTCGCCATCAGCACGAGCTTCCGCACGCGAGCGAGGTGGCGGCGCGCGAACTCCTGTGCGAGCACGCCGCCCCACGACACCCCGAGCACGTCGATCTCCTGATAGCCGAGCACGTCGAGAGCGCGTGCGAACAGGTCCGCGAAGCAGGCCATCGGGCGCGGCAGCGCCATCGCCGCGCTGCCGCCCGTTCCGGGCGCGTCGATCGCGATCGTCTCGGTCGCGGTCAAGGCGCGGCGGAACGGCTCGAGCAGCTCGAGCCCCGCGCCGATGCCGTTCATCAGCACGAGCGGGCGGCCGCGCCCGAAGATCGACACACGAAGCCGCACGCCGTCGACCTCGATCAGCTGGGTCGTCGGGCCTCCTCCACCGGAGCCTGTCAGGGTCACACGCCGAGTTTATCCGAGCCCGGGAGAAGAAAGGAAGCGGCGCGTTAACCGATCGCGTCGAACAGGCGCGCCCAGTCCTCGATCGCGTCCTCGTGGCCGGGCACGAGCTGGATCGCGAGCTCGTCGAAGCCGCCGTCGCGAAGCTGGAGCACGCGCTCGCGGATCTGATCCGCGGTCCCCGTGAGGGAGAACGCCCGCAGCCGCTCGCCGGTCACGAAGCGGCGCTCCTCGGGCCGGATGAATGCGAGGTGGCCGCGGTGGAGCGTCAAATACGGGGCGTCGGCAGGCTCGTAGGAGCGCACGACCTCGCGGAACTCGCCGATCGACTGCTTGATCTCGGGAGGCAGGATCTCGTCGATCGATTGCTCGACGAAGGCGTGGAACAGCACCGGGATCCACGGGCCCGCCTGCGCCATCCCGCGCGGGCCGTCGGCAGGCTCGCCACTCCCGAGCACACAGCCGAGCGAAAACGCGGTCGCGGCCAGCGTCTGCGGATCGCGGCCCATCGCACGGCAGAGTTCCCGCCCCTGGCCGGTCCTCTGCCGCCCCTTGCCCGGC
>JACXTT010014855.1_pt1 | contig 10151 bp, 9 predicted proteins | sample 9270951 | NCBI WGS metagenome assembly JACXTT01 (sample SAMN15532306, study PRJNA645909) | rock metagenome | isolation source: weathered quartz diorite | place: Puerto Rico | collected 2017-06-21
TGATTTCCCTCGCGCGTCCGTGTTCCGCGAGGTCAGGTGGCGTCCCGTGGATCGCGAGTAGTCTGCGGCAGCCGTCCGTGGGTGTCAAGGTCACGCGGGTCCAGAGAGGCTCGCCATGGGCCGACCCGCGGCTGCCGTCGGCCGCCGGGAGGAGCATCCATGCGATTCGGATTGACGCTGCCCAGCATGGGCCGCCTGGCCACTCCGGAGAACCTCGTCCGCGTCGCCCAGCGCGCGGAGGCGCTGGAGGTCGACTCGCTCTGGGTGGCCGACCGGCTGCTCCACCCTGTGAAGCCCCGGACCCCGTATCCCGTGACGCCCGACGGGTCCCTCCCCGAGTACTTCAAGCGCTGCATGGACCCGGTGGAGGCGCTGACCTTCGTGGCCGCCCACACCCAGCGCATCCGTCTCGGGACGAGCGTGCTCAACAAGCCCTTCTACAACCCGGTCGTCCTCGCTCGGCGGCTCGCCACGCTCGACGTGCTCTCTGGGGGGCGGCTCCGGGTCGGTCTCGGCCAGGCGTGGTCCGCCGACGAACTGGAAGCCGTGGGAGCGTCGAAGGGGCGGGGCGCGCGGGCGGACGAGTTCATCCGGGTCCTCAAGGCCCTGTGGGGAGAGGATCCGGTCGAGTTTCACGGGACCCACTTCCAGGTGCCGCGCTCCATCGTAGGGCTCAAGCCGGTCCAGAAGCCGCACCCCCCGATCTACCTCGCTGCCTATGTCCCCGCCGCGCTCCGGCGCGCGGCGGCGCAGGCCGACGGCTGGCTTCCGAGCTACCTGCCTCCGGAGGCGCTGAGTCAGATGCTCGCCGCCTTGCGGGAGTTCGCCCGGCAGGCGGGGCGCGACCCCCAGCGACTCGAGGTGATCTACATGGGGGCGCCCCGGATGGACGCGGCGTCGCGTGGCGCCGGGCGGAGCTTCCTCGTCGGCACCGCCGGTGACGTGCGAGAGGATCTCCTCCGCTTGCGCGAGGCCGGCGTGACGGAGTTCATCTGGTTCGGGCCAGAGGTTCCCACGACGGACGACTTCCTCGCCGACCTCGAGCGCGTGCGCGCCGTCGTCGACGCCGTCGGGTGACAGACGCCGTAGGTCGGGGGAGCCTGTCACCCGAACGGGTGGCGGCCCATCCTACTCCTGGCTCTCAGGGACGCGGCCGAGGGGCGAGCCCCGCTAGTGGCTGGGGGGTCGTGAGGCCTAGCTGGCGAGCTTCCCCTTGAGCGCGCTCAGCGCCGAGGACAGGTCGAGGCCGTGGTCCACCTGCCCCTTCGGGGTCAGCTGGTCGATGATCGCGGGCAGGAGGGCGGCCAGCCCGGCGGACGCGGTCGCCTGCGGGAGCCCGAGCTTCTGCGCCATCGCCTGCACGTTGGCCTGACCGAGGACGCTCGTCACGTCGTCCGCCGAGATCGGCAGGTTCTGCCCCGTACCGACCCACGACGTGGCCTGCTGACCGAGCCCGGCCTTGGAGAATTCCTGGATCAGCCCGGGGAGGCCACCCGGGTGATTCTGGATCACGCTCGTCGCGAGATCCAGGAGCGAGCTCTTCTGCTGGCCGCTGCCGAACTGCCCGATGATCCCACCCAGGACCTGGTCGAAGAGTCCCATGATGCCCTCCCTCGATCGAATTGGCTCGACTGCGATTGCCCAAAGACAGACCCTGAGACTGTCACGCGCGTGGATCGGGGCGGCACCCAGAGTAGCACGGGGGCGACTCCATCGCGACGTCGGGCCTCCGTGATAGGCTAGCCGCCGGGAGGACGCCGATGCCCATCCGCGCGGGCTACTTCACGATGCCGCTTCATCCGCCGGGGTCCGACCCCGGCCGCACGATGGACGAGGATCTCCGGCAGATCGTCTTCCTCGAGGGACTCGGGTTCGAGGAAGCGTGGATAGGCGAGCACTTCACGGCGGTGTGGGAGAACATCCCCTGTCCGGACCTCTTCATCGCCAAGGCGCTCGGGATGACGCGCACCATCAGGCTCGGGACCGGGGTCTCCTGCCTCCCGAACCACCACCCGCTCATGCTCGCCCAGCGGATCGCCCAGCTCGATCAGCTCGCGCGCGGGCGCTTCTGCTGGGGCGTGGGCTCCGGCGGCTTCCCGGGTGACTTCGAGCTGTTCGAGGTCGACGCCAAGGCGGGCGAGCACCGCGCGATCACGCGGGCCGCGCTGGACCTGATCCTCGACCTCTGGAACGATCCGAAGCCCGGGGTCTACGAATCCGAGCACTGGCGCTTCCGCGTCCCGGAGCCGCAGGAGGACATCTCGCTCCGGCTTCACCTCAGGCCATATCAGCGGCCGCACCCGCCGATCGCGGTCGCCGGCGTATCCGCCAAGTCGGAGACGCTCACGCTCGCGGGGGAGCGCGGCTACCTCCCGATGAGCATCAACTTCGTGCCGGCTCGCGTCCTCAAGACCCACTGGGAGGGCGTCGAGGAGGGCGCGCGGAGGGCGGGCCGGCCGGCGGATCGGACGACCTGGCGGATCGCGCGCGACGTCTACGTGGCAGAGACGACCGCACGGGCGCGCCGCGAGGCGCTCGAGGGGCCGCTCGCGCGGGACTGGACCGGCTACTTCCTGCCGCTCCTGCGCAAGACGGCTCACCTCGGTCTGACCAAGGTGGACCCGGCGATGCCCGACGAGGCCGTGACCCTCGAATACCTCCTCGACCACGTCTGGATCGTGGGCGACCCGGACGCGGTCACGGCCAAGCTGCGAGCCCTCCGGGACGCCGTCGGCGGGTTCGGCACGCTCCTCGTCATCGGCCACGAGTGGGCGCCGTGGGAGGCATGGACTCGCTCGATGACCCTCCTGGCGGAGCACGTCCTCCCCAACCTCTGACGCGATCCCGAAAGGAGCTCCGCCGATGACCCGTCCGCCCGCCGACGTCGGCATGGCCGCCGACGAGATCGACACCCCGGCGCTCGTCGTCGACCTCGACGCCTACGAGCGGAACCTCGACCGCATGGCCAGCTACCTCGCGGGCAAACCGGTGCGGCTCCGTGGCCACGCGAAGACCCACAAGTGCCCGGTGGTGGCGCTCGACCAGGTGGCGCGGGGTGCCGTGGGCGTCTGCTGCCAGAAGGTGAGCGAGGCGGAAGCGATGGTCTACGGGGGCGTGCGGAACGTCCTCGTGTCGAACCAGATCGTGGGCGCCCCCAAGATCCGGCGGCTGGTCGGACTCGCCCGGCAGGCGGAGGTCGCCGTCTGCGTCGACGGCCCCGGTAACGTCCGCGACCTCGACCAGGCGGCGCGCGCCTTCGGCGTGCGGCTCGGCGTTCTCGTCGAGGTCAACATCGGGATGAACCGGTGCGGGGTCGAGCCAGGCGAGCCCGCCGTCGCGCTGGCGCGCCTGGTCGCGGCCCAACCCGGGCTCCGGTTCCTCGGACTCCAGGCCTACCACGGGCGCGCCCAGCACATCCAGGACCTCGAGAAGCGCCGCGAGACCGTGGAGACCGCCATCGGCCACGCACGGTCCACCGTCGACCTCCTGAAGCGCGACGGCCTCGCGTGCGAGATCGTCTCCGGCGCCGGCACCGGGACCTACCAGTTCGAGGCGGCGAGCGGTATCTACACGGAGGTCCAGGCGGGGTCCTATGTCTTCATGGACGCCGACTACAAGCGGGTCCAGGGCTTTCCCGCCGAGTTCGAGAATGCCCTCTTCGTCGTCGCCACGGTGATGAGCCGCCCCGTCCCCGAGCGGGCCGTCGTGGACGCCGGCCTCAAGGCGCTTGCCGTGGATTCCGGCATGCCGGTCGTCCGCGACCGGCCCGACATCGAGTTCCAGCGCGCGTCCGACGAGCACGGGATGCTGGCGCTCCGCGACCCCGGCGCGGCGCTCCGGGTCGGGGACAGGCTCTGGCTCATCCCGGGGCACTGCGACCCGACCATCAACCTCTACGACTGGTACGTGGTCGTTCGCCGCGACCGGGTCGAGGCACTCTGGCCGATCACGGCCCGCGGCGCCGTGCTCTGATGCCGACCGCTACCTCCGAGATTGCCGTCGACGGCCGCCCGGCGGCCTTCCTCGAGGCGGGGCGGGGTCGTCCCCTGGTCCTCGTCCACGGCGCCGGAGGGCGAGGCGAAATCTGGACGCCTCAGCTCGACGGGCTCTCAGTGGTGGCACACGTCGTGGCCGTCGACCTGCCCGGGCACGGCCGGACCGCCGGGCCGGCCCCACGCACGGTTTCCGCCTACGCTGACTGGCTCGTCGCTTTCCTGGACGCGGCGGGGCTAGAGCGGGTGCTCCTTGCCGGGCACTCGATGGGCGGTGCCGTCGCGCAGACGGTGGCGCTCGCGCAGCCCGAGCGGCTGGACGGCCTGGTCCTCGTCGGGACTGGCGCCCGCCTCCGGGTCCTCCAACGGCTCCTGGAGCTGTTGCAGGAGACGCCGTCGCAGGGCCGGAGCCTGATCCACGGCCTTTCCTATGGTCCGGAGACGTCGTCGGCGCGCGTCGAGGCGGCCGATCGAGCTCTTGCCGAGACCCCGCCGCTCGTGACGCTCGGGGACTACGTCGCCTGCGATCGCTTCGACATGACGCCCGAGCTTGGCGCCATCCGGGCGCCCACCCTCGTGGTCGTGGGGCGCAATGATCGGCTGACCCCCGTCAAGTACGCCCGGTTCCTCGCCGACGCGATCCCCGGCGCCCGCCTCGTCGAGATCGACGCGGCCGGCCATTTCCCCCAGCTGGAGCAGCCGGCTGCCGTCAACCGCGCCCTGCGCGAGTTCGTCGAGTCCCTCGAATGACGCGCGCGCCGCTCCTGGTTCACCCCGTCAAGCACCGGGGTGACTTCTTCCGGGTCCTGCAGGAGACGCGCGCAAGCCAGACTGCGGTGATGACGGTGGCGCCGGGGCAGGACGCCGGCCCCGAAGAGGAGCACTCCGGCGACCAGATCCTCTACGTGATCGAGGGAGAGGCGGAGGTCCGTGTGGGGACGGAGCGCCTCCAGGCGGGACCGGGCGCGCTCGTCCTGATCCCCGCGGGGGCCCGGCATCACGTCAGGAGCACGGCCTCGGTCCCCCTCTTCATCCTCACCGTCTACGCGCCGCCGGCGTACTAGCCGCGCGGCGCGCGAGGGACCCGACGGGGCTCCGAGCCAGGCCCGGAACGGCGGGGATGGACGCCGTCGGGAACGCCGACCGCGGAGGAGTGGCGCACGAGCCCGGTCGCGTGAAGCGGCCCCTCGCCGTCAAGGCGGTTGTCGCCGGCGCGATCGTCCTCGCCCTGTCTGGCGTCGCCCGGCTCTATCGGCTCGACGCCGATCCCTCCACGCCGATCGTCACGGGGTACGTCGAGCAGACCTACTTCCGGGACGAGGCCGCCAAGATCCACGAGGCCCGGAACAAGGCGCTCTTCGGCGAGTGGAAGCTGAACGCCGCCGACGAGTATCAGTTCTGGCGCGCGCAGAGTCCGGTGTGGGTCTACGGGCTGTACCTCTGGTTCCGGCTCGTCGGCGTGAGCTACGCGTCGGCCCGCCTCCACGTTGTCGTCTACGCGCTGGCCGGGCTCGCCCTCTTGTTCTGGCTCGTGGCCGCGCGCTACGGGACGCTGGCCGCCATCGCCGCCACGACCCTGGCGAGCTTCAACTTCGCCTACCTCCAGTACACGCGCCTCGCGCTCATGGAGGCCGTCCTCATCTTCTACCTGCTGGCGGCCACCGCGGCCCTCTTCGCCGTCGAGCGACACCCTGACCGGACGCCCGTCCTGATCCCGCTGAGTGGCCTCCTCCTGCTGGCCGCGGTCCTGACCAAGGCGAGCGGTCTGCCGTTCGTGCTCCTCGTCGGGGGAGGCGCCGCGGCTCTCGTCAATCGCCGCGTCGCCGCGCGGGCGGGGACGAAGGAGCGGCCCGACGCGCTCCTCCAGACCCGGGACGTCTGGGTTGCCCTCGCGACGTTCGGCGCGATCCTCCTCGTGATCGCCGGCCTGTTCGCCAGCCCGCGGTACGCGAACGGGATCGCGTTCCAGATCCGGGAGCACGTCACGCGTCCCCAGGAGGCGTCGTTCGCCCGGGGAATCCTCAAGGGCCTGGTGGAGAGCCTCACCGGGTCGAAGATCCACGACATGGTGCGCTATCTCGCGCCGGTCGGAATGACGCTCGCCCTGGCCGAGATCGCGCGAGCCCTCCTGGTCGTGGCACGCCGGAGGCGCGGCGACCGGGGACCGAGCCTCGCGCGCGCGGCCGCCGATCCTCCGGGCTGCGCGGCTCCGCTTGCCTTCGACGCGCCCGTCGACACGCTCGCCGCGTACATGTTGGCGTGGTTCGCCTTCGCCCTGGCCCTCAACCTGATCGTCGAGAACCAGCAGGTCCACTTCCAGCTGATCCTGTTCCCGCCCCTCGCCTGCCTCGGGGGGCTCTTCGCGGCCCGGCTGTGGCACGCGGGCGGACCAAGGGCGGCGCGCCGCCGCTGGGCCGGGCGAAGCCTCGTCGTGCTCGCGGCGCTCGTGTTCGCGGCCTACCACGGTCAGCGATACCTCGACTGGATCACGCACGCGACCTTCACGTTCCCGGAGTCCTCGCGCGAGCTGGCGCGGTTGATCGGCCCGCGAGACGCGGTAGTGGTGGGCGAGTACGCGGCCCAAGCGACGATCGAGACGGGGTATCGCCACTACTACATCCGACCCGGGCTGTTCAACGACTCTCGGCCGGTACTGACCTCGCTCGGGATCACCCACCTCGTCGCCCACGACGACGACCTCGTCACCGAGGTCCTGCGCCGGAACGCGCCGGAGTTGCTCCGAGGCCTGCGACCCCTCGGGAACCTCGACTTCTACGGGTTGACGCTGCACGTCTACGAGCTGGCGGCGTCCCCCGCGGGCGCCGGCGCCACGACTAGAGCCGAGCCCTAGGAGCCTGTGCGGCGAGCCGTTTCCGGTCTGGCCGGTTACGCTGTCGTTCTTGTTGCTGGACTCCCGCTGATTAAGCTCGCTGTCTTAGGCATTCTCTCGTCGGGCTTCGGGTTCCTAGGGGTTTTGCTGCTCACCACATCGGGGATGCCCCTCATCGCCGCTGGCCTAAAAGGGGACGTGCGCCGGGATAAACTTCTGATGAAATCAAACTATCGGCTGTTCAGCCTCGACAGGATCTTGTTCGAAAGATACGGAGAGGCGTACTTCCGAGGCCGAAGTGTACCGATTGGCGTGATTCTCATCGCTTACGGGGTGATCGGCGCGCGGCAGCTGCGGGGACGTTGAAGAGCCCTGTTCGTCGCCGTGGTGACGGTAGTTGGCGGGCTACTCTGGGCTTCGTGGCGATGATGTGTGCCTGGCCCCAGGTCGAACCCCATCGCCGGGAGGCTGCTAACGCTTCTCCGGGAGTCGTCCCAGCTCGACCGACAGGGTACTCCGCTTGCGGTCGCGGACGATGGTCAGCTCCACGCGCGTGCCTGGCGAGGCCCCCGCGATCCGTCGTGTCAGATCGTGGGGAGCCCCGACGGGGTCGGCGCCGATGGCGACGATGACGTCGCCCTTCTGCATCCCGGCACGCTCGGCCGGCGAGCCCTCGACGATTCCCTCGACGACGGCGCCCCGGGCGTCCGGGAGCCCGGCCGTCTCGGCCGTCTGGATCGTCACCGGACGGATCGCCACTCCGAGCCAGCCCCGGACCACGGTCCCGCGCGCGCGGAGCTGTGGCAGGACCGTCTTGGCGAGGTTGATCGGGATCGCGAACCCGATGCCGACGGAGCCGCCCGACTGGGAGAAGATGGCCGTGTTGATCCCGATGACGGCCCCGCGGCTGTCGATCAGGGGGCCGCCCGAGTTGCCGGGGTTGACCGAGGCGTCGGTCTGGATGAAGTCGTCGTACGGCCCGCTTCCGATGAAGCGCTCCTTGGCGCTCACGATGCCGGTCGTGACCGTCTGGTCGAGCCCGAAGGGGTTCCCGATCGCCATGACGGGCTCGCCGACCTGGAGCCGGTCGGAATCGCCGAGCGACAGCACGGGCAGCCCGGTTGCCTCGATCTTCAAGAGGGCGAGGTCCGTGGCCGGGTCGGTGCCGATGACCCGCGCCGGGTGCTCGCTGCCCCGGTCGAGCCTCACGACGATCTCCCCGCCGCCCGTCACCACGTGATTGTTGGTCACGACGTACCCATCGGGCGAGATGATGAAGCCGGAGCCGAGGCTGGCCCGGGGGGAGCCTGGCCGCTCGCCCTCGAAGAAGCGCCGGAAGAACTCGGCGCGGGGATCGCCTCCGCGCCCCTGTGTCGCGCTCACGTTCACGACTGCCGGGCGCGTCGCCTTCGCCAGCTCGACCCAGATCGCGAAAGCGGGCAGGAGGGCGCCGTTCCCCGAAGCACTCGTCCAGAACTCGGCGGCGGGGGCCAGTCGGGGCGGATGGAAGTCGATGCGGATCGAGACGAAGCCCCCCACGACGAGGAGGAGCACCACGAGGGCGAGCGCGGTCAGCCAGACGAGCCGCTGGGTCATGCGGCCATTGTACAATGGGACGTCTCGCCGCACGCCCTGCCGGATCCCCGAGGGGAGGCTCCATGGGCTACCAGACGATCACGCTGGACATCGCCGCCGGGGTCGCGACGATCACGCTCAACCGGCCCGACGCCTTCAACGCTCTGAACCTGGCGCTCGCGCGCGAGCTGTTCCAAGCGGTGCTCGAGGTCGACGAGGACCCGGCCGTGCGCTGCGTCGTCCTCACGGGGGCCGGCAAGGCGTTCTGCGGCGGCGGCGACGTCAAGGACTTCACCCAGAGTCTCCCCCGCATCGGCGTCCTGCTGAAGGAGCTGACGACGTACATCCACGGCGCCGTCTCGCGCCTCTGCCGCGCGCCCAAGCCCGTGATCACGGCCTTGAACGGCGTGGCGGCGGGTGGAGGGCTCTCGCTCGCCCTGGCCGGCGACCTCGTCCTGGCGGCCGAGTCCGCGCGCCTCACGATGGCGTACTCGCGGATCGCGGCCACGCCCGACGGCTCCTCCACCTACTGGCTCCCCCGGCTCTGCGGCATCCGGCGGGCGCTGGAGCTCTTCTACACGAACCGCGTCCTCACGGCGAAGGAGGCGATGGACTGGGGGATCGTGACGCGCGTGGTCCCCGATGCCGAGCTCGCTGACGCCACTCGCCGGCTGGCCGCCGAGCTGGCCCAGGGTCCAACCCTCGCCTTCGGGCGCGGGAAGCTCCTCTTCCACGCGTCGACCGTGGAGAGCCTCGAGACCCAGATGGAGGCGGAAAGCCAGGCCATCGCCTGGAGCGGCCACACGCAGGACTTCGCCGAAGGCGTCCGCGCCTTCACGGAGAAGCGCCCGCCCGTCTTCCGCGGCCAGTGACCCGGACTGACGCGGCCCGATGAAGATCGCCGGCATCCACACCACGCTGGTCGAGGTGCCGCTCGCACGGCCGATCGTGTCGCGCATCCGGACCAGCGCCGTGATGACCCACCTCCTCGTCGACCTCGAGACGGACGCGGGCCTCACCGGGCAGACGTACCTGGTCGCTTTCGGGCAGGACTGGGGTCGGGCCGTGATCGAGCTCCTGCGGGGGCTCGAGGCGGAGATCCGCGGGATGGACCCGCGGGAGACGACGCCGATCTATCGGAAGACGTGGCAGGTGTCCTCGATGGCCGGTCGGCGCGGCCTCGCCGTCTTCGCGATCTCGGCCATCGACACGGCCGCCTGGGACGTGGCCGCGAAGGCGCTCGGCGTGCCGCTCTGGCGCATGCTGGGGGGATCGGGCGCACCCGTCGACACCTACGCCAGCGAGGGGCTCTGGCTGACGGAAGACCTGGGGCGGCTGGCCGCGGAGGCGGCCGAGCTGGTGGGCAAGGGCTTCAGGGCCGTCAAGATGCGCCTCGGCCGCGCCCGCGAGGCCGACGACCTCGCCGCCGCCCGCGCGGTACGGGAGGCGATCGGCCCGGACATCCGCCTGATGGCGGACGCCAACCAGGGCTGGGCCGTGGACTACGCGATCCGCATCGGCCGCAAGCTCGAGGACCTGGGGATCGACCTCTGCTGGTTCGAGGAGCCGGTCCCGCACGACGACGTCGAGGGCCAGGCCCGGATCGCGGCCGCCCTGGCGACCCCGCTCGCCACCGGCGAGAACGCGTACGCCCCCTTCGGCTTCCGCGAGCTCATCGAGGCGCGCGCGGTCGACGTGATGATGCCCGACCTCGAGCGGATCGGCGGCGTGACCGGCTGGCTCCGGACGGCGGC